>Ga0209157_1000072_pt1 | contig 86720 bp, 86 predicted proteins | sample GraSoiAngelo_135_FD_185892 | JGI IMG/M metagenome (GOLD analysis project Ga0209157, IMG submission 185892) | Grasslands soil microbial communities from the Angelo Coastal Reserve, California, USA - 14_0929_05_40cm (SPAdes) (version 2) | ecosystem: Environmental > Terrestrial > Soil > Grasslands ... | reverse complement strand
TCGCCGTCTCCCTGGGCCAGCCCTCGATGGACCCGGAGGTCTGGCGGAAGGACGTGCGCCGGGCCAAGGAGCGTATCGGCCGCGGTCAGATGCTGGTGGTGAGCGTCATGGGCACACCGAGCCTGACGGACGGGATCGATGCGTTCATTGCCGACTACGCGCTGTGCGCGACCTGGGCGTGCGAGGCCGGCGCAGACGCGATCGAGGTCCACCTGGCCGCCCCGAATCCTTTCGCCGAGCCCGGTCTGATGGTGTACGAGAACATCCCGCTCGCCGCCCAGATCCTCTACCGGGTCCGGACCAGCGTCAACGTGCCGGTGCTGGCGAAGCTGGGAATCTTCCGCACGCCCCGGGCGCTTCACGAGACGGCGACCAAGCTGGCCCCGTGGGTCCACGGGTTCGTCCTCGTGCACGCGATTCCGCGGCGCGTGGTCGACGACGAGGGCAACGCCGCCTTCGAGGGGCGCGAGTGGGTCGAGGTTGTCGGCTCTGCCACCTTCCCGGTGGCCTCGCGTCAGGTCGAGGAGCTGCTCGCCTGGCGCAAAGCCGGCACGTGGCCGCACGCCATCCTCGCCGTCGGCGGCATCTCGACCGAGGAGCGCGCTCAGCACCTGCTGCGCGAAGGCGCCGACGCCACGCTGGTCGCCACCGCCGCGCTCTTCGATCCGCTCTTCGCCGCGCGCTGTCGCCGGGCGCTCGGCGCCTCCGCCGTCGCCTGACCGCGGCGCCGGCGGGCGCGTGCTAGGCTACCCGCCGTGCGCTGGCTGATCGTTCTTCCCTTCGAGCGGCCTGGACTCATGGGGATGGACTTCGCGGACGAGCTGACCGCGCTCGGTCACGAGGTGCGTACCTTCGCCTACCGGCGCGAGAACCCGCTCTACAAGAACAAGCCCACGAAGGCGTTGTACACGCGCGTGCTGCTCGGCCGGCTGCAACGGATGGCCGACGACTGGCGGCCGCAGGTGCTCCTGGTCATCAAGGGCGGGCCCATCGGGCCCGACGTCGTCCGGCGGCTGCGGGCAGCGCTCGACGTCGTCGTCGTCAACTTCTTCCCCGACAACCCGCTGTGGATGATCCCCTTCGAGTGCATCGAAGCCTACGATTTCTTCTTCACCAAGGAGCGCTACGCGCTCCGGATGCTGCAGCAGGCGGGGCTGACGAACGTTCATTACCTGCCCATGTACTGCGTGCCGCGCGAGCATCACCCCGTCGCCCTCACCGAGGACGATCGCCGGCGCTTCGAGGCGCGACTGTCGTTCGTGGGCAGCCGCTATCCGTATCGCGAGCGCTTCGTGCGCTCCCTGAGCTCCTATCCCCTGCGGCTCTGGGGCTCCGGCTGGGTGCGCAGCCGGGATCACGACGTGCGCAAGCTGGTGGCTGGGCCAGCCGTCTTCGGCCGCGACAAGCTCTGCGTCTACTCGGGGTCGGTGCTCTCGCTCAACCAGCATCACCCGATGAACGACATCGTGGGCGTCAACACGCGGACCTTCGAGCTCGCCGCGGCCGCGGCCTGCCAGGTCGTGGACTTCAAGGACGACCTCGCGACGCTCTTCAAGCCGGGTGACGAGGTCGTCGCCTACCGCGACCTCGCAGAGTGCCGTCGCATGCTCGACCACTATCTCGCCCACCCCGACGAGGCCCGCGCCATCGGTGAGAATGCACGGCGGCGCGCGTTGGCCGAGCACACGCTGCGGCACCGCCTCGAGGAGATGATCAGTACCCTTGAACGCCGGCCCTGAGTCACTGGCGCGCTCGCTCGTCTGCATCGAGTGCGGCGCCGCCCACGCCCTCGACTATCGGCTCGAGTGCGCCAAGTGCCGCGGCCTGCTCGCCGTGGTCTATGACCTCGATGTCCTGCGACGCCGCGGCCCGGCGGTCTTCACCGGTCACGGCCTCTGGCGGTACGCGCCCGTCCTGCCCATCGCGGATCCTGCCCATCGCGTCTCGCTGGGCGAGGGCGGCACGCCGTTGATCGAGTGTCCGCGCCTGGCGCGGCACTTCGGCGTGCGACGACTGCTGGTCAAGTTCGATGGCGCCAACCCGACCGGCACCGTCAAGGACCGCACGTCCGCCACCGCCGTCGGCGCCGCGCTCCAGTTCGGATTCACCGCGACCTCGGTGGTCAGCACCGGCAACGCGGGCTCGTCGATCGCGGCGTACTCGGCACGGGCCGGCCTGCGCGCCTTCATCTTCGCGTACGAGCGCGCCTCGGCGCCCAAGCTGCTGCACATGTCGGCCACCGCGAGCGATCTCGTCCTCTACAAGGGCGTCTACGACGATCTCATTGGCCTGTGGGACCGTTTGGTCGAGGAGCGGCTCTTCTTCGACTGCGGCGCCTCGCGCAATGCGTACAAGCAGGAAGGCAAGAAAACGCTGGCCTGGGAGATCGGCGAGCAGACGGGCTGGCGGCCGCCCGACGTCGTCGTGGCGCCGGTCGCGGTCGGCGAGATCTTCATCGCGTGTGCCCGGGGCTTCCGCGAGATGCACGAGGTGGGCTTCATCGAGCGCATGCCGACGATGGTCGCCGCCCAGGCCACCCGCGCGAATCCCATCGCGCGGGCCTGGAGCGACGGTGGAAGGCTCCAGCCCCAGAAGATCGGATACACCGTGGCCGAGGGCCTGGCCGCCGGCAATCCTGGCCGCAAGGGCGAGTGGGTGCTGCACCTGCTGCGTGAGCACGGCGGCCTCGCCGGCCACGCGGAGGACGAGGAGATCCTCGCCGCGCAGCGCTTGCTCGCGCGCACCGAAGGTATCTGGGCCGGGCCGACCGGCGCAGGCTCGCTGGCGGTGCTCGCGAGGCTCCTGGCCGACAAGCGGCTTGATCCCGGTCAGACGATCGCCGTCATCGTGAGCGAGACCGGGCTCAAGACGGAGACCGAGCTGCCTCCGCGCGCCGGCGTCGCCTTCGACGACGAGTCGCTCCGGCGTCTCGTACTCGAGCGCCTGCGTCCCTAGTGCCGCTGCCGCGCCGCTTCTATCTCCGGCCGCCGTGGGCCGTCGCCCGCGATCTCCTCGGATGCCTGGTGGTCAGCCGCCGCGGACGAACGGTGACGGCCGGCCGCATCGTCGAGACGGAGGCGTACCTGGGGCCGGAAGACGCCGCCTCGCACGCGGCCTTCCGTCCTGGCAGCCACGCGCTCTTCTACGGCCCCGGTGGACACGCGTACGTGTATCTCAACTACGGGATGCACGCCTGCCTCAATGCCATCACGAACCCGGCTGGCCAGCCGGGTTGCGTGCTGATCCGCGCGCTGGAGCCCGTGCTCGGTGTCGCCGCCATGGCCCGACGCCGTCACGTGGCGGCGGACTCTCCGAAGCTCGCCAGTGGCCCCGGCAATCTCACTCGCGCGCTGGGCATCACGGTGCGCGACAACGGCTGCGACCTCACGCGGAGTCGCGTGACCATCGAGCCGCCCGACGCTCCGCGCGAGTTCGTGACCGCGCGAGGCACGCGCATCGGGATCACGAAAGCCGTCGGTCTGCCGCTGCGGTACTGGATCGCGGGGAACCGCTCGGTGTCGCGGCTCAGCGGAGGCGGCGCAGCCCGTCGGGGTCGAACAGCTCGTCGGACAGTCCGCGATTGACGTCGACCGACTTCACGCTGATGACGAACAGCAGCCGGCTGTCGGCGAAGAACTCCTCGCGAAACGGGAAGAAGACGCGGTCGCGGAGGGGACGGTGCTCGGACAGCGTGAGATCGACGACGCCCTCGCGCGATCCGACCTTCTCGCGGGTGACCACGCGCACGACGCCGTAGTCGGGATCGAGCCAGACGGCCGGCACCTGACGGTCGTCGGGTGCGGCCCCGATCACGGTCACGGTCCGCCGCCGATATCGCGTGACATGACTGACGTCGGTCCGGACGCCCCGCGCTTTCCACTCGGCGAGCAGATCGTCGACGCCGCGCTTGAACGGCGTGATGAGCTGCGGCCGCTGACGCTCGGATGACGTCGCCTCGGTGACCTTGCCCTCCCGCCATACCCACGTGCGATCGCCAACCGCCAGGTGAACTTCTTTCCGACCATCGACCGTCTGCTCGAGCCGCTGGCGGTTCGGCAGCTTCACGAAGAGCCGCTGCTCGCCGGTCGACTGCGGGTGGCGGCCATCGGGGTGATAGAGCGTCAGCGTCTGGGTGACGACGAGGTCGGTGATCTCCGCCTCGCCGAAGCGGGCGACGAAGTCCTCTACCGCACGGCGTGCGTCGGAGACGACCTGGCCGGTGGTGGGCCGCGGCATGGGCAAGAGCGCCACGGTGACGACGACGACGATGGACGCGAGCCAGCGGACGACGCCTCGGGGCGGACGATACCGCACGTCTCGTTATACCGCGGATGCGCGAGCTCTTTGCTAATATGGGGGAAAGCTTAAGGAGCATCTGTGCCGTCAACGGACGCCCTCCACAACGGGATCCTCGATCTGGTTCTCAGCGCCGGGCCGGTCGCCAAGACCGTCCTGTTGATCCTGCTCGGCTTCTCGATCATCAGCTGGGCGCTCATCGTCGAGAAGTGGTGGCAGTTCAGGCGCGTGAAGCGCCAGACGCTGGCGTTCCTCAAGATCTATCGCGAGGGACGGCGCGGCACCGCGGTGCACGCCGCCGTCAAGAAGTATCGCGAGAGTCCGTTGGCCCAGCTGTACGCGGCGGCCTATCAGGAGGTCGCGGGGCTCGAGGAAAGCCTCGATGACGTGGACGACGTGGGCGGCGTCGGCGTCGAGGTCGCGCAGCGCGCCATGCGGCGCGCAGCCGGCCACGAAGTTTCGCGCCTCGAGCGCTACTTGCCGTTCCTGGCGACCACCGCCAGCGCGGCCCCCTTCATCGGGCTCTTCGGGACCGTGTGGGGCATCATGGCGGCCTTCCAGGGCATCGGCCAGCAGGGATCGGCCTCCCTCGCCGTGGTAGCGCCTGGCATCTCCGAGGCGTTGATCGCCACCGCGTTCGGTCTCGGCGCGGCGATCCCCGCCGTCATCGGCTACAACTACTTCGTCAATCGCGTGAAGCACTGGTCGGCCGAGATGGATGGCTTCGCCCTCGACGTCCTCAATCTGCTGGCCCGCCCCACCGCCAGCGCCAAGGTCACGCGCTCCGTCAAAGATGGCCTTTAAGCTGGACGACGCCGACGGCTCGCGCCGCGTCGGCACCTCGTTGGCCGAGATCAACATCATCCCGTTGGTCGACGTGGTGCTCGTCCTCCTGCTCATCTTCATGCTGACGGCGCCCATGATGTATCGCGGCATCGACGTCAACCTGCCGCGAGCGGCGTCGCGTCCAACCGCGGTCGAAGAGCGGATGGTCCTCACCGTCACCAAGGAACAAGGACTCTTCCTCAACGACAAGCGCCTCACGGCCGGCGCCCTCGAGCAGGCCCTCCGTGATGCGTTCAAGAACCGGACGGACAAGACGCTCTATCTCAAGGCGGACGCCGGCCTCTCCTACGGCGCCGTCGTCGAGACGATGGACCGCGTGCGCCGGGCGGGAATCGAACGACTCGGCATGGTGACGGAACCGGTTCGCGAGCGCTGAGATGGCGGCCGCGGTCATGACGCTCGGGGCAGGCCCCCAGCGCTTCGGTCCCGCGCTTCGGCGCTTGCGTGTTCCGTTCGGGCCGCTGGCGCTCTCCACGATCGCGCACATCGTGCTCATCGTCGGCGTCGTCGTCGGCGCCACGATCTGGCGGACGGCTCCGACCAAGACCTACGTCGTGAATCTGGTCCCGGCGGTCGCGGCGGTCGGCGTGCCGCGTCCGGAGCCGGTGCTGCCGCCACGGCCGAACGAGCCCGCGGCGACGCCCAGGGAGCTTCCGCCCGCGCACGAGCTGCCGCCCGTGCGCGACATGCCGGTTCGGGATCTGCCGTCGCGCAGCGCCGCGCTGCCCGATCGAACGCCGACTCCCGCGCTGCCTCGTCCCGGCGACAAGGAGCTACCGAGCGTGGCGAGCGCGCCGAAGCCCGCGCCGGTGCTGCCGCCGCCGACCGCGCCAGCCCGCGTCGAGCCACCGTCCTCACCACCGATCGGCAGCCCGACGGGGTCGCCGCAAGGCGCGGGCGCGGTGACGCTCAACGTGGCCGACTTTCCGTACGCGTGGTACATCCAGGCCATCCACCGGAAAATTCAGGAGCGCTGGGAAGGACGGGCCATCGAGGGGCGCCAGCCCGAAGTCATCTTCGAGATCGAGCGCAACGGCCGGTTACGGCGGGTCGCGGTCGGCAAGACGTCGGGCAACTCGGCCTACGACCAGCTCGCCATGCGGGCGATCAGTGACGCGAATCCATTTCCGCCGTTGCCCGAGGGATTCGAGAAGCCAACGCTGACCGTCGGCCTCCAGTTCATCTACGATCCGCGCGCGAGGTAATTCTGCGTGAAACGTCTGCTCGCTGCTTCGCTCATGCTCCTGCTCGCGTTCGCTCTCGCCGCGCCGCTCACCACGCCGCCGCCCTCACGGGCCCAGGGCGTGGACGTCTACATCAACATCACCGGCGGCGGCACCAAGAAGCTCAACATCGCGATTCCCGAGTTCACCGTCACCACCGGCGCCGATCCCGCCGCCACCGGGAAGCTCCTGGCCAGCATCACCGGCGCCGACCTGACCTTCTCCGGTCTGTTCAGCGTGGTGGCGGCGACCGGCGCGATTCCGGCCGACAACGCCGCGGCGCTCAAGCAGTCGTGGACGGACTTCGCGGCCGCCGGTGCCCACGCCGGTGTCCACGGGCTGCTCGCCCTGCGCGGATCACGCATCGACGGAGAGATGCGCCTGTACGATCTCACCTCCCCGGAGTTCCGTCTGATCGCGTCCAAGAAGTTCGAGGTGCCGCCCGACCAGTCGCGCCGGCTCGCCCACAAGATCGCCGATGAGATCGTGCTCCAGTTCACCGGCGAGCCGGGCATCGCCGACACGAAGATCGCCTACGTGGCCGGACCGCGCGGCGCCAAGGAGATCCTGCTGGCCGATTACGACGGCTTCGGAGTCCGCCCGGTGACGCGCAACGGCTCCATCAACTTGATGCCGGTGTGGGGACCGGACGCCCGCTCGCTCGCCTACACGTCGTACAAGAACGGGTACCCCGATCTCTTCCGCGCGTTTCCGTTCGAGCGCCGGCCCGAGCAGACGCTGGCCGCGTTCGTGGGCATCAATTCGTCACCGGCCTTCAGTCCCGACGGCAAGACGCTGGCGATGACGCTGTCCAAGGACGGCAATCCCGAGATCTATGCGCTGACGCTGGCCACCGGCACTCTGCGACGGCTCACGCGACACGCCGGGATCGACACCGAGCCCAGCTGGTCACCGACGGGGCAGCAGATCGCGTTCATCAGCGACCGCGCCGGCAGCCCCCACGTGTTCGTGATGGACGCCGACGGCGTCAGCGTCCGTCAGCTCACGAACGGCGGCCACCACACGCAGCCGCGCTGGTCACCGCGCGGCGACGTCATCGTGTTCACGGCCCGTCAGGGCACGCACGATTTGTGGGCCATCGGTGCCGACGGCTCGAATCCGCGCCGCCTCACCGCCGGCCCCGGCGACAACCAGGGCGCGGCGTGGGCACCCAACGGACGGCATCTCGTGTTCCAGTCGAACCGTCTCGGCGCGTTCCACCTGTACGCGATGCTCGCGGATGGATCGTCGGAGGTGATCGCGGTCACCCGCGGCTCGACGGAAGCGACAAGTCCCTCTTGGTCGCCGCGACTGCCGTGATAGGATTAGCGCCGCGCGGGCTCCCATCCGTGCATCATGGACAAGGAGGCATCATGTTTACCCGTGGTCGCATTGGAAGTGTCGTGGCGCTCCTGGTGCTGGTCGTCGTCATGGTGGGCTGCGCGAAGCGCCCCGCGACGATAGCGGCATCTGCACCAGCACCGACGGGCGCCGCGGGGGCGACCGGGTCGCCGGCAAGTCCGAGCGCACCCGCCAGCTCCGGCGCCACCCCCATGCAGCCCAGCACGAGCACTCCCGCGACGGCGACGCCGACCGTGAGCCCCAGCGGTGGCGCCCGCCCGGTTCCGCGTGACTTTACGGCCATCGCCGACTTGAAAGACGTCTTCTTCGACTTCGACAAATACGACATTCGACCGACCGACGCGAAGATGCTCGATGCCAATGCCGCCTGGTTGAAGTCGCACGAGAACATGCTCGTCCTCGTCGAAGGACACTGTGATGAGCGCGGGACCAACGAGTACAACCTCGCCCTCGGGGAACGCCGCGCGAAGGCGACCATGAACTACCTCGTCGCCCAGGGCGTGCAGGCCAATCGCATCACGATCATCAGCTACGGAGAGGAGCGTCCCGTCTGCACCGAGCACACCGAGGCATGCTGGGCCAAAAATCGACGCGCCCACTTCCTGATCAAACCGCGCTGAACCGCGGACACGCGATGGCGGGGCGGCCGCTTCGGATCCTCGCCGCCGTGTTCCTGCTCGGCGGCTGCTCTGCCGCTGCCGAGGTGACCGGCACCGCCACCCAGCACGACCTCGTGCAGATCCGGGCCGATGTCGCCTCGCTGCAGGCGAGCGCACGGCAGCTCAAGGCGCAGGCGGAGGGCCTCGGCCCACAGGTCGATGGACGCCTCCGCGATCAGGCCGTCGACCTCGAGCGTCAGGCCAACGCGCTCGGCAGCCGACTCGACGGGCTGGCCACGTCCGTCACGGGGCTGTCCAGTCGGGTCGACGAGATCACCATGCGTATGGAGGCGCTGAGTCGTCAGCTCGGCGTGACGCCGCGGCCCCCTTCGTCGAGCGTCGTGCCCCCGTCCAGCGCCGCGCCAGCTCCGGGCACCGTGAGTCCGGCTCCGAGTGGAACACCGCCGCAGACGGCGACTGCACCGGTCACACCGATGGCGCCGCCGCCTCCGCGACCGACGACCGGAGCGCTCCAGCCCGAGGACATCTATCAGGCCGCCTACATCGACTTCAGCAAGGGCGCCTATCAGATCGCGATCACCAACTTCCGGGAGTTCATCCGGCGCTTCCCCGATCACAAGCTCGCTGGCAACGCCCAGTACTGGGTCGGCGAGGCGCACTTCAGCCTGGCGCGTGGGTACACCGATGGCGCGCAGGCCGAGCGCGCCCAGGAAGAGCTCGGGAAGGCGATTCAGGAGTTTCGGAAGGTCGTCGCGAACTATGCGCGCGGCGAGAAGACGCCCGCGGCACTCTACAAGGAAGCGCTCGCGCTCATCGAGCTGAAGCAGCCGCAGGTCGCCCAGGCCCGTCTTCAGTATCTGGTCGACAATTTCCCGCAGGCGGAGGAGACGCCGATGGCCCGCGAGCGTCTCACCGCCCTCAAAGACCGCTAGCCGACCAAGCCTCGGCAACGAGCGAGAACGACGGCAGAAGAAGTTCGTCGGGGTGGCGAGGTCTCTCGGCCCGGCGGGCTACTCGGAGTCGGAGTCGAAGACCCACACGACCGCGAGGTCTCGCTCAGGCGGCGAGTACACCATGACGCTGGCTCCTGGATGCTCGGAGGCTGCGGCATGCACGACGACCGGCTCGGCCGGCGCAGGAGTTGGAGCCATGACTTGCCACAGGGTGAAGGCCCCGATGGCCGCAGCGGCGAGCGCGCTTCCGAACGCGACGCGGGGATGCCTGAACCCACGTCGACCCTGCCACGACTGTCGTGCCGGTGCCGCAGCCGCCTGCCGCTCACGCTCGATGCCCCGCACGACGCCCGGCCAGAAACCGGTCCAATCGGCCGGAAGCGCTACCGACAGGGTCTCCCGAAGCGAGCTCCGGAGTCGATGGAGAGCGTCGACCTCGGCCTGACAGCGCGCACACCCGGCAACGTGGGCCGCGGCCGTCCGGGTGACCCCGGGTTCCAAGGCACCGTCGAGGTAGGCCCCGAGGCGCCGCCGCGTGCGGAAACAGGTCAGCACATCGATTGGACGGGAGAGGAGCCCCCCGTTATTCTCTCGGCCGTATGATATCCGAAGACGAAGCAACGCTGGCCACGTGCGATGGTGCCCGTCTCGAGGCGCGGATCAGCCTTCCCTCTACCCCCCCGGGCGGTGTCGTGATCTGCCACCCTCACCCGCTCTACGGCGGCGACATGGACAATCCAGTCGTAGTCCGGGTCGCCGAGGTGTGCCGGGAGCTCGGGCTGGCCACGCTGCGCTTCAACTTCCGCGGCGTCGGTGCCTCCACGGGCCAGCACGGCCAGGGCCGCGACGAGCGGCACGACGTGACGGCTGCGCTCGCCCATTTCGCCTCGGTGTTGCCGTCGGGCGCGCCGCTCGGACTCGCCGGCTACTCCTTCGGTGCGGCCGTGGCCGCCCGTGTTGCCGGCGAGCGGGCTGAAGCCCCTCCGCTGACCGCCGTGGCCCTGGTCGCGCCCCCCGTGGCGATGACGGGCGACGAGCCGTTTGCCGCGCTGGCTTCCCTCACGGCCCGTCTGCTGGTCGTCGCCGGCGATCACGACGAGTACTGTCCGGTCGCGGCGCTCCACGCGCTCGGCCGGCGGCTTCCCTCGGCCGAGATCAAGGTCATCGAGGGCGCGAACCACTTCTTCTTCGGCAAGCTCTACCCTCTGGGCCAGGCCGTCGCGGACTGGAGCCGTGCGCTAGAAGCGCGGCAGGCGGGACGGGGTCACGGTGCCGGCTGACAGGATGACCCGGATGCCCTCCTCGACGCTGAGCCCCGTGTGGAGGACGTCGGCGCGCGGAACCAGGATCACGTCGCCCAGGTAGAGGTTATTGGTCGGAACGAAGACCGTGTTCATCTCCTGCTTGCCGGTCGGCGCTTCGACCACGACCTCGCTGGTCACGAAGCCGAAGGCCCAACCGCCCTCGCGCGGATGTTGCACGAGGACGACGGCCTTGAAGCCGCTGCGACGCTCTGGCGAGAAGGCATCGACCAGCATCTTGACCGAAGGGTAGAGGCGCCCGAAGACCGGTAACCGCTCGAGGACGGCGTCAGCCCAGCCGAGGACGCGCCGGCCGACGACGTTGCGCGCGAGCGCACCCATCAGGAAGATGACCGTCACGGCCGTCATGAAGCCGAGGCCGGGGACCGGACGCCCGAAAGCGCGCTCGTACATGGGACCGAAGATGTCGTCGATGCGACTCCAGAAGACCCACAGGATCCACGCGGTGGCCACGGCAGGGACGGTGACGAAGAATCCGGTGATCATTCGGACCTTGAGCCAGTTCCTGATCCCGGAGCGTTCCATGATGAGGCACTCGTGATCACAACACAGCGACGGGGACGCGTCAAGAAACGGCGGCATGCGCTCGTGACCGGCGGGGCCGTCCGGCTCGGTCAGGCGATCGCGCTCGCCCTCGCACATCGTGGGATGGACGTGGCGATCGGCTATCACCGCTCGCGGCGCGAGGCGGCCACCACCGTGCGGCAGCTCACCGCCGCCGGAGCGCGCGCCGTGGCCCTCCGCGCCGACCTCGCCGATCCACGCGCGGCCGGCCGTCTGGTCCGTGAGGCCGCGCGGGCGCTCGGCGGCCTCGACGTCCTCGTCAACAACGCCGCCGTCTTCGTGCGGACGCCGCTGGCGACGACGACGCCGGCCGCCTACGATCGCCTGTTGGACCTCAACCTCCGTGCCGCCTTCTTCACCAGTCAGGCCGCCGCGCACACGATGGAGTGCGGCCACATCGTCAACGTCGGTGATGCGGGCGCGACGGGTGCCTGGCCCGGGTATATTCCGTACACGCTGTCCAAGGCGGGTGTCCTCGCGCTGACCCGGGCGCTGGCGGTGGCGCTGCGCGATCGGCACATCGCGGTGAATTGCGTCGCCCCGGGCGCGGTCCTGCGCCCCGCCGGCTTCTCGCGCGCACGGTGGGCCGCGGTGACCCGCGGGCGGCCGGTGCGGCTCGAGGACGTCGTCGCCGCGGTCGTCTACTACGCCACGTGCCCGCTGAGCGTCACGGGGCGGATCCGACAGGTGCGTGGCACGACGAGGTCCGGAGGGCGCCGATGATCGGCGGAGCGGTGCTGGCGATCTGGTTCGACGTGGATCCATCGGGGGAGCACGAGGTCCAGGCGTGGTATCCACGCCAGCACTTGCCCGAGCGCCTCTCCGTTCCTGGCTTCCTGCGCGGCCGGCGCTACGCCGTGACCGGTGACGGTCCGCGCTTCTTCACGCTCTACGAGACACGGGACAGTAGCGTGCTCTCGAGTCCCCCGTACATCGAGCGCTTGAACGATCCCACTGAATGGACCCGCCGCTCGCTGTCAGCGTTCCGCGGGATGATTCGCTCGGTCTACCGGCGCCTGGCGTTCGCGGAGACGGACGCGGTGGCCACTCACGTGCTGACGGTCCGCATCCAGCCCGATTCGGGCCGCGGTCCGTACGTGCGCCAGTGGCTCGAAGCCGATGCCGCGGCGACCGTGCGTGGCCTCGCGGGCGTCAGCGCATGGGCGACCTATGTCGCTGAGAGCGCGAGCACGTCGATCCTCACCGAGGAGCGCAGGATCGTCGGCGAGGTCAGTGCGTCGACACCGTTCCTGGCATTGCTCGAGGTCGCTGACCCGGACGTCGAGGGCGCGCTCCGCGAGTTCTGGCCGACGTGGGAACGCACGATAGCCGCCGAGACGACCGTGAACCTCTACCGCCTGATGTACGGGCTCGCGTGGCTCCCGGGCGGAACGTCCTGAGCGCTACGGCGTGATGATGCGGCCGCCACCCATCGTGCGGAGAAAATCGCCCAGGGATGCGTACCGCATGAACGGGTTCTCTTGCTTCTCGCGGCCGATGGTGGACGAGTCCCCACCGTAGTTGTGCCCGGGAAAGAGGACCGTCTCGTCGGGCAGTGCGGCGAGTCGCTGGGTGAGCGAGTAGTACATCTCGCTCGGATCGCTGCCCGGCAGATCGGTCCGGCCGCAGGCGCCGATGAAGAGCGTGTCGCCGGAGATCAGCCGGCCGTCGACCAGGAAGCACTGCGACCCCGGCGTGTGCCCGGGCGTGTGCATGAAGGTCAGCGTGAGCCGGCCGACGTCGAGCGTGTCGTGGTTGTCCACCTTCACGAGGTCGGAGCCGAAGCCGCGGAGGAACTCGCGCTCGGCCTTGTGGACGTAGACCTTGGTGGCCACCTTGCCGAGCAGCTCTTCGACGCCGGGGATGCGTCCCGGCATTCCCCATTCCGCTAGGCTGCCGCCGACGTGATCCTGATGGGTGTGCGTGACCAGCGCGCCCTTGAGCGTCATGCCGTCGGCGGCGACCGTCTCGACGATCGTGTCGATCTCCCACGCCGGGTCGACGACGACACATTCGCGGGCCACCGGATCGCCGATCAGATAGACGAAGTTCTGCATCGGCCCGAGTTCCATCTGCTTGAGATATATGGCTCGATCGTCCACGGTCGAATAGTAGCGCACGCTCGCCGGGTGCGCTAGACTCCTGACACTGAACCGTCGTTCATTCCTGGGGCGAGCTCATTAGCGAGGCGATGGGATGACCACAGCAGACCAAGCCGCGGCCCGACGAGTGACCTACCAGCTCGAGACCCTGTGGGACTACGACTACGAGCCCACACACGACGAGCTGACGACGCTCTACGAGACGGCCAAGAAGAATCAATGGAATGGCTCGACGGCGATCGACTGGTCGCGGCCGGTAGGAACCGAGGGCCCGGTCCTCAACGTGAAGGAAGCGTTCCGGGGCACCAATTTCTTCACGCGGCTCACCCCTGACGAGCAGAAGGAGGTCGAGATCCGCATCTCGGCCTGGCGCCTGTCCCAGTTCCTGCACGGCGAGCAGGGCGCGCTCGTGGTCTGCGGCCAGCTTGTGAATTCCATCCCCGAGCTCGACGCCAAGCTCTACGCCTCGACCCAGGTCGTGGACGAGGGCCGGCACGTCGAGGTCTTCGAGCGCTACGTCAAGAAGCTCCACAAGATCTACCCGGTCGATCCGCTGCTCAAGGCCGTGCTCGACGAGATCCTCAGCACCAATCTGTGGGAGCTGAAGCTCCTGGGCATGCAGATGATCGTCGAGGGATTGGCCATCGCCGCGTTCAACGTGATGCGCCGCCAGACCGCCGATCCGACCCTCACCCTGCTGCTCGACTACGTCTTGCAGGACGAGGGCCGGCACGTCAACTTCGGCTACTTCGCGCTGCGCCGCTCCATCCCGGCCATGGATCCGGACAAGCGTGCCTATCTCGAGGACTTCACCGTCAATGCCTGCGATCAGATGTACGCGCGTGACGAGCACACGGGCTTTCGCTCGATCCAGAGCGTGTGGAACGAGATGGGCTGGGACGGCGAGAAGATCTGGAAAGACACCGTCGCCAACTCGATGACGACGAAACACTTCAACAGCTTCCTCTTCCAGGACAACCTGATGCCGCGGCTCCAGCGCCTCGGCCTGATCTCGGAGCGGGTCGCCCCGAAGTACCGCGCGCTCGGCCTGCTGGCCTGACGCCGGCGGGCGGCGGCCGGCCGCGCTGACGCGCGGCTACCCCTGGAAGTCTTCGGGAATCTTCGGGAGCTCGAGCTGCCCGGCCTCGACGGCGTAGATCGTCGGCGCCGATTTCGTCTGCACGTAGAGCCGCTGCCCGTCCTTCTTGCCCACCATCAGCGTGACGATGGCGGTGCCGTCGCCGCGGAAGAGCGTGATCTCGCCCGTGGGCTTGTCGAGCCCGTAGCGCGCCGGGTCCTCACCCTTCGGCGCGACGATCTCCTTCCACTTGAGCGCGCGCACGCCGAACAGCACGTCGTCCACTCGGCCGGCATTGGCCGCGCGCCGGGTGGGCTCGAGCATGCGCCACTCCTGATCGCCCTGGCGCTCGAGCAGCACGGCCTTGCCGTCGCGGGTCAGTTGCAGGCGCTTCACCGCCTTGGCGTCGAGACCACCGACCACGCTCCGATCGCGCAGCTCGGTGATTGACTTGCCGAGATCGGTCAGCGCCTTGGCATCGACCAGGACGACGGGGCCGCGGCCGGCGATGCCGGCGTAGGCGGTGGCCTGACTGCCGCGGGTCTCCGTCGACGGGGCCAGCAGGATCGTCGTGGGGGGCGCATCCTTCTCCGTCAGCGTCACCTTCACCTGCGGGCTGCCGACGTAGCGGGCCAGGCCGCTCGCGTCGTCGCTCAGGAACGCCTGCGCCCGAAGGTTTCGCACGTTCATCACCAGCGCGCCGGCCTCGAGCTGATCGGTGGGCAGCGCCTCGGGCTGGCTGATCTGCCAGCGGTCGCCTTCGCGCACGATCGTGAACGCGCCGCGGGGATTCTCGACGTCCACGCGCGTGACCTTGTCGCGCTCGAACGCCACCACCGTCTTGTCGCGTAGCGCCGCGACGGTCTTGGGTAGCGCCGTCCAGACGTCCTCGGGCAGCAGCATGACGCTCTGCTCGCCGGTGCGCAGCGCGTACACGCCCTTCTTCTTGTCGTCGGTCGCACCGATGAGCAGCGTCTTGGTCGCGCGGTCCTTGTCCTTCCCCGTGTGCACCTCGACGCGCGTGGGGCGCTCGAGCCCGTACGGCTCCAGCGATCTCGGTGCGTCGATGACGAACTCCTTCACCCTGGCGTTCTGCAGCTTGTCGAGGAAATCGTTCACGACGTCGTTGTCGGCGGCGAGCGCCCGCGGCCGCGTGATCCGCCAGCCTTTCTCGGCATGATTCAGGCTGAGGGCGTCGTCGCGCAGGGCGAGGTCGAGCCCGGTGACGTCCTTGCGCTCGAAGGAGAGAATCGTCTTGTCGCGGAAGTCGACCGCGGGCCTGGTGCTGTCGCGGAGCACGCTGTCGGGGATCACGAAGACCGCGGGCTTGTCGCGCTCGCGCGCGTACACCCACACTCCGGTCGGATTCTTGGCGCCGAGCTGGAGGCCGAGCTGCTTGCCGTCCTTCGTCGTCAGGGTCAGGTCTGCGGCCGGCTTGTCGAGGCCGAAGTCGGCCAGCGAGGCCGGCTGGGCGGTGATCTCGCGGTCGATCTTCGCGGTGACGATCGTGGTGAGCGCGTCGTCGATGGGCCCGCGGTCGCCGCGCGCCGATACGGGCCCGAGCATCTGCCAGCGGTCGCCTTCGCGCTTGAGCGTGAGCGTGTCGGAAGACCGGCGGATGGTGACCTCGTTGACGTCGGCCGGCTCGATCGTCCACAGGCGGCCCTTGCGCGCGGCCTCTTTCTCACGCTCGGGCGCCATGCGCACGTCGTACACGTAGTAGAAGGCGCCGACCGCGATCAGGATCGCGGCAAGGATTGCCGTCGTCTGCCAGCGCATTTCGTTAGTCGGAGACCTCCCCCAGAACGAATTGGGCCGGCACAGCCGGCGCTCGAAGCGGCGTCACACCGATGCTGGTAGTGAAGGTCTCAAGCTGCGCGCTCATACCATCGGAGATCAGTTCGTGGCGCGGCGCCGGACCAGTGCCACGATGCCACCGATCAAGACGAGGCCGGGCAGGACGACGACCGGCACCAGGAAGACCATCTGGGCCTGCTGCGACGTCAGGAACACCGGGGTCTGCCGAGTCTCCTTGGGCCGGATGGCGAGCTGATCCTCTTCCTCGGCCAGCCACGAGACCGTGTTCAGGAAGAAATCGCGATTGCCCTGGACGTTCAGGAACTGGTTGGCGGCGAGACTCGAGGTCCCGTACACCACGATGCGCGCCTTGTCCTTCGTGGCCACGGCGGCCACGGGCAGCGGCCCCTTGGGGTCCTGAGGATCCGGCTTCACTTGCCCGGCCTGGAGCGAGGCGCGGTCAGTCTCGCCCCAGGAATCCGGCGTCGTGCGGGCCAGGACCTGATCGGTCATCCCGGTCGGCGGAGTCGCCGCCGGCGTCACCGTGCGCGTGAGCGGGAACAGCGTGCTGATACCGGCGAGGTCGCGCGTGATCGGATGCGGCTCGTACTGCTGGATGATCGGCACCTCGGGCCCGATGCCGAAGAGCCGGCCGATGGGATTCAGCTCGATGACGAGGTTGTCACCCAGCTCCATCCCGTACTTCGACACGAACTTCTTGATGGCGGCGTCCTGGCCGGGGGTGAGGATCGTCGGATCGGCCATCACGAAGAGCTTGCCGCTGCGGGCGATGTAGGCGTCGAGGGCCTCGAGCTCCGGTGGAAAGAGCTCGGTGCGCGCGCCGGGGATCATGACGACGGCCGCGTCCTCCGGCACCTTGCTCTCACGGGCGAGCATGAGCGGCTTCACGTCGTAGTTGACCTTCTCCATGGCCGACTTCGCTTCACTGAAGCCGGCCCGCTCCGTCGACGTCAGCTCGCGCTCGCCGTGCCCCTGCACGACGTACACGGTGCGCTTGCCTTCGCGCGTCAGCTTGAGGAGGCCGTTCGTGATCTTCTCCTCCTCGGCATCGGTGACCTTCTCCGAGCGCGTCTTGGTTTCCAGCACCACCGTGCCGTAGGACTCCACCCCGTAGCGCCGGGCCAGCGCCGGCTCGCGATCCGGGTCGACCACGCGCCACGTGAACTTGTTGCCGCCGAAGCGCGCGTACTGCTTGAAGAGATCTTCGGCCACGCGCTTGCCCGGCTGGTCGCTGCGAAAGAACGCCACCGCGTTGATCTCGGTCTTGAGCCCGCGGAGGAGCTGGATGGTCTGGGCCGAGAGGCTGTGTCGCCGGTTCTCGGTCAGGTCCACGCGCGCGTTGTGACGGAAGGAGACCGCCTCGACGAGCCCGACGACGGCCAGCAGCAGCACCACCATGACCGCGGTGTTCAGGCCGTACCGGGCCGTGCGGCGGCCGAAGGCGCCGCTCACCGTCCGCGCATAGACGAGAAGCGAGGCCAGCACCAGGACGATGCCGACGATGACCAGGGCCCAGCGCACGCGCTGCCATTCCGGACGCCAGAACGGGAGCATGACGGCGGCCACGAGCAGCGCGATGCCCACGTAGCCCAGCCAGTCGAGGATGCGCTTCATCCCTTCCAACGCCGAGCCTCCAGAGAACGCAGCGTCAGGAACAGCGCCACGATCGTGAAGTCCACGTAGTACAGGACGTCCCGGGTGTCGAGCACGCCCTTGGCGAAGCTGTCGAAGTGCTCGATCAGCGACAGGTGCGAGAGCACCCGGCCCCAGGTGCCTCCCAGGTAGTCGCTGCTCCAGCCGATGACCCAGAAGATCAGCAGCACGCCGAAGGTGATGATGGAGGCCACGATCTGGTTCTCGGTCAGCGACGAGGCGAAGATACCGACGCCGAGGAAGGTTGCGCCCATCAGGAGGAGCCCGAGATAGCCGGTGGCGAGCGGGCCCCATTCGACCCGCGCGAAGTACGCGACGAGCAGCGGATAGAAGAGCGTGAGCGCCAGCATGATCGCATAGAGCGTGAGCCCGGCCAGGTACTTGCCGATCAGCACGGCGCCGTCGCGCACCGGGTAGGTCAGCAGCAGCTCGATCGTCCCCGAGCGCCGCTCCTCGGCGAACAGCCGCATGGTCACCAGCGGCATGAGCAAGAGCAGGATGACGCTGATGTTGGAGAACAGCGGGCGGAGGACGCTGTCGGTGACGTTCAGGTCGCGGGCCATGGCGGGGTTCATGGCCGACTGCATGGAGGCCAGCGTGAAGAAGGCGAAGATCGAGTAGAAGAAGTAGCCCGCGATGAACAGGAAGATGGTCAGGATCACCCACGCGATGGGCGAGGTGAAGTAAAGACGCATCTCCTTCTTGTAGATCGGCCAGACCTTCACGGCTCGGTCGCTTCCTCGGCCGCCGGGATCCCCTCGGCAGTCACTGCGCTCGGCTCCACCGCCGGCGGCTCGTCGCCCACCGTCTCCTCGCCGGCCACGATGCGGATGAAGACCTCCTCCAGCGTCATGCCGGCGCGCCGCAGCTCACGCAGCTCCCACTTCTGCTGGGCAGCGAGCTGGAAGATCTCGCCCCGGACGTCGCGGCCGCGGTCGGATTCGACGACGAAGGTCGCGGCGCCGTCCTGCGGGCCGGCGTCGTGCACGTCGAGGACGCCGGGCAGGCGGCGGAGGCCTTCGAGCACCGCCGCGTAGGGCCCGGCGATCTGCACGTGGACCCGGGCGGTGGGGAAGAACTGCTCGACGAGGGTGTCGATGGGCCCCTGGGCGACGATGGCCCCCTTGTTGATGATGATCACGCCACTGCACACCATCGAGACCTCGGGCAGGATGTGCGTGGAGAGAATCACCGTGTGGTCGCCGGCCAGCGACTTGATCAGGGAGCGGATCTCGGTGATCTGTTGGGGGTCGAGGCCGATCGTTGGCTCGTCCAGGATCAGCACGTGCGGATCGCTGATGATGGCCTGGGCCAGCCCGACGCGCTGGCGATAGCCCTTGGAGAGCTTGCCGATCAGGCGATTCTGGACGTCCGTGATCAGGCAGCGATCCATGACGTCGGCCACCTGGCTCTTGCGCTCCCTGCGCGCGATGCCCTTCACCTCGGCCACGAAGTCGAGATACGGCCCGACCCGCATGTCGCCGTAGAGTGGAACGTTCTCGGGCAGGTAGCCGATCCGCTTGCGCACCTCGAGCGAATCGCGGAAGACGTCGTAGCCGGCCACGCGCGCGCTCCCGCTCGAGGCCGGCATGAAGCAGGAGAGGATCCGCATGGTCGTCGATTTGCCGGCGCCGTTGGGCCCGAGGAAGCCGACGATGTCGCCAGGCGCCACGCTGAACGACACGTCGCGGATGGCGGTGAACGGGCCGTAATTCTTGGTGAGCTTCTCGACTTCGATCATACGGAAATCAACAACCGCGGATTATACACGCTCGGCGGCGCCGCCTGAAACGACGGGCAGCAGCGCGGCCATCCAGGGCGGGATGGCCATCATGCGGCTGGTGGCCCGGTCGAGCACGGCGTGCACCGTGTAGCCGGTGGCCACCCGCTCCCCGGCTTCGTTGCCGATGGCGTAGTCGAACCGGAACGAGGCGCGCTTCCGCTCACCCACCCAGCAGCGTACCTCCAGCAGCTCGTCGAGGCGGGCCGGACGGTGGTACTTCACCGACGCCTCGGCCACGGGGAGGAAGACCTTGTCGTTGATCTCCGCGATCGTCATGCCGGCCTGGCGCAGATACTCGACGCGCCCGACCTCGAAGTACGTGAGGTAGTTGCCGTAATAGACGACGCTCATGCAGTCCGTGTCCTTGTAGCGGACCCGGATCGTCGTCGTCGCGACCATCAGGCCGGCATCGAGAACGCGACGAAGAACGCGCCGAACTCGATGATCTTGAGGCAGTCGGGGATCTCACCCGGCTTGGGGACCGACGGGATCTTCGTCAGGCTGAACCCGGGCCGGTCGGCGAAGCGCGAGTTCAGCTCGGCTTCGGTGAAGATCCGGACGTGATCGCAGTACCCGTGGATCGGCTCGTATTCCGGGATGGGCCCGGCGGCCACGAACTCGTGCATGGGCACGACGAAACAGAGCCGGCCCCCGGGCTTGAGCACCGTCAGCATGGAGGCGAGCGTGGCGTCGACGTCGCGCACGTGCTCGAGGACGGCGAACGAATACACGAGGTCGAACGTGGCCGGCGGAAAGAGCTGGTGCACTTCCTCGAGGAGCCCCACGCGGAAGGTCACGTTCGGGAAGCGATTGAGCTGCCGGGCGAGCGTGACATTCGTCTCCGACACCTCGACGCCGTCGACCCGGAGCCACGGATGGCGGGCGCCGACCGCGAGCGCCGCGCCGCCTTCGCCGGAGCCCCCGTCGAGCACACGCGCGGGGCGATGAGCCAGGATCTCGCGCTCGAGCAGCTCGAACTCCGGCTTGGCGGCACGACGGCGCACCAGCTTCTTCGTCTTCCGCCCCAGGAGCACCCGCATTCGCCGCTCGATCCACTTGAGGCCGATGTCCCAGCGCAGACGGCGGTACTGGGTCTCCTGCGCCCGCACGTAGGCGTCGCGGCTGTCGAGGTGGCTGAGCCAGCCGCGGATCTTTGCGGCGAGCTCCTCGTAATGCGGGTCGGGATGGGCGGCGGCCGCAGCCCGCACCAGCTCCTGGGCGCCGCCCAGGTTTTCGCGGTGCAGCTCCAGGCGAATCGCCTGGAGTGTCGTCTCGACGTCGTGGAAGTCGTGTGGTGAATCCACCGCGCTCAGAGGTACTGGCCGTACCGGATCTTCTCGACCACGCCGCGCACGCGCTTGTAGCCTTCCATCGCCTCGAGCAGATCGGTGGTCGTGACGAGCGGCGCACTGCCGTCACGCACCGTCTGGCGCACCTTCGCCTCGAGGGCCCGGCGCAGGATCTCCTTGATGTCGGCGCCGCTCATACCGCCCATCATAGGCAGGACGCTCCGGTAGTCCAGCGTCTCGAAGAGCGCGCGGCCGGCATTCTTCTCGGTCCGCGCCCGCATCAGATCGAGGATCTCCCGCTGGGCATTCGCGTCGGGCAACGTCACCTCGACCAGGTGATCGAGACGGCCGGGCGCGACGAGCGCCGGATCGAGGGCGTCGGTGCGGCTGGTCGCGCCCACCACCAGGAGCCGCGACGGGTCCATGGCGTCGAGCTTCTCGCCGAGCGCGGCGATCAGGCGCGCGCTCGCCTCGCGCGCCTGCGGCGGTGCCAGCAGGTGGTCGAGCGACAACGCGTCCACCTCGTCGAGCAACAGCACACCCCGGCCCTCGCCGACGGCGATCCTCAGCACTTCCTGGAGCAGCTCGGCGGTGTTGGCGGCGAACTTCGAGGTGAGGTTGACGAGCTTCAGGTGATAGAAGATCGCCTCGGCGGCGCTCGCCAGCGCCCGCGCTAGCATCGCCTTGCCCGTGCCGGGCGGTCCGTAGAGCAGCAGCCCCTTCGGTGGGGCGATGCCCCATTCGCGGTAGCGCTCCGGCGTGCTCAGCGCGGTCGCGAAGCCCCGCAGCGTCTCCTTGGCCTGCGTCAGGCCGCCGATCTCCTCGAAGGTGACGGTCGGACGGATGGCCATCTCCACGCGACCGGTGAGATCGCCGTACTTCTCGCCGAGCTTGGCGAACACGTCCTCCAGTCGCCGCTGGAGCGCCCACTCGAGATGGTCGAGGGCCTGCGTCATCGTCAGATCGACGGCCGCCGCGGTGTGGGCTCGCGCCCGGCTGCCGCCGCCTTGTCGAACACCTGGTCTTCGACCAGCACCGGCACGCCGGCCCGAAGCGCCAGCGCGATCGCGTCGGACGGCCGCGAGTCGAGGGTCAGGTCACCGGTCGCCGACTGCAGGTGGAGCACCGCGTAGTAGACGTCGTCACGGAAGTCGGTGATGACCACGTTCCGCAACGAGACCTTGAGGCGGCCGAAGAGGGTGAGAAAGAGGTCGTGCGTGAGGGGTCGCGGCGGCGTCACGTGGTTGAGGGGAATCGCGATGGCGTTCAGCTCGGCTGGCCCGATCATCATCGGGAAGCTCCGCTTGTCGCGCTTGCCGCGGAGCATGACGACCGGCGCTCGGGTCGCGGGATCGAGGTAGGCGGCCAGGACCTCGACCTCCTGGGGAGCGGCGAGCTTGGGCGTCGTCACCTCGCCACGGTCGCGCGCGGCCCCGGAGCCACTCGCCAAGCCGGCCAGGACCGCCATCGACAGCGCCACGATCCAGACGCGACAGCGCGTACTCATGATGGCTCCTTTGAATTCACGGCGATTCGCCGGACGCGAGCTTGCGCGTCAGTATACTCGGCGTCCACGTCGTCGGTGGAGTCGTCGACCGACGGCGCCGGAGTCAGCCGCAGGCTCACGCCGGCGCCGGCCAGCATGAGCGCCGTGAGGATCGCCCACATGTAGCCGTAGCCGATGGCGTGGGTCACGAAGCCGAAGACGAACGCGCCGCCCGCGTTGCCGACCAGGAACACAGCGCTGAACAGGCCGACCACGGAGCCGCGCCGGGCCGCTGGCGTCTCGTCGGTGACGAGCGCGGCCAGCCCGGGATAGAGGAAGCCGTGCGAGCCGCCCGCCATCACACCGGCGACGACGAGCAGCGGCAGCACCGGCAGCGGCGCGGCGCCCGGCCCGAGCGCGTGCAGGCCGACGCTGGCCAGCAGCGCAGTGGCCGCGGCCTGAACGAACATCGACGGCACGATCACGGCGTGCCGGCCCTGCGTATCGATGAGCCGGCCGCCGAAGATGCGTACGGCCATGGCGGCGCCGGCGTACCCCGTGTAGAACAGCGCGAGCGTGTGCACACCGAGGCTCTCGGCAAACGTGGGCAGGAACGCGAAGATCACGCCCGTGCCCAGGCCGAAGAAGATCGTCACCGCCATGTGTCGGTGCATCACCTCATCGATGCTGGCCCGCACCCACTCCGCTCCACGCACCGGCTGCCCGGGCTCGCGCCTGAGTTCGCGTGTCCCCCAGGCCAGCGCCGCGGCCACGGCGGCGACGACCGCCGACGTGAAGAAGAGCGGCCGAAAGCCGAAGCGCCTGATCACGCCCTCTCCGATCAGCGGGGCGATCGCGGTCGACATGAGGCCGGACACGCCATAGATCCCGAGCGCCCAGCCACGCTTGGCGGGCGGCACCAGGTCGATGACGTGGGAGAAGTTCGCCACGAAGAAGACGGAGAACGCGATGCCCTGGAGCACGCGGACGAGCACGAGACCGGCGATGCTGCTTGTCATCGTCACCAGGAGCGTGGACACCAGGAGCAGCCCGACACCCAGCAGGAGAAACGGCCGTCGACCGAGCGCATCCACCCACGGCCCCACCAGTGGCTGGCACACGATCCCCACGGCGCTGTACCAGCCCATCACGACGCCGATGTCGACCTCCGTCCCGCCGAGGCGCTGGATGTAGAGCGGAAGCAACACGAAGACGTTCAGGCTCAGGAAGAAGAAGAAGTTCGTGACGGTGGCGCGGAGAAACGGGTGCTGCGATAGAATCGCCGGCACGAGCGATTATCGCATGGGCGCGACGCACGCCGCGCTGGCCGGTGGGTTGCTACGACGCGGTGACGGCTTCCTCCTCACGCTCGATCCCGCGTTCCAGGGCGTGCCCGAGACCGCTCACGGTGGGACAGTCCTCGCGGCCTTCCATCTCGCGGGCGGTGCCGACGGCTCGGCGGTGCGCGGCGTGTATCGTCGGCGCGTGCCCATCGCAACGCCGCTTCGGCTCACGCTGTCGCCCGACCGTGGCCGCGTGACGTGCGTGCTGGAGGACGACGCCGGCGCTCTCGTCGAAGGTTCAGTGACTCCGCCGGGTGCGTCGCACTCGAGGAGCAGCGACGATCCGGTCCGCGTTTCAGCTGCCGACAGTCATCCGGTGCCGATCTCGCGCTCGTGTTTCGCGTGCGGCATCGACAACGGCCTCGGGCTGCGCGCGCAGCTCCGGCACGACTCCGCCGCCGTCGGTGGGACGTGGCGGCCGACGGCGAGCCACGAAGTCGCCGGCTCGCTGGCCCCCGTGGCGCTGACGACCCTGCTGGACGAGGCCGCGTTCTGGCTCGGCGTGCTGGCCAGCGGCGAATCGGGAATGACCACGGATCTCGACGTGACGCTGCTCGAGCCCGTCCCGTTCGGCACTGCGATCACCATCGGTGGGCGTCGTGGCGACGTGACGGCGCGCGCCGATGATCCCCGCTACTGGGACACCCACGTGGCCGCGTGGGACGACGGAGGCCGGCGCGTCGCCGACGCGACGATCACGTTCGTGGCGGTGCGCGGCGCCGCTCGCCGTCTCGTCACCGGCATGCTCGCGATGAACCCTCCCGACCTCGTCCGCCTCGTCTTCCCCACCTACACGCGATAAGAAGCCGAGAGCGAAGCGCGCGAGCGGAACGCGTGGAGCGGCGGCGGCTCGTCCTGCGATGAACACCGAAAGTCCGACGTGTTGGGCGGGTGGGGTCGCTCGGAAGACCCGTGTATCAGGGCTCAATTCCGGACACGGGCACTCAAGCGGGCCACTCGTATTGTAGGCGGCGTGGTCGCCCGAGCGACCCACCCGCCCGACGCGTCAGGCCTTCAGGTGTTTATCGAAGAACGCGACGCAGCGCTTCCACGCGTCTTCCGCCGCGTCCTTGCGATACGCCTGCGGCCGATCGTCCGAGAAGAACGCGTGCGGCGCGCCCGGGTACAGCACGAACTCGACGCTGGTGTTGCCCTTCGACCGGAGCGTCTGCTCTAAGGCCTTGACGTCGGCGACCAGGATGCCGGTGTCGGCCTCGCCGTAGAGGCCCAGCACCGGCACCTTGATCTTGTCGGCGATGGCGAACGCGTCCACGCCGGGCGCGTCTGAATACGTGCGCTTGACGTGGCCGTACCACGGCACCGCCGCGGCGACGTCGGGATATTCTGACGTGAAGTGCAGAGTGAGCGCGCCGCCGCCACAGAAGCCCGTCACGCCGATGCGCTCGGCGCGCGCCCAGCGCTGCTGCCGCGCGTAGTCGGCCGCGGCCTTGATGTCGCCGAGGTACTGGGCGCGGGTGACCTTGCTCGAGATCGCGCCCATCTGCTGGAAGTCCTTGCCCTGCATCCCGCCTTCACGGCTGTAGAGCTCGGGCGCGATGGCGTAGTACCCAGCGTGGGCGAAGCGGCGGCAGACGTCCTTGTTCTGTTCGCTGTTCCCGGTGAACCCGGAGATGACCACGATGACGGGGTACTTCGCCATCTTCTCCGGCCCCGCGTGATAGATCGGGATCTTCGTCCCGCCCGACTCGATCTGCTCGTCGCGGGCGATGATGCCCTTGGTGTCGGTGACGACCGCCTGGGCCAGCGAGATGCCCGGCGTCAGCACACCACCGACGGTCGTGTAGGCGCCGAACTTCAGCACTTCCCTGCGGCTCAACGGGTTGACGGCCATGTGACTCCTCCTCGTCGGAACCGAACGATCGGCTCAGTAGATGAACGGCGTCGGCAACGGTGGACGGCCAAACGGACGGCCGGCCCGGATTGTCAACACCGGAACGAGCTTCTTGGTTCCGCTGCGCTTGTTGTTGCGGGTATCCACGAACTCCACCGGGCCGTCGATCAGCTCCATGATCGCGACGTCGGCAGGCGCGCCGACCTGGAGGGTGCCGAGCCCTGGGACCCGCCCGATGATCTTTGCGGGCTCCCAGGTCGCCCGGGCCACGACCTCCTCGAGCGGCATGCCGAGCGCGAGGAACTTCGACATCACCCACGGGAGCGTGGGATAGCCGGGCGTGTTGATGCTGACCGAATGGATGTCGCTCGAGATCGTGTCGGGCGGCATGCCCTGTTGCATCGCCGGCTCGGCCACCGTGAAGTCGAACGAGCCGCCGCCGTGGCCGACGTCGATGATGACCCCGCGCTTCTTGGCGGCCAGCGCCGCCGGCAGGAGCTGGCCGTTCTGCACCGTGTTGTTGCCGGCGCCGCTGTAGGAGTGCGTGAGGACGTCGCCGGGCCGCAGCAGGTCGAGCAGGTCGGAGAGATTGCCCGGCGCCGCGCCGATGTGGCACATCACGCGGGCGTTGCGACCGGCCAGCTCGGCAGCCCGGATCGCACGACGCAACGGCTCCAGCCCGTTCTGGCCGACCACGTTGTCGGTGATCCTCACCTTCACACCGAGCGCCGTGTCCGGATTCTCGCTGACGACCTTGGCGCAGCGGTCGACGTCGGCGTAGTCGATGTTGAGCATCTCGCCGGGCGCGAGCCCGCCAGCCAGCCCGATCGATGAAATGTGAACGAAGGCGAAGAGCCGCGTGCGCGAATGTGGCAGCGCCAGATGCTGGAACGCGCCCCACGTGTTAGCGCCGGCGTCGCCCGCCGACACGGCCGTCGTCGTGCACGTGATCCCGACCATCTCGTCGGCGGGCAGGCCGAGCCCGAGATGCGGGCACAGGTGCGTATGGAGGTCGATGAGCCCGGGCGTGACGAGCTTGCCGGTCGCGTCGATGCGCTGGACGGTGCGATCGGCGGGGATGCTGGCCGCCACCGCGGCGATCTGGCCGTTCTTGATCCCGATGTCGCGCTTGCCGCGGAGCCGGAGGCTCGGATCGAGGACCTCGCCGCCGGCGATCACCAGCTCGTATTTCAGCGCGGGATCACTCGGATTGAACCCGCGTGGCATCGGCGCCGGCATCGGTTGGGCGGGTGCGGGCTGGGCCTCCGCTTGCGCCTGGGCGAGCGCGGCTCCGGCCGCAGCCGCCGCGGTGGTCGAGACGATGAAACTGCGACGCGACATGTCCATGGATCAGTGTCCTCCCTTGGTGGCGTCGATCCACGCCTGCCACTCGGCGGGCGCGTGGCCGATGGCGACGTGATGGCCATAGCGGACCAGCGGTGTGCGCAGCAGGCGCGGCTCCGTCTCGGCGCGAGCGAGCACGCGCTGGGGCGAATCGCCGCTGACGTGCAATCCGAGCGCACGGTAGCGCGGCCCGTCCTTGTCGATGAGCGCGGGCGCTCCGAACTTCTCGACGAACCGTCGTAGCTCGCCCTTGCTGGGCGGACGCTCCTTCATGTTCACGAAGTGGACCGTGAGGCGTCGCTCGGCGAAGAAGCGCTGGGCTTTGCGTGTGTCCTGGCAGTCGTCGAACCCGAAGATCTGGATTATTGGAGCGGGTGACGCTTGCACGGTTAGAACCGAGGGTGGCCTGTTCGAGGTGCGTGGGGCTCCGTCACGCCCGTTCTCTCGCGCGCTGCAGTTGCTCCCACGACGACCACGGCACCGCGGGCGAGCCCAGCGGGTTGCTCCGTCCGCTCTGCGGTCCGTGATAATCGGATCCGCCGGTCGGGACCAGGTCGAAGCGACGACACAGCTCGAGATATTCGCTCGTCTGCGCGGCCGAGTGCTCGGCGTAGTACGTCTCGATTCCCATCAGCCCTGCGCCCACCAGCTCGGGAATGATGGCGTCGCGGTCGGCCAGGCCGGGATGAGCGAAGACCGGAACCCCGTGCGCCTTGCGGATCACCTGCACCGCTTCCACCGGGCTGAGGCGCCGACGAGGGACGTTGGCGGCGCCACCCTGCTTCAGGTACTTGTCGAACGCCTCGCGCACCGACTTCACGTAGCCGCGCGCGACCATCACCTGGGCCACGTGGGGGCGACCGGGCGAGCCCTCCTTGCACACGGCAAAGACTTCGGCGGGCTCGATCGGCATCCCGAGCTCCGTGAGCCTCTCGGCGATGCGATGCACGCGAGCGACGCGCTCGGCGCGCTGCTCGCGAAGGAAGTCCTGGAACCAGGCGGCCTCGTGATCGACGAAGTACCCGAGCACGTGGATCTCGGCGCCCTCGACGTCGCAGTTGATCTCGAGGCCGGGGACGATCGTCATCCGGTGGGTCGGCGCCAGCGCCATCGCGGCGGCGAGGCCGTCGGTGGAATCGTGGTCGGTGACGGCGAGCACGGTCACGCCGTGTCGCGCAGCCGCCAGCACCAGCTCGCGGGGAGAGAGCGTACCGTCCGATGCCGTCGTGTGGGAGTGGAGGTCGACGGCGCCGCGGCTCACGCGGTCAGGTACGCGAGCAGGGTCCGCACCGCCACGCCCGTCCCGCCCTTGGGCGCCAGCGGCAGGTCCTTCTCGCTGAACGCGGGGCCGGCGATGTCGACGTGGGCCCAGGGCGTCTCGCCCGCAAACTCCTTGAGGAACAGGCCGGCCGTGATGGCGCCGCCGCCGCGCGGGCCCACGTTGTTCAGGTCGGCGACCTCGCTCTTGAGGAACTCGCGGTACTCGTCGACGAGCGGCAGCTCCCACAGGCGCTCACCGGCCTGATCGGCGGCGGCGCGCAACCGTCCGGCCAGGCCCCGGTTGTTGGCGAAGAGCCCGGACACGAGCGGACCGAGCGCCACGACGCAGGCGCCGGTCAGCGTGGCGAGATCGACCATCTCGTCCGGCTTGATCTTGGCATTCGCGTACGAGATCGCGTCGGCCAGCGTGAGCCGGCCCTCGGCGTCGGTGTTGCCGATCTCGATCGTCGTGCCGTTCATCGCCTTCAGCACGTCGCCCGGGCGGATCGCCGAGCCCGACGGCATGTTCTCCGTCGCAGCGACGAGGCCATGGACCTCGACCGGCGGCTTCAGATCGGGGAGCGCACGCATGACACCCAGCACGGCGGCGGCGCCCGACATGTCGTCCTTCATGCGCAACATGCCCTCGGCCGTCTTGAGATCGAGACCGCCGGCGTCGAACGTGATCCCCTTGCCGATGATCGCGACCTTCTTGCGCGGTCGCGCCGGCGCATACGTGAGATGGATGAAGCAAGGCGGTTGCTCACTGCCCGCCGCCACGCCCAGGAAGGCGCCCATGCCGAGCTTCTGGCACTCGGCGCGGTCCAGGACTTCGACGGTGAGGCCCTTCTCCTTGGCCAGATCGGTCGCGGCCTTGGCCAGGTACGTCGGGTGGACGTCGTTGGCCGGCGAGTTGACGAGGTCGCGCGCGAACCACGTGGCGAGCGCGAAGACCTCGCCGGTGCGCGCGCCCTGACCGACCTCGCGCGTGGAGCGGCCGTCGGGCGAGAGCACGACCAGCTCGGCCACCGCCTTGTCGTTCTTCTCCCGCTTGTAGCGGTCGAACGTGTAGGTGCCGAGGATGGCGCCCTCCACGGTGGCGTGGGCGCGCTGGCGCGGCGGCAAGCGGTCGCCCAGGACGTCGATCGCCACGCGGCGCGCGCCGAGGTCGCGGGCGCGCCGCACGCCGGCCGCCGCGGCGCGGCGGATGGTCTCCGCGGCCAGCTCGCGAGACTTCCCGAGCCCGACCACGACGACGCGCGTCGCGCTCAATCGGCCGGCGGTGTGCACGTGCGTGAGCTGGGCGGGCCGAGCCGCGAACTTCTCGGCGTCGAGCACGCTCTTGACGAAGCCGTCGGTGCGCTTGTCGAGCGCGGCGAGCCGCGGCGGCAGCGACTTGGTCTCGGCGGGCAGCCCGATGACCAGGGCATCGGCTTCGACGTCGGTCGGCGCGGTGCTGACCACCTGGATCTTCATGGCTGTTTCTCCGCCAGTGCGAGCGCGCGATGGATCATGTCGAGAAGGCCGTCGGTGACGTCGAGCCCGTCGATCTCGTCGAGCGTGGCCCAGCGAGCCTCGGCGGCGTCGGTGCCGGCTTCGATCCGGTCGGAGTCGGCATAGGCGAGGTAGTCCACGAGCACCCAATGATACCTGACCCGACCGTCGCCATCGCGCACGACGCGCGTGATGACGCCGGCCACGTCGACCACGCGCACGTCGCAGCCGCACTCCTCGGCGACCTCACGGCGGATGGCGTCGACCGTGGTCTCGCCGAGCTCCACCATCCCGCCGGGCAGGCTCCACTTCCCCGACGACGGCTGGCCACCGCGCCGGACCAGGAGCACGCGGTCACCGCGCACGACGACGGCGCCGACGCCGACGCGCGGGTAATCCGGATACTCGCGGCTCACGGCGAACCGCTCACGCCGTGCCCGCGAGCCAGGCCTCGGTGCCGTACTTCTCAGCGACGAGCGCCGCGACCCGCGCCGTCTCCTCGGGGCTCAGTCCACCCGGACGGAGCGTCAGCCCGTGCTCCTCCTCGAACGCGCGCTCGAGCGCCACCGCGACCTCTTCGAACTTCGGCCGGTGGCCGAGCGCGGCCTCCAGCGTCGTCATTGTGGCCAGGGGATCGCGCGTGGTCGGAAAGACGGCCCGCAGCCGCGGCTCGTCGACCCCGAGGATCACCGCGCCGTGCTGGAGGAAGCAGGTGCCCTGGCGCCGCTGGGCGCTGCCCACCACCTTCTTGCCTCCGATCTCGATCTCGTAGCGGCCGGTGCGTGCGAAGCAGAACGCCGGCGTCGGGCCCTCCGCCTCCGGCACGGCCACGATCTCGGCGGCCGTACCCAGCCCTCGAAGCCCGCGGAGCAGGGCCACGGCAATCCAGCGATAGGTCTCGAGCAGGTCGCCGGCGCCGCCGAGATCGGTCCCGTCAGCGAGGACGCTGTAGGTCAGCTCACGCTCCGGGCCATCGTGGTAGATCGCGCTGCCGCCGGTCGGCCGCCTGACGAGCCCCACGCCGAGGCGGCGACACGCCGCGACGTCCACGCTGTCGTCGAGAGGCTGGCCGTAGCCGAGGGAGACGGTGGGCGGATCCCATCCGAAGAACCTGACGGTCGGCGGCGACGTCCCGGCCTGGCGGCCTCGCCAGAGCACCTCGTCGATCGCCATGTTGGTGGCGCCGTCGGTGGATTCGGTCACGAGCAGACGCCACTCCCGCACGGTCATGCAAAGTACCACAAGGGAAACGGGGCCCGAGCCTCGGGAAAAATTACGCCGAGAGTGGTAACGCGCTTCCCTTCGCGCGCGACGCTCCGCGGCCATTCATCACCCACGACGCACGTGGCATTTTGCTTGCGATGACTTCCGGCACGGAGGTGACCCATGAGACGAGGGATCGTCGCTCTGAGTGTCGCCGTTCTGGTCGCGTCCGCGGCGCATGCCGCTCCTGGTGATCCCCGCCTCATCCAGGGAGTCCTCGAATGGCCGGCCAAGCTGACCGCGGAGCCGTTCGTGGTGATCCGTACCGACGACGGGCGGTGGTACTACACCGAGATCAAGAACGCGAAGCGTCTCGAGTCGGGCCCGCTGACCAGCGGAGGGCGCGTGGCCATCCTCGGCACCGAGGCCGCCAAGCCGCACGAGATCACCGCGATCGCCGTCGGCTCCGGTGACGCCGCCGGGCTGGCGCTCGCGCTCATGCCCCACGTCAACGCCCCGGCAGCCGCAGCGGCACCAGCGGCCGCGGCACCACCGGCAGCCTCGGCGGTCGCTCCGCTCGCCGTCGAAGCGCCGAGTGCGCCCAAGCCCGCGGCGACAGAGCCAGCGGCAACGTCCAAGGTGATCGCCAGGCCCGAGCCACCCGCAGCTCCGACGCCGGCCGCCGCGACACCGACGGCCGAGACGCCTCCAACCACGGCACCGGCGGCGATCTCGGCGCCGGCGGCGGGGCCGGTTCCAGCTCCTGCGCCCTCACCGGCACCGGCTGCGTCCGACAAGGCCCCGCCGGCGTCGGAGAAGTCGGCCCCGGTGAAGGGCGCCGATTCAGAGCCGGCCGCAGAGCCGCCGCGCTGGGCGGAGCTGCAGGGCACGGTCAAGGTCATCGCGGGCAACTGGATCGTCGTGCGGGCCGAGAGCGGGCAACTGGTCCTCGTCGATCTTTCGACCGTCCGAGGCGGAGCGTCGTCGGTCAGGCCCGGAGCACCGATCTCCGTGTACGGGACGCCCGGCGAGCAGAAGTTCCAGGCGATGGGGATCCTTCACTCGGACAATCGGCCACCCGCCAAGCCCGCCATGGTCCCACCGCGCCGCTGAACCGAGAGGGGGCGTCCGCGACGCCCCCTCAGGTACTCAGGCGACGGGTTCCATTCGATAGAGGCCGAGCGCTCTCAGAATCGGCACGTCCTGAGCGCTGAAGAGAACCGCCGGCTCGGAGCCGGCGTTGCTGTGCGCGTGGGCCGCGCGCGGGGGCACGACGAAGAAATCGCCGGGTCCCCACTCGAAGGTCTCGTTGTCGACCGTCGTCGCCCCGTGGCCCCTCACGACTCGATACACGGCGCAGCTGGTCTCACGATGAGCGCGCGTGCGGACTCCCGGACGGAGGAGCTGGAGATAGCAAGCGACGGTAGGGCGAACCGACCCGCCCGTCGCTGGATTCACGTACTCCATCAGAACGTCGTCGAAGGGATCGTGCTGCTGCTCGGCGCGATGGAGCAGTGCCGGATAGGTCTCGCTCCACGGATGGAAGATGTCGCGTCCCGGCGTGCGCCCGACCGTCTGCTGCTCGTCGGGATACGGCTCGTAGGTCAGGTTCTCCAGGAAGCGCACGATCTGCCAGTCGAGGATGTCCATCCAGATGACGGGCGCGCTACCCTCGTTGCCGTGGTCGTGCCAGGCCATGCCGGGCGTCACCACGAGGTCGCCCGCCTTCATCACGCACTTCTGGCCATCGACCGTCGTGTACGCACCCTCGCCGTGGAGCATGAAGCGAATCGCGGTTGGCGAATGCCGATGCGCCGGCGCCACCTCGCCGGGCAACAGATACTGGATGGCGAGCACCAGGCTGTGGGCCACGGTCCGCTCGGGGACGCCCGGGTTGTGGAGCCGCAGGACCCGACGCTCGGCGCCGCGGTGAGGCACCAGGAAGTCCGGGCTCTCGCGGAGCAGCGGCTCGATGTCGCGCCAGCGCCACAGGCGCGCCTGGGTCGCCGTCGGCTTGGGAGGAATGAGCGGCCCCGGACGCGACCACGGCGCGTCGAGTCCTGCGCCGCGCAATCGCGCACAGTATGCTTCGAGCTCCTCGGCCGTTCGCGTCGCGTGGACTGCCATGATCGCGCTCCTTTGCCGGTACGACGCGCTCTGACAGCGCTGGACTACGCGCCCTGACAGCGCCGGTACAGGCTGGCTCCGTTGTCCCACAAGAGCTTTCGCTTGGCCTCGTCGGAGATCGTGCTCCAGCCGAGGATCGTCTCGACCGACTTCGGGAACCAGCACTCCGTGTGCGGATAGTCCGTGCCGAACATCAGCGTGTCCGGGCCGAGCAGCTCGATGATGCTCCTCACGGTGCCTTCGCCCTCGTGCATCTCGATGCTCTGGAAGAATTGCGGCCCGCGCACGTAGTCGCTCGGTTTCCGCGACAGATGTGCGATGGCGTACTCGGTCATCTCCGCCACTTCGTCGAGATGAAACGCCCACGAGGCCAACCAGCCGTGGCCGGTCTCGACGACGCCGACTCGCATCGCCGGGAATCGATCGAGCATCCCCGAACCCGTGATGGCGGCGACCGCACGCATGCCCGCCCACACGCCACCGGCGGCGCGCTCCAGGAAGATATTGTCCCAGAGATCCGCCAGGCCCGGTGACCGGGGATTCGACAGGTTGAACGGATGCACGAGGACCGCAAGGTCGTACTCGACGGCGCAAGCCCAGAGCGGATCGAGGCCCGGATCGTCGATGGGCATGCCGACCGGCGTGATCGGGAAGAGCGCGACGGGCCACGCCTCCTTCGCGCAACGCTCGATCTCCTTGACCGTGCCGTCGATGTCCCGCCCCGAAGCCAGGATGATGCTCTTCAACCGCGTGGGATGGGGCCCGCAGTAGTCGGCCATGTAGCGGTGGTACGCCTCGTACATGGCCAGCTCGAGCCCGACGTCGTCGGCGCTGGCGAAGCCGTTGACTCCGCGCGTCGGGATGATGACGTGGACGTCCACGCCCTCGATGTCCATGTCGGCCACCCGCGCGTGAGAGTCGACGTTGACGCGCTCGGTCGGCCACGGCGGGCCCTTCCACTGCACACCCCACGGCGTGCCGGACGCTCGCTTGTCAGCGGAGGGCGCGGTGGGCCGGCTGACCTTCTCCCGGCTGCCCAGCCGGCGCTGGCCGCTCTTGGGGTCCCCGACAATATATGTATGCATGCCGCCGCGAAGGGCGGTCCGCGCGATGGGTGTCGTACTTCCCGCGAGGGCCTCCTTCCATCGGGTGGAGAGGTACTTCTCCAGCACCTCACAAGGCTCGTACACATGCGTGTCGGCGTCGAGGACCTTGAACCCGTGTTTCCCCATTGGACGCTCCCGGTCAGTGCTCACCCTGAGTCAGCTTCCGCCACGCCGGCCCCAGGAACGGCCCGGCGAGGGACAAGATTATCAGGACGATCAAAGCCTTGGAAATGAGGGAGGAGGCGAAGATCGAGTAGGACCCGCCCGAGATCATCAAGGCCCGGTGGTAGTTGCGCTCGACCATCTCGCCGAGCACGAGGCCGAGCAGCAGCGGGATCGGCGTGAAGCCGCCCTTGAGCATGACGTAACCCAGCAGCCCGAACGCGAGGCTGATCACGACGTCGGCCATGAGATTCCTGATGGCGAAGCTGCCGAGCAGGCTCACGGACAGGATGGCCGGGACAATGATCACGTTGGGCAACAGCGTCACCACGGCCAGGTGGCGAGCCACGGTGAGGCCGACGACGAAGATCACGAACGACGTCAGCGTGAGGGCGACGAAGAGGCTGCCGATCACATCGCCCTTCTCCTGGAAGACCAGCGGGCCGGGCACCACGCCGAAGATGATCATCACGCCCAGGAAGACCGCGGCGCCGACGCTGCCCGGAATCCCGAGCGCGATCGTGCACACGAGATCGCCCGGCATGCAGGCGTTGGTCGCGGTCTCGGAGGCGATCACGCCCTCGGGGTCGCCGGCGCCGAACGTCTCGGGATGCGTCGACCCTCGCTTGGCCGCGCCCCACGCGAGCAGCCCGGCCGAGCTCTGTCCCACCGCCGGAAGCACACCGACGAAGAGGCCGATGGCGGCGGCCCGCGTGATCGCCCACGGCGATTTGAAGTACGTGACGACGCCCTCCCAGAATCCTCCCGCCAGCCTCCCGATCCGCGAGATGGCGCCGTCGCTTTCGGCCAGGACGACCGCCTGCGTGACGGCGAAGAGTCCGACGAGGGCCTGGATGAGCGGCATGCCGTCCTCGATCGGATTCCAGCCGAACGTGAAGCGCAGGTGTCCGGTCATGACGTCGGACCCGACCGTGGCGAGCATCAGACCGAGGCCGCCCGAGATCAGGCCCTTGACGACCGAGCCCTGGACCACGGCGGCGACCAGCGACAGCGCCAGCAGCGCCGTCAGGAAGTACTCGGCCGGGCCGAACTGCAGCGCGAGCTCGGCCAGCGCCGGAGCCGCCATGGCCAGGAAGATCATCCCGATGAGGCCTCCGGCCATGGCCGCCGTCGCGCTCAGCGCGAGCGCCGTTCCGCCCTGCCCGCGCTCGCACATCGGATAGCCGTCGAGGATCGTGGCCGCGTTGGAGGCATCGCCCGGCGTGTTGACGAGGATGGCCGTGATGGAGCCGCCATAGTTGCTGCACTTGTAGAGCGAGCCCATAAAGATGAGCGCGGTGGCCGGATGCCATTTCAAGACCAGCGGCAGGGCCAGCGCCATGCCGGCCGACGGGCCCAGGCCCGGCAGCACGCCGACGACGATGCCGTACATCGTGCCGGCTAGCATGGCCGCGAGGTTCTGCCACTGGAACACGAAGGCGACGGCGTCGAGCAGGTTCACCAGAGCACGCCAGCGAGCAACGGCACGCCCATGATCTGGTCGAAGAGGATCCAGATCACGGCGGAGATGGCCACGCCGATCGCCGCGTGGCGCCAGAATGCCTGCCGCGTCCCGAAGAAGAACGCGAAGCCCAGGAAGAAGAGCACGACACTGATCAGGAATCCGCCCACGGCTCCGCACGCCGTGGCGACGACGATCACACTGAAGGCGCGTGCGACGCGCGCGGCGCGCTCTCGGTCCCAGCGATCGCGGCGCGTGCACGCCGCTGTCGTGAAGCTCCGGGCGAAGTTCCGGCCGAGGGCGAGGAGGAGGAGCGCTATCGTGACGAGCGCGATGAGCTGAGGGAACTGGCGGGAGCGCTCCGGGTAGGCCGTGGCCAGCGAGTAGAGCGCGACGAAGACGACGAGGAGGACGAGCTCGAACGCGACCTCGAGCCTCATTCCTTCAGCATGGCCTGGAACTTCTCGACCTTGGGATAGGCCTCGCGCACGGCCATTGCGAAATCACCCGCGCCCAGGGGATGGATCACCATGAGCCGCTTCTTCGCCCATTCGACGTAGGCCGGCTCGGTCACGGCCTTCGCGAAGGCGTCTTCGAGCACCTTCACGACGGCGGGCGGCGTGTGGGGCGGAGCCTCGACGCCGCGGAGCGCCGGCAGCGAGGTCAGCGTGTAACCGAGATCCTTCGGGATCGGGACGTCGGGGAGATACGGGTCGCGCGCGTCACCGAGGAGCAGGAGCGGCCGGAGCTTTCCCGCCCTGATCAGCGGCACACCGGAGTTGGCGAGCGCGATCGTGAAGTCGAGATGCTTGCCGGCCAGCGCGGCGATGGCGCCCGGCGAGCCTTCGTACGGGACCCAGTTGACCTTGATCCCAAGCTCCTCGACGGCCAGCAGCCCGACGAGATGCGTCGTGCTGCCGCGGCCCGAAAGCCCGCCGGCGAGTGTCTTCGCCCGCGCCGCCTTGACGAACTCGTCGAACGTCTTCCAGGCATCGGCGTGGACGAGGAGGAGCTGGTTGGAGCGGCTCCACGCGTACACCGGCGTGAAGTCGCGTGTGCGGTAGCGCGTGGCCTTGTCCAGGTACTCGATGATGATGCTCTTGGGGAACGTATACGTGATCAACGTGTAGCCGTCGGGCTCGGTTCGCTGGAACTTCTCGAACGCGATCTTGCCGCCGGCCCCCGGCTGGTTCTCGATCATCACGTTGACGCCGAGGTGCTTCTGCACGTAGGGCGCGATGCCTCGCGCCTCGGTATCCTCACCGCCGCCGGCGTCGGCCGTCACGATGATCTTGACCGGCTTCCTGGGGAAGCTGCTCGGGCCGGCGGCGCGCGTCAGCCCAGGCGCCGCCAGAGTCAGCGCCCCGCCGAGGGCCGTGCCAAGGAATCTGCGTCTCACGAGTCCTTGTGTTACCACAGCCGCGAGCGTCCTTGGGGCTGGGATAATGCCTCATGCGCGGCGTGATCCCGTATCGCCGCGCGAAGAGAAGACTGACGGCCCTGGCCTCAGTCTCCGCGACCAGGATAGGACCCGGATTTCGCTGAGCGTGCTGGCCGAGGGGTTCGGGCATCTACGTGTGGGATCAAGCCGCTAGGGAACGTGCGGCATTGATCGTCGCGGCAGACGGTTCGCAGGTCCTCGGCTTCAGGGACAAAGACGGCAAGGTCATCTGGAAGGCACCGTGATGGCTGGGCGCTGGGCCGAGGAGACCGCTATGGGACGGGAGAACAATGAACTGTTTCATCCATGATCGTTCAGCTGCGGTCGGGCTCTGTGCCGCTTGTCAGAAGGCTGTCTGCCGGGAGTGTGTCGGCCGCGACACCCCGCGGCTCTTGTGCCGCACGTGCATCCAGCAACGAGCGGTTCTGGGCTTCGAGTATCGGTCGCGCACCAGCCTCGGCGGCTGGCCGCTGATTCACATCTGCCTCGGTGTTGACCCGGCCACCATGCGTCCGAGAGTGGCGAAGGGTATCGTCGCCATCGGGAACGTGGCGGTCGGGGGCGTGGCCATCGCTGGTCTCGCGTGCGGTCTTGTGACCGTCGGTGGGGCCTCCTTCGGGCTCTTGTTCGCGCTCGGCGGTGCAGCGGTGGGGTTGGGCATGTCGGTTGGCGGGCTGGCGGTCGGATCCATCGCGCTGGGCGGTGCGGCGATCGGGTTTGTCTACGCCATCGGTGGCGCGGCGTTCGGTCCGGCGATCATCGACGGCAGACGATGTGATCCGGCCGTGGCGGACTTTGTTCGCCAGTGGCTTGGCTCTCGACTCCTACCGCCGAATTGTCGGTGAGCGCCGAGGCGCTCGGGCGCTGAGGCGGGATGAAGTTGTCGGGACGGGTTTAACCGGCTCATGGGAAATGGGTCGAGTCACATGCAACCGTCGAACTCGAAGCTCGTGCCATTCAGAAGGGAACGGTCTAACTCCGGCAACACGGATGCCGAGGCCGCCGAGCGCATTCGGACCTTCTGGGAAGCTGGGCTCAACAACTTACCGGCTCGTTTTCGCACGTAGGCGGCGAGCCTCGGTCCACCAACGGTCACGAGCCCTGAGCGCAGCTGCAGGACAAGCTCACGGCAGCACATCACGTACTACAACAGCTTGAACATCCGTGGCAGGACGAGCGTGATCCAGGGCACGAGGATGATCACCACCAGCCCCACTGCCAGCACGGCCACGAAGGGCAGCATCGCGCGCGACGCACGGTCGACCGAGAGATCGGCGATGCCGCAGGCGATGAAGAGGCCGACGCCGATGGGCGGCAGGAAGAGGCCGATCCCGACCGCGGCGACGATGACGATCGCGTAGTGGATCGCATCGATGCCGAGCCCGGCGGCCACCGGCAAGAGGCTCGGCAGCAGGATGACGACGGCCGGTAGCCCCTCGATGACCGCGCCGAAGAAGACGAAGATGACGGCGGTCGCGAAGAGGAACACGGTGCTGCTGCCCGGGACGACCGTCATCAGGCGGATGAGCGTCGCCGGCATCTGCTGGACGGTGAGGAACCACGAGACGAGCCCGGCGGTGCCGAGGAGCAGCCCGACGGCGCCCGTCACCATCGCCGACTTCACGACGATCTCGGGCAGATCGCGCCACTTGATCTCGCGATACACGAAGAGCCCGACGATCGCTGCGTAGAGCACGGCGAGGACCGAGGCCTCGGTCGGCGTCATGATGCCGCCGAGGATCCCGCCGAAGATGATGGCCGGCATGCCGAGGGGAATCAGCGCGTGCCACACGGCGCGGCCGAGCGCTGCAGCCGTCGGCATGGGCTCGGCGGCAATGCCGATCTTCCCCGCCCGCCACCACACGTAGACCATCAGCGCGAGCGCCAGAACCACCGCCGGCGCGAAGCCCGCCGTGAACAGCGCGGCGACCGACAGGCTCGCGACGGAGCCGATTACGATCATCAGGATGCAGGGCGGCACCAGGATGCCCATGGCCGAAGCAGCAGAAACGACTGCGACAGCCAGCTCCTTGCTGTACCCGGCGCGCACCATCCCCGGGATGGTCGCCGCCGCCACCGCCGAGACATCGGCGACCGTCGAGCCGGAGATGCCGGAGAAGATGTATTCCGCGGTGATGACCGCCATGCCGAGCCCGCCGCGGATCCACCCGACCAGCGCCACCGCGAGCGCGACGAGACGCCGCGCGATCCCGCCGGTCTCCATCAGCGCGCCGGCCAGGACGAAGAGCGGGAGCGAGAGCAGGACGAACGAATCCACCTGGTGAAGGATCGTCTGAACGCTCGTGGCCAGCGGCGCCGGCGATGCCAGGAGCGCACCGACGTAGCCGGCCACTCCGACGGTGACGGCGACAGGCACGCCGATCAGGAGCAAAAGAAGAAATACGAGCGAGACCAGGATCATCGCGCGCGCGCGAGCTTCCAGAGGTGCGGCAGCGCGAAGAGGATCATCAGCGCCCCACCCACGGGCAGCGCGCCGTAGAACCAGACCATCGAGATCTCGAGCGCGTCGGTGACCTGGCGTCGCGCGATCGGGAAGATCGCAATGCCCCCGGCCAGCAGCACGGCGGCGAAGGCGACGACGACGAGCGTGCCGAGCAGCTCGACCCGCCGCCGCGTCACCGGCCCGAAGCGATCGACGAGCAGGTGCAGCCGGAAGTGGGCCCCGCGGCGGACCGCCACCGCGGCGCCCAGGAAGATCATCCAGACGAAGCAGAGCCGGGCGACCTCGTCGTACCACTGAAACGTCGCGTGCATCACGTAGCGGCTCCAGACGCCGAGGAACACGTCGGCGACCAGCACCGCCATGAGCGCGATGCAGACGAGCTCGACGAGCACAGCTACTTCGCGGCGGCCTTTGCCTCCGCGACCACGCGCTCGAAGAGCTCCTTGCCGACCTTCTGCTCGATGAACTTCCACACCGGCTGGGCGCGCTCCTGGAAGGGGCGTAGATCCTTGACCTCGTTGACTTGCATGCCCTTGGCCTTCATCTGGGCCAGGCCGTCGATCTCGGCCTTGAGCTCGTCCTGGCGGTGCTGAGCGCAGGCGGCCGTCATCGTGTCGTCGACGACCTTCTTGAGATCGGCCGGCAGCGCGTCGTACTTGGGCTTGGCCATGACCCACACGGCGGCGGGGTACGAGTGGAGCGTACGTGAGTAGTACTTGGTGATCTCGTGGAACTTGTCGGACACGGCGGTCGTGACCGGCAGCTCGAGCCCATCGACGGTGCCCTGCTTGACGGCCAGGTACACCTCGCCCCAGATCATCGGCACCGGGTTCGCGCCGAACGCCTTGAAGACCTCGACCAGCGTGGGAATCGGCGGGACGCGGATCGTCTGGCCCTTCAGGTCATCGGGAGCGGCGATCGCGCGCTTGTTCGACAGCACGCCACGAAAGCCCCAGCCGCCGCCGTAGCAGAACGGCTTGGCGCCGAGCGGCTCGAAGCGGTTCATCATCTCCTTGCCGATCGGGCCGTCCATCACCTTCCACACGTGCTCGCGGCCCGTGTAGAGGAACGGCACGTCGGTGGCGAGCATCTTCGGATCGAACTTGCCGCCGATCGACGGCAAGGAAATGGCGCCGACGTCGACGGTGCCGAGCTGCATGCCCTCGAGCTGGACGATCTCGTTCTTGGCGAGCTGGCCGGCGGGGTACACCTCGACCTTGATGCGGCCACCGCTCTTCGCCTCGGCCACTTCCTTGAACTTGTAGGCCGAGGTGGTGAACGGGTTGTCGTTGCCGACGATGGTGGCGAGCTTGAGCGTGACGGTCTGCGCGACGACGGTAGACGGCACGACGAGAGCCGCGACGGCGAGGAGCACGAAGAAGCGCTTCATCGAGGCCTCCACGGGTGGAGCGAAGTCGAACCGGTGGCAGGAGTTCTATCCCAGCGCGCCCGCGGGCGCAAGGACGCGCGTCCAGGACGTCACTCGGCGATGGTCGCATTCACCCCGGCTTGGACCGGCGCCAGGCGGTCGCATTGCGCGCCGGGCGCAGCGGTTCTCACCCTCACATTCCCGGCGTCCTCCGCGCACTGCGCCGGAGGCTAGACGCCGTCGACGGGCTCGAGCGGAAGTCACCCCATCGAGAGGAAGAGCGTGAGGCCGGGTAACGTGCAGGCGCGTGGGCGCGCGGACCCCGCGGTCACTGGCGTCTCGTTTGCTTCCCCAGTGCCGTGCTCACCGGAGCATCGGAGATCGATCGTGACGGTCAAAGACTACTACCGCGTGCTCGGGGTTCGTCGAGCGGCCGACGACGCAGCGATCAAAGCGGCGTTTCGACGGATGGCTCGCCGGTGTCATCCCGACGTCGCCAGGAGCAAACGAGACGCGCGCCGCTTCCCGGAGATCGTTGAGGCGTACGAGTTCCTGTCCGACCCGGAGAGGCGCCGACACTACGATCGCGCATATCACGACCGCCGAGCGACGTCCCGCACCTCCGCAACGAGTGCACGTTTCAAGTGGGGCGATCGCGCGGCGAACCGCTCAGGACCCGTAGAAATCGCGCTCGATGTGCTCAGGCTCGGAGTACGTCTCGCGGTGGATGTGGAGCTGAACGATGAAGGATCTCGACGCAAACCTGATCATCGCCAACGCGCCCGACCCCGTCTTCGTCTCTGACCTCCAGGGCAAGATCCTCCTCGCGAACGAGGCAGTCTCGGAGCTCCTCGGACTCCGGAAAGACGAAGTCCTCGAACAGTCGCTGTCTCGCTTCGTCAGTCGCGACGAGGCGCGGGAGCTCATGGGCGCCCTTCACGAAGTCGTCGAGCGCGGCGTCACCCGCAACGTCCGGCTGAATCCACGCAGCGCCTCCGGGGAAGTCATCGCGACCTCCCTCAACGCCTCCGCCCTGCGCGAACCCTCCGGCGAGGTCATCGGCGTGATCGGCATCCTGCGGGACATGCGCGCGCTCGACAAGGCACGCGCGTACGCCGAAAGCCTCATCAAGAACGCGCCCGATCCGGTCTTCGTCTCCGATCTCCACGGCAAGATCCTTCAGGCCAACGACGCGGTCTATTCGCTGCTGGGCTTCCGGACCGCCGAGGTCGTCGAGCAGTCGCTGTCACGCTTCATCAGCGTCGATGAAACCCGGGAGTTCATGGCCGCGCTCCGTGAGGTCGTGGCCCGTGGCGTGACCCGGAACGCTCGACTGACTCCGCGGAGCGCCTCCGGCGAAGTCATCCCGACCACGCTGAACGCGTCGGCGCTGCGGGATCCCGACGGCACCGTGATCGGCGCGATCGGCATCCTGCGGGACATGCGCGCGTACGAGATGGTCGTGCGCGAGCTGGAGGAGTCAGGTCGCAAGCTCGACGACGCCAACCGGGCCAAAGACGAGTTCCTCGCGACGCTGTCGCACGAGCTCCGCACGCCACTCAGCTCCATCCTGGGCTGGGTGCGGCTCCTTCGCTCGGGGACGCTCGATCCCGCCGGTGCCCGCCGGGGGCTGGAAGTCATCGAGCGCAACACCCGAACCCTCGCGCAGCTGATCGAAGACCTCCTGGACGTTTCCCGCATCATTACGGGCAAGCTGCGACTGGAGGTCCGGCCGATCAATCTGGCGTCTGTCATCGTGGCAGCGATGGAGGCGGTGCAGACTGCCGCCGACGCGAAAGGAATCCGGCTGGAGGCCAGCCTGGACCCGTCGATGGGCCCGATCACGGCCGACCCCGATCGCTTGCAGCAGGTGGTCTGGAATCTTCTGACCAACGCCATCAAGTTCACGACCACGAGTGGCCGCGTAGATGTCCGGCTGGAGCCGGCCGACTCGCTGGCGCGAATCACGGTGAGCGATACAGGAAAGGGAATTCGCTCCGAGCTCCTCCCGTTCGTGTTCGACCGCTTCCGGCAAGGAGAGACCTCGGTCAGCCGCCGCCATGGCGGCCTCGGCCTGGGACTTGCCATCGTGCGGCACATCATCGAGCTTCACGGCGGCATCGTACGCGCCGAAAGCCCCGGGGATGGCCGAGGGGCGACCTTCACCGTGGAACTGCCCCTGATCGCGACGTCTATCGGCACCGTCGAGGCAGTCGCGGCGCGCCGCACGTTTGACAGCGAACCGATCGTTCGGCCGGCGGCTCTCAGAGGACTCCGCGTGCTCGTGGTCGACGACGAGGCCGACGCACGGGAGCTCATGCGCATGATTCTGCGATCCTCGGGAGCCGACGTCATGGCGGCCGGTTCAGCGGACGAGGCATTCGAACAGGTGGAACAGTGGCACCCGGACATCCTGGTCAGTGACATCGGACTCCCGGGTGACGACGGGTACGCGCTCATTCAACGGCTCAGGAGTCGGGAGGCGGAGCGTGGGGGATCGATCCCGGCCCTCGCTCTGACCGCCTACGCGCGTGCCGAAGACAAGGCGCGCGCGCTCGCTGCCGGGTTCCAGGTGCATCTGGCCAAGCCACTCGAGCCGGCCGAATTCGTCGCAGCCATCGCCAATCTGGTGAAAAAGGAGGGAGTGGCAACCACCGCCGAGGCAGCGTAGCCGGCGCGACCGCGCGGCCGCCGTCTACAGCCCGTGCTAGACTCCGCGCGCATGCGGATCGCCATCCGCAACACGACCATTGTGACCGCCGATGCGGCGCGGACGATCCATCACGACGCGACGCTGGTCATCGATGGCGATCGCATCGCGGCCATCGATCCGACCAACCGGACGGCCAGTCAACCCGCCACCGACGTGATCGACGGCCGTGGCAAGGCGGTATTTCCCGGCCTCTCCAACTGCCACACGCACCTCCACCTGACGCACTCGCGCGGCATCCAGGAAGACTTCGGCTTCCCGTCCTCGCTGCGGTTTCCTTCAACGGTGGCGGCCTTCATGAGCCAGGAGGAGCTCGGCGTCTTCGCCGCGCTGGGAGCCACCGAGGCCATCCGCTCGGGGACGACCGGGCTGATCGAGATCGGCTTCGACGTGCCGTCCTACGCCGCCGTCATCGCCCGGAGCGGGCTTCGGCTGGTGCTGGCGCAGAGCTGCAGCGATGTCGTGGCCGATGCGGTGGCGACGAGCGCCATGTTCTCGCCGGCGCGCGCCGACGCGTCGCTGCAGCGCGTGGCCGAGACGGTCGAGCGCTGGCACGGCGCCGAGGGCGGCCGCATCACCTGTTGCGTCGCGGCTCACGCTCCCGAAGCGTGTTCGCCCGCGTTGCTGCGCGCCGCCCGCACACTGGCCGAGTCGCGTCGCCTTCGTTACACGATCCATCTCTGCCAGAGCCGCTGGGAGATCGAGCAGGTGATGCGCCAGCGCGGCGTCCGTCCCACCGAGTATCTGTCCCAGAACGAATTCCTCGGGCCTGATCTGATCGCCGCCCACTGCCGGTTCATGTCACCGGCGGAGGTCGCGCTGCTCGGTCAGAGTCGCGCGTTCGTCTCCCACAACGCGGCCATGGCCGCTCGACGAGCCGCCGCCCCGCCGATCCAGGCGCTGGCGACGGCCGGCTGCACGATCGCCATGGGCTCGGACAACATGGCCGAGGACATGGTGGAGGTGATGCGCACCGGACTCTTCGCGGAGCGGGTGGCTCGTCAAGACGCGGAGTCGCCCCAACCCGAGGACGTGCTCGAGTGGGCAGCGCGCAATGGCGCCAACGCGCTGGGGCACGGTCAGATCGCCGGCAGCCTCGAGGTCGGCAAGAAGGCCGACCTGTTCGTGGTCGACGCGCGACGGCCCAACCTGGTGCCGGCCGTTCGCATCGTCTCGGCGTTCGTGCACAACGGCCAGCCCGCCGACATCGAGGCGGTCATGGTGGACGGGCGCTGGCTGATGCGCGACCGCAAGGTGCTCACGCTCGACGAGAAGGACATCGTCACGCGGGCCGAGGTGATCGGTCAGCCCGCGTGGCGGCAGCTCGTGGAGAAGTATCCCGACGTGTCGTTCCCGATCCGTCTGCCACAAGGAGGCTCCGCATGAATCGCCGCGCGTTCCTGACCGGCACTGCCGCTACCGCCGCCGCGCTGGCCGCGCCGACGCTACGCGCTTCCGCCCAGACGCCGAAGAAGGGCGGCACGCTGCGCTTCGTTCCCATCGGCGATCTCAAGATCCTCGATCCGATCTGGACGACCGCGTACATCACGCGTGACCACGGCTACATGGTGTACGACACGCTGTTCGCCAACGACGTCACCCTGCAGCCGCGTCCGCAGATGGTCGACAAGTCCACCGTCAGCCGCGACCGGATGAAGTGGTCGTTCACGCTCCGCAGCGGCCTCCAGTTCCACGACGGCGCGCCGGTGACGGCGGAGGACTGCGTGGCCTCGCTGCTGCGCTGGGGCAAGCGCGACGCGCTGGGCCGGATGCTGCTGGCGGCCACCGGCAAGCTCCAGGCGACGGACGCAAAGACCTTCGTACTCGAGTTGAAGTCGCCGTTCGGCATCGTGCTCGAGGCCCTGGCCAAGCCGTCGAGCAACGTGCCGTTCATCATGCCCGCGCGCCTGGCCGCCACACCGGACACGGAGCAGGTCAAGGAGCCGATCGGCTCCGGGCCGTTCAAGTTCGTCAAGGAGCAGTGGCAGCCCGGTCACGAGGCGGTGTACGTGAAGAACACCGACTACGTGCCGCGCAGCGAGCCGGCCAGTGGCGCCGCCGGCGGCAAGGTCGTCCACCTCGACCGCGTGGTGTGGCGCTATCAGCCCGACCCGGCGACCGCCTCGGCGGCGCTCGAGGCGGGCGAGCTCGAGTACTGGTGGCTCCCGCCCGCCGATTACGTCGCCCGGATGGAGAAGAACCCGAACATCGTCGTGTTCGTGTCGGATCCGACGGGGATCCAGGGCTGGCTGCGGCCCAATCACCTGCACGCGCCGTTCGACAACAAGAAGGCGCGCCAGGCGCTGCTCTACCTCGTGGACCAGGAGCTGTGGCTGCAAGCTGCCATCGGCCAGCCCAAGTTCTACCGGACGTGCCCGGCGTACTTCATGTGCGGCAACCAGCCCTACGAGAGCAAGGCCGGTGCGCCGCGGCCGGATCTCGAGCGCGCACGCCAGCTGCTGAAGGACGGCGGCTACGACGGCCGGCCGCTCGTCGTCCTCGATCCGACGGATCGGCCCGAGATGCACGGCGGCTGTCTCGTCTTGCGCGAGCAGCTCCAGAAGATCGGCGCCAAGGTCGAGCTGGTGGCGCTCGACTGGAGCACGGTCATCGCCCGGCGCGCCGAGAAGAAGCCGCCAGCGGCCGGCGGCTGGAACCTGATGCACGCCACGTGGATCTCACCCGACGTCAACAACCCGGCGGTGAACATCGGGCTCTCGGGCGCCTGCGACAAGGCGTGGTTCGGCTGGTCGTGCAGCGAGCAGATGGAGAAGCTGCGCGCCGACTGGTTCCGCGCCGCCGACGCTGGCCAGCGCAAGCATCTCGCCGAGCAGATCCAGCTCCTGGCCTACGACGAGGTGCCCTATGTCCCGTGGGGCCAGTACCTCGCGCCATCGCTGTATCGCAAGCAAGTCAAGGGCGTGCTGAACTTCCCGGCCGCCGTGCTCTGGAACGTGTGGATGGACGCGTAGCGAGACTGCAGTCGATTCACGTCCGCCGCCACCTCAGATTCGGCTCGCGCGCGGCCCTCGTCTGATCGAGCCGGCGCACCGGCGTGGTCCTGGGCGCGTCGAGCACGGCTTGTGGATTCGTCTCGGCTTCTCGGGCGATGGTGATCATCGCCTCGCAGAACTGATCGAGCGTTTCCTTCGACTCCGTCTCGGTCGGCTCGATCATGAGCGCTTCCTCGACGATCAGCGGGAAGTAGGTCGAGGGCGCGTAGAAGCCAAGATCGAGCAGCCGCTTGGCGATGTCCATCGCGCTCACGCCGTTCCGCTTCTGCCGCCGCGCCGAGAGCACGCACTCGTGCATGCACGGCCCGGGCGCCGCCACGTCGTAGTGGCCCTCGAGCCGCTTCATCACGTAGTTGGCGTTGAGCACGGCGTTCTCGCTGACGCCGCGGAGGCCGGCGGCGCCCATCGTGCGGATGTACGCATAGGCGCGCACGTGCATGCCGAAGTTGCCCCAGAAGGCCAGGAGCTTGCCGATCGACTTCGGCCGCTTCCAGTCGAGCGCGTATGCCTCGCCATTCTTCACGACGACCGGCGTGGGCAGAAACGGCTCGAGGTGCGCCTTCACGCCGACGGGTCCGGCGCCGGGACCGCCCCCGCCGTGAGGGGTCGTGAACGTCTTGTGCAGGTTGAAGTGGCAGACGTCGAAACCGAGATCGCCCGGCCGTGTGATGCCGAGGATCGCGTTGAGGTTGGCGCCGTCCATGTAGACCTGCACGCCCCGGGCGTGGCACATCTCGGTGATGTCGACGATGCGCGGCTCGAAGTTTCCGAGTGTGTTCGGCACCGTGATCATGAAGGCGGCCACGTCGTCGCCGAGGTGCCGCGCGAGGTCACCCAGGTCGACCTCGCCGTTGGCGTCGGACTTCACCTCGATGACCTCGTAGCCGGCGATCGCGGTCGAGGCGGGATTGGTCCCGTGGGCCGAGTCCGGGATGAGGACCTTCGTCCGCTTCTCGCCCCGCGAGGCGTGATAGGCGCGGATCATCAGCACGCCGGCCAGCTCGCCCTGGGCGCCGGCCGCCGGCTGGAGCGACACGGCGTCCATGCCGGCGATCTCCCCGAGCATCCCGGCCAGCTCGTGGAGGAGCTGCAGAGCGCCCTGGCTCGCCGCCTCCGGCGCCAGCGGGTGCAGGCGGCCAAAGCCCGCCACGCGGGCCATGTCCTCGTTGATCTTCGGGTTGTACTTCATCGTGCACGAGCCGAGCGGATAGAAGTGCGTATCGACGCCGTAGTTCATCTGGCTGAGTCGCGAGTAGTGGCGGACCACGTCCAGCTCGCTGAGCTCGGGCAGCTCGGCTGGCTGCGTTCTCAAGTACGCCGCGGGAATCTTGTTGCGGGCGGTCGCGACGTCCACGTCGGGCTCGGACAGCGAGTAGGCGATGCGGCCGGGCGAGGACAGCTCGAAGGCCAGCCGGTCGTAGGCGCGCTGGTTGTCGTACGGCGATTGATTCACTTGGCCACCGCCTTGGCCAGCGCATCCGCGAAGGCGTCGATCTCTTCCTTCGTGCGCTTCTCGGTGACGGCGACGAGCAGACAGTCGGCGAGCTTCCGATCGAACGCCTTGAGCGGAACCCCGGCGAGGATCTTCTGCTTCACCAGCCGGGCCGCCACGCGCTCAGCGGGCTTCGGGAGCTTGAGCGTAAACTCCTTGAAGAAAGGCGCCTCGAAGCGCAGCGTCACGCCCGGGATCTTCGTCAGCCGGTCCGCGGCGTAGTGCGCCTTCGCCATCGACAGCTCGCCCACCCGGACCAGGCCCTGCTTGCCGATCGTCGCGAGATAGATCGTCGCCATCAGCGCGCACAGCGCCACGTTCGTGCAGATGTTGGAGGTGGCCTTCGCGCGTCGGATGTGCTGCTCGCGCGTCTGCAGTGTCAGCACGAACCCGCGCTGGCCGTCCTGATCCACGGTCGCGCCGACGAGGCGCCCCGGCATGCGCCGCACGAAGTCGTTCTTGGCGGCGAAGACGCCGAGGTACGGGCCACCATACGACAGCGGCACGCCGAGGCCCTGCCCGTCGCCCACGACGATGTCGGCGCCGAGCCGGCCCGGAGCTTCGAGCACGCCGAGGTTCACCGGATCGGCCACGACGACCAGCAGCGCCCCGGCGGCGTGGGCGATCTCGGCCGCCGCCGCGACGTTCTCGAGACAGCCATAGAAGTTCGGTGACTGGACCACGAGCGCGGCGGTCTTGGCGCCGACCGCCTTCGTGACGGCGGCCGCGTCGAGCACGCCCGCGGGCGCGGCGACGTCGCGGAGCTTGACGCCCGGCCCGTCGCAGTACGTCGCAACGACGCGCCGGTAGAGCGGATGGACGCCGCCGGCCAGCACGACCTCGGGCCGGCCGGTCACCGCGTGAGCCATCAGCGCCGCCTCGGCCAGCGACGAGGCCCCGTCGTAGATCGACGCGTTGGCCACGTCCATTCCGGTCAGCTCGGCGATCATCGTCTGGTACTCGTAGATCGTCCGGAGCGTGCCCTGGCTCGCCTCGGGCTGATACGGCGTGTACGCGGTGAAGAACTCGCCGCGGCGGATCAGGTGATCGATCGGGCTCGGCACGTAGTGGTCGTAGGCGCCGGCACCGAGAAAGCAGACGTGGCTGTCGCTGTCCGCGTTCTTCGCGGCCATCGTGCGCATGTGACGGATCAGCTCCGTCTCGGCCAGCGCGGGCGGCAGCGCCAGCGGGCGGTCCAGGCGCGACTTGGCCGGGATCTTGACCAGCACGTCCTCGATTCCGCGGGCGCCGATCGTCTCCAGCATGGCGCGCTGGTCCTGGGACGTCGCGGGCAGGAAGCGCATCAGTGGGCGCCGTCGGCCACGAACTGCTCGTACTGCTGCGCGGTGAGGAGCTGATCCCAGTCGCCCGCGCTCGAGGCCTTGACGACCAGCATCCAGCCCTGGCCGTAGGGATCCCGATTCACCAGCTCCGGAGTCTTGGTGAGCGCGGTGTTCGTCTCCAGCACTTCGCCCGAGATCGGGGCGTACAGGTCGGACACCGCTTTCACCGACTCGACGACACCGAACGTCTTGTGCGACGTCACCTTGGTGCCGACCTTCGGCAGCTCGACGAACACGACGTCGCCCAGCTGCTCCTGCGCGAAGTGCGTGATGCCGACGCGGACCTTGTCGCCTTCCCGCTTGGCCCACTCGTGCTCTTTCGTGTACTTCAGGTCCGCCGGAATGTTCGCCATCGCTGTCCTCTTATTTTTTCACTCGAGACGGATGAAATAGAGCCCGCGTCACTTCTTCACCCGCGACGGATGAAACGGCGTTTTCACCACGCGCGCCGGACGCGCCTGGCCGCGGATGTCGACGCCGAGGTCGGCACCGACGGCCGCGTGCGGCGCCTCGACGTAGGCGAGCGCGATCGACTTGTCGACCGACGGGCCGTAGGACCCTGAGGTGACCACGCCCAGCGTGTGGCTGTCCTTGACGACCAGATAGCCGTGACGGGCCACCGCGCGGTCGGCCATCTCGATGCCCACGAGCTTGCGCCGCGGCCCGGCGACGCGCACCTTCTCGATCGCGTCGCGCCCGGTGAACTCCCCCTTGGCCGCCTTCACCACCCAGCCCAGCCCCGCTTCGATCGGGTTCGTGGTCTCGTCGATGTCGTTGCCATAGAGCGCGTAGCGCATCTCGAGGCGCAGGGTGTCGCGCGCGCCGAGCCCGATGGGTGCCACGCCGTCGGCCGCGCCCCTGTCCAGCAGCGCGCGCCACACTCGCATGGCGTCGCGCGCGGGCAGGTAGAGCTCGAAGCCGTCCTCACCGGTGTACCCGGTGCGCGAGATCACCGTCTGCGCCCCGGCCACGTGGCCCGACCTGAACCGGTAGTAGCCGATCGCCGCGACGTCGCAGTCGGCGAGCCGGCCCACGAGCGCTTCGGCCTTGGGTCCCTGCACCGCGATCAGCGCGGTGTCCGCCGAGATGTTGCGCCACGCGGCGCCGCGGAACTGGCGCGACTGCTCGGTGACCCAGGCCCAGTCCTTGTCGATGTTGGCGGCGTTGACGGTGAGCATGAACCGTTCGGCCCCGAGCCGGTAGAGCGTGAGGTCGTCGACGATGCCGCCGTCGGGAACACAGAGCAGCGAGTACTGGACCTGTCCGATCTCGAGCGCGCCGACGTCGTTGGTGGTCAGGACTTGCAGCGCGGTCAGCGCCTGCGCGCCAGTCACCTCGAACTCGCCCATGTGGCTGACGTCGAAGAGGCCGACGGCCGAGCGGACCGTGCGGTGCTCCTCGATGATGCCCGTGTACTGCACGGGCATCTCCCATCCGCCGAACGGAACCATGCGCGCGCCTGCGGCGACGTGTGCATCGAATAGCGGAGTTCGTTTCAGCGGACTGTCCATGCGGGCGCTTCAGTTAATCATTGCCCCGGATGACGGTCAAGCCACGCCTCGATGGCGCGCCGCATTTCCACCGGACGTTCCATGGGGATCCAGTGCTCGGCATCGATCACGACGATCTCACCGTGAGGCAGCTCGGCGAGCCTCCGCTCGACGACCGCCGGATCGCCGTAGGCGCCCCCACTGGAGAGCAGCGTGAGGGTGGGCGCGGCAACGTCCGAGAGATCGCCGATGCCGGCGACCAGCGCGAGCAATGCCTGGAGGTAGACGCCGAGCGGGATACACGCCAGGTCATCCCACGGTGACGCGTAACGCTCGAGCAGCACCTGGCTGTTGCCGGCGGCGATCGCCGCGCGCGTCTCGCGATCGAGGGCTTCGAGGTCGAGCGGCTTCAGACGGCGCCGGTACAGGCCGAGCGCGTTGAGCCCGCGCACGATCGAGACGACCGGCGCCAGCACCCCACGCCACCTCGCGGCGTGTCCGAGTCCTCCCCGCAACGCTTCGGCGAAGATCGGCTCGATGAGCACGAGGCCGGCCGCGGCCTTCGGCCGGCGGCGGCCGAACTCGAGCGCGATGTTGGCCCCGAAGCAGTGCCCGACCACCACCACGGTCTCGTGAGGCTCGGCGTTCACGATCGCCGCGAGATCGTCGCACCAGACGTCCATTCCCATCCGGCCGCGATGCACGGACGCGCCCTGGCCGCGCAGATCGGGTCGGAGGATGTCCCAGTTCTCTCGCAGCGACGTGGTCGCGACGAACTCGCTCCAGCGCGTGGCATTGCTGGCGAGGCCGTGCAGCAGGATGAGAAGGCCACGCGACCGGGCCGGGCGCCACAGCCGGTAGGCCAGCCGGGCGCCGTCGGAAGCCGTCAGTGTCCGGGAGAATTCCATCGGGAGGTGGCCGGCATCGCAATTGCGTCTGAGCAGGCCCAGGGTATGCAGGGACATGGCGTCAGGGGCGAGCTGGAAAACGGCCGGATCCTGCTCGTAGAGGATGCGGACGACATCCGCGATGCCTTCGGGGTGCTGCTCAGGGCCGAGGGCGCCGAGGTGGCGACGGCGTCAACCGGGCGACAAGCCGTCGAGCTGGCGGGTCGGGAGCCCTTCGACATCCTACTCACGGACCTCGGCCTGCCCGACATTCCGGGCGACATCCTGATCCGCGAAGTGCTCGCGACCACTCGCTCGCGGCCCCACGTGGTCGTCGTGACCGGCTACGGCGAGCCGTACGCCAGCCGGGCTCGGGAGGCCGGTGCCGACGTCGTATTGACCAAGCCGATCGAATGGACGCTTCTGCTGCGACAGCTCAAGCAGAGCCTGCGATCCGGCCCTGCCAGCGGTGCGGCGTCCGTCGCCGCGTAACTTCTTCAAACCCTCTCGTCGACTCCCAGGAGCCTTGCTGGATTTTCCGCGACCATCGTCCGGATGTCCTCCGGCGTGATTCCCTGCTCCAGCAGCAGTTGGACGAACATGCGCATCCCTTCCGGTGGCACCGGATGGTGCAACTGGCCGAAGTCCGTGGCCAGGGCGCAGTGAGCGGGGCCGATGGCGCGGATCGACGCCACCATCTGCTGGAGCGAGAGGCTCTGCCAGGCGGGCATCATGGTGATGATGTCCTTCTCGAGAATCGCCCCGTCGGCCGCGAGGGCCTGCTGATCCTCGAGCGACATCCCCGAGAGCGCCAGGTCGGGGTGGGTGATGAGAATCTTCCGCACACCGATGCTGCGCGCTTCCTTCACGAGGACGCGGATCTCGGGAAGCGAGAGGTGGCCGGTCGAGAGACAGATGTCGGCGGCGGTGATCAGCTCGAGGATTTCGCGGACCCCGGGCAGGAGCGCGCCGTGGGCGTCGAGCACCGACAGCCCGGTGAGCGTCTTGTGCTCCGTCGTCTTGCGCTCGACAGCATCGGCTCTGGCGCGCATCGACGCGCCGAAGTGACTGCCACCGAAGAAGCCGATGTGGTGGCGCGCGGAGAGCGTCGGCATCCACACCATGCGGCCCCCGAGCTTGATGCAGCCGTCGACGGCCTGGGGATTGAGGCCGCCGACGCTGTGATTGAGCACGATGCCGCCGAATGTCTCGATGCCGGGCACCTGCCGCCGGACGAGCGCCGCCCGTCCGGTGGTGTCGTGCTCGTGCGCCTTGAGGAGCACCGCGCGCATGCCGCGCTGGCGTGACTCGAGCGCGAGCCCGATGTCGTCGGTCACACGCTCGAACACGCTGGGCGCGGCGTGCTGGTGGAGGTCGATCGCTCCCTGGAGCAGCTCGTCGCAGAGTCGCGTCACGCCGCCGGCAACCAGTCGCGGAGCGACTTCACCTGGCAGCCCGCCTTGTCCAGCGCCTCGCGCACGGTGCGCACGATGCGCTCGGCGCCCGGCGTGTCGCCGTGACAGCAGATCGTGTGCACGGTCATGTCGACGGTGACGCCGTCCATCGTGACGACCTTGCCTTCGGTGGCCATCTTCACGGCTTGCGCGGCCGCCTTCTGGGGATCGGTGATGAGCGAGCCCGCGATCTTCCGGGACACGAGCGTGAGGTCGACGTTGTAGGCGCGATCGGCGAAGCCCTCGGCCGCCACCCGCGCGCCCATCTTCCGGCAGACCCGCTCGTACTTGCTGCCCGCCGCGGCCATGAGGATCAGCGTCGTCTTGCCCGAGGCCATCACCGCCTCGCCGGCCGCCTCCCCCAGGCTCTCGCTCTTCTCCATCATGTTGTAGAGGATGCCGTGCGGCTTGACGTGCTGCAGCTCGGCGCCGGCCGTGCGCAAGAACTCGCGCAGCGCGCCGGTCTGGTAGCAGATGTAGTCCTTGATCTCCTGCGGCGAGACGTCCATCACCCGGCGGCCGAAGCCCATGAGATCGGGGAGTCCGGGATGCGAGCCGACCGCGACGTTGTGCTGGAGCGCCAGCTCGACCGTCTTGCGCATGACGTGCGGATCACCGCCGTGATAGCCGCAGGCCACGTTCGCGGACGTGATGAACGGCATGATCTCGGCATCGGCGCCGAGCGTCCAGCGCCCGTAGCTCTCGCCCATGTCGCAGTTGAGATCGATGAACTTGCTCGCCATCGAGGATCTCCTTATTCCCTGGCCAGCACGCGGGCCAGGGCGTTGACGAAGCGGTCGGTGTCTTCCTCGCTCATGGCCAGCGAGCAGGCGCCGAGCCCGCGCTGGGAGAGGAGGATGCCTTCGTTGAGCAGGCCCAGGAAGATCCGCATCGGGGCCTCGGTGTCCTTGGGGCGGCTCGAGCGGTAGTCGGTGAGCGGCCCGGTCGTCCAGTGCAGACAGAAGAGCGAGCCGATGCCGGTGATCTGGCCCTTTCGACGCGTGGCTTGCAGCAGGCGCGACACACCGCCGCGCAGGCGGGCGCCGAGCGAGTCCAGTCGGCTGTACGCCTCGGGCGAGAGCGCGTTCATGGTGGCCAGGCCCGCCGCCATCGTCACGGGGTTGGCGTTGAACGTGCCGCCGTGGCTGATGCGGGCGCCGCCGCGCCGAGGGTCGTACGCGTTCATGATGTCCGCGCGGCCGCCGAACGCGCCGACGGGCAGCCCGCCCCCGATGATCTTGCCGAGCGTCGTCAGATCGGGCCGGATGCCGAAGCGCTCCTGGGCGCCGCCCCACGCGATGCGGAACGAGATGACCTCGTCGAAGATCAGGACGATGCCGAGCCGCTCCGTCACCGCCCGCAATCGTTCCAGGAAGCCGGGTTCGGGCAGCAGGATGCCGCCGATGCCAAGCAGCGGATCGACGAGCAGGCACGCGGTCTGCGCGCCCTCCTTGGCGAGGATCTCCTCGCAGGCGTCGCCGTCGTTCCACGGCAGGACGATCGTCTGCTTGAGCGCCGCCGCCGGCACGCCGGCCGACGCTGCCACGGGCTTGGGATGCCGCCGTCCCCCCGAGGCCTTCACGTCGGGCGCCACGCTCACGAGCACGGCGTCGTGCGTGCCGTGATAGGCGCCCTCGAACTTGGCGACCTTCGGCCGGCCCGTGAAGGCGCGAGCGACGCGGACCGCGTTCATCGTCGCCTCGGTGCCGGAGTTCGTGAAGCGCAGCGACTCCATGGACGGGATGCGGCGCGTGAGCGCCTCGGCCAGTCGGATCTCGTGCTCGGTGGGGCCGGGGTAGGACATTCCGAGCGTGACGGCCTCGTGGGCCGCCTTCACGACGTCGGGCGGCGCGTGACCGAGGATGAGGCTCGTGTAGTTGCCGTTGAAGTCGAGGCGATCGACGCCATCGGCGTCCCAGAGGTGGGCGCCCTGCGCGCGCTGGATGTAGAACGGATAGGGGTCGAAGAACGTCGTCGTCCGACTGTTCCCACCTGGCATGACGGCGCAGGCTTCTTCGTGAAGTGATCGCGATCGGCCCGTCTTCGCCAGGTACTCGTGCAGCTCCTTGTCGATGGTCATGCGGCCTCCGTCACTCCGCGGCCAGCGCGTCCGCGAGGGACGCGGGCCACGCTCCGAGCGAGCGATGCGCTTCGGCCAGCGTCACCGCGCGGAAGCGCAGGCGCTGGCCCGGTTTCACCTGTCCCAGGCGGCCGATGTCGAACGAACAGACCGTCGCCACCTTCGTGTAACCGCCGGTGGACTGGCGGTCGACGAGGAGCGCGATGGGCTGGCCATCGCCGGGGACCTGGATGCTGCCGAGGGCGATACCGTCCGAGATGATATCGTGCCCGCGCCGGTGGGCGATGCGCGCTCCGCGCAAGCGCGCGCCCATGCGGTCGGACTGGGGCAGCATCTCGTAGTCGCCACCGAGCAACGCCGCGAGGCCGTCGTCCGTGAAGCGCTCCGCCTGCGGGCCGAGGACGACGCGGATCGTCGGCGCGGCGGTCAGGTCGGGAATCGCGCTCGGCTTCACGTGTCGCCGCGCGGGCATCGGTGCCGGCAGCACTCTCAACACGTCCTCCTTCCTCAGCGCGCGGCCGTCGAGCCCGCCGAGGCGTCCCCGAAGGTACGTCGACCGCGAGCCGAGCACCAGCGGCACGTCGAGTCCCCCAGAAAATGCGACATAGGAACGGACTCCCGACCGTGCCGTCCCGACCTTCACGACGTCGCCTGCCTGGAGGACGAGCGTCGTCCACGCTGGCGCCGCGGCGCCATTGATCGTCACCGGCATGTCGGCGCCGGTCACCGCGATCGCGCACGGCGCCCCGACCTCGAAGCGTGGACCGAGCACCGTGCACTCGAGGCCGGCGGCCGTGTCGGCGTTGCCGACGAGACGATTCGCGAGCACGAACGACGCGCGGTCGATCGGTCCCGACTGCGGAATGCCATAGCGGAGCTGGCCGGAGCGCCCCAGATCTTGCACGGTGGTCTGGGGGCCCGGGTCGAGGATTTTTATTGTTGAAGCGGGGGCCGCCAGCCCGGCTTGCGTCGTGGGTGGACTGTTCGAGGTGCTCGTGGCTGCGCACGATTTTTGGACCTCATCGTACTGCGCCCGGTCGATCCGACGGAAGCGCACGTGATCGCCCGGGCGGAGAAGGATCGGGTCGGCGGCCCCGGGATCGTAGAGCTTCAACGGTGTGCGTCCGAGCACCCAGTAGCCGCCGGGGCTCTCGACCGAGTAGATGCAGCACTGGATGCCGCCGATCCCGACGCTGCCCGCCGGCACTTTCGTGCGCGGCGTCTCGAGCCGCGGGATGTGGAGCGCATCGGGCATGCCCCCCATGTAGGGCAGGCCTGGCGTGAACCCGATGAAATAGACGAGGTGGTCGGCGCCGGCGTGGAGCTTCACGAGCTCATCGGGGCTGAGCCCGAGCCGCTTGGCGGCGGCCACCAGATCGAAGCCGAGCTCGGGATCGTCGTAGCAGCAGGGCAGCTCCACTGTTCGCGAGGGTGGCAGCACGGCCGTGTCGGCCTGGTCGGCGATCGCGGTGATCGCGGCGCACAAGGCTTCGTACGTGGTGACGCCCGGGTCGTAGTAGACGAGCAGCGCGCTAAAGCTCGGCGTCATCTCGGTGACGCCGGCCAGGCCCTTCTGCTGGATCAGGTATTCGAGCGCGCGAACGCGGGTGTTGAGCTCTACGCTGATCTCCTCGCCGAGGATGACGGAAACGGCGAGATCACCTGCGGGAAAGAAGCGCAGAAACCCCTCTCGACTAGAGCGCCGCGAGCTGCGAGTTCGGGACGTCGGTGATGAACATGTGGCCGGGGCTATGCGTGATCATGAACGGCGGCCGCGAGGCGAGTGCCACCGCTTGCGGTGTCACGCCGCAGGCCCAGAACACCGGAACGTCGCCGGGCTTGAACGCCTGCGCATCACCCCAGTCCGGCTTGGCGATGTCCTTGACGCCGATCGCCGCCGGATCACCGATGTGCACGGGCGCGCCGTGGGCGTTCGGAAAGCGAGCGCTCGCCGTCACCGCCTTCGAGAGCTGACTGCTCGCGATCGGACGCATGGAGACGACCATCGGCCCGTGGAACACGCCGGCCGGACGACACTGGACGTTCGTCCGCCACATCGCGACGTTCTTGCCCTGCTCGACGTGCCAGAGCCGGATGCCGGCGTCGAGCAGCGCCCACTCGAACGTGAACGAGCAGCCGAGGAGGAAAGCGACCAGGTCGTCGCGCCAGTACGGCGTGACGTCGGTGACCTCGTCGGCCACGACGCCATCCTTATATATACGGTAGCGGGGGATGTCGGTCCGGAGGTCGGCGCCAGGGGCCACGCCGACCGGCTCGGGCGATCCGACGTCGGTGACCTCGATCAGCGGGCACGGCCGCGGGTTGCGCTGGCAGAAGAGCAGGAAATCGTACGCGTGGTCCTTCGGCAGCACCGCGAGATTGGCTTGCACGAAGTTCTGCCCGAGTCCGGCCGTGATGCCGTTGAGCTTGCCACTCCGGATGTCGGCCCGGATCTCGCGCGGGTGTCGCGTGTCGATCGGCATGGGTCATTCTACTATCAGCTCCGTTCACAGTGCACGACCGAGTGCATCGCCGAGTGCGCCGCGACCCGAGCCGCAGGGAGCGCGCCGGAGGCCAACGACGTCATGCGACGCTCATCGGCGCCGCTCTCCTAGCGCTGGCCCAACCGCGGCCAGACGTCCGGATTGACGAGGACGTCCGGACGCTCGCCGCGGAGCACGCGCAGCATCTCGCCGACGACCTGGACACCCATCTGGCGATTGGCCTCGTTGGTGACACCGGCCACGTGACACGACACGACGACGTTGGGGAGATTCAGGATCGGGTTGTCGAGCGCCGTCGGCTCCTGCTCGAATACGTCGATGCCAGCGGCACCGAGCTTGCCACGCGTGAGTGCTTCGAACACGGCGCGCTCGTCCTGCACGCCCCCGCGCGAGGTGTTGACGTAGATGGCGCCGTCTTTCATGAGCCCGAGCGTCCGCGCGTTGATCATGTGCTTCGTCTCGGGCGTCAGCGGCGTGTGGCAGGTCAGCACGTCGACCTGAGGCACGAGCGCCTCCAGGCTCGCCACCGGCTCGGCGCCGCGGCGGCGGACCTCGTCGGCCGGCACGTACTTGTCGTAGGCGAGCACCTTCATCCCGATCGCCCCGGCGAACTTGGACACGCGGCGGCCGATGTTGCCGATGCCGACGATGCCGAGCGTCTTGCCACCCAGCTCGGTGTTGCCGCCGGCGCGGTCGCCGCCGTGACCGCGGGCGCTCCAGTCACCGGCCCGCGTCTGCTTGTCGACGGTCACGATGCGCTTCGTGCACGCGAGCATCAGCATCAGCGCGTGCTCGGCCACGGCCTGCGAGTTCGATCCGGGCGCATGGACGACGGCGATGCCGAGCCGCGTGGCCGCCGGGATGTCGACGCTGTCGAGGCCGACACCATGTCGCCCGACGACCATGAGCCGCTTGCACGCCTCCATGAGGCTGGCCGAGGAGCGCGGGCGGCCCCGGAAGAGGATGCCCTGAGCCTCCGCCGCCGTCTTGATCATGCCCTCCTCGGTCGGATCCTCGGTCAGGATCACGCGGCATTCGCGCTCGAGGATCGAGACCGCGTCCTTGTGGAGCGGGGCGCTGACGACGACGAGGGGCCGGGAATCGGCGGGCATGGACGCGTCTCCTTTCCGTTCTGTGGGCCGACCGCTACTTGCGGGCGACGAAGACCAGGCGCGGCGTGTCGAGCGAGAACGGCGTGCCGTCGAGCGCTCCGTATACGTCCACCTGACTCCAGCGCTCGGGACGGAGCATGGCGCGCAGCTCGTGGGCGGCGTAGAGACGGATCTCCGTCTCGCCTACCAGCTCACCGGTCGCCGCGTCGCCGGCTTCGTGGGGCAGACGCCACCAGCGCGCGTGCCAGCGGCTCGTGGTGGCGTCGAAGCGATTCTCGATGCGCAGCGTGCCGTCGTCCACCGGCAACCGCTCCTCCGGCGGCATCGCCCGGACGGAATGGTCGCGGTTGCGCGTGTCGAGCACGAACAAACCGCCCGGCTTGAGCGCGCGCCAGAACCGATCGAGGAGCAGGCGGTCCTCGTCGTCGGAGAAGTAGCCGATGCTGGAGAAGAGGTTCACGGCGAGGTCGAACTCCCCCGAGAACTCCATGTCGCGCATGTCCTGGCACATGAGGCGCATCGTGACGCGCGCGCTCTTGGCCGCCGAGCGCGCCCGCTCGACCTCGGTCTCGTTGAAGTCCACGCCGGTGACGTGGTACCCGCGGCGCGCGAACTCCACGGAGTGCCGCCCGAAGCCGCAGGGCGCGTCGAGCACGGCCGTGCCGCGCGTGAGCCCGGTGCGCCCGAGGATCCACTGCACCGCACGCGCCGCGTCGGCCGGCGACTCCACGGCCTGCGAGATCGTCGGCCAGGCCTCGCGGAAGAAGCGCTCGCTCTGAAACATACGCGTTGGCGATTATAGCCGGCGGCCGGTGTGATATGGTTTGCCGCCATGAGCACGCTCGTCACCGGACCCTTTGGCTGCATCGGCGCCTGGGTCGTGCGAGACGACGCGCCTCCGCGGCCGGCCACGCATTATGGCGTCTACAAGGTCGCCAACGAGGAGACGGCTCGGATCTCCTGGGAGGAGCACACGATCCCCTCGATGGGATTCCGGCCGCTCACAGTGTACGGCCCCGGCGAGACTTCGGACTCACCGCCGATCCCACGCTCGCCATGAAGGCTGCCGTGCTCGGCCGCTCCTTCAAGATCCGCTGGGGCGGACGCACCGACCTCGTCTTCACCGAGGATGTGGCGCGGGCGCTCCTCGCCGCTTCGCGCTCGCGGCTCGACGGCGCCCGCGTCTACAACCTGCATGGCGCCTCCGCCGCCGTCACCGACGTCGTGCGCCTCATCGGCGATACGTGGCCGTCCGCCCGCGGGCTGCTGAGCCACGTGGAGGAGCCGATTCCCTTTCCCGACGCGCTCGACGATGCGCGCTACCAGAGGGACCTCGGGCCGGCGCTCGCGACTCCGCTCGAGGCCGGCGTGCGGCGCACACTGGAGGAGTTCGCTCGGCTCGAGAAAGAAGGCCGGCTCGACGCCCGGGAGCTGGGGTGAGCGGATACTCGGTGCGGTTGGCGACGCCCTCCGACGCCGAAGCCATCTGCCGCATCTACAACCAGGGGATCGAGGATCGCCTCGCCACGCTCGAGACCGAGCTGCGCACGCCGGACGAGCGACGCGCGTGGATGGCCGGCAAGAGCTCGCGCCACCCCGTCATCGTGGCCGAGAACGAGCGCGGGGAGGTCGTCGGCTGGGGAAGCCTGAACGCCTTCAACGCGCGCGACGCCTACCGTCACGTCGCCGACATTTCCGTGTACGCGGAGCGCGGCTATCGCGGCAAGGGCGTGGGCAGCGCGCTCCTCTCCCGCCTGATCGAGCTGGGCCGCCAGCACGGCTTCCACAAGCTCGTGCTGTCGGCGTTCCCGAACAACACCGGCGGCATGGCGCTGTACACCAAGCACGGCTTCCGCACCGTGGGGATCTACAAGGAGCAAGGCCAGCTCGATGGCCACTGGGTCGATACGATCGTGATGGAGAAGCTCTTGTAGGAGGAACGTATGAAGCGTTGGATGATTCTCGCCTCCGTCTCGCTCACCGTACTCACCGCCGGGGCCGTCTTCGCCGAGACCTGCCTCTCGCCCTACATCAAGAGCCTGCGGCAGCCCGAGAAGGTGATGTACCTGTGGACGCTGCCGGCCGGCACGGGCCCCGACTACCTGAGCGTCGTCGACGTGAACCTGGCCTCACCGACCTACGGGAAGATTCTTCGCAAGGTCGAGGTCGGCTCCAGCGGCAACGAAGCCCATCACATGGGCTTCACCGACGATCGCACCAAGATCTGGGCGGCCTCGCTGAACACGAGTCGATTCTTCATCTTCGACGTCGGCGGCGATCCCATGAATCCCCGCCTCGTGCGCACGGTCGACGACGTCCCGCGCGTGACCGGGCTCAGCGGCCCTCACACGCCGTATGCCATTCCCGGCCGCATCCTGATCAGCATGGCGTCGGGACCGGAGGGCACGGGACCGGGCGGCCTCGCCGAGTTCACCAATGACGGCGAGTTCATAGCGAGCTACAAGACGCCGAACCATCCCTACGAGACGGTGGTGAAGCCGGAGTTCAACCGGATGATCACCTCGAGCTGGGTGGCCCAGCGCACGTTCATGAGCCCGCTCAACACGTGGGACCCCAAGGACTTCTCCAGCTCACTGCTGGTGTGGGACCTCAAGGCACGTAAGGTGATCCAGGAGCTGAAGGGCGATCCCATCCCGCTGGCCGCGCGCTGGATGCTGAAGCCCAATGCCACCTACGGCTACAACATCAGCAACGGCGGCGACTCGATCTGGATGTTCCGGCGCCAGAACGACGGGACGTTCACGTATCGCAAGGTCGCGGACGTCGGCAAGGGCTGCCTGCCCGGTGACCTGCGCCAGTCGCCGGACGACCGCTACCTCTACGTGAGCTGCATCGGTGGCAGCGAAGTGCAGGCCTGGGACGTCACCACGCCGGACAAGCCGCGCCTGCACGACACCGTCGGCGGCATCGTCCAGGCTAACATGATGCACGTCACGTTCGATGGCCGCCGGCTCTACGTGACGAACTCGGCCATCAGCAGCATCGACTACTCGCCTCGGTACGCGCTTCGTCTCATCCGCATCGGGCCCGACGGCAGGATGAAGCTCGATCCTCTCTTCGCGCTCGATTTCTCGCAGGCGCCCGACGGCCCCGCGCGCCCGCACGACATGCTCCTGAATTAGTTTCATGGGGGGGCCCCGAAATGGCCCCCCAAACCCCCCACGTTCGGAGCGCCCCGCCGGAGCCCGCGACGTTCTCGATATCCTCCGGCGTGCTACAGTCTCCCCGCTCTGGCGGAATACGTCACTGCCCAACGATGAGGCAACCGAGTTCAGGAGGCTCTATGCGGCGCTCAGGATTTCTTCGCACCGTTCTGCTTCTCACGCTCGCCGTCGCGCTGACCGCGACCACGGCGCCGGCGCAACAGACCAAGCCGCCCGTGGTCGTCGCGCTGGTCGCCGCCATGTCGGGCGGCTCGGCGCTCTCGGGTGAGGCGATCAAGCGCGGGCTCAGCGTCGCCATCGACGAGATCAACGCCAAGGGCGGCGTGCTGGGTGGACGCAAGATCGAGCTGGTCATCCGCGACGAGGAGGGCAACCCCGGCAAGGGCGTGACGGCTGCGCGCGACGTCATCGAGCGCGAGAAGGCGGTCGTGGTGTTCGGCGGAATCCACTCCCCGGTCGGCCTGGCGATGCTGCCCGTGTTCCACGAGCTGAAGGTGCCGTACGTCGGTCCCTGGGCCGCGGCGACCGGCATCACCCGGAACGGCCGGAACCCCAACTTCATGTTCCGCGTCTCCGCCAACGACGACATCGTCGACCATTTCCTCGCCAAGCACGTGACCGACAAGCTCGGCAAGAAGAAGCCGGGCATCATCCTCGAGAACACGCCGTGGGGCGCCAGCAACCAGGAAGGCCTCACCAAGTGGTTCGGCCAGCTCGGCGCCCAGCCCGTCGGGTTCGAGAAGTTCAATTGGGGCGACCCCGACATGAGTCCCCAGCTCCTGCGCCTCCGGAACGGCGGCGCCGACGCCATCGTCCTGGTGGCCAATGCCCCCGAGGGCGCGCAGGTGGTGAAGAGCCGGGCCAAGATCGGCTGGGACGTGCCCACCATCTCGCACTGGGGGATCAGTGGCGGGCGCTTCGCCGATCTGACCGGTGAGCTCTCGGAATCGGTCGTCTTCGTGCAGACCTATTCGTTCTTCGGCAAGCAGAGCGACGTGGGCGATCGTGTGATCTCGGCGCTGAAGGCCAAGTACGGCATCAAGGGCCCCGAGGACATCCTGGCGCCGGTCGGTACCGCCAACGCCTACGACGCCATGCACCTGGTGGGCCTGGCGATCGAGAAGGCCGGGGCGGCCGACGGCGTCAAGATCCGCGACGCGCTCGAGAACCTCGGCGAATACCGCGGCCTCATCAAGACCTACAAGCATCCGTTCACGGCCGACGAGCACGACGCGCTGAACGAGAAGGACTACGTGCTCGTCACGTGGAAGCAGGGCAAGATCGTCCCCGTGACGATGAAGTAGCCCCTGCGATAAGAGGGTTTGGGGGATCCGTCGCGGATCCCCCAAGTCCACATGTTCGCGCAGCTCCTCTTCAGCGGCCTCGCCCTCGGCAGCATGTACGCGCTGGTAGCGCTCGGCTACAACATCACCTACGCGACGAGCAAGACGGTCAACTTCTCCCAGGGCCAGTCCGTGATGGTGGGGGCTGTCGTCGCGTACGCGCTCTACGTGAGCGCAGGATGGCCCTTTGCTCTCGCCCTCGCCGTCACGCTGGTCGCGCTGGCCGTCGTGGGTGTCCTCGTCGAGCGCATCGCCGTCAGGCCGTTCCTTCGCTCGGCGTCGATCGCCTGGCTGCTGGCCACGATCGCGCTCGGGATCATCGCCGAGAACGTCACGATGATCCTCTTCGGCAAGGACGCGCGCGCGTTTCCCTCGGCGCTCGCGACGACGCCGTGGATGATCCTCGGCGCCGGCGTCTACCCCCACGAGCTCCTGGTGCCGGTGGTCGGGATCGCCCTCATGGTGGCGGTCGAGCTCGGCTTCCGCCGGACGCTCGCCGGCAAGGCGCTCCTCGCCGTGGCCTTCAGCCACGAGGCGGCCGGCCTCATGGGGATCGACGTCAATCGCACGATCACCGCGGCCTACGCCCTGTCGTCCCTTCTCGCCGGCGTCGCCGGCGTGCTCCTGGCGCCGCTCCTCAACGTCTCGGCCACGATGGGCACGACGATCGGCCTCAAGGCGTTCGCCGTCGCGATCATCGGCGGCATGGAAAGTCCGCGCGGCATCATCGTGGCCGGCTTCCTGTACGGGATCTTCGAGGCGATCGTGGCCGGATATCTCGGGACGGGCGTCCGCGAGATCCTCGGCTTCGGTCTCGTCATCGTCGTCCTGCTGCTGCGGCCGTGGGGGCTCTTCGGCGCGCCGGCGCTACGGCGCGTGTAACGTGACCGGCGCCGGGCGTCTCGTCGTCGCGCTCGGGCTCGTCGCCGCCGCCGGCGTCCCGCTGGCGACGTCGAACACGTATTACCTGTTCATCGCGATGCTGATCGGCATCAGCATCGTCGTGACGACCGGGCTCAACATCCTTGCCGGTGCCTCCGGGCAGGTCTCACTCGGCCAGGCCGGCTTCTATGCCCTGGGGGCCTATGCGTCGGCGATCATCACCACGCGGCTCGGCCTCGGCTTCTGGATTGGGCTGCCCGCGGCCATCGTGCTGGGCGCCGCGGTGGGCGTGGTGCTGGCGCTGGCCTCCCTGCGCGTGAGCGGGCCCTACCTGGCGATGGTGACCATCGCGTTCGGCATCATCGTGGAGCACGGCCTCATCGAATGGGACGCGCTCACCAAGGGCTTCGGCGGCATCGCGAGCATCCCGCGGCCGCGGCTCGGAGCGGTCGAGCTGACGTTGCCGTTCTACTACTACGTGGTCGCGCTGACCGTCGTCGTGAGCCTGCTGCTCGCCCGAAACCTGGAGCGCTCGGCGTGGGGCCGCGCGCTCGTGGCCGTCCGCGACAGCGAGATCGCCGCCGAGGCGGTCGGGCTCAATCCCTACTGGGTGCGTACCGTCGCCTTCACCCTGTCGGCAGCCTTCGCCGGAGCCGGTGGGTGCCTCTACGCGCATCTCGCCGGCTTCGTCAGTCCCGACTCGTTCACGATGCAGACGTCGATCCTCTTCCTGCTCATCGTGCTGTTCGGCGGCCTCGGACGCGTGACGGGGCCGCTCGTCGGATCGATGGTCCTCATCGTGCTGCCTGAGCTGCTCCATCGCTTCTCGGACTATCGCCTCGTGATGTACGGCGTGCTGCTGCTGGGGAGCATCTATTTCCTGCCTCAGGGGGTCGTGGGGGCGCTCTCTACTTGGCGGCGATCTCGAACACCCTATGATCGTCGTGCTGAGGGGGGACCCTTCGTCCCCCCTCAGACTCCCCTTTTTGCGCGATCCGCGACCGAGGTTCCGCCATCCGTGTCCGGCGATTCTTCAGCGCCGACCCTTGTCGCGAAAAGTCTCGAGATGAGGTTCGGTGGACTCCTCGCGCTCGCCGACGCCGACGTCACGCTCGCGCCCCGGAGCGTCCACGGCCTGATCGGTCCCAACGGAGCCGGGAAGACGACGTTGCTCAACATCCTCTCGGGCTACTACCGGCCGACGGCGGGGACGGTGACCATTGGCGAGCGCGCCCTGGATGATCTGGCGGCGCACGGCATCGCCCGGGCCGGGATCGCACGGACGTTCCAGACCACGCAGCTCTTTGAGTCCATGACCGTCGCCGACAACGTCCGCGTCGGCCTCGCCGGCGAGGCCACCGGAAGCCTGGCGAGCACGCTGCTCGGGCTTCCCGTCGGCCGGCGGCGCGAGCGCGATCTGCGCGCCGAGGCGATCGGGCTGCTGGCCTTCGTCGGCTACGACGGCGACCCTGACGAGCTCGCTCGCAACCTGCCCTTCGGCGTCAAGCGCCTCGTGGAGATCGCCCGCGCCATCGCGCGGCGACCCACCGCCCTGCTCCTCGACGAGCCGGCCGCCGGCCTGGCCCAGTCGGAGATCGAGCGCCTGGCCGAGCTGATCGCGCGGGTCCGCGATACCGGCATGGCCGTCCTCCTGGTTGGACATCACGTGGACCTCGTCATGGGGATCTCGGACCGGGTGACGGTGCTGAACTACGGGCGACGCATCGCCGTCGGCACACCGGCCGAGGTCCAGCGAGATCCCGCCGTGGTCGAAGCGTATCTCGGCCAGGTGGGGCGCGCGCGACGCGACGCTCCCGGCGAACCCGCTCGTGCCGCGACGGGCGAAACGATTCTCGAAGTCCAGAACCTGGGCGTGGCGTACGCCCGGATGGAAGTCGTGAGCGACGTCGGCGTGACGGTGCGGCGCGGCGAGCTGGTGGTGATCATCGGCGCCAACGGCAGCGGCAAGACCACCACGCTCAAGACCATCGCCGGTCTGCTGGCGCCGCGGCGGGGCACCATCGCGTTCGAGGGCCAGGACATCACGCGGCGGCCAGCGCACTGGATCGCGCGTCACGGGATCGCCCTCGTGCCCGAGGGTCGCATGGTCTTCCCGGAGCTGACCGTCCTCGACAACCTCCGTCTCGGCGCGTACGGCCGCCGCGACGCCGAGGTCGGCGTCGATGTCGAGCGCGCCTTCACGCGGTTCCCCGTGCTTCGCGATCGCAAAGCGCAGCTCGCCGGAACACTGTCGGGCGGCGAGCAGCAGATGCTGGCGATCGCGCGTGGGCTCATGGCGCGGCCGCGGCTGCTCCTGCTGGACGAGCCGTCGCTCGGCCTGGCGCCACGCCTCGTCGCGGAGGTCTGGGCGGCGCTCGCCGCGCTGCGAGATGAAGGCCTGACGTTGCTGGTCGTCGAGCAGATGGCGGAGGTGGCCCTCGAGACGGCCGACCGCGGGTACGTGCTGGAGCATGGACGCATCGTCCTGGCCGCCGCCGCCGGCGACCTGCTGCGCGACGAGCGCGTCGCGCGCGCCTATCTCGGCCGCGAGCGCGGCCGGCCTGTCGCTCCCGAGTCTCGTGGTATATCGTGACGTCCATCCTCGATCAGGAGGCCTTCATGAAACGATCCCTTGTTACCGTCTGCATCCTCGCGCTGCCCATCGCCGTCGCCCTGCTGACGGCCCGCTCCAGCACCGCGGGACCAGAGAAGATCGAGTTCCCGGCGAACTGGGAGCAATACGTTCTCTACACGATCGTCGATCGCTACGACGTGAAGCAATACCGTGAGCTGTACGCGTCGTCGCAAGAGGCGGTGGACGCCATGAAGCGAGGCCAGCCGCTTCCCGACCGCACCGTCCTCGTGCTCGTGCAGTACAAGGCGCAGGCGGACGCTCAGGGCAATCCGCTGAAGAACGCGAGCGGGCGATTCCTGAAGGGCGATCGCATCGGCTTCACGGTGATGGAGAAGCGCCAGGGCTGGGGTGCCGAGTATCCGGGCGACCTCCGCAATGGCGAGTGGGAGTATTCCGCCTTCGGCACCGACGGCCGGTTCAACGCGAACGCGAATTACACGGGCTGCTTCCAGTGCCACAAGCCCCACGAGAAGCAGGACTTCGTGATCTCGCTGGCCGGTCTGATGGGCGGCGGCGGCACCACTGGCACGGGCGCGCCCGACGTCCGCATAAGCGGGTTCTCCTTCGGGCCACCCCGGCTCACGGCGGCGCCGGGCCAGGCCGTGATGTGGATCAACAACGACGACTCACCGCACCAGATCACGCTGACTGCCAGCAAGGCACGTGGCCCTGTGTTGACCAAGGGGCAGTCCTACTCGCATACGTTCGCGGCCGCCGGGACCTACGACTACGTCTGCGGCCTCCACCCGAACATGAAGGGCCAGGTCGAGGTCAAGTAGCCGCGGCCACGACGGCGCCCACGATCGCGCCGTACGCGACGTGCGCGATGATCGTCACGATCGGTGTCGCGCGCCCGTAGTTCAGCAGCATGAAGCCGGGCGGCTCGAGCAGTGGTGACGAGTCCGCCGCGGTGAACGGCGTGCCCATCCTGGGATGGATGGCGGGGAGCAGCACGTTGACGAGCGCGCTGCCGGCGAACAGCGAGTGGAGCAGACCGAACGTCATCCCGAGCCGCCAGCCGGCGCGCCCGATCACGAGGAACATCGCGTAGTACACGAGCGAGAAGGCCAACCCGGCCACGAAATGAAGGCCGTAGCCGAGGACCTTGGCCCTCGTGCGGTCGTCGGTGAAAGCCGTCCCGAGCAGGAACGGGATGTCGATGCGCGTCAGGCGGAGCTGACTGGCGCCGCTCAGCGCGGTGGTCAACACCAGGGTGCCCGCGAAGCCTCCGGCCAGCGCCGCCCACACGCTCATGACGGAAGCCGGGCGATGGCGGCGGCCGCGCTGATGATGGCCAGGTGCACCAGCCCCTGGGGAAAATTCCCGAGGAATTCGCCGCTCGCCGGATCGAGCTCCTCCGAGAAGAGTCCGACGTCGTTCGCCAGGGCGAGCGCCGCGTCCATCGAGCGCGCCGCGTCGTCGCGGCGTCCGGCCAGCGCCAGGGCCTCGGCGAGCCAGAACGAGCAGCACACGAAGACGCCTTCGGCGCCGGCGAGCCCGTCCTCACCCGTGTAGCGATAGACGAGCGCCCCGCGGCCGAGCTCGCGGTGATCGGCATCATCAGAAGGCTCGCGTCCAGCTCCTCACGACCGGCGTACCGGACGTGGCTGCCGAGCCGCTCCGACCAGCAGTGGTTGTCGATGAAGGCTCGGATCGCCGCCGCCTCGGTGAGCCAGCGCTGCCGGCGCCGGTCGGACAGATGACCGGTCTCGGCGAGCTGCGCCGCTCGATCGAGCGCAACCCAGCACATGGCCTTGGACTCGGTGAAGTGTTGGGGCTCCATCCGCACTTCCCATATTCCCGCGTCCGGCTCGCGCCAGTGGTCGGCCACGAAGTCGGCGAGCTCCGCGAGCTGGTTCATCGTGTCGCGGTCGATCCGGGCGCCGCGTCGCACGTATCCGAAGGCGGCGTCGAGCAGCTCGCCGAACGTGTCGAGCTGAAGCTGGTCGGCGGCGGCGTTGCCGATACGCACCGGCCGCGAGCCGCGGTAGCCGCTCAGATGATCGAGCACGCGCTCGGGCACGTGGGCGCCGCCGTCGAGCCGATAGAGCACCCGCAAGCGAGGCGACGTCAGTCGCGTGGCGTGCATGAACCACCAGAAGAACGACGTCGCCTCCTGACGACAGCCGAGCTGGAGGAGCGCCTCGATCGTGAAGGAGGAGTCACGGATCCAGCAGTAGCGGTAGTCCCAGTTGCGCTCGCCGCCGATCGCCTCCGGCAGCGACGTGGTCGGCGCGGCCGTGATGGCGCCGGATGGTGCGAAGACGAGCAGCTTCAGCCCCAGCGCGCTCCGCACGACGGCATCGCGCCAGGGGCCGGCGTACGTGAGCTGCCCCGACCACCGCTCCCAGAACGCCGCGGTGGTGTCGAGCCGAGCTTCGACGTGGGCGCGTGGGGGGAAGACGAGCGGCTCGTTGCAGGTGGCGATCACGCCCAGGAGGGCCCGATGTCCGGCCGCCATCTCGAACCGCCCGCTCACGCCGCCGTCGCGAATCTCCGGAGCTCCCGCGTCCCAGCTCCCAAACGCGACGCCGTCGGCGCCATGGCTGGCCACCGGAATCTCGCCGCGACGTTCGAGGCGCGCGCGCCGTCCGTAATCGAAGCGCGGCGTCGCTCGCCACCGCATCGCGACGCGGCCGCTCAGGCCTTCGACTCTGCGCGCCAGCTCCCGCAACGGACCGAGGTTGGCATCGGGCAGCGTCATCGCGTCGGTGACACGGACGCGGCCGCTGGTGGTGGTGAACGTCGTTTCCAGAACGTTGGTGCCGGGTCGGTAGCGTCGCGTCGTCTCGTAGCGCTCGGTGGGGCACAGCTCGAAGCTGCCGCCGCGCTCGGCATCGAGGATCGCGGCGAAGACGCTGGGCGAATCCATGTTGGGCAGGCACAGCCAGTCGATGGCTCCATCCCTGGCCACCAGCGCCACCGTCCGGCCATCGCCGATCACCGCATAGTCGCGAATCGGCACATACCGACCCATAGGTTCCAGTGTACCGACCCGCGAAACTCGTGCGACCTATCTCACGGCATCAGCACGGCCTTCGCATACTCCGCGGGCGGTGCCGTGAGCAGCTCGCGGAAGACGCGCGCGCCTTCGTCGAGCGTGAACGGACGCACCCACGGGGCCACGTCGATCCGGTGGTGGGCGAACAGCCCGATCGCGGTCTCGATATCGCGCGCGGTCACCGCGTACGAGCCGGTGATCCGTCGTTCGCCCAGCACGACCTCCCGCCCGGGAAGCTCGGTGGCATCGCCGTGGAGCCCGATCCACACGACCTCGCCGCCGGGGCGCACCATCTCGACGGCCGCGCGACGGGTGACGCCGGCGCCCACGGCATCCACGACGACGTCGGCCATCGCGCCTCGCGTGCTGTCGCGCAGCTCGGCGACGACGTCCTGGCGCGTCGGGTTGAAGACCGGCTCGGCGCCCACGGCATGCGCCATCTGCAGCCGTGCCTCGTTCGTGTCCACCGCGATCAGCGTGAGCGCGCCGCCCGCGCGAGCGACCTGCAAGGCCAGCAGCCCGATGGCCCCGCAGCCGATCACGACGACGACCTCGGGAAAGCGAACGGTCACGAGTGACCACACGTGGACGGCGTTGGCCAGCGGCTCGATCAGCGCGCCCTCGAGCGGCCCCACCCGCTCGGGCAGTGGGAAGAGCACGGAGGCCGGCGCGGCCACGCGCTCGGCGAACGCGCCGGGGCGGTTCATCCCGAAGATCTGGCGCTGCGGACAGAGATGGGTGGCGCCCGCCCGGCACGACCTGCACCGTCCGCACGGGATCACCGACGACGCGGCGACGCGATCGCCCACCTTCACGTCCTGGACGCCGGGGCCGAGCTCCTCGACTTCACCGCAGAACTCGTGACCGAGGATCACGGGCGGGGTGCGGCGCGGGCTGCGCGAGGCGACCGCCTCCAGCTCGGAGCCGCAAATGCCGACGGCGGCCACGCGAAGCACGACGTCGCCCGGGGCGGGGCGCGGGCCGGGGACGTCACGGACCTCCAGGGTGTCCCAGGCCGAGTAGACGAGCGCCTTCACGCCCCTAGACGGCGCGCAGGCGACCGGCGACGTCGAACGCGAGGGGGGCGGGATCGCCCAGCGGCGTGAGGTCGGAGCGGCGGGCCACGTCCGGAAGGTAGGCCTCCGACACTTCGATCTCGCCGAGCATCAACGTGTTCTTGATCCGGATGACCCGCGCCTTCTCGGGCGGCGTCAGTCCGATGCAGGAGAGCGCCGTCTCGATGGCCTCCCGATCGGTGTCATACGTGGCCGGGATCTTGGCGCCGTTGGGCGTGCAGGCGGTGATGCAGTTGATGAGCGTCGGCTTCATGTCGATCTTCTCCACGAGCCGGCGCGTGGTGAAGTCGGCGTTGCCGATGCCGGTGGCGTTCCCGTAGCTCTCGTCGGTGAGCTCGAGAGCGACGATCCAGAGGATCTTGGGATCGTTGGGGAACGGCTCGTGCGGGTTCGATGGCCGCCCGATGACGTTGGTGTCCATACCCGAGCCCGAGATATTCTTGCCGATCTGCTCGACGACCAGGACGTCGATCGGCGAGAAAGGCAGGCGCGCCATCCACTCGCGCGCGTCCTTGAGCAGGCGGCGCTCGCCGTCCTCGAGATTCGCGGCGTTGAAGGCTTCGATCCGCGCCGTCTCGTCGTATCCGTTCTCAACGATCCCGACGCCGAAGCCGATGCGCGCCTTGGCCAGCATCTCCCGCCCGACCGACGTGATCACCTTCTCGTAGCCGTGGTGGATGTTGGCCCGGTGGTACTGGATGGCGCCCTGGTACTTGCCGAGCCCGATCGTCATCATCTTGAAGAGACCGGATTCGATCGAGCCCTTGAAGTCGGTGTGGGGCTTGACACGATTGACGAGGCCGATCCAGTCCGCCTGCGACGCGTACGTGTCGAGCCACACGGGGAGGCCGAGCGCTTCACCGACCTGCACGACATCCATGGTCGCGCGCACGGGACAGCCCATCGTGGCTTCGGTGATGCCGTAGTGCTCGAGGACCGAGAGCTGGCCCTCGGGCGTGCCACCACCGTGGCTGCCCATGGCTGGGAAGACGAACGGGCGGGCGCCGAGGTCCTTGAGGGCCCGCACGGTGGCGCCGACGATGACGTCGATGTTGGCGATGCCCCGGCTGCCAGCACCGACCGCGACGGTGTCACCGCGCTTGATCGGCAGGCCGGCGGCGGCCAGGGCGTCCGCCACCGAGCGGGGGATGTCGGCGACGCGTGGCCGAGAAAAGGTCTGGCGCACGCGCACCATTCGGGGGAGTGACATGCGGGGATTTTACGCCGGCAATTGTGGTATATACAGGCAGTTTCGATGCCTGCCGCTCTCCGACGAATCGCTCTCGTGCTCGCGCTCGTGGCCGCCGCTGGGTGCGGTTGGCTCAAGCCGCAGGCCACTCCCATTCTGCCCGCCGAGGAGCTCTATCAGCTGGGGGAGAATCAGCTGAACGAGAAGCGGTACGAGGACGCACGGAAGTCCTTCACGAAGATCGTCGAACGCCATCCCAATTCCTCCTACGCGCCGCGGGCGCGCTTCCTGCTCGGCGAAGCCTTCTACCGCGATGCCGAGTTCGACAAGGCCGTCAAGGAATTCGAGACGTTCCTGTCCTTCTACCCGCGCCATCAGATCGCCGATCTCGTGCAGTATCGGCTGGCCATGGCGTACTACGACCAGGTCAAGCCGATCGAACAGGATCAGACGCTGGCCAAGAAGGCGCTGGAGGCGTTCAAGACGGTGGTGAAGCAGTATCCGGAGAGCCGCTACGCCACCGACAGCCTGGCCAAGATCGACATCTGCCGCGGGCGCCTCGCACAGAAAGAGGTGTGGGTGGCCGCCTACTACATCAACCAGGGCAATCCGAGCGCGGCCCGCCAGCGTCTCGAGCTGGTCCTCAAGGACTATGTGCGCACGCTCGTATACCCCGAGGCGCTCTGGCTGCTGGCCGAGGTGAACAACGCCGAGGGCAAGCCCGACGCGGCCAAGGAGTTGTTGAACCGTCTTGCCGCCGAGTTCCCCTACACCGATTTCGGTCGGCGCGCCGCCCAGCGGCTCTCGGCTCAACGGTAACGCCGATGGTCCGGAGATAGTCATGCACGACATCGTCGATCTTCGCTCCGACACGCTCACGTTGCCGACGCCCGAGATGCGCGACTCCATGGCGCGCGCCGAGGTCGGCGACGACGTGTGGGAGGAGGACCCCACCGTCAAGCGCCTGGAAGCCATGGCCGCGGAGCGCACGGGCAAGGACGCCGGCCTCTTCGTGGCGTCGGGGACGCAGGGCAATCTCCTCTCCGTGTGGAGCCAGACGCAGCCGGGCTCGGAGGTCGTCCTCGATCTCGACTGCCACATCTTCAACAACGAGGTGGCCGGGGCGTCGGTCATCGGCGGCGTGCAGATGCGCGCGGTGAAAACCGCGCGGGGGTTCCTCAGCCCCGACCAGGTCCGCGAGTCGCTGCGGCCCGCCAACATCCACATCCCGCCCACGGGCCTGGTGTGCATCGAGAACACGCACAACCGTCACGGCGGGACCTGCTGCACCCCGGAGGAGATCGCCGCGGTGGCGGCCGTCGCCCACGGCGCCGGCGTTCCCGTCCACCTGGACGGCGCGCGGCTCTTCAACGCGGCCGTCGCCCTCCGGCGTGACGCACGCGATTTCACGCGCGACGTCGACACCGTCACGTTCTGCCTCTCCAAGGGCCTGGGCGCTCCGGTGGGCTCGGTGATCTGCGGCCGCCCCGAGGTCGTGACGCGGGCCCGGCGCCTGCGCAAGATGCTGGGGGGTGGCATGCGGCAGGCCGGCATCATCGCGGCGGCCGGCATCGTGGCCCTCGAGCGGATGGTGGGGCGGCTGGCCGACGACCACGTGAACGCGCGGACGCTGGCCGAGGGCATGGCCAAGCTGCCCGGCATCCGCATCGACCTCGGCAGCGTGCAGACGAACATCGTCATCTTCGCCGTGGGCGCCGTCCCAAAGCGCACGGCCGAGGCGGCGACGCAGGAGATCGTGCAGGGCTGCGCCGCCCGCAAGGTGAAGGTCCACGCCATCGGCCCGACGGCCATTCGCTGCGTGACCCACAAGGACGTGGACGCCGACGACATCCGGCGCGCGCTCGAGGCCATCGCCGAGATCACGAGGGGCTGGTAGGAGAACCCATGGCCGAGCGACTGCTCGACGTCAGAGGCCTCAAGACCTACTTCTTCACCGACGAGGGCGTGATCCGCGCCGTCGACGGCATCGACCTCTACATCAAGCCCGGCGAGACGCTGGGCGTGGTGGGCGAGTCGGGCTGCGGCAAGAGCGTGACCGCCCTCAGCATCATGCGGCTGATCGCCCAGCCGCCCGGCCGCATCGTCGAAGGCCAGATCCTCTACAACGGCCGGAACCTCCTGGACCTGCCGCCGGCGCAGATGCGCAAGATCCGCGGCAAGGAAATCGCGATGATCTTCCAGGAGCCGATGACCTCGCTCAATCCGGTCTTCACGGTGGGCGAGCAGATCGCCGAGGCCATTCGGCTCCACGAGGGCCTGGGACGCCGCGACGCCATGGACAAGACGGTGGAGATGCTGCGGATCGTGCACATTCCCAACGCCGAGCGCCGGGTGAAGGAGTATCCGCATCAGCTCTCGGGCGGCATGCGGCAGCGGATCATGATCGCGATGGCGCTCTCCTGTAACCCCAAGCTCCTCATCGCCGACGAGCCGACCACCGCGCTCGACGTCACGATCCAGGCCCAGATTCTCGAGCTGCTCAACGAGCTGAAGTCGCGCTTCAGTATGGCCGTGATGCTGATCACCCACGACATGGGCGTGATCGCCGAGACGGCCCAGCGCGTGGTCGTCATGTACGCCGCCCAGGTGGTGGAGGAAGCGTCGGTCAGTGAGCTCTTCAAGGAGCCCCTGCACCCCTATACGCAAGGACTGCTGCGCTCGATTCCGCGCATCGACCTGGCCGCCACCCAACGCCGCAAGCTCGACACGATTCCGGGCACGGTGCCGACGCTGCGGGGCGAGGTGAAGCCGGGTTGCCGGTTCGCGCCGCGTTGCCAGTTCGTGAAGCCCCAGTTCTACGAGAGCACGCCGCCGCTCAAGGAAGTGCGGCCCGGCCACAAAGTGGCCTGCTTCCTCTACTGAGGAGCGCGACGATGGCCGAGTCTCTTCTCCGCGTTCGCAATCTCCGAAAATACTTCCCGATCCGGGGCGGCCTCCTCTCGCGCGAGGTGGCGCGCGTGCACGCCGTCGACGACGTGTCGTTCGACATCATGCGGGGTGAGACGCTGGGCCTCGTCGGCGAGTCGGGCTGTGGCAAGTCGACCACCGGGCGGTCCATCCTGAGATTGATCGAGCCGACCTCGGGCGAGGTGTGGTTCGAGCAGAAGAACGTCACGACGCTCGACAAGCGATCGCTGCGGGCCCTCCGGAAGGAGATGCAGATCATCTTCCAGGACCCCTACGCCTCGCTGAATCCTCGGATGACGGTGGGATCGATCATCGGCGAAGCCCTGGTGATCCACAAGCTGGCGCCGAACCGGCGGGCCCGCGAGGAGCGCGTCATCCAGCTCCTCGAGACCGTCGGCCTCTCGGCCGATCACCTGCGGCGCTATCCGCACGAGTTCTCGGGCGGCCAGCGGCAGCGCATCGGCATCGCCCGGGCGCTCGCCGTCAGCCCCAAGCTCATCGTGGCCGACGAACCGGTGTCGGCCCTCGACGTGTCGATCCAGGCCCAGATCATCAACCTGCTGGAGGACCTGCAGGCCAAGTTCGGGCTCACTTACCTCTTCATCGCCCACGACCTGTCGGTCGTCGAGCACATCTCCACGCGCGTCGCCGTCATGTACCTGGGCAAGATCGTCGAGATCGCGCCGGCCAGGGAGCTCTACACCAACCCGCGGCATCCCTACACCGAGGCGCTGCTCAGCGCGGTGCCGATCCCCGACCCGACGGTGAAGCGCAAGCGCATCATTCTCGAGGGCGACGTGCCGAGCCCGATCAACCCGCCCTCGGGCTGCCGTTTCCACACGCGCTGTGCGCTGCGGGTACCGTCGTGCTCGACCAACGACCAGGTGCTCAAGGAGGTCTCGCCGGGGCACTGGGTCGCCTGTCAGGTCCGCACCGGCGTCGCGATCGCGTAGCTTCTTGAACGCGGGGTCGGGGCTGGTGTGGTCCTCTTTGACCACGTGCGCTGGGGCGGGTTCGCGTTGTGGCGTCCCCTCTCGCACCGGTGCGCAAAGCCCGACGCTCAGGGAACGGGTCTCAGAGGACTACACCACCCCCAACCCCCCGGCCATGAAGCGGCGCGATCGCGGATCCGGCGCGTGCACGACGGCAATTCAATTCCCGGCGATCGCTGCGTGGGGCGCTGATGCCTAAAGTAACGGTGAATGGGATTCGGATGTTTTACGAGGAGACCGGCGGCGGCGAGCCGTTGATCTTGATCATGGGCTTCGGCGGTGATCATCTGGCGTGGGCCTTCCAGGTCCGCGCTCTCGCCGAGCACTACCGCGTCGTGACGTTCGACAACCGGGGCGCCGGGCAGAGCGACGCGCCGGAGCCGCCGTACACGATCCGCACCATGGCCGACGACACGGCGGGTCTCATCGCCGCGCTCGGGATCGAGCGCGCGCACGTCGTCGGCGTATCCATGGGCGGCATGATCGCCCAGGAGCTGGCGCTCGCCTACCCGGGGCGCGTGCGGAGCCTTCACCTGGGGTGCACGACGGCGCGGCCCGATACGCACATGAAGGCGCTGCTGGCCGCGTGGCGAGACATGCGGGCTGCCTTGACCCCCGACGCCCTGGTCAGGGCGCTGATGCTCTGGCTCTTCTCCTACCGCACCTACGACGAGCGTCCCGAGTTCGTGGAGGCGGTGATCCAGACGGCGCTCGCGAATCCCTTCCCGCAATCGCTGACGGGATTTCTCGGCCAGACGGCGGCCATCGAGCATCACGAAACGCTGGCGCGGCTCCCCGGCATCCACTGCCCGACGCTCGTGAGCGTCGCCGAGGACGACATCCTGGTCCCGCCCCGATTCTCACGGGCGCTGGTGGCTCGCATCCCGGGCGCCGCCCTCCGCGCCGTCGTCGGCGCCGGCCACGTCTATTTCTGGGAGCAGGCGGACGCCTTCAACGCGCTCTGCCTGGACTTCCTGGCGGGGAAGATCACTCCGTCTCGAGCGTGACCGTGTAGCCCTTCCGTTCCATGCACCGGTTCATCGCGTCACGGTCGAGGCGCTGGGATGGCGCGACCACGACCGCGGTGTTCCGCGTGGATTCCTTCCGGCAGGTGCCGAGATCGCGGTCGACCTGGACGGCGCTGGTGCGGGGCTTGTTGTAGACCCACTCTCCGGTGCTCGAGCACCCGGCGAGGAGCAGGATCGCGGTGACGACGTGCGCCGGCTTCATACCTCGCATTGTCGAGTGACGGCAACGCCGCTGCAAGCTGAATGGAGCGTCGGAAGGGGCGCAGCCCCTGCCCGGGCTAATCCCAGAGGTAGGCGCGAGGATTCACGGCCTGCCCGCGGACCATCACCTCGTAGTGCAGGTGCGGGCCGGAAGAGCGGCCGGTGTTGCCGGTCAGCGCCAGCTCGGTGCCGCGCTCGACCGTCTGCCCTTGCCTGACGTTGATCTTGGAGAGATGACCGTACAGCGACCGCACGTCCTGGCCGTGGTCGATGATCACCGCCAGTCCGTACTCCGAGTGGGGGCCGGCGTGGATCACCGTGCCGGCGGCCGGTGACTTCACCGAGGTGCCACCGTTGGCGGCGATGTCGAGGCCGGAGTGGAACTCGGGCGCCTTCGTCCACGGGCTCAGCCGATTGCCGAACTCCGAGTTCACGGCGCCGCGCACCGGCCAGCGCGACGGCAGCGCCGCCAGCGCCTTGCGGGCGCGCGTGATGAGCTTGTCGAGCGCGCGCAGGCTCTCGCCTTCCTCGATCACGTTCTCGGCGAGGAGGTCGAGCTGCGCCATGGCGGAGAGCTTGCCCATCGGACGCTCCGTCGGCGTCGCCCGGCCACCGATGCCGGTGCCGGAGTTCTTGGGCGCGACGTCGGGACCGAACGCCTCCCAGATGTGCCCATGCAGCTCGCCCCAGCTCGCAACTTCCTGGCGCAGCTCGGTGACGCGACGATTGAACTTATCGATCATCGCCCGCTGCTCGTCGATCTGCTGGTACAGCGAGGCGGAGTCGCGAATCCGCTGGCGCACGTGCCACCAGTCTCCGACGACGACGCTGAAACCGCCCGCGACCAGAACACCAGCCACGAGGATGGTCAGCGGAAGCCGCTTCGGGAACGAGAGACGAAGGACTCGAGCGCCGTCTCCTCGCACCACCAGCAAGCTGAATTGCTTCTTGTGGTTCACCCGCGCGGATCTCCCCTGGGTGAGAGGACGCCCCAGATCCTGCGCGGTTTCTAGCATTGGCTCGCTGAGACTGTCAACCGCCTCTGTGGTCGCCGCCAGCCCCGAGTCGACCGCGTGCTGCGTACTCATGCCGGCCTCATGACGGCAAACGATGTGCCGACCAGTGTGGCGAATGGAATCAAGGAGTTACAAATCCGGGCCCTGCCATCACGGCACGCGTGCGTCAGTCCGGCGTCGATCGCTCGACGACCACTCGTTCGCTGCGTCGCCTAGACGTGTGATGTAACTCCTCGTCAGCGTTCGATTTATTGACACTCCGCGCGCGGCCTCGGTATCATCACAGGACACCACCGCGAGGGGCTCATGGACGAGTTCTATCGGATCAAGCGACTTCCGCCGTACGTGTTCGCGATCGTCAACGACCTGAAGACCAAAGCGCGAGCTCGCGGCGAGGACATCATCGATCTCGGCATGGGGAATCCCGACATGCCGACGCCCCCGCACATCGTGGCCAAGCTCGTCGAGGCCGCGCAGAATCCGAAGAACCACCGCTACTCGGCTTCGCGCGGGATCACGCGCCTGCGCGTGGCGATGACGAAGTGGTACAAGGACCGCTACGGCGTCCATCTCGACCCCGACACCGAAGTCATCGCGACCATCGGGGCCAAGGAAGGCATGGCGCATCTGGCGCTGGCCGTGCTCCAGCCCGGCGACGGCGCGCTCGTCCCGAATCCGACCTATCCGATCCACGCCTACTCGGTGGTGATCGCCGACGGTGATCTCAGGTCCGTCCCGCTCACGCCCGACGGCGATTTCTTCCTACGATTGGAAGAGACAGCAAAGCTTGCCTGGCCGAAAGCGAAGCTCTTGATCCTTTCGTTCCCGCACAACCCGACGACCCTATGCGTGGACCGTAGCTTCTTCGAGAAGGTCGTGGCCTTCGCGCAAGAGCACCGGCTCATGGTCGTCCACGACTTCGCCTACGCCGACTTCACGTTCGACGGTTACCAGCCGCCGTCGTTCCTTGAGGTGCCGGGCGCCAAGGACGTCGGCGTGGAGATCTTCTCGACGTCGAAGTCCTACAACATGCCGGGCTGGCGGCTCGGTTTCGTCTGCGGCAACTCGAAGATGGTGCACGCGCTGGCTCGCATCAAGTCGTATCTCGACTACGGAGCCTTCCAGCCCATCCAGATCGCCGGCATCGTGGCGCTGGAGGGCGACCCCACCGTCGTGCGCGACATCGTGGAGGTTCACCGCAAGCGCCGCGACGTCCTGGTCGATGGGCTGAACAAGCTCGGCTGGTCGGTCGAGAAGCCGAAGGGCACCATGTTCGTCTGGGCGCCGATTCCGGAGGATTTCCGGGGCATGGGCTCGCTGGAATTCTCGAAGCTCCTGATCCAGGAAGCGAAGGTCGCCGTCTCGCCCGGGATCGGCTTCGGTGAGTACGGCGAGGGGTTCGTCCGGTTCGCGCTAGTGGAAAACGAGCAGCGCATCCGTCAGGCGCTGCGCGGCCTGAAGCGCCTCGGGCGTTGATCGCACCGGCGTGAAAGAAGTCCGCATCGGATTGCTCGGCCTCGGCACCGTCGGGGCCGGAGTCGCCAAGCTGCTGGAGTCGGAGCGTGCGATGTTGGAGGAGCGCGCCGGCTGCCGCCTCCGCCTCGCCGCCGTCGCCGACCTCGACGTCACGCGGCCCCGTGAGGGCCTCGACATCACCCGCCTGCCGATGACCACCGACGCCAATCGCGTGCTCGGCGACGGCCAGGTCGACATCGTCGTCGAGCTGGTCGGCGGTCTGGAGCCGGCGCGCTCGTTCATCCTCAAGGCGCTGGGGAGCGGTAAGCACGTCGTGACCGCCAACAAGGCGCTGCTGGCCCATCACGGCGCCGAGATCTACGACGAGGCGCGGCGGCGCGGCGTCATGCTCGGCTTCGAAGCATCGGTCGCCGGCGGCATTCCGCTCATCCGCGCCGTGAAGGAAGGGCTGGTCGCCAACCGGGTCCTCTCCGTCTTCGGCATCGTCAACGGGACCTGCAACTACATCTTGTCGAAGATGACGGGCGAAGGGCTCGACTTCGGGGTCGTCCTCAAGGAAGCCCAGGCGCACGGTTACGCCGAGGCCGATCCGACGCTCGACATCGAGGGCCTGGACTCGGCCCACAAGCTGCAGATCCTGGTCACGCTCGCCTTCCGCACGTTCGTGGATCTGAAGGACATCCACACCGAAGGCATCACGCGCGTGACCCCGCAGGACATCGCCTACGCGCGCGAGCTCGGCTACCGGGTGAAGCTCCTCGCGATCGCCAAGGCCAACGATGGCGGGGTCGAGGTGCGGGTCCATCCCACGATGATTCCCGCCGACTCGCCGTTGGCCGCCGTGTCGGGCGTCTTCAACGGCGTCTTCATCACCGGTCACGCGGTCGGTGACCTGATGTTCTACGGCCGGGGCGCCGGCCAGCTTCCCACCGCGTCCGCGGTGTGGTCGGACATCGTCGAGATCGCGCGCCGCATCGCCCACGGCGTGCCCGCGCTGGCGCTGGATCTGCCCGCGACGGCGCCCGGCGTCGTGCCGCTCCGGCCCATGGACTCGATCCGCTCGTGCTACTACCTGCGCGTCATGGCCCAGGATCGTCCTGGCGTGCTCTCGCGCGTGGCCGGCATCCTCGGCGAGAACAACATCTCGATCGCGTCGGTGCTCCAGAAGGAACGGGCCGCCAAGGAAGCGGTCCCCGTGGTGATGATGAGCCACGAGGCCCAGGAGAAGGACATGCGGGCCGCGCTCGCCGCCATCGACCGCCTGCGCGTCGTGGCCATGCCGACGACGATGATCCGCGTGGAGGGCGGGTCCGCATGAAGGCGTGGCCGGGCGTGATCGAGCAGTATCGCGAGTTCCTCCCGGTCAGTGACCGGACACCGATCGTCACGCTCCGCGAAGGCAACACGCCTCTGGTGCCGGCGCCGCGTCTGGCCGAGGCGACCGATCCGTCGCTCTCGATCTACCTCAAGTGCGAGGGCTTCAATCCGACGGGTTCGTTCAAGGACCGCGGGATGACGATGGCGATGTCCAAGGCGCTCGAGGCCGGATCGCGCGCGGTCATCTGCGCCTCCACCGGCAACACGTCGGCCTCGGCGGCCGCCTACGCTGCGCGCGCCGGGCTGAAGGCCTTCGTCATGGTGCCCAAGGGCGCCATCGCTCTCGGCAAGCTCTCACAGGCCGCGATTCACGGGGCGAAGGTGTTGATGGTCGACGGGAACTTCGATCAGGCCCTGTCGATCGTCCGCCAGATCTCGGAGACTCACCCGGTCACGCTCGTCAACTCGGTCAATCCATTCCGGCTGGAGGGACAGAAGACCGGCGCCTTCGAGGTGGTGGATCAGCTCGGACGCGCGCCCGACTATCACCTGATCCCCGTCGGCAACGCCGGCAACATCACCGCCTACTGGCGAGGGTACCGGGAGTATCAGCGGGCCGGCCGAATGTCGGAGCTGCCGCGCATGGTCGGCTTCCAGGCCGCGGGCGCGGCGCCGATCTACGAGAATCGCGTCATCGAAGAGCCCCGCACCGTGGCGACCGCGATCAAGATCGGAAATCCGGCGAGCTGGGGCCCCGCGCTCGAGGCGCTTCAAGACTCCAAGGGCTGGATCGACATCGTGACCGATGAGGAGATCCTGCAGGCGTATCGTCTCCTCGCCCGCGAGGAAGGCATCTTCATGGAGCCGGCCTCGGCGGCCACGGTGGCCGGCCTCATCAAGACGGTGAAGGCAGGGCGCTTCGAGTCGGGCGCGACGCTCGTCCTGACCCTCACGGGGCACGGCTTGAAGGATCCCGACACCGCGCTCGAGTCGGCGTCGCGGCCCACCACAGTTCCGCCGGCTATCGACGCGGTGCTGGCTCAGCTGGGCCTCTGATCTTCCGGTTGCTCCGCGGTTGAGCCGCCTCCGGCTCGCGCTCGGCGTCGCGATCAGCATCGCGCTCTTCGCCTACCTGCTCACGACCGTGAACCTCGCGCAGGTCGCCGAGCGCTTGCGTCACACGCACCTCGGCTGGACGGCCATCAGCGTCCTGCTCGCGCCGATTGGACTCTGCGTGCGCGCCGCGCGCTGGCGCTACTTGTTCACTCCGGCCGATCGGCCCCCGGGGCTCCTGCCCGCCATGATGATCGGCTACATGGCCAACAACATCCTGCCGCTGCGCGCCGGTGAGCTCGTGCGCGTCTACGTCGTGGCTCGCCGGTGGGGCCGCGGCTTCTGGGCCGTGCTCGGCACGCTGGTCGTCGAGCGCGTGCTGGACAGCCTCGCCATCGTCGGCGCCCTGGCGATTCTCGTCTTTCTCATCCCCGTACCGAAGATCTTCCAGTACACCGCGGCCACGCTGCTCGCCGTCGACCTCGTCGCCGTGGCGATCCTCGTCACGCTGGCCGTCGCACCCGAGGCCGCCGCCCGGCTGCTCGCGCGGCTCACCGTCCGCTGGCCGCACGTCGAGCATCGAGCGACCCGGATCTTCAGCACGTTCGTTCAAGGGCTGGACGGTGTGAGGGCTCGCGGGAACCTCGTGCCGCTCATCGGATGGACGCTTCTCGTGTGGTTCGTTCCCGCGCTGTCCGCGTGGACGATGCTGCTCGCGATGGATCTTCACCTGCCGCTCACGGCGGCATGGACGGTATTGGCGTTCGTCGGACTCAGCATCAGCATTCCGTCGGCGCCCGGCTACGTCGGCGTGTTCCATTACGCCGCCGTGCTTGCCCTGGAAATCTTCGGGGTGACGCGAGAGACCGCCGTCGGCTACGCTCTGCTCTTCCACGCCGCGCAGATCGTGCCGGTCACGCTGGTCGGCTGGCTCTTCCTGCTCCGAGAGCACGTGACGCTTCGAGAGGCAACGCGCAGTCGAGCCGCCGAGCGACTGTCGGCGCGGTAGCACCGAAGGAACCGGCAGGCCCCCTCGCGAGTTTAGCCGGCTGTCGAAGCTCGGGTTGTGATCGCTTCCCCAAGCCAACGTGGAGGTCCAACATGAAAAGAACGTTCGCGCTTGCCACCCTGGTTGTCTTGCTCCTTCCCGTCGCCCTGGCCGCGAAAGACTCCAAGGATTCCAGAGACTCCGGGAACTCCCTGGTCAGGTTCGAAGGTGGGGTGGGGGTCCACGCGGTCTCGAATGTCGCGGGAACCGCGAATACGGACGGAAGCTTTCCGAATGTGACCAGGAACATCGTCCGCGGTGTCAACCCTGCGGGCCAGATCTGGGTGATCGCCGATCTGAGCGCCGACATCAAGAACGACGGACGCATCAGCGTCAATGGTGAGGGCCTGCTCCTGGCGGGCGGAAATACGATCGGCACGAACGCGAATGCAAACGTCTTTGCGACGCTGATCTGCGGTCCTGTTCCAAACGGACCCTTCACCCTTCACAGTTCCACTCTTACGGGCGTCCCGCTCCAACCGAACGGCGACTTTCGAATCAACGATCTCCTGTCACCGGCCCCAAATGGATGCGCTAACCCCGTGCTTCTCATCCGCAACGCAACGAACCAGGCCTGGTTCGCTGCCGGGTTTCAGAAGCTCGACAACGACAACTAGGTAAATTCTTTCCCCGTCGCACCTGCGGGCGCCGGCGACCCCGGTGCTCGTGCTGTTTCCGCTCCCCTCTGCCCAGCCAACGAGCACACGCTGTATGATCCCGACCACGACGAACTTCGGGAGGCGTCCATGAAGGGTCGAGTCGCGGTGCTCCCAGCCTACGGCGGCAAGTTCGAGCTTCGCGAATATCCGGTGCCGGATCCCGAACCCGGCGCCATCCTCGTCAAGCTGACGCGTGCCGGGGTCTGCGGCTCTGACCTTCACATCTGGCGCGGCGAGATGAAGGAGATCTATGGCTCGCCGCCGCGCGACCTCACCTTCGGCCACGAGATGTGCGGCCGCGTCGAGCGTCTCGGTGCCGGGGTCAGCGTGGACTCCGCCGGCCTGCCGCTTCGCGAGGGAGACCGCGTCACCTTCCTCTACTTCTTCCCGTGCGGCCGCTGCCCGGTGTGCCTGCGCGACGAGATGGGCAGCTGCCCGCGCAAGGCCCGCGCCAACCGCGTGGCGGGAACCGCGCCCTACTTCAACAACGCGTACGGCGACTATTACTATCTGCGGCCGGGCGGCTTCATCTTCCACATCCCCGATGAGGTCTCCGACGACGTCGCGACGCCGGCGAACTGCGCCCTCGCCCAGGTCCTCTACGGCCTCACGCGCGCCGGCCTGCGCCAGGGCGATACCGCGGTGATCCAGGGCGCGGGCGGCCTCGGGCTCAACGCGGTGGCGGTGGCTCGCGACATGGGCGCCGACCGGATCATCGTGCTCGACCGCGTCGCGTCTCGCCTCGAGCTGGCGCGAGCGTTCGGAGCCGACCACGCGCTGAGCCTGGCCGATCTGACCACGCCCGAGCGTCGGATCCCAGGCCGTGATGGACCTCACGGGCGGATTCGGTGCGGACGTCGTGGCCGACTTCGTCGGCTACCCGGACGTCGTGCCGGAAGGCCTCAAGATGCTGCGCGGCGGGGGCTGTTATCTCGAGGTCGGGTCCATCGCTCCGGGCAACGTGTTCTCCTACGACGCGACCGCCCTGGTCCGTGGCAACGCGCGACTGGTCGCCACGTCCAATTACTCGCCGTGGGCGCTCGCGCAGGCGCTCGCCTTCCTCCGGCGGAACCGCGCGCGCTTCCCGTTCGAGCGGCTCGTCTCGCACGTCTTCCCGCTGGCCCAGATCAGCGACGCGTTCCAGGAGGCCGACTGGATGCGGCGCGGCGGCGATGGCCTGCGCATCTCCCGCGCTGCGCTCTCGATGGCGAGCTGAGAGGACGGACGCTTCACCCTCCGTCGATCGTCGCGACCGTAGGAGGCGGGGCGCAAGCGCGGAGGCCCGCGCGGTGCCGTGTTACGATGCCTGAGCGATGGCGCTGATCGTCCAGAAATACGGCGGGTCATCGGTCGCCGACGTCGAGAAGATCAAGAACGTGGCCCGCCGGGTCGTCGAGAGCGCCGGCGGCAATCAGCTCGTCGTCGTCGTGTCGGCGATGGGCAAGACTACCGACGGGCTCGTCAACCTCGCTACCCGCATCTCGAACTCGCCCGATCCGCGAGAGATGGACATGCTGCTCGCCACCGGCGAGCAGATCACGATCGCGCTGCTGGCCATGGCCCTGCACGGGCTCGGCTTCAAGGCGCGCTCGTTCACCGGGCCCCAGGTCGGGATGCGCACGGACACGGCCCACACCAAGGCGCGGATCACCCGCATCAACGCCGAGCGGGCGCGGGCCGCGCTCGATGCCGGTGAGATCGTGGTGGTCGCGGGCTTCCAGGGGCTGAGCGAAGTGGACGAGATCACGACGCTCGGCCGCGGCGGGTCCGACCTCACCGCGGTGGCGCTGGCGGCCGCGCTCAAGGCCGACGTCTGCGAGATCTACACCGACGTCGACGGCGTCTACACGGCCGATCCCAACATCGTTCCCGATGCGCGCAAGCTTCCTCGCATCGCCTACGACGAGATGCTCGAGATGGCGAGCCTGGGCGCCAAGGTGCTGCAGGCGCGGTCGGTGGAGTTCGCCAAGAAGTACGGCGTGCCGGTGCACGTGCGCTCGACGTTCAAGCCGGTGCCCGGCACGCTGGTCACCAGAGAGGAACGGGACATGGAAGAGGTCGTCGTCACCGGGGTCACCCACGACCGGAGCCAGGCCAAGATCTCGATCCTTCGCGTGCCCGACCGTCCGGGCATCGCCGCGCAGGTGTTCGGAGCCATCGCCGAGACCAACATCGTGGTCGACATGATCGTGCAGAACATCAGCCGTGACGGCTATACCGACATGTCGTTCACGCTGCCTCGCAGTGACTACGGGCGCGCGGTCGGCGCGCTGCAGGACATCGGGCGCAAGGTCGGCGCCCAGGGCGTGGTGCACGACGAGCGCGTGGCCAAGGTCTCCATCGTCGGCGTGGGGATGCGCAGCCACTCCGGCGTCGCCTCCCAGATGTTCGCCGCGCTGGCGCGGGAAGGGATCAACATCCAGATGATCTCGACGTCGGAGATCGCGGTGTCGTGCGTCATCGAGGACAAGTACGCGGAGCTTGCCGTGCGCGCGCTCCACGACACCTTCGCGCTCGGCCGGGAGCGAGAGGCCGCGGTATGAAGGGCAAGGCCGCCGTCTTCCTTGGTCCCGGCAAGGCGTT
>Ga0209157_1000071_pt1 | contig 87515 bp, 70 predicted proteins | sample GraSoiAngelo_135_FD_185892 | JGI IMG/M metagenome (GOLD analysis project Ga0209157, IMG submission 185892) | Grasslands soil microbial communities from the Angelo Coastal Reserve, California, USA - 14_0929_05_40cm (SPAdes) (version 2) | ecosystem: Environmental > Terrestrial > Soil > Grasslands ... | reverse complement strand
CTACTCCGACCAGATGCTCATTCTGTGACGGCTGTGAAAAACCTGCCACATTCAACGGAGTTATCCGAACCGGGCTATCTTGCCTCAAGGCGCCTGGCGGAATCGCAAGTGAAACGGAACCGTCGGCGCTGGTCACGATACCACCTTTTCGAGCGGACACCGGCTGCCCGCTTGCTTGGATAGTCAACGCACTGCCCTGAGCAGGCACTACGGCCAAAGCTCCTGTGGACGTGGATCCCCAGATTTCAGTTGCCAGGATCCGAGCAGACGCTGTGATGTGCACTCTGCCGCCGGTTTGAGCATCGGTACCGGGCAATAGCTGACTCAGCAGGCCAGACCAGCCGGTGTTGGGCGCGAGAGTGAGTGTCGCCGTGTCGGCAGGGGAGCCCTGCGAATCAAACGCGTCAACGGTGACCGACGAAGCTTGCAAGCCGGCATTCATCAGCGTAAGACCCGTGAAGGAACCCGCGCCGTTTGCGATGTGCGAAAAGGATACGTCCGAATAACCCGACTCCTGGGCTTCAACAGCGGCAGCGCCCCCGCCCACTGTCTTCGACGCGAGATAACCGAATACTCCCGCCGAGTTTGCTGGCGCTTGGAAACGTACATAGCTGGTGATGAATTTCCCCGGATCGAAACCGAACAACTGATGCAATTCCCCTTCGAACCTCTCGTTCGCCGCCAGCGTTTGCGCTACTGTTTTTGAAACTAGCCCGCCGCCCGTCAGATCCGTGATCGCAGCCGTCACGCTAATCGTCTGCAATCCGCCTCCAGAATTCAGCAAAACAATTGTCGAAACCGTACCAGCCTGACTTCCAAACTGCGGCAGATAACCAGCTTGAAGCCGCGCGGCATGCGGCATAGCTCCTAGAGCCGCGATATCGGAACCATCACGATAGGTTTCAAAACCGATCAGAGAGCCCTGAGAAGACGCTGAATTCGCCTCGACGATCACGGAGCCGTCGAACGCCCGCAGATTCGGTAACAGGTCTGTGATGCCACCGGAGAAACCAGAGAATGCCGCAAGCGACATATTGCGTTGAGCGACCAACCGCCCGCTGTTCTCGAAAGCCGAAATTTTCATCGACCCAGTCGCGCGACTGGCGGTATTGATCAGGACAAGTCTATTTGCCGCTAGCGGATCCGTTGTGGCTTTTGGAAAAATCAGACGGCTTGCCGGTGCTGTGTTGATTGCTGCACCGTCGAACGCGTTTTGATTCGAATCCAAAAGAAAGAAAGCCCCCGAAATCGAAGGAGAGGCGCTCTGCAGCTCTGCCCACCCTGCAATCAGCCCCTGGCCGAAGAGTTCTTTGGCCTTCAATGCTCTGCTGCTGGAAGCCGGCAGAGTAATCGTTACGGGATTGATGATTCCGTAGCCGTTAAGGACAGCGCCTCCATAACTTCTCGCTGTGAGCGTCACGGTTGCGGGTTCCAACGAGGCATTCATCAGTGTCAACACAGAATCTGCAGAATCCCCGGTTAACACCGGAATGTACAGTGAGCGAGATTGTCCGTTAGCTGTACGGGATGAGATGGCGATTAGTCCGACTAAGATTACGAATGAGAAGAATAGCGTCCTTGAACTCGTCAGCATGAAGATTCACCTCGCGGCACTTTTTACAGACGGGCACACTCCCTTGCGCCCGACGAATCGCCAAGGTAAGCGCCTTCAAAGCCCAACACGGTCCACGTGACGGCTGAGATCCTCGAATCACGACTGCCGGAGAAACAAACAAAAAGGAGCTAGCTGAACCAAAACCACCAGGCGGGAACGCCATTTCTCATCTTTTCCACTGGCGGATTTCCATCAAGTACCTGGACACCCGGTGAGCAGGGCGGTGGCGGAATTTCATGGTGAACCTTCCGCTCCGGGAAGTCCTGATCCGATTAAGTGCCTTTTTGTCTCGAAAGCCATCGAGCATGATCCCTCTCAGTTATGCCGTAATGGGCTGCCTTCTTCAGGAAGCGGCCTTCTCAGGATGGATGTATCGAAAACGGCTGAACTCCGTAGTGGTTCAACCCAGCTGCGATCGATTTCAACTAAAACGGACCGCATGAGCAAACTCACAGAAATGATCAAACGCGTTTCATGTTTCACTACCTTGATTAGCCCAACCAACCCACAAAGTGAGCCCTGTTCAACGCGCACCAATTGACCAACGGTTACGTATGGATAAGGCTTATAGGACAATCCACTTTTGACGAGGTTTTGGATCGCTTCGATTTCCGTACGCTGGATGCTTTCAGGATTCCTACCGCTCCCAACGATCGACTTAACGCCAGGCGTTTTTAAAATAGGGAGTCGCTGTTGGATATCAAACTGACAAAATAGATAACCTGAGAAAAGTGGTAACTCCGACACCTTAATTCGATCAGACCAATGTCGCCTACTTTTGTAAGTGGGTAGAAAAGGATCGTAGCCTTTTGCTCGAAGGCCCTCCGCAACCATCCACTCCGACCGCGATCGGACGTTTATCGCATACCAAGCCGTTTCTCTTGCGGTACTGAACTCGGATAGTCTAAGGGGCATCGGTGCGCTAGACATTTTGACAAGCTATCTCTTTGAGTCCCATTTTCTTTTTTATAGGACGCCATCACGCACAGTTCGCGGGCGCGTCCGGGGTTTAATTACCCTCGGCACGACCGTAGCATCGAGAGGCGGTTGCGTCTTTATTTCTTCGATACTGCCGTTTTGACCTCTATAACCATTCGCCGGAAAATAAGGATGCGGACTCGCTTTACTTCAATCTGGAGGAGTTCGCTACCTTCCACCTTCTCGAACAGTCCATTCTTCGGATCATGATCAGGCGTCAAGATAAGCCCCTGACTGCTATTTCTAAAACGAATGCATAATAATCCAGGGAGAGAGCGGAGTACGCGGTAAAGGAAGGTTAAGTCTTTTAGATTAGTTCATCGCACCGCTTAGTCTGCACTACATTCGAGGTCAGATCGAGGCGATCGGGTATGACGATATCGAGCCGATCGAGCGGCAGCAACCGGACATCCGATCATCCGACCACCTAACAGCGCAACAAGTACATTAAACATCGCACAACAATTCAACTTACAACGGACAATCGCAGTGGATGCGTCAAGTATGTTAACGCCCTCTGCGAGTAGGGGAACACGCTAGTAGAATGACGGTATGCAGGGCAAGGTTGTGGTTATTACCGGAGCGACGTCGGGCATTGGGAAAGTAGCTGCGGAGAAACTGGCCGCCATGGGAGCGCGTATGCTCGTCATCGCTCGCAGTCGAACTCGCGGAGAAGCAACGTTGAAGCGATTGAGTGCGACGGCGCCGGAAATTGATCACCGCGTCTACTACGCGGACCTCTCCATCGTTAAGGAAATGAAGCGCGTGGGGGACGAAATCGCAGCCGCGGAATCGCGGATCGACGTCTTGATCAATAACGCCGGGGCGTTATTCGGCAAACGGGAAATGACCGGCGAAGGATTGGAGCGTACGTTCGCCACCAATCACATGTCGTATTTTGTAGTGACCGAACAATTACGCCAACGGTTGCTCGCATCCGCTCCCGCTCGTGTGATCAACACCTCTTCGGAAGCCCACCGTGGGATGAAAATCGACTTCGGGGACCTGCAAGGAGCCCGCAGGTATCAGCCCTTCCGCGCGTACGGGCGCTCGAAGCTATGCAATATTTTGTTCACGCGCGAACTGGCGCGGCAGTTGAGCGGCACGGGCGTCACCGTCAATTGCCTTCATCCCGGTTTCGTGAATACCCGCTTTGGCGACGAAAGCAAGGGGCCGCTATCCCTCCTCTTCCGGATTGCTAAGAAATTCGCCATCTCCCCGGAAAACGGCGCCGACACTATTGTATTTCTCGCATCCTCGAAAGAGGTCTCTGGAACGACAGGCCAGTACTTCTATCAATGCCGGCCGAAAACCTCGTCGATAGAAGCACAAGACCACGAGGCGGCGAAACGGCTGTGGGAAGAGTCGGCAAAATTGGCGCGGTCATAAACAAAGAGAAAGCGAACTATAATGCAAGCATGAGTGCTCGCACCGCAGATTACCTGGATGCCATCGAGCACCTGCCCGAAGGTGCAACTCTGATAATTCAGCAAACCAGTTGGGATGAATACGAGCGGCTGCTGGAGGACTTGCGGGACCGGCCCCACCTGCGTGTCACTTACGATCGAGGAAAGCTGGAAATCATGAGTCCACTACCAGAGCACGAGGAGTACGGGAGATTTATCGATCTTCTGGTACGCGTTTTTGGGCAGGCACACAAAATCAAGGTTCAAAACTACGGCGCGGCGACATGGAAACAACAGCGGCTGCAAAGAGGAGTGGAGCCGGACTGTGGTTATTACGCTGCAAATGCGCTTCGAGTGATCGGCAAGCGCAGGCTTGATCTGGAAATCGATCCACCCCCGGATATCGTTGTCGAGATCGATATCACAAACGAGTCGTTGAGCAAGTTTCCGATCTATGCCGCGCTTTCAGTTCCCGAAATCTGGCGCTACGACAGCAAGAAAGTTCAATTCTACGAACTCACCGGTGAGAGATTCCGCGAAATTTCCGAGAGCCGCTTCTTTCCTGGACTCACTCCCTCGATGCTGCTGGCTGCTCTCGAACAGAGTAAGACCGAAGGCCAGGATGCGGCGCTCGACTCATTCCGTGATCACTCGATTCCAAAATAGGCTGGCGTTCAACACCGTAGTCCGATGACCACATGTGAACAGCGGTGCTGGCTATTACGAAACTTTGATGTCACCGATCGGAGCTTTCCTTATGACCGCGATCCGCTGGTTGTCGCAGATCTGGCGGTGACGCCGGATGTTTCGGTTTTCACGACTTCCTTCCGGTAATCTCCGCAGCTGAAGTATTTTTCGAGCCAGCAATATAGCGCTATGAAAAGATAGCGGCTTCCCATTTCCTTTATTTTTAGTTTAGACAACCCAGTACGCCGGTTCCTCCACGTGATGGGTGTGACCGTGTACGTATAACCGCGAACGATTGTCTTCAGCGGAAGTTCAATGGTCAGATTGAAATGCGGTGACAGAAATGGACGACACCCGTCGATGACCGTGCGCCGATAGGCTTTAAACGCGTTGGTGGTGTCGTTAACGCCCGTTTGAAACAAGATTCGCAAGAACCAATTGGCCATGCGGTTGAGAATCAATTTGTGAAACGGATAGTCAATCAAGCCCCCGCCACGAATGAACCGAGAGCCGAAGACAGCATCCCATCCTTCGTTTAAAAGCTGCCAATACGACACCACGTCGCGACAGTCATCGCTTTCATCACCCATCATGATCACGGCCGCATCGCCGTGCATGTGATCGAAACCGAAGGAAAGAGCGCGGCCGAAGCCATGCTGTCCTGTATTTTGAATGGGCCGCAGCGTCGGTACTCGCGTCGCTGTGGCATTGAGTACTCTCCAGGTTTCGTCCGTGCTGCCGTCATCGACGACAACGATTTCGTGCTCGATGCCCTGAATGCGAAGCTCGACATACAAATGTTCCACGGTGGAAGCAATACATGATTGCTCATTTCGGGCGGGAATGATTATGGACAGCATTCGCAGCGGTTCTTGGCCAAGGGACTCACGTTGGTTCTTTTTCATAGTCCACTCACTTCCAGCCATCGGGGGTTACGCTGTGCGTGGCAGGAGATTTCTTCCAGTATTGTGATTAAGTCAACACTGCGCCGCCACTCAAACTCCTTCGTCGCATGTGTTGAATCCATAACGATCCACGGGACATCATATTTTCGCGGGCGATCGTCTGCTTGGGGCTGATGTTTGCCGAATCTTGAATTGCACCATGCAGTGAGTTGCGCCAGTGACATCGCATTTTCTGGGCCGCCTCCAACGGTGTAGATCCGTCTTCCTCCGTTGCGCCCAGTTACAATTTGCGCGTGCAGCAAGCCCGCAAGATCTCGAGGATGAAACGCATCCCGCACCTGGTATCCCGTTCCTCCAAATCCGATGTAGCGCATCGGCCGGCGCTGAAGATGAGCATTAATCCAATATGAAAAGATTCCTTGATCGGGTGTTCCGAATTGGCCCGCGCCGGCCAGCACACCGCAACGATTGATCCATACTGGAAACCCAAACGCGAGCCCGTACTCCAGGACGAGCATTTCCGACGCCAGCTTCGTGCCGCCGTAGAGCGAAATGGGGGCTTCAGTGGAGAAACCTGGATCAATGCCACAGGCGGACACTCCGTGCGGCAACACCTTCGAACAGTCCAGACAGAAAGCGCCGTCCACGGTTTTCAGCGGGAGGTGCGCCAACGCGCTGATCGAGTACACACGGCTCGTGCTCAGGAGCAACAATCCGGCGCCGTGGGTTTTGCAGTATTCCAGGATGTTGACCATGCTCGCGAGATTGTGCTCAAACAGTTGCCGGCTCGTTCCAGAACCGTTTATGCCCGCCAATACGCTTGGATTTGCAGCCGCGTCAATCACCCAGTCGACGTTCGGAACTACTTCAAAATCGCTCGCGTTACGGATATCGCCGTGAAAAACGGTCACGCCGAGCTGTTTAAGGACTCCGCGGTTGGTCTCAGATCCTGGCCGCATGAGGTTGTCGATACCCCATACGGACACGTCGTCCATACGCTCGAGCAGACACCTGGCCAGAGTGCTGCCGGCAAAACCGCAAACGCCGGTGATCAGGACTCTCACGCGGTGGTCTCCATAGACCGGCTCGTCCAGGCCGAGCTGATCTCATCGAAAATGTGCGGCAAGTCTTTTGCAACGCTCCACGACGGATAATGAGACTTGATCTTGCGCAAGTCGCTGTAATAACAGATATGGTCGCCAATTCTGTTTTGATCGATGTATCGTGACTTCATCCGGCGGCCCGTGATCTCTTCGATCATGCGAAAAGATTCGATAATCGAGCAGGAGTTACTCTTGCCGCCGCCTAGATTGTAAACTTCAGCTATCCGCGGCGCCTTGTAAAACTCATACATGAACCGCGCTACATCTTCGGCATGAATATTGTCGCGAACCTGCTTTCCTTTGTACCCGCAGATCCTATACTCGCGACCCTGCAGATTGCACTTGATCAAGTAGCTGAGAAAACCGTGGAGTTCCACCCCCGAATGGTTGGGTCCAGTCAGACAACCGGCGCGTAGACAGCACGTGGGCATTCCGAAGTAACGCCCATATTCCTGGACAAGTAAATCAGAGGCCGCCTTCGAAGCGCCGAATAATGAATGCTTGGATTGATCGATAGAAAACGTTTCTGGGATACCCTGTGCGAGTTCCGGATCATCGAAGTCCCAGCGCGTTTCGAGCTCCCGCAGACGCACCCGGTTGGGCGCATCACCATACACTTTATTCGTGGACATGTGGATGAACGGCGAATCCGGGCAAACGTGTCGCGCGGCTTCCAGCAGGTTCAGGGTTCCCACGGCATTCACTTCGAAATCGTCAAACGGGATGTCGGCTGCCCGATCGTGAGAAGGCTGTGCCGCGGTATGAATGATCACTGCCGGCTTTAATTCACAGATGAGGCGTCGAATTGCTTCCCGATCGCGGATGTCGACATGATGGTGACTATACGTGTCGATGTCGGATACGAGGCGCTTGAGAACCCACCTTGTGTCTCCTTCCGGGCCAAAAAATACAGCACGCTGATTGTTGTCGATCCCAGTGATTCGAAATCCGAACCGATGAAAGTAGACACATACTTCAGATCCGATTAATCCGCAGGATCCAGTGATAAGGGCCAGGGGAGGCGACATTATTGAGAACGAAAAACCTCACTCGATGCGTCGGATGCCTGAAATGCCAGCCGTGAACACAGCTTCGGCACATCAATTTTCTGCTTTTTTAACGTGGTCAGTGTACATTGCGTGCCTGCGCCGATCAAGATCGAATACGAATTTTTAAGGGTCGCTTCACTTCACCCGTTCCGCGAACTTTTCGTTTTCCAGGCAGATCTCGTCCGTAAGTTCGGTATTGAGAGCGACCTGTTGCCGTAGTGTGACGGCCCACGGCTTCGTGTAAGCCTTTGGGTCGTCCACCGTCACTTCTATTTCGAGGTGCCCATAGTCAGGGCGGCGGATTCGCTCGATTACGGTGGCCGCCTGCGTAATCACGCTGCCGTTCCAGTCGATCCAGATATCATCACGGAAGCCTTTCGACGTGATGACAAGGGTGTCGCCCTGCCATGTCGCCGTCGAGTAGCCTTGCCACGAAGGCGTCGGGTCCGCCGGTACCGGCCGTCCGTCGATGAAGACTTGTCGATAGTTCGCATTCATCTCGTCGAGCATGACCAACAGGGTTGGCGTGTGCACGAACTTCAGCAGGTGTGGCAGGCTGTAAGCGCGTAGGAACGTGTCTGGCAGACAGCGGATGTGCGGATCGTCTTTCGCGTCGTCGGCGGTTCGTTTCTTCACCAGGTCTGCGAGCCAGGGCTGATAGGGCAGACCCCCGGGCAGGCTCACGCCAAAGTTGATGCCTTCGCGACCCATCGGCAGCTCGGTCCCGCAATTCAGGGAGACAGGGTCGAGGCCCCGTGGACAGTTGGGATTGCCGGTCAGCCAGATGCCCGAGAAGTCCGGCTTACCGTCAGACGTCCGCGGTGCCGGGGCTGACAAATTGGGTCGGCCGTCAGAGGTAGTAGGCACCCCAACGGTCGGATACCGGATCCACTGAGCGAATACCGACCGAGGCCAACTCAAAGTGCTCGCCAGTACGATCTCAAGTACTGTCCACTGAATCACGAAACAACGCTTAGCTGACTCCCTACGCAATCGGTAAAGCTTGCGCATCCGGACCTTCCTTTCACAAACTTATCGTCGCCGTCCGATAAGTCGTAGTTACCATAAAGGTGGGCCGAGTTTCCACTTGGATGGAATTCTGCTGAAGACGCATGATCTGGCGGGGCGCGTTGCGTCAAGTTTCTGACGGTGTCGTCCGACTCTGCGTCAGAGTTTTGACGTGAAACAGGGGTACTAACCCCATTTAGCCTAATGGAATCAGTGCAGAGCTAATGGTAAGCGCCATGCCAGGACCGAAGCAGCCGAGAAATGCCACAACCAGTTGATTGAAACCGGCATTTCTTCAGAAAGAGAATTGAAATGCAAACTGACATGACGCAAAAAACAATCGACCTTGAGATCCAGATCGAAGAACTGGAATCCAAAATCGCGCCCGACGGCGGAGAGACAGTTTTGCCATTGCCCTTCCACCGGCATGGCCGTTAATCGCTAGTTTCCGTCCAGGGCGAGGGAGGAATTCGTCGTGCCGAACGCAGACGTGAAAAACTGCAACCTTCCATATCCGGGAGTGTTCGATCCGGTAAACTGTGATCTCAACGCTTTGATCAAACAGTCGGCCGAAAGGCTGCTGCCACTTCTAGGTGAGCAAATTCGTGTGCGGTCGTTCTGTTCATCGGGTTTGTTTCCCGTTGTCATTTCCCCGACGCGGATTGAGGACATTGTGGGCCGCCTTTTCGTCAAGGCACGAGAAGAAATGCGATCGGGTGGGAACATTCTGTTACAGACGGCATGTTCCACCATTCCATTGAATTGCTGTTGCGACTCCGCCGACGGCGACGTGCCGTACGTCATGCTGAGCTTCAAATACACGGCATGCGAGATATCTGGAAATCATTCAGGCCCGATGCCCCTTGGCGGAGCCATGGTTCAGGCCATTCGGAATATCGTTGAAGAAAGTCGGGGATTTATACGTCTCGACTGCATTTCCCACCAAGAGACGTTGATCAGGATTTATTTGCCGACAAACTCCTCCCTCGCCCGACACGCCTGCGAATCGTTGTTCGTGGAACCGCTTGGCAAAGATTCTCCCGTCGCGCAACTCATCGCGCAGCAAAAGTCGAACTAATTTTCTGATAAGGTCCCGGGCGGTCAGCTTACGTGACGTTTCCCGATAATCAGAGGGCTCTGTCTATCACCACTCGGAGTATTTGATGACGTCAGCATGATCCCTCAGCGGGACTAAAAGAGCGGCATTGATGAACTTCGACGTCTATTCCATGGGCTTCTCGAACCGGACATGGGAAGAGACCCTCGCCATCCTGTCAGGTTACAAGATCCGGCGGCTTGCGGATATTCGCACACTGCCGGGCTCGAAGCACACACCGCAATTCAATCTTGAACATCTGCAGGTGGCGCTTCCGCGAGCCGGAATCGAATATGTTCACCTGAAAGCTCTCGGCGGTTTGCGCAAGCCGCGCAGGGACTCGGTTCTGAATGCGGCATGGAGAAATGATGCTTTCCGCGGCTATGCGGACTACATGCAAACACAGGAATTCGACGCAGCGCTCAACGAACTCATCCGGCTTCTACAGGAAAAGACGACAGTCTATTGCTGTACTGAGGCGGTGTTCTGGCGTTGCCATCGCCAGCTCGTATCGGATGCGCTCTTAGCTCGCAGCTATCGCGTCGGTCACATCTTGACGGCAACAAAGATCGAGCAGCACACATTCACCAAATTTGTGAAGGCCGAAGGGACGACGCTCACGTATCCTAGCCTTTTCAAGTCCCGCTGAGGATAATGTCGAGTCCACGAGGCCGGTTCCCGCACAGCGCAAGCGCTAGCGCGCAGCCTCACAAGTCGACATAATCCAGTATGGAACTGATTTTATGAAGCTTACTTTTCTGGGCGCTACTCAGACCGTCACCGGTTCCAAATTTCTGATGGAGACGAAGGACCGCCGGATTCTTCTTGATTGCGGTCTTTTTCAGGGTTCGAAAGAGCTGCGATTGAGGAACTGGGAAGCGCCGCCGGTCGATCCAAAATCGATCGACGCGGTCGTACTCACACACGCGCACATCGATCACACCGGTTATCTGCCGCGGTTCGTCGCGCAGGGTTATAAAGGTCCCGTCCTCGCAACATCCGCGACTGTTGACCTGGCCCGAATTTTGTTGCCCGATGCCGGACACCTTCAGGAAGAAGAAGCCAACTATCGAAACAAGCATCACCTGACAAAGCACAAACCGGCATTGCCGCTATACACCGTCCGCGATGCGATGGCTTCGCTCGAGCTGCTGCGGCCAGTCAAGTATGGAGAAGCGGTATCTCTCTCCAGCAGCCTCGGGTTTGACATGATGCACGCAGGCCACATTCTGGGTTCCGCATTTGTCAGATTTCGCGAAGGCAGCGGCGAAACGCAAAAGACTGTGCTCTTTACCGGTGATATCGGTCGATACGACCAGCCGATTATTTTCGATCCCGCATCGGTCGATGCTGCGGATTACTTGATTCTGGAGTCCACGTATGGGAACCGCCTTCACGCCGGTAACGAAGGAACGATCGGCAAAGACCAACTTCGCGATGTTGTCGTGTCCACAGCAAAACGAGGCGGCACGGTTTTGATTCCGTCATTCGCGATCGGGCGTGCCCAAGAGTTGCTCTACATTCTGCGTGAGCTCGAAGTTGAAAACAAAATCCCAATTCTACCGGTCTACGTCGATAGCCCGATGGCAGTGGATGCGGTTGATGTCTTCCGCAAGCACGTCGAGGAGCACGATCTCGAGATGGCTCAACTAGAAAAGGATGGACGGAATCCGCTCTATACACAGCGGGTTCACTTCGCCAGAAGTGTGGAAGAATCCAAAGCGATCAATGAACATCGTTTTCCCTCCATTATTATTTCCGCAAATGGAATGGCGACGGGTGGGCGCATTCTCCATCACTTGATACAGCGCTTGCCGGACGAGCGAAATTCGGTCGTGTTCGTCGGATTCCAGGCGTTTGGCACACGAGGCAGGCTGATTTCCGAAGGCGCCCGGCAGATTCGGATCTTCGGCGTCGATTATCCGGTTCGCGCTTCGGTTCATGTGATCGACAGTTTCTCGGCCCATGGAGATTACAGCGAAATTCTTCGCTGGTTGGCCGGTTTCAAGCGCGCTCCGCGAACGACATTTCTTGTGCATGGAGAACCTGTGGCCGCAGCAGCAATGAAAGATCACATTGCTATTTCACACAAGGGGTGGGGCGTTGAAATCCCGGCGTATCGTCAGACGTTCGAGATCAACTAGAATGGGAAAATGAAGGACTTCACGTCACACGCTCTGAACGTCGCTACGGCAAAGGGCGCGCGGTACGCGGACATCCGCATCATCGATCATCGGCAGCAGGTCGTTAGTGTGAAAAATGGAAATGTTGATGGTATCGGTGATCAATACAGCCAGGGATTCGGCATTCGCGTTCTCGTCGGCAATTCCTGGGGATTTGCGTCCAGCGCGTTTGTCGCAAAGGCCGAAATCGAGCGTGTAGCGACACTTGCGGTTCAGATTGCGATGGCCAGCGCCAGGGTTCCGGGCCCGCCCGTGGATCTGGGGAGTCCTGTTCGGAGCACCGGACAATACACAACTCCGATCGAAGTCGATCCGTTTTCCATCTCTCTGGAACAAAAACTTGATCTGCTTTTCCGCGCCGACGAAATCCTTCGCCGGAATTCTGGCGTGAGGGTTTCCGAAGCCAATGCCATCGCGGTACGCAATCACAAATTCTTTTCGAATACGGAAGGCGCCTTCGTCGAACAGATCCTTTACGAGAGTGGTGGTGCGGTTGCGGCAACAGCCGTCAGCGACACCGAGGTGCAGACTCGCTCCCATCCGAATTCTTTCCGCTATCAAGGCACCGGCGGCTGGGAGTACGTCACCGATGCCGACCTGGTTGGGAACGCCGAACGTGTCGCGGCCGAGGCCGCCGCATTGCTCTCGGCCGAGGTATGTCCGAGGAAGGACACGACGCTCGTTCTCGACAGCTCGCAAGTCGCACTTCAAATCCACGAATCGTGCGGCCATCCAACCGAACTGGACCGTGTCTTCGGCACCGAAGCGGCCTTCGCGGGACGTAGTTTCTTAACCATCGAAAAGCGCAACAATTTTCGGTACGGGTCCGACATCGTCAATTTAACGGCTGACAGCGTTCGGCCCACGGGACTCGGCACATTTGGATGGGACGATGAAGGAGTGCCCGCGTCGAGCACGCCGCTGGTCCGAGACGGGGAGTTCGTCGGTTACCTGATGTCGCGGGAAACAGCATCGACGCTTGCTCTGGAGAGCAACGGTTGCATGCGAGCCGACGGTTGGAACCGGTTACCTTTGATTCGTATGACGAACGTGTCGCTTGAACCCGGCACATGGGAACTGGACGATATCATCGCGGATACCGATGACGGTATTTTCATGGAAACGAATCGATCCTGGAGTATCGACGACATGCGCCTGAATTTTCAGTTCGGCACCGAGATCGGATACGAGATCAAAGGCGGCAAGCGCGTCCGGTTGCTGAAGAACTGTACGTATGCGGGAATCACACCCGACTTCTGGAAATCTTGTGATGCAATCGGAAATAGCCGCCACTGGCGGCTCTGGGGAACGCCCAACTGTGGTAAAGGAGAACCGATGCAAACGATGGGCACCGGACATGGCGCATCCCCCGCACGTTTCCGCAATGTGAAAGTTGGCGTATTCCGATGAACTTCAGGCAAATCGCCGACGTTGTAATGAGTGCTTCGTCCGCGGACGAAACCGAAGTTCTTGGCTTCGAGGAAAACGAAAGCCTCACTCGGTTTGCGAATAACTGCATCCATCAAAACGTGACCGAGAAAAACGTTCAGATTACCGTCCGGTCGGTCATCGCAACAAAAATCGGCATTGCCATTTCCAATGATCTCAGGCCGGAAAGTCTCCGTGAATTGGCGATTCGCGCTTCCAACGTTGCGAAGCTGCAACCTCCGAATCCCCAATTCAAAGGTTTACCGCGATCGCAGGTGATTACTCCCGTCGAATCATTCGACGGCGCCGTTGCCGAATGTACGCCCGAACAACGCGCGGCCAGTGTAGGAATTATCTGCCGGAAGGCAGCGCAAGCAGGATGTGCCGCGGCTGGATCCATGACAGCTTCCTCATTGAATGTCGGAGTCGCCAATTCCAATGGAGTTTTTGCGGAGCACCGGCTCACGCTGGCGGACGAATCGACCGTCATCATGGGTCCGAATTCATCCGGATGGGCTCAACGTACGGGCTGGCACTTAGCCGCTATCGAAGCGGAAGCGCTTGCCGATGAGGCGATTTCAAAAGTGAAAATGGGAGCCGATCCTGTCGATTTCGAGCCCGGTGAATATAGCGTTGTCCTGGAACCCTACGCGACAGCCGACCTTCTCGAAATGCTGGCATATGACGGCATGGGTGCTCTTGCCGTGCAGGAAGGACGTTCATGGATGAATGGCCGGATTGGCGAACGCATCATGGCAGACAGCGTAAACATCGTTGATGACGGCACCAACGTCGCCGGTATACCGTGGCCTTTCGATTTCGAGGGTGTTCCCAAAAAGGTTGCGCCGATCGTTGCTTCCGGCATCGCTGTGTCCCCCGTTTATGATTCATTCACGGCAGGACGTGAAGATGGAAAACAATCGACCGGGCATGCCACGCCGCCATCTCCGCAGGGCCGGTTCGGTCCTGCGCCGATGAATCTGTTTCTGAGACCCGGATCGACGTCATTGGAAACGATGATCAAAACGACCAAATTCGGCTTATATATCACGCGATTCTGGTATACCCGGACGGTCCATCCTCGCGATGCCGTCGTCACTGGTATGACGCGGGATGGTACCTTTGTTATTCGTAACGGTGAAATCGCGCACCCAATCAAGTCGCTGCGTTTTACGCAGTCCTACGTTGAAGGATTGAAATATACGCAAGCCATTGGAGAAACGACGCGCGTGCTTCGATCAGGATTCGGCGGCGCCGTTAGCGTTCCGGCCGTGCAACTGGGGAAATTTCGGTTCACGAGCTCAACAAGATAGGAGTGAGTGTGATCGTCCTGTTGCTATCGCTGATCTTTTCCGCGAATCAAGGGAGCGCCGTGCAAATGACGTTTCCGGACGAGCCTGAGCTGAAATCCATCGAGATTGACTGGGAAAACAAGAAGGTGCCGGCGTTTCACGTCCAAGACCGCTGGATAACGATTCTTGGCGTGGACCTCGACGCGAAACCCGGCAAACACGTCACGCCTGTGTTCTTTACACTGAACGATGGGCGGATCGAAAAACGTGAGGCAGTGATCGAAGTTGAACCGAAGAAATATCCCACGACCGAACTCAAAGTCGATGAAAAATACGTAGAGCTCAGCAAGCCTGACCTCACCCGCGCAAACCGCGAAGCAAGGGAGACTGAAGCCATTTTCTCGGCCATTAGCACCGAAATGTTCTGGAATGAGCCCTTCAGTGTTCCAATTCCTGGTGAAAGCGGGACAAACTTCGGTCACCGTCGCATTTTCAACGGACAACCGCGGGCTCCACACGCGGGCGCCGATCTGCACGCAAGTACGGGAACACCCATCCATGCGACGAATCGCGGCCGCGTCGCCTTGGCGAAGAGTCTTTTCTTCACGGGGAACACCGTCATTCTCGATCACGGTTTGGGCGTGTATTCCCTCTACGCCCACCTTTCGCGAATCGATGTGAAGCGCGGTGATGTCGTTTCGAATGGACAGCTTCTTGGACTGGCAGGCGCGACGGGACGGGTTACTGGGCCGCATCTCCATTGGGGAGTGCGGGTGCAGGGTGCGAGGGTGGATCCCTTTACGCTGGTGGAAATGGGGAAGTAGCATTTGTTCGATTTTCTAAAACGTGGCTCGGCGCCATCCCAGAAACAGATCGAGAAGCTGGTGAAACGCCTGACGGAGCCCGGGGGGGAAAATGGTCCACGAATCGAAGCCGCAGAAAAACTGGCAGAGTGGGGCACACCGGAATCTTTATACGCGTTGTTGAAGCGCTTTACAATTTCGAGCAATGTCATCACCCAAGACGTGGAAGAGAAGCGTATGGTCGTCCGGATGCTCGTCGAAAAGTGCAATGACGCGGTTCAGCCGATCCTCCGGTTTCTCAGCAGCCACCACAATGTCGAATGGCCCGTACAGGCTCTGTCCGAAATCCTTCCACATCAGGAATTGGTTCCGAAGTTAGTGGAGATACTCGAGAAGGTTGCTGCCGCAAGTGAGTTCACACCACCGGAACACAAAGCCGATTTGATCCGCGCCATGCGTGGCCGCGTGACACCCGAAATTGCGAATGTGCTGCGCCAGTTCCTGTCGGACGACGACGATGACGTCCGGATTTCCGCCATCGAAGCCATTTCCGAAGCCGGCGAGCAGGTTCGCGAACCGCTGCTGGAAGCGTTCCTGGCGGCCAACGACCGCCCGCGAATTCGAATCAGGATTGCGGAGATGCTCGCAGATCGCGAGTGGCCGGTGAAGGGCTTCAGGCCCAAAATCGAAGAGGCGCTGCCTGAAGGATTTCACCTCACAGCGAAGGGATTTGTCCGGAGGAAATGAATTGCAAATTGGAACCGCACGGTCCTTGGCGATTTTCTGCGTGGCGGTTTGGCTCACCGGCACGTTCGCGGTTGCCGTCGTCGCGACGGAAAATTTTTTCACGATCGACCGCCTACTCGACGCGAAACCGAATCCCGCATTCGCAGCTGATGTCGCGAAGCTCGGCCACGACGCAACACGCGAGCTGCTGCGATACTTATCATCGGAGCTGAATCGAGTCTATTTTCAATATTGGAATGTGGTCCAACTTGCCGTCGGAATCGTCGCGTTGTGGTTCGTGATCAAGCTCCCCGCCGCGAACAGGCCGAAATGGGGCATTCTTGGAATGCTCGCGATCGCGTTGTTCCTTACAGCTTTGATCGCGCCACTCATCGTATCTATCGGACGTTCGATCGACTTCGTCCCGCGGGATCCACCGCCCGCCGGCCTCCGGACGTTCGGACTCCTCCACGCCACGTACACGGTCTTCGATGGGATTCAGCTGATCCTGGGAATATTCGTTACCGTGTGGTTGGTGAAGGCGAAGGACTGAGACTTATTAAGAGTTATTGTGCCGCAACCCGTTCTTCAGCTTCGGCGCGGCGGATCGTTCGCTTTATTTGAGGCGCCATCAGGCTCAAGGGTATCGCCGTGCCAACCAGGATAAACGCCACCATTGTAAAAAAACGGCTGTGGGGCATCCGATCCCAGTATGCGCCGATGTAGCCGGACAGGTAGCCGCCGAGCGCAAGGCTCACAAACCAGCCGCCCATCATCAGTCCTCGGCTGCGGGGCGGGGCGATACTGTTGACAAGCGACAGGCCCATCGGACTCAGAGCGATTTCACCGAGCGCGATAATAACGTTCGCCGCGATGAGCCACAGCGGCGAGACCCGACCCGTGTCGCCGCCGATGGTTCCGGCATAACCAAGCATGCCGAAGGCGCCGGCGCAGAGCACGACTCCAAGCAGCATTTTGACCGGCGTAGACGGTTCCGCATTGCGGCGCTGCAACCACATCCAAACAGCAACAAGCACAGGCGAAAGCGCGATGACGCCGAGCGGTTCGAACACCTGAAACCGCTCCGGCGCGATTGTCGTCGCCGTGTTGTCGCGAGCCCAGAATGTGAACGTATAGAAGATTTGGTAGAACGCCAGCCAAAAGGCTGTCGAGATGGTGAAGACCGCCAGAAGTGTGATGACGCGCGACCGCGCTTCAGCTGGCGCGATGGTGCGCGCTTCAGTTGACGTCTTGTCCACTTTTGTGGCCGCTTCCGCCACGTGACGGTTGAACCCGATGAAGGTCACCAGCGAGAACAGCATCGCAACCGCCGCCGACATGAACGCTATGCTCCAGCCGTAATTCGTGCGCAGCCAGGACACCGTGAGTGGCGACACAAAGGCCCCGAGGTTGATGCCCACATAGAAAATGTTGAATCCTTGATCACGCAACTCGGGCCGGCTCCTGTACAAATTACCCACGATAGTGGATACGTTTGGCTTTAATAGCCCGCTGCCGCATGCAAGTAGGATGAGGCCCGAATAGAAGAATGGCATCAATTCGATGCCCAGCACGATGTGCCCGAACATCATGAGGACACCGCCGATGATGATCGCACGATTAAAACCGAGCAGGCGGTCGGCCAGCAGCCCACCGGCGAGGGGCAGGAAATACACCCCAGCCGTGTACAGACCATAGATGCGCCCAACCTGCGCAATGTCGAAATGCAACGCCTCGTTCATGTACAACGATAGAATCGCCATCATCGAATAGAAGCTGTAACGTTCCCACATCTCCGTGAAGAACAGCACGTATAGCCCCGGCGGGTGAGAGGTGCGTGCTGCAATCGTGGTCGACATTATCGAGAACTTACCATAGTCGCGTACAATGGCGTGCGATGGAATTGCTCAAGCTGCGCGACGCGGCGGAAATCTTGAACATCAGCTATCCCACATTGAAACAATGGATCTACCGGGGGAAGTTGCAGTCGATCAAGACTCCGGGCGGGCACCACCGCATCGAACGTAGCGAGATCGATCGGCTGACCCGCTCAAAGCCGCGGCATAATAACCCTCAATCCATCAGCGGCAGGAACAAATTGATGGGAACCATCGTGGATCTGAAATCCGAAGGGTTGTTGTCCCAAGTTACTCTCGATATCGGCGGCCAGTATGTGACATCCATTATCACGCGCCAATCCTCCGAAGAGCTTCGTCTCAAAAAAGGCATGCAAGCCTACGCCTTGATCAAGGCAACGGAGGTCATGATCGGAACCGCTTCGGTTAAGAAGAAATCTTAAAAGTGCATCTTCGCTGCAAGTTGGATCACGCGCGGATCTCCAGCGAATGTGATCGATCCAAAGCCGGGTGATCCGAGCACCGTATTTGGAGATCCCCGCGGCGGCGTGTTCGACAGATTGAATACCTCAGCGCGGACTTCGACGGTGTATCTTTCTTTGAGCTTACAGCGCTTGATCAGAGCAATGTCGATATCTTGAAAACCCGGTCCGCGAATCGGGTTACGCGAAGTGTTGCCAATCGTGAATTGCGGCGCGACAACAAAAGCATCCGTATCAAAGTACCGGCTCGTTGTGCGTTGGCCGTTCGGCAGATTGGGATCGCGCAACCGGTTCGGCCTCTGGGTGCCGAATCCGGCAAATGCATTGAAATTGGTGTTCTGAGTGACGGCCAGCGGCATGCCTGATTGCAATGTCAGGATTGCCGCCAATTGCCATCCACGAAGCACAGGACCTCGCCCGGGCAATTCATAGGTAACGCTCGTTGCAAGAACGCTCGGGATGTCGCCGGTGGAGACGTCGCGTTCCAGCTTCCTGTTGAAACTGTCGGCAACAGGAAAGTCGGCGACGGGACCAGTCAGGATCGCCGCATCAAATACGGAAGATGCTTCGTCGATGAGTTTGGATCGTGTGTAACTCGTCAGAATAGCCAGACCATGTGAGAGACGCTTCTCGAACTTTACTTGAAAAGCGTGGTAATTCGCGTTGCCGACGTTGTTTCGGAAGAAGCTCACGGTAGTGAATCGGGGAAATGGTTTCAGGAGTTGGGATCGCGTAATGGTCGGATCCCCGAGTGAAGAAACTCTGTCGATGACACCGAAGAACGGATTCGGAACCCGCTCCAGAAGTGACGCGCCCAGCCGCAGTTGGTCCGCGGTGAGCTGGTTGACGTTCGTATCGGGGATTCCAAGATGCGTCAATTTCGATCCGGCATATGCCACTTCGATCAGGACGTTTGTTCCGATCCCCCGTTGAATCGAAAGATTCCACTGCTGGGCATAGCCGGATCCCAACTTTCGATCGACAGTGAAAATACCTTGACCTAGTCCCACGTCGGCATCTAGAGGTTTTACCGCTACAGACGGCCCGCCGGAGAGCACAAACGCAGGTGTGCTGTTGTCCAACGATCGCTGCGTTACAGTCTGAATAAAAGGGAATTGCGGATTCGTAAAAGGAGTAGTGATACCGGCCTGCTCAATCCAAATCAATCCGTAACCGCTCCGGATCACCGTATCGTTGGCGATACGGTAAGTGAGTCCGAGCCTGGGACCCCAATTCATCTTGTGCAGTATTCGGGCGGAACGCGAAAATCCGCCCCGACCGAGATATTGAAGCTTCTGGGTAGCCAGGTTGAACACCGCACCCTGGTTTTCCGCTTCCGTCGATGGAAAATTCAACGTGTGACGAACGCCTGCGTTGATATTGAGCCGCCGCGAAGCCTTCCAGTCGTCTTGAACAAAGTACTCCTGGATGTGAGCCCGCGGACGGAGGGAGTGAGCACGTGAAGAAAGTTCGAAGCCAGCGACTGTCCCGCGGTGCGTGTCCGCCCGAGAATTCCCGAAGCCAGAGTTCCACTCCCATCAGGGAGGGGCGTCACCGGATCGGCATTGTCAGTCAGGGATGAGTACCGGAGGAATAGAGAATTCATCGCACCCAACCGGTGATCAACGCGTATGTCGTACTGATCCTGATTGTCTGTCTCGTTTCCAATCCGGCGATAGTTGTTGGCCGTGCCGCCCGACGTAGGCAACGGATATCGAGAGAGAAGAGAAATGGCGGTGGGATCCATTCTGTTTTCCGGAATAATGTTGTTGGAAAGCGGCCGGCGTGTAGCAGGATCGAGAATTTCAGGCACGAAACCCGCGACAGTTTCGGTGAAAATACCTTGGCGTTGAAGCGCCGTCGGTACCGTAGAAGTGCGGACGCGAGCAATAGTCTGGCGGCTTCCCTGGTAATCCACGAAAAAGAATGTCTTGTCGTGCACGATCGGCCCGCCAAGAACGAATCCGAATTGATTTCTGCGAAATAACGGTTTGCCCGGGGACGATGCTCTCGGAGGGGCGAACAGGTTCCTCGCATTTAACGCTTCGTTACGCAAGAATTCGAACGCGGTGCCGTGAAACTCGTTCGTTCCAGATTTTGTCGTGAGATTGACGACTCCCCCATTGAAGCGTCCCCTCTCAGCCGGTGCGCCATTCGTTTCGATTTTGAATTCCTGGATCGCGTCCACGACCGGCATGAACGTAACTTGTCCTGGTTCCGGCTGCAAAACCGTAACGCCATCGAACAGATATTCGTTCGTTCGCGGACGTCCTCCATTGATCCGGGGAAAAGCGGAACCGGAAGGTAGTGCAACACCTGGAACCAGGCCCGCCAGGGAAATGAAGGAGCGCCCGTTCAGCGGCAAATCGACGATTCTCCGCTGATCGATGACGTGCCCAAGATCGGCGGATTCGGTACGCAAAAGGGGCGCGTCGGCCCTGATCGTCAAGCTCTCCTCGATGGAGCCGATCGTGAGCGAGAAGTCGAGACGAATACGCTCACCGGCCGCGAGTGTAACGGCGGGCTGGATGATTTTCTGAAAACCGTCAGCCTCAACTGTAACGCTGTAGCGTCCCGGCCGTACTTCGTTGAATAGATAGCGCCCGTCCTGCCCGGAAGCGGAACTAAAGAAAGCGTTCGTTTCGAGGTTCAGCAGCGTAACCGTCGCGTGCGGCACAGCTCTGCCCGAGGGATCGACGATCTCACCGACGAGGCCGCGCTTGCGACGCCTGGGCGGCGGCCAGCAACCAGAAGACAGCAGCAACCATCAGCAGTCTTATACACTTTAATGCGTATCTGTGGCAATGATCTAAACACTTTTATACGGATCGCGGCCTGGCGCTTTTATCGATATTTCGATAGAGTAAGTGCCTCTGGAGGACGAGATGAGATATGTTCGATTCCTGCTGCTGATTGGAATAACCGTGGGCTTGCTTCTCTCTTGCGGCTACGCGCAGCAGAACAAAAATAGTGCCGCTGGCGCAAAGAAAGAGCACACATTTCGTGGAAAGATCGAAAAAATCGACGTGAATGCCAGGACATTTACGGTGAACGGCCAGAAGGTTGAGGGCTGGATGGACGCCATGACTATGGTGTATGTGCCGGACAAGGAGGATGTCTTGAAACGCGTGAAGGTTGGCGACGAGATTACGGCGAAAGTCTACGATGGCGACTTCCGAACTTTGCACGACGTACAGATCGTACCGCCAAAGACCGACAGCAAATCCGCCCCAGCCAAGAAGTAGTCATTCCGCACAGTACGGCCTCAGATCGCTAAAGAGTGAGGCTGCGCCTATGCCAACACGGTTGGCGTCAATCAACGCGATTTCACCGCTCAGCGTGTACGGAGATACGAATCCACCTGGCGTTGAAGAAGATCCAAAGGCAGAGTTCCGGCGCCAAGGACGATATTGTGGAATTGTTGCAATGAGAAATTCCCGCGAAGCGTCTTTTGTGCTTTCTGACGGAGCTCAATGATTTTCAGCTCACCCAACATATATGCGCAGGCCTGGCCGGGATACACGACGTAACGCTCCACCTCGCTGGGCTCGATGCCATAATCGATCGCCTGCTGCCGCGTCCAATGCTTTGCGTGAATACCGGTGTCGACAACGAGACGGCGTGCGCGAAACAATTCAGCGTCGAGTTGACCGAGCAAGCCTTCCGGATCGTTCTCATACCAGCCGGACTCGGCCGCCAGCCGCTCGGCATAGAGAGCCCATCCCTCGCTCAGCGCAGGAATCCCGCCAAATGCCCGAATCTGCCGGAAGCGCGGCAAGTTCTTGTTTTCCATTTCGAGGGCAAGCTGGAAATGATGGCCGGGAACAGTTTCGTGGTATACGAGCGAGCGCAGACCGAACTTTGTCATGCGCTCGTGCCGGAGCGGGATCTGAAAAGTACCCGGCCGCGATCCGTCCGGGGCCGGGGTGTTGTAACTGGCTGCCGCGTTGGCTTCGCGGAAACGGGGATAGGGTTGAGCAACGACCGGAGCCTTTGGTGTCTGATCAAAAAGTAATGCCGACCGCCGTTCGGAATCGTGGAGGATTTGTTCGACGTCGGCCATTATCGTTTTGCGCCCGTCCCCGGTCTCCGGGTAGCGGAGGTCATCTTTGAGTTTCTCAATACGATCTCTTACCGATCCTGCCGTGCGTCCAAGCCGGCGAAAGATGCTATCCATTTCTTTTTCGATGCGTGCGACCTGCTGCAATCCGATCTCATGAATCTGATCCGGACTGAGGCCCGTGGTGGTATACCGTTTCAGAAAATAAGCATACGCCTTCGCTCCGTCTTTGAAACGCCACAGGCCGGCATCGTCTTTCGCGCGCGGCAGGACCCGTTCGAGGGCAGCGATTGCATTCCGCCACGCCGGATATACCCGATCGCTCACTACCTGTTCGGCTTGAGCGTGTAGCTTTTCACGTACACCGCTGGGGATCTCTTTAACCAGCATCATTCGTTCGGCAAAAGTCGCAACGAAAGGATTTTGGCCGGGCGTGGACGCGATGAATTGCTGCAGCTGCGTAATGGTCGCCTGTAGAATGAATCTCGGTGGAAACAGTCCGTTGTCAATGAGCCGCTGCGCGTCCGCGACTGCCTCGTTCATGCGCGTCCCGACTTGCGACAGGCGCGCGACATAGTTGGTCGCATCCTTTTCGGTGCGAATGGGGTGATTGACCGTGAGCGTGTTCACCAGGTTGACGTTCGTTCCACCGAATTGTTCAAGAGGAAACAAGTAATCAAGGAACGGTTCTCCTTCCGCCATTGTTTCCAGCTGCCATTGCATCAGCTCTGCGGAGATCCTTTGGATCGGCGTCATCGCCCTGCGATCGAATTGCTTCAATCCCGCCAGACCTTGCTTTGCAAGTTGGATTCGAGCTCGGCGGTATTCGAGAGTTTCCGGCGAGAGCTGCTGCTCGAGCCGGTCCTGTTCAGCGCCGGTGAAGTAACGCGTGGCAATAGCCAGATTCGGACTACTACGCACCCATCCGGAAGTGAAGTCATTGAAGTAATCGTCAATCGTCCGTTGTTCGAGAGAGCTTCCGAAGGTCATTCCGGCAGCGACGATCGCCAGCAGCCACGTTAACCGCATCATCATAAACGTCTCTGGTTACGTTAGTGCAATAGGCGGCACGCCTAGCTGCGCGCCCAGTAGACGGCCCAAAAGCTGATTTAATGTTTCACCGGTGGATGGAAGTACAAATGAGGAGCCCGACCAGTCGAGTTTGAAGCTTGTCGACTGGGCGGAGATCCAAATCTGCCGCGTCGGCGTCTGCGGACTAATCACAATCTTACCCGGGTTCGGTTCTTCAGTTGCAATCGAAAGAACACCGTTCTGAAAGAGAATCTCTGCGTCGTAACGCTCCGCGACAATATCGAGCGCGCGGTTTAGACGGTCGAGCGCGGCGTCGCAATAAGTCCGAAATTCGGCTTCACTCAGTCCCATCGTCTGTATTATAGGCGTGAACGGGAATATTCCCCTCCTCTGCGAGGAGGGGAATGTTTAGTCACCATGAATCCATTCGAGCTAACAAAGCAGCTGATGGCGATACCATCGGTTACTGGAACCGAAGCTAAATTGGGAGAATTTATGCTGGCCCATCTTGCGTCTTTGAATTATAGCGTCGAACGGCAGAATGTGACCGGTGACCGCTTCAATGTGCTGGCGTTTGCGGGTGATCCGCGTGTCATATTCTGCACACATATCGATACGGTTCCTCCGCCTCCCCCAACAATACCCGTGCGCGAGGACGACAATTTCCTTTATGGCCGCGGCGCCTGCGACACGAAAGGCATCATCGCCGCTATGCTGGAGGCGGGCGGCAGGCTGCGCGCCTCGGGCACCGTTAATTTCGGCTACCTGTTTGTGGTGGGCGAAGAGACCGACAGCATTGGGGCCAAAACGGCGAATATGCTGAAGTGGAACACCGAATTCGTCATCGTCGGTGAACCCACGGAGAACAGACTTGCGAGTGCGCAAAAAGGCACGTTCATGGTCCAACTGAACGTTGCCGGCCGTGCATCACACTCGGGCTATCCGGAATTCGGCGTGTCCGCAATTCAGAATCTTTTCGCAGTCCTGAAGGATTGTGAAGGCGCGGACTGGGGCGACGATCCCTCATTCGGCAAAGGCACATTCAACACGGGCACCTTTGACGGAGGTGTAGCGGCTAACGTCGTGCCCGCCGAGGCCCGAGCCACGATCATGATTCGAACGGTTGAGCCTCGCGCGCGGGTTGAAGAGAAGATGCGTCGAATTGTAGCTAAACGAGCTACTATGGAGGTCATCGGCGCTTCGGATCCTCAAATCACGCACGTTGTCGAAGGCTTTCCGACGACCGTCGTGTCGTTTGGCAGCGACGTGCCGCATCTCCAACATTTAGGCAAGCGGCTGCTCGCTGGTCCTGGCTCGATTCTGGACGCGCATACGCCCGGCGAAAAGATCAGGAAGAGCGAACTGATGGAGGGCGCTGATCTTTACGAAAGGCTTGTCAGAAAACTTCTCCTATGAAGATAGCCTTAATCGGATTCGGCAAAATGGGACGCGAGATCGATTCGGCCGCGCGCGAGCAAGGAGAAAGCATAACTCGAGTCTTCGAGTGGGACCGTACCGTGACGCCGGAAGCGCTGGCCGATGTGGATATTTGCATTGAATTTTCGACGCCCGATGCTGTCGTTCAAAATATCCGCGCTGCTATTGAAGCGTGCCGCGATATCGTCGTCGGGACCACGGGCTGGTATCAACATTTGCCGGAAATCAAAGCCGTCGTGAAGGAATCCGGGCTCTTATACTCCTCGAATTTTTCGTTGGGTATGAATATTTTTTTCCGCATTGTGAGGCAGGCTGCCGTTCTGATGAACAGGTCCGCAGACTATGATCCATACATCCACGAAATACATCATCGCCAGAAGGCGGATAGCCCCAGCGGAACTGCGTTTACTCTGGCACGTATATTGACCGAGAATATCGATCGGAAAAAAGAGACTCTGGCAAGACCATCCGACGGAAAAATTAATCCGGACATGCTCCACGTTACGTCCACTCGTGCAGGTTTCTTTCCCGGTACGCATACTGTAGGCTTTGATTCCGAATCCGACTCGATCGACCTGCGGCATACTGCAAAGAGCCGCCGCGGCTTTGCATTGGGCGCGCTGGCAGCAGCACGGTGGCTGCGCGGACGTAAAGGCGTCTATACAATGGATGATGTCGATTTGTAGGGCGCCGAGTGACTGTAGCGGCGCTCTATGATCACCGGTTAGAGGAGAACCTATGACAAAGAAGCGATTTCAGGGCACGGGAACGGCGATGATCACGCCGTTCAAGTCCGATGGCTCCGTGGACGAGAAGGCATTACGCCGCTTTGTTGATTTCCAGATCGATGGCGGCGTTGACATGCTCTTGCCGTGCGGCACAACCGGCGAAGGTGCAACGCTCAATTCCGAAGAAACGGATCGTGTTGTTCGGATCACCGTCGAACAGTCTCGCGGCCGGGCGCCTGTGATTGCCGGCGCTGGAAGCAATTCGACTGCTAAAGCCATTGACGCGACGAAACGAGCAAAGAAACTGGGCGCAGACGGCGTTCTGTCCGTCGGTCCCTATTACAATAAACCGACACAGCAGGGCTACTTCGAACACTTCAAGGCGATTGCTGAAGCTGAAGATATTCCAATCATTGTTTACAATGTGCCCGGACGAACGGGTGGAAATATCGAAGCCAAAACGATGCTTCGGCTCGCCGAAATTCCGAATATCGTCGCGGTGAAGGAGGCTTCGGGAAATCTCGCCCAGATCATGGATATCATTCGCGATGCCCCGAGCCATTTTCGAGTGCTGAGTGGCGACGATGCTCTGTCCCTCGCAGTTGTGCTGCTGGGAGGTGATGGCGTCGTCTCCGTTATTTCCAATGAAGCCCCCGCAATGATGAGCGCTTTGATCAACGCAGCCCTCGAATCGGATATCCAGCGGGCGCGGGAGCTCCATTACAAGCTGTTGCCTTTGATGAATGCAAACTTTATCGAATCGAATCCGATTCCGGTAAAGGCCGCTCTGGCGGCGATGGGAATGATCGAAGAGACGTACCGGCTACCGCTGGTGAAGATCAGCGAATCGAATCGCGAGAAACTCTTGAAGGTGATAGAAACGCTCGGGCTGTTGCAAACTGTCAGCCGGCGACCCTCTGTAAGATGAATTTACCAGACGAGATTGAACGGCTCTCGAACCTGCCTGCACAGGAAGCACGCCGAGAGGGACTCGCCGTCATTCAGGAATTGCGGGCGGGTCTCAATCGGGGCGAGTTCCGCGCCGCTGAAAAGACATCGAGCGGTTGGAAAACCAATCTCTGGGTCAAACGCGGCATCTTGCTGGCCTTCAGAATTGGTGTTGTGGAAGACCGTTCGGTTTCCGATGAATTTCATTTTTTCGATAAAGATACACTTCCGGCAAAACCACTCGGTGCCGGCGACGGAGTTCGCGTTGTGCCTGGCGGATCGACGATTCGCGATGGCGCCTATGTTGCACGAAATGTCATCTGTATGCCGCCGATGTTCATTAATATCGGCGCCTTTATCGACGAGGGCTCGATGGTGGATTCTCATGCACTGGTCGGATCGTGCGCTCAAATTGGAAAGCGCGTGCATTTGTCGGCCGCAGCGCAGATCGGAGGCGTGCTGGAACCCCCCGGGGCACTGCCGGTCGTCGTCGAAGATGACGCCTTCATTGGCGGCAATTGCGGTGTCTATGAAGGTGTGCTCGTGCAGTCCCGTGCGGTACTCGCTCCCGGCGTGATCCTCACCGGCGGAACGGCCGTGTACGACGTGGCGCGGAATCAGATTTATCGGAAGACCGCCGGCGCTCCGCTGACGATTCCATCCGGCGCTGTGGTGGTTCCGGGTTCACGCCCCGTGACCGGTGAATTTGCCGTCAAACACCAGTTGTCGTTGTATGCGCCCGTCATCGTCAAGTATCGTGACCAGAAGACCGATGCATCAACGATGCTTGAAGAGTCACTCCGCTAGGCCGCCCCTCGAGGAATTCCCTCCGGCAGAGGAAAGGAATGGAACTCAGATTACCTCCTCGTGCCCTGCCAATGCCGCTTCGAATGCGAGAGAAGCTGCAGATCCGAGCCGCCGGCAATGGAAGGCAAACTGCAAAACGATGCGCAGGAGGAAACAATATCGATTGAACAGTTGTTTGCCAGAACAGATCGACAGGCCGGCTCATTCAAACAGGCGCAGCCTTAGTTTCCAAAGCCCGCCTTTTCCCAGTCCACTCAGAGGGTACAAATCTTCACCCGAACCCCTTTACAGGCGCCTGGAGACCGGCCTCCTACCTTTCCTCCGTTGATTGGGCGGCAGGTAACCGCGACACCAGAACCTTATCCACTCTCTTGCCATCCATGTCCACCACCTCGAAGCGATGACCTTCCGCCTCGAAAACGTCTCCTGTCACGGGTACGCGTCCGACCTGTAGCATGACCAGTCCGCCCAGCGTTTGGTATCTGCCGGATTCTTCCTCGGGCAGTTTTGGAATCTTCAATACTTCCTTAAGATCGTCAATTTGAAGTTTTCCATCGATCAGCCATGAACCGTCGGGCCGTTCAACCACCTGTCTTTCTTCCGGCATGTCGACCGAGGCTACATCGCCGACCAGGTCCTCCAGGATGTCATTCAGCGTGACGAGTCCTTCAACTCCGCCGTACTCGTCGACGACAAGCGCCATGTGTGTTCGCGACCTTTTGAACATCTCCAGAAGTTTTAACGCCGGCATGGCCTCGGGTACAAACAGCGGCGGCCGTAGAGCTTCTTTCAGATCGATTTTTGCGCCTGCGAGGCAACGCGTGAGCAGGTCTTTCGCTTGAACAATTCCAATGACGTTATCCAGCGTGCCTTGCGCTACGGGGAACCGTGAGTAGAGTGATGACGCGAGTTTGTGCTGGTTCTCCGGGAATGCGTCGTCGATATCGAGCCATACGACATCGCGCCGGGGTCTCATCAACGCGCTCACTGCGCGATCTCCCAATTTGAAAATGCTTTTCACGATATCGTGTTCGGCCTCCTCGAAGACTCCCGCCTCGGTTCCCTGTTCCATCATGACCTTGATCTCTTCTTCAGTGACGGGTGGCGCCTCCGCCGGCCGCAATCTGAGAATGCTAATGACCAGACCAGTCGAGCCGCTAATCAGTGCGACAATCGGCGAACACAACCTGGATATAAAATCCATCAGCCCGGCAGTTACAGATGCAATGCGCTCCGGGTTGTACAAGGCCAATCGCTTGGGAAGCAGCTCACCGAGAACGAGCGAAACGTAGGTGATCGCAACAACAACGATTGCAAAGGCCACACCTTCGCGGTAGGGCGCCAGCCATCCAAAGCGTTCCAGTTGAAGCGACAGCCGCTCCGTTAAAGTCCGTTCGCCAAACGCACCGGCTAAAATGGCTATTAACGTGATGCCGATCTGAGTTGTCGCGAGAAACCGATCGGGATTGGTTGACAGATCGATTGCGACCTGCGCGCCGCCGTCGCCTTCATTTGCCAACTGTTGCAGCCGGGGCTTGCGCGATGACACTAAAGCCATCTCTGCCATCACAAAAATGCCATTGATGACGATCAGCAGAAGAATCACCAGGGTTGGAGCCATGCCACTAAAATAGCAGCAGTCCCAAGAGAGAGAAACTGATTCTAGGGCGACTGTAGGGACGGTCTATTCCTTGAGGCTGCGCGCTGCCGCGCTTGCGCTTCGCGGACCGCCGCTACAGCTCAAGATTGGGAAGCTTTCCGAAGGGTTTCGATCTCTTGTTCTAAGGCGTAAGAAACCAGTTCTTCGCCGTAGCGGTCTTCCAGGATGACACGCCGGAAATAGTCTTTAGCGGTTTGATGCCCGACCTGTTGGAAGGCGACGTTAATACTACTATTGAGCACAGCTCCTGCGATGGGAACGAGTATACCCAGTTCCTTTTGCGTAATGACGATGCCCAACCGGTCGGCGACGTAGGTGATGAGTCGAATCATCTGGGGAGCCTCGCGTTCGAGCAGTTGCCGGTCCATGACCATACCTGCCGTTCGAGTGATGAACTGGCCGGATTCCCGGATGGATGTGACGACGGCCGTTTTCAATGCCAGATAGCCTTCATCAGTGCTGTCGGCGTGTGGCGCCATGGCGGCGACCAGGTGCGGAAGATTCTCCGGCTTCGTCGACAAATACCCGTAGGCTGTCGCAATCCGGCACGTATGGCGCGAAAGCAAGGTCATGGACGAAGTGATATCGGTGAGTATCAAAGAGGGAATCACTAATTGTGCTCCAGGAATGCCTTCCGCCATTGTCGTCGCGCTGCCCAAAAGTGCGCCCCCGGCTCCAAGCAACAACGTACTTCCCCACCGAAAAGAATCGGCCACCGCATCGAGTTCGCTGAGCGGCATGTATCGCAAGGATTCAAAATTGTCGTCCACATGAATGCCGCGCGCCGCGAATTTCTTCGAAATATCCCTGGTATTAGCCAGTCTATTGGCGGCCCTGAAGGTTTTGATGAGGCCTTCTTCTATCCAGCCGTGCACATGCTCGAAGAGTCCGCGGAGCGCTCGATTTTTGGAGTTTCGCCCAATGTTCAGCAACTTCGACATCGGCCGCCCGGCTCCCTCTAGCAGGCGGTGGACGGCATTGGGCTGCACGCGATGAACTGCGAGTTCTCGGAGGACTTGCTGTTCGTATTCAGTGAAAAGCGGAGCCACATGCGTCACTTCTTTTTCCTCACGAAACGAAACTCACGGGAGGCAGTTAGTTTGCGATAGGAACCGAAGTGCGCCTCGGCATCTTCAATCGAGTCGAGTGGATCCAGTTCATCCACATCACCTTCGAACACCTTCAACACATCATATTTTGTGTTACGTTGCGCAGGGGTCCTGCCTGCGTCGCGGATAAAACGCCTGAGCTCCCGCGGCTGGACGAGTTGCCCGTATTGGGCGCCCGCGGAAGTGGAAATACTCTCATTCATCAGTGTGCCACCGACATCATTTGCACCGGCGGATAACAAAAATTGAGCAAGCTTCGGTCCTTCCTTTACCCAGGATGATTGAATGTTTTTGATCGATCCACCCAGCATGAGCCTGGCTACCGCATGCATCTTGACGACCTCCGTTCCGCTTGGTCCGGGCCGCAAATTAGAGACTAATCTGTGGTGGTACATGGGCGCCTCTTGATGCACCATAGAAAGCGGTACGAATTCCGTGAATCCGGAAGTGTCGTGCTGGATATCTCTGAGCACGTTCATGTGCTTCACCCAGTGTATAGGCGATTCCATATGGCCGTACATAATCGTGGAGGTCGTCGGAATACCCAGACTGTGCGCGGCCGTGATCACGTCAATCCATTGTCTAACGGTGACACGTCCGGGAGAAATGATGTCGCGGACATCCTGATCTAAAATCTCCGCCGATGTTCCGGGCAACGAGCCGAGACCTGCTTCTTTAAGAGCGCGCAGATAATCGAGAATCGAAACTCCGGAGCGCGTGGCACCGTATAAGACTTCTTCAGGCGAGAACGCGTGAATATGTACGTCAGGTACGGCGCGCTTAACGGCGCGCGTCAAATCGATATAAAACTCACCTTGCATATCGGGCGGCAGACCGGCTTGCATACAGACCTCAGTTGCCCCCAGATCAACCGCCTCCTGAACGCGGCGTATGATCTCTTCCATTGGCAAGAGGTAGCCCTCTTCGCTGCGATAGGCACGGCTGAATGCGCAAAAGCCGCAATGTTTCACACACACATTCGTGAAATTGATATTGCGGTTGATCACGTAAGTGACCAGGTCGCCGACCTGCCTGCGCCTCAATTCATCGGCTGCGAACACAGTTGCATGAAAATCCGCCCCGCTGGTTTCGCAAAGGTGAAGCGCTTCCTGCCAGCTGATCTCGACTCCGTCAAGAGCACGCGTCAGGATTGTCCCGACATCGCCGTGACTAAGATTAAAGGTTGTCATAGTGCGCCTTGTACGATTTCGTTTTGACGCGCGGCGGCAACAGCGCGAAGCCGAAGCGGAAGGAAGCCGGGCCGGTCGAAAAATTCGTCGTAGGTTGCGAGCCGCTCGCGTAAAGTGAATCCGGCTTGACGACACGTCTCGGCAAGTTTCTCCACGTGAGGCCAAGCGGCTTCAGGATTGACGTAGTCTCGAGTAACCGGAGAAATGCCGCCCCAATCGTTAATTCCTGCTCGGAGCAGCAAAGTATGATCGTTCGCATTGAGATTCGGCGGAACCTGGATGTTCATACGCCCGCCCAGGACTAAACGGGCCGTCGCTACCGTCCTTGCAACGTCGAACGAGTCCGGTTCGGCACAACTCTCCATCCGCGTACCCGGCTTTCGGCGGAAGTTTTGAATGATGACTTCCTGGATGTGTCCATATTGTTCGTGCAACTGCCGGATCGCGATCAAACTATCGACGCGCTCCTCGAGGGTCTCACCGATTCCGATAAGAATTCCAGTGGTAAAAGCGATCGAAAGCTCACCTGCCTCCCGAATCATCCGTAAGCGGACGGAGGGGAGCTTATCGGGTGCGGAAAAGTGCGGCATACCTCTTTCGGAAAGCCTGGCGCTGACGTTTTCCAACATCAAGCCGAGGCTGGCGTTTAGCGGCTTCAACAGTTTCATTTCGTCGAGCGAAAGAACGCCCGCATTCGTGTGTGGCAAAAAGCCTCGTTCAATCGCCATTTCGCATGCGCGTGCGACATATTCTGCTGTTGTACGATGGCCCAGTTCGGTCAGAGTCTTTCGGTACTGAGGAAAAGCTGCCTCAGGTCTGTCACCGAGACACATCAGCGCCTCTTTGCAACCCTGTTGGGCCCCCCGAAGGAGCACGTCATCAATTTCCGTCGGAGACATGGTCCACGCATCGGGATCCGTTGGATCTTTCCTGAACGTGCAGTAGCTGCACCGGTCTCGACAGAGGTTCGTTATCGGAAGAAAAATTTTTCTGGAATATGTGACGGTTCGTCCTTTGAATTGATCACGCAAATTAGCGGCAGCGTCTAACAACGATTCCAATTCAGGACCAGTCGAACGAATCGCCTGATATGCATCGCGCGCCGAGAGCGACATAGCACAACAGTTTACGCTCGAAAAGAGACGTTACAACTACTTTGCCTTTTCAGAGCTTTTCGCTTGCATGTCCTCGTCGGCGATGCGGAGAAGTTCGTCTGGCGCATCGGGTGGATTTTCACTGAATGCATATCCGCAACGGCATTCGATGGTGACTGGAAGATTTCTGTAAATGGCCAACTGGCGTAATTTTTGCTGGACGCGGTTGATAACAGGTTCGGCATTCTTCTCCGCAGCTTCAATCAGAAGAAGTGCGAACTCGTCGCCGCCGTGCCGAGCGACAAGATCGCTGCTGCGCGACGACTCAATGAGGGCATCCGCAACTGTTCGGAGTACATCGTTGCCGACGGAATAACCAAAACGGTCATTGATGTCCTTGAGATGCAAAACATCAATCACCAGTAGCACAACACTCGCTCGCCTTCGCTTTGCCCCTGAGGTGAGCCGCCGGTACGCTTCCTGAAAAGCCCGTCTGCCAGGAAGTCCCGTCACGGGATCGGGCGCATATCTGGCCAGGAGCCGGTCGGCCTCGTATAAGCGGCCGGCCAGTACGCGAAGCAGCGCCATCGACAGTTCCGGGGATTCTCGAAGCATTTGCACGAAGTCATCGGTTGGGATGGAGACACAACGCGTTCGTTCCAGCGTCACAACGCTTGCTGAACCCGGCCGGTAACGTAGCCCCCCGATCTCGCCGAAAATTTCCCCTGGTCCAAGTTCACCAAGGAACATCTCCATCGGACTGTCGGGCACAGACTCAACTAACCGGACGCGGCCCGAGATAATGACATACGCAGCCGCGCCGGCGTCATCCTGCCGAATCACGACCTCGCCGGGCGTGTAAGTGTGCTCGCTTGCGCGGACCATCAGCTGGGCTCTCTGCTCAGTTGTGAGCGCGGCAAAGGGTGAACCCGGTAGGAAAATATCCGCAGCAGGCTCTGTATCCACCGGCTCAACTTCTTTTCCAGGTTCTGCTTTGCTTTTTTCGGCCGTGCGTAGGGTCAGCGGCAATTCCTCCGGAAGGAGCGCAGGACCGCTCGTGCGAGCGAGCCAGGCGCGAACGCGAGTTCGCAGCATAGGCGGACCAAACGGTCGAGCCATATAATCCGTCGCGATGCTTTCTGCGCGGTACAGCATCTCGGCTTCGCCCTTAGCCTCGGTGAGCACAATGATCGGCAGGTCCGATTTATCCGATATCGTCCGCAGCTGTTGGATAAAACTGGCGCCATCACCGTCGGTCAGCTTCCCGTTTATGATCACGAGATCGGGCCGGACCTCACGGGCCATTTCCACGGCACCTCGCCCATTTGAAACGGCTGTGAGCACCAGACCATCCTCCGGCAAAACTTGCTCCATCGCGGCAACATCCGCCCGATGATGGGTCACAATTAAAACCCGGCGGCCGAAAACAGGGCGGCGTTCAAGAGCAGAGACTTGAACAACCGCTTTTTCCCATCCTTTGCCGATAACGTCCAATTCCATGCCTTCGGCCGCTGCAAACACTTCGAGCGACGAGCGCGCGGCTGCGGCGCGCGCCCGCTGTGTTTCTTGAATTCGCTTGATGGTTTCGTCATCGTGAGCAGGATCGTGGTGGAACAGTGCAACCGTGGCCGCGCCGGCGGCCATAGCGACGTCAGTTACATAGTCGCCAGGACTATGTCCCCAACCTAATTTCGTTCGGTATTCCTCGCTCGTATACTGCGCATCATGAATGACCAGATCCGCTCCCCTCAGGAATTCGATGTGGCGTTGGTCACCGGGGTGATGAAATATCGGTCCGGGCGAATTCCAAAAGGGCTCGTGATCCGTGACGTAGGCGACGGTGGCACCGTCACAGGTAAGTCGATATGCAATCGTTGGGGCCGTGTGGTTCAAGTACTGCGTTTCGACCAGGACTTCACCGATCCGGAGGAAACCCTCTTCCAGTTCCGTGTAATGAAGGCGGCTGGCGAGATCCTGGAGCTTGACGGGAAAATAAGAATATTGCATCTGACCCGACAGCGATTCTTCCAGACTGCGTTGAAATGCAGTCGAACCGTAGATGTTCAATTCCGTTCCGGGAAGGAATGCCGGAGTGAAGAATGGAAATCCCTGGATGTGATCCCAGTGCGTGTGGCCGATCAGGAGATGTATCCGGTGCGGACCGGGTCTGGACAGCATATCCAAACCGAGCAGCCGAATACCTGTTCCGCAATCGAGCACGAGCGTAGTGCCGCTCTTCGTACGCACTTCCACGCAAGAAGTATTGCCGCCAAAGAGTGCAGTTTTTGGACCTGGTGTGGGGATTGAACCACGCGTTCCCCAGAAGCGCAGATGCATTCCCATTACCTTATCGTTGTTTCGCCGTTTTATTCGGCATTCCGGTTTGCTCCGGCGCAAACAATTGATGTTCTCAGTGGCACACTTTTCAGTCAAGCATTTACCGTCCTCGATGTATCTTTTATTTCGTGCGTGAAGAGCGCCCGTGGGGCAGTTTTACAATTCTTGATGAAGCTGAAAACTACAAGGTCAAACGTATCGAGGTTCTTCCAGAAAAGCGCCTCAGCTATCAGAAGCACGCCCGCCGCTCCGAGCATTGGATGATCGTTGGCGGAACGGCAAAAGTGACACTGGATGGTCTGGAAACGACGCTAGCGGCCGGCGCCACCATTGACATACCCATCGGAGCCGCGCACCGGATCGAGAATGTTGGAACAGAGACGTTGGTCTTCATCGAGATCCAATCTGGATCCTATTTCGGTGAAGACGATATTCAGCGGCTTCAAGACGACTTTGGACGCCTGATAGAACCTAATATATAATTTTGTTGCCCGCCTGCCCATTTCCCAAAACCTCAAGATGTTTTCTGACGAAGAGATTTTTTTCATGTACGGTAGGAACGCCGTTGTCTCCCGGAAAGGCCGATTCACGTTAGTTCATCTCGACCGCCCGTCTGCGGATCTGGTGCGTGCGCGCACCGACAACTTCGATCCGGATGAGTTCTTCAGCTGCGGTTGCCGGGTGTGTCAACTGATGAATGAAGGAGGTGTTGTCGTCTTTGACGACTTACCCTACGAAGACGAAGATATTTTGCTGGAATAGGGAAATTCGGGGGCCGAATTTTCCTACGCCCCCAAGTTCAAAAACGCTTCTTGCCGTTTCTTCAATCGGCGAGTCCGGAGAATGGGGTCGTTTAAGAACCGTACGAACGGCAACATCGCTTGGAAGGTTTCAACAACCAGTTTATAAAAACGTGGTGTTGTCGCGACGCGGGCAGGGAAGTTGCGTGCCGCTAGAAATTGTTTATACTTCAGGTAATCCGCGGCCATATGATCCACCGTAAAGCCTTGCGGAACACGCTGCAGGCGCTCTCCTTCAAGACTGCCGAAAGTTCTTCGGAATCTATCGTGTTCCAGGATCGCGAAAAACCTGTCAGGATGGTCTGCAATATGGTTCCGCACGGCATTGAGGTCTTCGGGGAAGGGCATGTACAAGCCGCCGCCAATGAGCAACTCTTCGGGCGAAATGTGGAGGTAAAAACCCGCGCCTTCGTGTTTTCCTAGACCTGAGCGGGGAAACACGGCCGCTACGTGTGTTTTATATGGCGATTTATCCTTTGTAAATCGCGTGTCGCGATAGATACGATAGGCTGAAACTTTAGGCGAAGCGAGCATCTCGGGGGCGAATTTCTGAAATTCCTGTGCCAGTGCCGCGATGAGTTCCGTCATCGGCTGTTTCACGTACTGTTCGTAAATACTCTTGTGGCTCTGGAACCATTCCCGATTATTATTTCGCTTCAGGGAATGAAGAAATTGAAGACCCTGGTCTGGAAACGCGGAAAAAGCCTTTTGCTTCATCGGCAGCAATTATATGAGAGCTGAAATTAAATCGCATTCGATACTCGATAAGTACTCGGCCCTTATCGATATCTCATGGCGGCTAAATTCGGAAAAGAATTTTGAGCAGCTGCTGAAGCTCATTGCAGACGAAGCGACAAAACACGTCGACGCGGAACGGGCGACAATTTTTATGCTCGATAAGGAAAAGAACGAGCTTTGGGCAAAAATCGCTCTTGGCGTGTCCGACACGATCCGGTTCGATTCGCGTCTTGGCATTGCCGGGGCCGTATTGATTTCCGGAAAACCGATGATCGTTGAAGATACGTACAAATCACCGCTTTTTTATGCTTCCATCGATTCCAACACAGGGTTCCATACTCGCAACATTCTGAGCGTGCCTCTCCGCAATCCTAAGCAAGAGGTGATCGGCGTTTTCCAGGTCCTCAACAAACGCGAAGGGCGGTTCACCTCGGAGGACGAACACTTCCTTGTAGCGCTTGCAAATCAGGCAGCCGTTGCGCTGGAGAATAGCGTTGCGCTATCCGAATTGGAGACGCGCCGGCAAGAACTGCTTCAGCTAAACCTGCATCTGCGTCGAGAAGTAGAAGAGCGATTTACCAGCAAGAACATCGTCGGGACGAGCTCTAAAATCCAAGGAGTTCGTTCCATGATCGATAGAACAGCCGAAAGTGCCGTCTCCGTTTTGGTCACCGGGGAAAACGGTACGGGCAAAGAATTATCGGCGCGCGCCATTCACTATCAGAGTCAGCGCCGATCGAAGCCCTTTGTTGCCGTGAACTGTGCTGCCTTGCCGGAATCCTTAGTTGAAAGCGAATTGTTCGGCATCGAAAAAGGTGTAGCGACCGGTGTCGAGCGCCGCGTTGGCCGGATCGAATCGGCCAACGGCGGAACGCTGTTTCTCGACGAAATTGGTGATCTCAGCACGGCAGCTCAGGCAAAACTTCTTCGTGTTCTGCAGGAACGCGAAGTGGAATGGGTCGGCGGGCGCCGGCCCGTACCCGTCGATGTACGGCTAGTTGCGGCGACCAATAAAGACCTCAAAGAAGAAATTAAGCAAAATCGTTTTCGTCACGATCTTTTCTTCCGCCTGAACGTCATTCATATCCGAATGCCCGCTTTGCGCGAGATTCGATCGGATATTCCGCTCTTAGCCACCTACTTTCTTCGCAAGCATGCGAAAGACCTGGAACGGGATATTCAGGGGTTCTCGCAAAATGCCGTGAAGGCACTGATGTCATATCATTGGCCCGGTAACATTCGTGAACTCGAAAATGAAGTCAAACGTGCCGTCGTGCTGACCAGCGGCCGCGAAATCCAAGTCGAGGACTTGTCGGACGCAATCGTTGAGGAGAGATTGGCAGTCCCGGAAATGGATTCCGCAAAGAAGTCCGGTGAGAAGCAAACCTTAAAGGATCGAGTCACGACGCTCGAGATTCAGATGATCCGTGATGCCATGGCTCAAACAGATAGCGACCGCCGGCGCGCGGCGAAAATGCTGGGCCTGAGTCATCAAGGACTCCTCAACAAGCTGAAACGATACGGGTTGGATGATTAGCCGCCGTGAGCAAAGCGCTGGCAGGGCGCAGCCATCAAGAAGAATGCCGCATTGTCATCCCTGACGATGACCCTCCCGTCATGGCCCGCAGCGCAGCTTTTCGTCAGAAGTTGACGGCTTATGATGTCCAACTGTATTCAAGCCGGCCGGCAACACCTGAAGATCTGATCACTCGAATTGGAGATGCCTCAATCGTCATCAATATCCGCGCGACATCGCGTTTCAGTGGTGAAGTCCTGAGCCGGTCGCGAAATCTGCGGCTAATTTCCATCTGGGGAACAGGAACCGACCACATCGACCTTGAAGCCGCAAAACGCTGCCGCATCGGCGTCACGAATACACCAGGTGTCTCCGTCGTCGCGGTGGCCGAGCATACGCTTTCGTTGATCATCGCCGTAGCGAAACGCACCATGTCGATCGACCATCAGGTGCGGGAAGGGAAGTGGCCTCGTGCTTTGGCCGCCCAACTTCAAGGTAAAACACTTGGCTTGATTGGAACCGGTGCGATTGGCCATGAGGTCGCGAAACTTGCGAAGGGAATCGGGATGCATGTCATCGCCTGGACATTCCATCCCAACGGTTCCGCCGCTGAATGGGTATCCTTTGATGAGGTCTTCCGGCTGTCCGACGTTGTCAGCCTGCACGTGCGCCTGTCGGCCGAAACGGCAGGCATGGTTCGGCGCGAACACTTCGAACTTATGAAACCTACGGCAATTTTTATCAACACTGCACGCGGACAGATCGTTTGCGAACCTGATCTCATCGAAGTTCTGCGGGCAGATCGCATCGCCGGTGCGGGCCTTGACGTATTTGAAACCGAGCCGCTCCCACCAGATTCGCCCTTCTTCACACTGCCGAATACGGTTCTTAGTCCTCATTCGGCGGGGATGACTCCTGAAGCCACCGAAGCAGGTCTGGCCCTGGCGATTGAAAATGTTTTCGCCTGGTTGGCCGGACGTCCCACCAACGTCGTGGTATAGGCTCAGTTATCATTCGTCTTAAATTCCACGACATTCACTTCGATGGAATTGGATGTGCCGCCCACGACCCTGCGATAGTGAATGAGTCTCCCGGTCATTTCATCGAACCGCGCGTTCAAATAGACCGAATAACCCTCGGGGGCACCCAACGTTGCAGGCCTTTCCGCCAGGCCAATTTCTTGTTCGAGCATATGAAAGAGACCAGCCATGGAATAGTCCTGACCGGCGGTGGGAGGTATGACAAGTCCATTACGTTTCAGTTCGATGACCAGTCCATCTCGAACGGTTACTTCAAATCTGCCGTTCTGGACCCGGTCGCCGGACATTTCAATCACGATCCGGTAAGATTCCGGCCCGCGAGTTCTCCATTTGCTTTCGGCCTGGGTCAAAGCTTCCGCTGTCAAGGGCTGGAGACGCCCGCAGGCGACCGCAATTGAAAGTATCGCCGCACCTATGAACCTTCGCTTCACAGTTATGACCTTACGCTAAAGAATCCGGGTGCGCAATCTGTGCTAGTGCGCTAAAGTACAGCCGACAATGAGCTAAAGGAGCTTTACATGGCCAAAGCAGCAAAGAAAAAATCAAAAGCAAACAAGAAATCCGTCCGAGTCTCCAGTCAGCCGAAAGCCGCGAAGAAAAAGGCGGCAAAGCCAGTGCGGGGTGCTGCGCGCATAATGGGAACTCCGAAAATTGATCCGCTGAATCGCAAGCAGTATGGCGCCTTGACTCCGGGACTGAATGTTCGCGATATCCGCCGAGCGGCAGAATTTTACAAGAACGCTTTTGGATTTACGGTGCGCTCGATCATGGATACGCCTCAAGGAGCGGTTCACGCGGAGCTGCGGCTTCGTGACAGCACACTTATGCTGAGTCCCGAATCGCGCGAAAGGAACAATCTGAGCGCCAACAGTATCGGAAACACGCCAGCCACGTTGTATCTGCTCGTCGAGGATGTTGACAGCGTCTTCAATCGCGCCGTTGCCGCAGGCGCAAGAGTGATGATGCCCGTTACTGACATGTTTTGGGGCGATCGTGTCGGGCAGCTTACCGATCCCGAAGGGCACAGGTGGATGATCGCTACCCACAAAGCCGAACCGACTGAAGCGGAAATGGCTGAAGCGATGCGCCGAATGACCCAACAACAGCCATCGTCACAAGCTTTTGCCGCTGCGGCGGGATCCGAAAGCGAATATTAGTGTTGCGCCCAAAATTCGATGGATCTTTCTCTTCTGCTCCGGGAACGGTTTGGTTTCGAGGAATTCCGCCCCGCGCAAAAGCAGGTGATCGACAGAGTCATCGCGGGAGAAAACGTCCTCGCCGTGATGCCCACTGGAAGCGGAAAGTCGCTATGCTACCAATTGCCCGCGCTCGCACTTCCAGGACTGACTCTCGTCGTGTCCCCTTTGATCGCCCTGATGAAGGACCAGGTGGATCAATTAAGCCGTTTAGGTCTGCCCGCGACGGTCATCAACAGCACTGTTTCCAGGGAACAGCAGAGAAGCAGGCTCGAGCAGGCACTCGCGGGCCGGATCAAACTGCTTTTTGTAGCGCCGGAGCGGTTTCAAAACGATGAATTCCGCGCCCGGCTGGCGCAATCTCGCGTGAGCTTATTTGCGGTCGATGAGGCGCACTGCATCTCGCTTTGGGGCCACGACTTCCGTCCCGACTATCTGCGTCTGCGTCACGTCATCCCGCAAATTAAATCCCCGCCTGTTCTTGCGCTCACTGCCACTGCCACACCTACGGTCCGCCGCGATATCCTGACGCAGCTCGAGGTGGCACACGCAACTCAGATCGTCAGCGGATTCGATCGGCCAAACCTTTACCTTGAAGTACGGGAGGTCGCAACCAATCATGAAAAAATTCGGGCCATCATGGAATTGGCCCGCTGGGCGCCTCTCGGCATCGTTTATGCCGGCACCCGCAAGAACGTTGAAGAGATTCATGCCAATTTGCGGCGAGCGGGGATCGAGGCGGCTGCCTATCATGCCGGGCTTGCACTAACCGATCGGAAAGCCATCCAGGAGCGTTTCATGCACGCCTCGGAGTGCGTCATTGTAGCCACCAACGCTTTCGGCATGGGCATCGATCACAGTCAAGTCCGCTTTGTCGTGCACGCCGACATCCCCGATTCCATCGAGGCCTATTACCAAGAGATCGGACGGGCAGGCCGGGATGGGGATCCCGCCCGGTGCGTGTTACTTTTCAATTACGCCGACAAGTGGATTCCAGAATTCTTTATCGATTCGAGTCATCCGCCTGCCGACATTCTCAAATATGTGTTCACGAAGCTTTGCCGGGCCGGGTCGCGCGAAATTGTGGGTGAGTCATGGCGTCGGATTTCCGCTACCAGAGATCACCGATTCCACGCCTCTATCGCTCTACTTTCACGATTTGGTTACCTCGAGAAAATCCAAAACCAGCAAGGCCGTGGCGTTCGCATTCTGAAACGCGAAGATCCGTCGCTTGAGGGTATCAACTTCCAAGAACTGGAAGCACGGCGGCAGTTCGAATATAAAAAATTCGGGGTGATGCTCAAATACGCCAGCCGCTTTAGAAAGCATTGCTACCGGAGTTTCATTCTCAGCTATTTCGGCGAATGGAATCGCAATCGCGACTGTGGCAATTGCAGCCGTTGCGAACCCCAGAAATTTCCGAGAGGGGCCAGGGTGGAGATGGCCGCAGCAGCACCGGCAGTCAAACCCAAACCAGGCGCGACTTCGCCGGAATCGGCAACCATTGTCGCATTGAAGATTTTGTCGTGCGTTCTGCGTGTACAACAAAAGCTCGGGAGGGAAAAGGTCGCTAAGATATTGGCGGGATCCTCGGATGCCTCGATCCAGAGCTATCGGTCGCTCTCCACGTTTGGTCTCCTTTCCCGCTACTCGATCACATCCGTGACCGGAATGATCGACCATCTTATCGCGGAGAACTATATCGGGCAGGAAACGGGCTTCAGACCCTCAATCTACGTGACGTCCAAAGGTCAGGCATTTTTGAAAGAGAGGCCCGAAATCGAAATTCCCGGCGTCAGCCGCCGAGCGTGATCATCTCGATCTTTTTGTGGACACGCGGCTGATAATCGCCGCCCCGCACTTGTTCCCACCGGAGGTCGGAATAGCGATCGACACGCACGGCCCAGATTCCCGAGATCTGCCGCTCGATCTCCTCGTCGGAGGCGCCCGAACGAACGAGCGTTTTGAGATCAAATCCGGATTCGGCGAACAGGCAAGTCACGAGCTTTCCGTCTGCAGTCAGACGAACGCGGGTGCACGTTGAGCAAAATGGCTCGGTCACCGACCCGATAATCCCGATCTCGCCGGCACCATCCAGAAACTCATAATCCACGGCGGGCGCGCTGCCATTGGCGTGGCCGATTTCCCGGACGGGGAAGCGTGAGTTGACCGTGTCGAGTATTTCCTTCTTTGTAACTGTCTTTTCCAGACTCCAAGCGTTGGAGTTTCCGACATCCATATATTCGATGAACCGCATCTCAAATCCGTTTGTTCGGGCAAATTGAACCAAATCCAATATTTCGTCGTCGTTCGTGTCCCGGATCACGACGGCGTTGATCTTGATGGGGGACATTCCCGTCTTCTTCGCAGCAAACAATCCAGAAAGAACATCGTCCAGATTGCCCCGTTTGGTCAAAGCCCGGAACCGTTCCGGCTTGAGAGTATCGATGCTCACGTTGATGCGCCGGAGACCGGCGGAATACAGTGCCTCAGCCTGTTCGGAAAGGAACGCTCCATTTGTTGTCAGCGAGAGGTCCCCGAGTCCATTGAGTTTCGACAGGCGCTTGACCAGCCCGGGCAGGCCCTTGCGCACCAGCGGTTCACCGCCAGTCAGCCGAATTTTTTGAATTCCGAATCCGACAAAGATTCGAGCCAGGCGCTCAATCTCTTCGAAAGACAATACTTCTTGCCGCTCGATCCAGGTGTACTCGTCAAAGGGCATGCAATATGTGCAGCGGAAATTGCACCGGTCCGTTACCGAAATTCTCAGATCATGCATTGGACGCTGCAGGGCATCAAAAGCGGCCATGCGGGCATTATAGCTGATCCGAGACCGACCAGACATTGCTCAGTCTGCCGGCGAAACAGCGTCACATAATGCACATTATGTAAACCAAGACCGTTTTCGGCGCGCCACCGATAAACAAATGTGGAAAACCTTGTGGAAAAAGCTGGGGCTGCCGGATCTTGGATATTTAAGCTACATATCTACAGCAAGTTACACGGAAATCAATTTATTGTGGCCCTGTTGAAAAACGGCACAAAGAAACGCAAAAACCGATGGTTCGCGCGTACGCCCGCGGGTTCAATAATTACGAGGTTGGGAAACTCTGCTGAGCGATAATGCCGGAATGGCGCGGATTTGCTTCGGCACGTCGGGTTTCAGTTACAAAGAATGGAAGCCTATATTTTACCCGCCAGATCTTCCCGAAAAGCAGTTTCTCCAGTACTACTCCAGCCGGCTGAACAGTGTTGAGATCGACTACACGTTCTACAGGATGCCCAACGCGAAAACGATCGAAGCATGGAAATCCGCGACCCCCGAAAACTTCAAGTTTACCCTTAAGGCGTCTCAGCAAATCACACATCGAGAACGGCTAAAGGTGCCTTCCGACGCACTGGACTATTTTCTGTCTGTTGTTCCGGGGCTTGAGAACCGGTTAGGCGTCGTTTTGTATCAGCTCCCACCATTTTTCAAGTGTGATCTTCAGAAGCTGGAGACATTCATTTCGGTGCTTCCTCGTGGGGTTTCGGCAGCATTTGAGTTTAGACATCCGTCATGGTTCACAGGCGATGTTTACCGGCTTCTGGAGAAATACAGAGTGGCCCTTTGCATCCATGACGCGGACGAGCGCACAACGCCACTCGAACTAACGGCGCCATTTGTGTATGTCCGCCTCCGGAGGACGGAATACAGCGGTCCGCTTCGCCGAGAGTGGCAGACGCGGATGCAGCATTGGGCCGATACGGGCACTGATGTTTTCGCTTACATTAAGCACGAAGATAATCCGAACGCGCCGCTTATCGCTTTGGAATTTGCCGAAGGCTTTTAGTCCCGCAAACTTTAAAAGGATTACTTTAAAGGAGTCGACCGATTCATTTCTTGCAAAATGTTTTTCAAGTCTTCCAACTTTGCGCCGGCGTCGCCCAGCTTTCCCTCGGAAGTCAGACGGCGGTACTCGTTGAGAGCCTGATTGGCGCGATCGATGAACGATCGTAAGTCGGTCGAGCGCGGTTCGGGGAGCGATTCAGGGGCCGTCGAAGGCCGGGCTCCGGGTGCAGGAGCCGGGCCGCCACGGCCTTCCAACAACTGCGCCATCGCGTCAGGAAATCGTGCGGCGTACGCCAAACGGTCCTGTGTGGCGAGGACGACTAAACGAAGCTCTGGCATCGGGCTTCGCTCAGCCTGCAAATAGATCGGTTCGGCGAACAACAATGTGTCTTCGAGCGGGATAACGAGCAAGTTGCCGCGAATGACCGTCGAGCCCTGTTGATTCCAGAGAGTCAGCTGCGACGAGAGCTGCGGATCCTGATCGATTCGGGCTTGAACCTGCAAAGGCCCATCGACGAATCGCGTTTTGGGAAAACGGTAACTTCGCAGAGTTCCATATTTGTCGCCGTCGCTCCGGCCAGCCATCCACCCTATCAAATTGTTCCGGTTCGCGGGCGTGAATGGAAGGATTGAGACGAATTCCTGCTCCCTTTCGCCCGGAAAACGCATGAGCACAAAGAATGGTTCGATGGTGTCCGCAGTGCCCTGTCCTTGTTGTCCCCGCCCCTGTTGCGCAATGGTCCAGACGTCTTCTCTGTTATAGAAAACCTGTTCGTTTTCGACGTGGTAAGTCGAGTAAATGGCAGCCTGAGCACGAAACAGCAGTTCCGGATATCGCACATGTCTTCGAAGAAAATCCGGCATGTCGCTGGCATTCGCAAAAAGAACGGGAAACATTTTTCGATATGACTGGATCAATGGGTCGCTTTCATCGAATACATAGAAGCGGACCGAACCATCGTAAGCGTCAATCACCGTTTTAATGCTATTGCGAATGTAGTTCAGGGAACCGCTTCCGATATTCAAGTGTCGTGCGTAGGGATAGCGCGTGGAAGTCGTAAAACCATCCATAATCCAATAGAGTCTTCCATCTTCCCCGATTACGAGATAAGGGTCGCTATCGAGCAGTAGGAAAGGTGCCAGCTCCGAGACTCGCTGCCGAATGTTGCGGCGCATCAGAAGGACACTTTCTGAGGTGATATCGTCGGCGAACGGAACCTTGGCGATGTCGCCGATGGTCCACGCGATTAATAAGCGGCGGAACAGCGACCCCATGCGGATTCCACCAGTACCTTCATAGATGGAATAGTTGTTGGCATCGCCTTCCGGATAATTGAATTCTCTTTGGTGGGTCTTCACATAGACAGGCCAATCCGTGAGTTCGCCAAAATAGATTTCAGGGCGGGTGACGCGAATATCGGGCCGGGTACTCTCAACGGGCATGTTCGACAAAATGAACTCCGGCAGCCCCTCCCTGGTAAAACGGCTTACCGGATTCATCGTCACGCCGTAGCCGTGTGTATAAATCAGCCTCTCGTTCACCCAATTTTGAGATCCGGACGGCAACTTGTTCAGGCTTAACTCGCGTGCCGCGAGCATCACGGACTGCTGCTTGTTGGCGACGAGATATCGATCCACGTCAATGTCGGGAAAATCGTAATAGGTTCGGATCTCTTGTATCTGCCGCAATGTCGCCTGCAGCGCGCGCCAATCCCACAGGCGGATGTTGTCAAGGGTTTCGGGATGTGCGGCGGGATCAAAGACCGCATTCGTCAATCGCGGTTCAAATGGGATCTCTTCGATACGATCAAGCGCAAAGGCTTTACGTGTGAATTCAATATTGTTTTTGATGTACGGCCGCTCCCGGACGAGTTCATTCGGACGCACGACGAAGGTCGTTACATAAAATGGCGCAAGGCCGCCTGCCACAAGATACGTCAGTGCAGGCACCGCAATGGCCACACCCAAATAACGAATCCGCCCGGCGCGCGAATTGCCCACTGCGATGGCGGCCCCGAGCAGTAGCGCCGCAGTGACGAACCACAACCCGGGAATCACGATGTTCGCGTCGACGTACCGGACGCCCGAAAACAAACTGTCTTCCTCGAAAAGCAGCGAAAACCGGCTAATGTAGGTTTGCAGCGCAATTGCCCCCAGCAAAATGCCGAGAGCTATTGATACACCCTTAAAGCGGGCGCTCATATCCGTGACCGACAGCAATATGGCGGCAAGGACGCCAATCACACTGATGGCAAGAAACCAATCCGCCACTGATTCCAGAACTGGAAGTGTGAATAGATAGAAGGATACCGGACGCCCGAAAATCGGATCCGAAGTCGAGGGGGTAGGCACGCTGTTTATGAAAAGCGCGTAGGTGTTCCAATCGGAACTGAACGAGAGACCAAAGAACACGCCAATTACCACTGCGACTGGTGATGCCAAACGCTTCAGCGTCTCCGCGGTGGGAATCACGATAGCCTCTTGGCCGAATTGAAGAAAAGGACGCCGCGAATATCCGCCCGGCGGCATCGCAAGCCGGAAGAGCAACCAAAGGACAAAGGCAGACACTACCGCAAATATTAAAAATACAGTTGCCTCAGCCTTTAGGCGATACCAATACACCGGTTCAAACCCGAGGCTCGCAAACCAGAGACTCTCCACATAGAATGAAATCGATTGGAATGCCGCGATTAGAACAACAACGGCGGCGCCCAAACGCAAGAAAAAGCGGCGCGCGGACCGGATATCAAAAGGACGCTGGTATTCGGGAGGGCGCATTTCCCTTCCATACTATAGAGTTGTTCGGAAGAGGTCTAGTTTACGGTAGGCTCGCTAATGCCTTAATCAGATTCGCCGCGTTCGGGCTGCCAAGACCGGTTACGAAGTCGTAGCCCCTGGCTGCCGAACACAGGGGCCCGCATTGCCCGTTGGTGTTGTTTCCCGCAGTGATGTCGTGGTAGTTGCTGGCATAGCCTGGGCCGGTTCCTATCGAGTAGAGATGCGGGTTACTTCCGGTTAGAGGGGCTTTGCTGGGCGTCGCCGCCTTTCGGATGGAATTGGCGATCGCCATCAGGGCCGCCCATTGCGGCGCACCCGCGCTCGTCCCGCCGATTTCTTGCCAGCCCGTCGAGCCCAGATAGGGGTTCGAATCATAAAGTACAAATCCAGATTGTGGATCGGCGTGATAAGCGACGTCCGGCACCCCGCGTGTTGTGTAAGGGTTGGACGGTTTCTGGTAGCCTGGCACGTCCTCATAGAGGCTAAAGCCCCCTCCCCCACCCTTCCAAGCATTTTCAGTGATGTAGTCTCCTTGCGAGTTGAGTTGCAGTGTCGTACCACCAACTCCTGTGACGTAAGACGAGGTGGCGGGCCAGCATAAAGAAGCAACGCCCAGACAAGAATAGTTACCGCTGTCGCCCGCTGCTGCGACGAACGCCACGTGCGGCTTGATGAACCTTGAGTTTAAAGCCAGTCTGTCTGCCTTGGAGCGGCCGTTCTCCGGAACGGCCCAACTTATCGATATCACACTTGCCCCAGAGGCGATGGCTACATCGCCGGCATCCAGCAGATCGGCAACGTAACGGCTGGTTTCCACTAATACAATTCGCGCTTTGGGGGCGATCGCGTGTGCCCACTCTACATCGAGAGCACTTTCCAACTGAAACAACTGCAAACAAGAAGAAGAACAGGCAGCATCAGGCACTGGAACAACGCCTTCCGGATAGAAACGTGTTTCAAGCCAGTCGCAGTCCGCGGGTTTACACTGCGGCAAACCAAACGTGGCGCTGAAAACATCTACGTCGCTTTTAATCGTTGGATTATGAAGTGGGATGACGATTCCAATCGTTTGCCCATCTCCTTGATTGGCAATGTCATCCAACCCGTAAGCATGGCGGACCTGGGCCGGAGTGAGCCCCACAATTTTTTTGCCTCCGGTCCCATTCACATAGAGAGAAGCAGGGGCGACAACCTCCGGAACCTGGCAGATGCCGCTGAACGAGACCGATAATAGCAATAGCAACGACAAGAATAGCCGCGTGGTGGACCGCAGATACTCACGGCCCTCCCGGCGTATAAATTTAGAAAACAAATCAGAAATCCTTTCTGTTCGCGTGACTGCTGTCCAGGGCGCCACCTTCTTAGTGACGCTCTTTTGTCAATGGCCTAACAGTTCCTGCCAGGCCGAAACTCGTCCTCTCCCGTATATTTCGGCGGGAACCGCACTGAACTTTAGTGTGGCTCTCAATCGGATTTACAAAGCCGTAGTTCGGCCCGGGACTAGACTCTTTCTGGTATGATGATGTTTTGTCTTCTGGTCGTTTTTCCGGCCGGAGCGGTCTCCCTTTTTTTGTAGATTTCAAGGAGTTCTAATGCGTAAGCCCTTGCTTTTCTTACCCGGTCCGATGCAGGTGCCCGAGCAAGTGAGGGTCGCGGGCGACCGGCCGTTGTTCAGTCACCGGTCGTCTCAGATGTCGGAGTTACTCGCGAGACTAGAGGCCGGCTGCAAGCCGCTTTTTGGAACTCGAGGTGACATACTTTTCCTCACGGCCTCCGGAACAGGGTCGATGGAATCGGCAGTTGTAAATCTCACATCGCCGGGAGAGGAAGTCATCGTCATTGTTGGTGGAACGTTTGCGAAGCGGTGGGCAGATATTGCAACGGCTCACGGAGTATCGGCGCATACCATCGATGTTGATTGGCGGAGGGGCGCCACGTTGGCTGAGGTCGATCGGGCCCTCAAACAATGGCCGAACGCCCGCGTCATTTTTCATACATGGAGCGAGAGTTCGACGGGCGTTCTGAACGATATGGCTGAAATCGGAAAATTAGTCCGGTCGCAGAACAAAATTTTCGTCGCCGACGCTGTATCCGGACTCGCTGTGTCCCCATTGGCCATGGACGATTGGAATATCGACGTCGTCGTTGCCGGCTCGCAGAAGGGTTTGATGGTGTCTCCGGGTCTGGGTGTGGTTGCTATTGCCGCACGTGGGTGGGAAAAAGCGCAACAGTCGAACACCCTCAGGTTTTACTTCGATTGGATAAAAATGAAAGGAGCAGTCCCCTTCACACCGGCACTCTCATTATTGCTGGAATTGGACGGGGCACTGGACTTCATCCATGCGCAAGGCATGGATAAAATTTTCGCCCGGCGTGAACGGGTAGCGGACCAGATCCGGAATCTTGTTCATCGTTCCGGTATGGAAATTTATGCATTGAAGCCTGGCAATGGAATTACGGGTGTAATCCCTCCTAAAGGATTTGATATCCCGGCCCTACGTCGTAGGCTGGAAAATGACTTCGCGATCCAAATTGCCGGTGGATTGGGAAAAATAAAGGACTCGACGTTCCGGATCGGTCACGTAGGACACCTGACCGAAGAAGAAGTGGACTACTTTATCCAAAGTTTCGAGCGCTGTTTGGCCTGAAGCGGGGTTTCGAGTCTACAAGACTTGGATGCAGATACGACGGTTTCCGCAAATCCCTGAGCGGATTGATCGGCTGGAAGAACTGGCCTATAACTTGAAATGGAGTTGGGACTATCGCGCCCGGCTTCTCTTCAAGCGACTCGATCCAGATCTCTGGAAAAACACACAACACAACCCTGTCAAGCTTCTGCACGATATTGAACCGGCGCGCCTGTCTGCTGCAGCTCGCGATCCGGATTTCCTTCGCGTGTACGAAGTCACGATGAAGGCATTGGATCGAGCCACCCGGCGTGGCGATAAATGGTTCCCTCGTCAGTTTCCCGACTTGGCCCGGGAGCCGATCGCCTATTTTTCGGCCGAGTTCGGTCTTCACACTTCCCTTCCGATCTATTCCGGTGGCCTGGGAATCCTCGCCGGCGATCACTGCAAGGAATCCAGCGACCTTGGAATTCCTTTGCTGGGCGTGGGATTTGTCTACCCTCAAGGATATTTTCATCAGAGGATCCAAGCTGACGGTTGGCAAGAAGATATCTACGAGCTGCTGCAACGCCGGGAAGCGCCGATCGAATCCGCAGGCCCGAAGCATGACGAACGGTTTCTGGTCGAGCTGAACGTCGGAAGTCTGCGTGTCTTTGTCGTGGTGTGGCGTGTGAATCTCGGCTCCGTGTCCCTTTATCTCATGGACACAGATGTCGAAGAGAACCAGCATGGCGATCGCGAGCTTTCCGCGCGGCTCTATGGCGGAGACAAGGAGCATCGGGTTCGACAGGAGATCGTGCTCGGCGTCGGTGGCGTGCGTGTCCTTCGAGCCCTTGGAATCCGACCCACCGTATTTCACGCGAATGAAGGGCACACCGCGTTCATGCTCATAGAGCGTGTGCGGGAGTTCGTTCAGCAGGGACAAACGTTCGAAGAGGCAGCGGAACAGATTCGCGCCACAAGCCTTTTGACCACTCATACTCCTGTACCTGCCGGTCACGATGCGTTTCCTTTTCACATGATGGAGAAGCACTTCGCCGGGTATTGGGACGACTTGGGTCTGACGAAACAGGAATTCATGGAACTCGGCAAGTTCGGCGATTCATTCAACATGACTGTGCTGGCGCTGCGAATGACGGGGTGGCGCAACGCTGTAAGCCATCTTCATGGCAGAGTGACTCGCCGGATGTGGCAGGTTGTTTGGCCTAACCTCCCGGAAGATCAAGTTCCCATCACTTCGGTTACCAACGGCGTCCATGCCCCGACATGGATAGCGCCGGAACTGAGCCTGCTCTTCGACCGGCATCTCGGACCGGAGTGGGTCGATCGGCATGATGATATTTCCTTTTGGAATCGCGTGATGGACATTCCGGAGGAGGAAATCTGGAATGTTCACCTGCTGCTGAAACGAAAATTCCTGACGTTTGCCCGCGAAAAGGCGCGTGAACGGTGGTCGCTCGACCGAGTCGATCCTCGGCAGGTCATTGCAATGGGAACGCTGCTGGATCCGGACGCTCTCACGATCGGATTTGCCAGGCGTTTTACCGGCTATAAACGGGCTGCGCTGATTTTTCATGACCTGAATCGCATCCGAACGATGATGCTCGATCAGTGGCGTCCCGTGCAGATCGTTTTCGCCGGGAAAGCTCACCCGGCTGATGAACACGGCAAGCATCTTATTCACCAGATCTATTCCCTGGCCGCTGACAACGGAATGGCCGGCCATGTCGCTTTCGTTGAAAATTACGAAATGCATGCGGCGCATTTCTTCACGCAAGGCGTCGACGTATGGTTGAACAATCCGCGTCCTCCCCTTGAAGCCTGTGGCACCAGTGGCCAGAAGGCCGCGATGAATGGTGTTTTAAACGTCAGCATGCTGGACGGCTGGTGGTATGAAGGCTACAACGGCAACAACGGGTGGGCGATCGGCGATCCTCCGGAAGACCTCGAGGTCCACTATGATGATGCCGCCGATGCCGAATCGTTATATCGATTGTTGGAACAACAGATCATCCCGCTTTACTACGACCGCGACAAAAACGACCTGCCCCACGGCTGGATTCAAATGCTGAAGGAAACGATTCGCTCCATTGTTCCCCGTTTTTCCGCAAGCCGTATGGTGAAGGAATACGCCTCGCGCATGTACGTTCCCGCGTCCAGGCAAGCCGTCAAGGTGCGCTCGTAGGGCAACTGTGGCGGCGCTCCGCGAAGCGCAAGCGCGACAGCGCGCAGCCTCAAGAGGATGAGCGGCAGCTTTTCACCAGATCGCCGATATAGCGGCGATCATAGAATATGATAGATCGCCGCTACAGTGACTCACATCTCCCCGATCCAGCGAACAATGGCCTCTAATGCGATTCCCAGCGATTCTGTGTCGCCGCGCCTCGTTTTCAGCGAATGATCGCCGCCTTCGATCCATTGCAACGTTGCGTTGGCGCCTATTTTGTGGACAACGCTATCCAGCAAAGCCTTTTCGGCGAATGGATCTTTTGATCCGCTGATGAAAAGCATGGGAATGTGCAAGCTGTAGAGGTGTTGATCGCGGAGCCGATCCGGTTTGCCAGGCGGATGCAGGGGATAGCCGAGAAAAATCAACCCGCCGACTTCCGGAATGCCGGCAGCAATAGTGGAGGCGACTCGCCCACCCAAGGATTTTCCGCCGATGATGAGCCGTTTTGGCCGGTGCTGTTTGAGGACGTCTTCGATCACCGCACGGTAGCGGGCCTGAAGTTTCGGCTGCGGGTCAGGCACGCGGCGGTTCGCATTCATGTATTCGAAATTGAATCTGACGGAATGGAACCCGCGTTTTCGAAGCTCCGCGTCGAAGTAGCTCATGAAGGGGGAATCCATTCCCTGCCCTGCGCCGTGCGCCAGGATGATGGCCGTTTCCAAACTCATATTAAGGTTTGTGGCGGCGGTCCCATGACCAGCTTTCTACCCTCGAGGTTTTTCTTGATAGGTTCGCTCAACTCTTCAGGGACGGGCAAACCCGCTATTTGAAAAATATTCCCGATATGCTGACGGAACAGCGAATCAAAGATGGCATCATTGTCACTCGAGAAATCATTTCCGAACCACCACATCCAGTCGCTGCCTTCCGCTACAAGCAGCTCTTCATAGGCAATATTCCAACGATCCTCCGGAATGCGGCCTTTCTGCTCCATCAGTGCCGCTCGTGCCCGGACGATCCATCGCCACGCCTGATGATCTTCAGGATGTCCGATCCAGATATTGAAATTCGCATTCGCCCATGAGCCCGGCGCAAGCCAATCGAGTTTCTCGGCCGGCTGCCGTTCGAGAGCCTCCGACAACGTGACAGCCTCGATCACCGGTTCTTTCTGAATACCTTCATACAGCCGGCGAAGAAAATCGCGGCCACTGTTCGGATAGTAATCCCACGGATTTTCGCCGTCGAGCGCGATCACAACGTGCGAGTCCCTGGGAACCTGTCTGATTCGCCGAATGAGATCGGATGCGCCCTCGGCGGCGGGAGCATGCATGTATTGAAATCCAATCAGGTCCGATAACGTCCGGTCCCGAAAGAAGACGGTCATTGCACCGCGTTTGTACGGGCGATAAAGCCGGCGGCGATTATCCCAGCTTAGGTCGATACCGGACTTGGCGAGAATACCCTCGTCGGTGGCAAGCCATCGAAAGCCAAGCGATGCAGCCAGGAGCGCCGCATCGTTTGAAACCGAACCTTCGGAAGGCCAAAGTCCCTGCGGAATTCTCCCAAAGCGCTCGCGCATGAATGTTTGCGCCCGTGATAATTGCTCGCGCGCGTCGTATGGAAAATTGACCGCGACAGGAACGTTACCGTCGTCCACGCGGCTATCGATGAGGATCGGGAGGATGGGGTGGTAGAAGGGAGATGTCGATACCTCGATCGTTCCCTGATCCTGCATGCGCCGGTACTCGGGAATGATATTTTGAATCGTATCTATAACGATCTGGCGCAGCCTGGTTTTATCGTTTTCTGAGAAATCTTTCCCTTTCTCCACGAGGTCCTTGGGCCGCCGGTCGTGATCGACCCAAACGAGTGTCCACCACACTTGAATATCGCGAAGATCCTGGTCCGAGAAAGCATGGTGCCGGGAGGGATCGCTTCGCCGCTCGTACAATTCGAAGTACCGCGGAAACGGCTGCAGCATCGTTCGAATCGGAACGGGAAAGAAACGTTCGATGATCCTGCCACGGTCTTCGATGCTCAGACGCTCGACGGGCTTGAAAGCCAGATCCATGGACGGATCGCGTGCATCGCCCTGTGCATACTCCTCGAGTTGCAACAGCAAGGAAGGTACGAGATTGAATGTTTGATGAATGTCAGGAAATTCTTCTAACAGGGTCGCCATTCCCAGATAGTCCTTAGTGCCGTGCAAGTAAGCCCACGGCATGACATAAGCTCCCCCGACGATGTCTTTGTAAAAAGGCTGATGCATGTGCCACAGAAATGAGACGAGAATGGACATAATGATGCAGAATATTGTTTCGAACTCGGGCAAAGCGCAACTATTCCCCTCCTCGCAGAGGAGGGGAATAATAGTAGCGCGCTGCCTTGATCATGAAGACTCTTGACCGCTACATTTTTAGAGAGATCTTTTTCCCATCGGTTATTGCGCTAGCGGCGCTCACTTTCGTCGCGTTTCTAGCCTTCTCACGCGAAATCGGATGGCTGTTGGAGTTGATCGTCCGCCAATCAGCCACGATCTCGGATACCTGGACGATTTCGCTGGCCATCCTACCCAACGTCTTAACTTTTACCATTCCAATGGCCGTGTTGGTAGGCATTTTGACCGGATTCGGCAGAATATCGTCCGATAGCGAAGCGATCGCCTTTCGCGCCAGCGGCCTTTCCATGGTTCGTCTACTCTTTCCTGTCATGCTGCTCGGCGTCATCGGCTGCGGTGCGAGTCTGGCGATCAACGCTTCTGTGGCGCCCGGCACAGCAAGCCGCTTGCGGGAGTTGCGCTACGAGATTGCCGCAAGGCAGGTTTCGCTGGAGGTCAAACCGCGCGTCTTCAACGAAAGTCTGACGAACCTGGTTCTATATGTTCAAAACACAGCGCCTGAAGGATTCCGCTGGGACGGCATCATGCTGGCCGATATGACGCAACCCGATCAGCCCCGTGTAACCTTTGCCCGTTCCGGCAACCTGTTCAAGGACGACGAGAATCATGCGTTCCTTCTTACTTTGACCAACGGAAGCACGCATTTTGTCGCGCCGCTCTCGCCCGACCGCTACTCTTTTGACACGTTCGAAACCACGAGGATCTCGGTACCGATTCCAGAGACCCCCGCGAAACCGGACATGCCGACGCTTCAGGAAACCACGACGGGAACCATTTGGAACAAAATGCAGGCGAGAACGGCGACACGCGAAGAACGAGTAGAATTTCATCGGCGATTCGCTCTTCCGTTCGCATGTCTGGTCTTTACGCTTGTTGGCTTGCCGTTGGGGGTTTCCACCACACGTGGCAGCAGGTCGATGGGTCTGGTTCTAAGTCTCATTTTGATGCTGCTTTATTATCTGGCATTCATCGGCGGTACCCGTATTGCCGGTACTGTACAGTTCTCCCCCTTTCTTGGCGCGTGGCTGCCGAACCTGGTTTTCGCAACACTGGGTTTGATTCTTCAGGCGCGATCCGATCGTGAACACGAGAACCGGCTGTTAAACCGGCTCGCCGAAACGATGCGGTGGTTTTCCGGAATCTTCGCTGGATTTCGTACCAGCCGGACCCGTTTTAACCGCTGGAGGTATTCTCTAACGCATCATCCGAAATTTTTCAGACTGCTCGATGCTTACGTGCTGCGCGGGTTCTGGTTTTTTTTCGTGTTGGTCCTGATCGTATTTGTAACCGTATTCATTCTCGTGACGCTGTTTGAGCTATTGCCCGATATCGTCAAAAACCGCATCGACACCGCCGTCGTCGTTAGTTACTTTTTCTACCTCATGCCGCAAATCTTGTACTACGTAATTCCCCTGACTGTACTGTTGGCCATACTCATCAACCTGGGCACGCTCACGAAGACGAACGAGACTCTGGCAGTGAAAGCAGGAGCAGTGAGCCTTTATCGATTGGGGCTTCCGCTGATTCTTATGGGATTGGCACTGTCTGGGACGATTTATTTCGTTCAGGATTTTATGCTGCCGTATTCGAACCAGCGGCAAGATGAATACCGGAACGTCATCAAGGGACGCGCACCTCAAACCTATCGAGATCCTCAGAGGAAATGGATGGCAGGTTCCGGCGACCGCATCTACCACTACAACTATTTCGATCCGAACGCGGATCTATTTGGCGGAATTTCGATCTTCGAATTCATACCGAACACGTTTGAACTGAATCAGTGGGTGTTCGCGACCCGTGGCTCGTGGGAAGGATCGCATTGGGTTCTTGAAGATGGCTGGGTACGACGCATGGACTTGAAAGGCAAGGTGGACTACCGGCGGTTTGACCGATTCGATGTGCACCAGCTCGATGGTCCCGATTATTTCAAAAAAGAGGTTCGCACGGCGGCGCAGATGACCTATCCAGAATTGAAACGGTACATCACGGATCTAAAACGAAGCGGGTTCGACGTCAGCACGTTGATGGTCGACCTCTATCGAAAACTGTCCTTTCCGCTGGTATCGTTTATTATGGCCATCATCGGCATTCCATTTTCTTTTACGACAGGCAAAAAAGGCGCGTTCTATGGGATTGGACTGTGCCTCGCTATCGGAATCTTCTACTGGTCTGCGTTTGAGTTCTTCGACAAGCTCGGCGGCATCAACCGGCTGTCGCCCTTCATCGCCGCCTGGTTTCCCAACCTGATTTTCGGATTCGGTGGTTTCTGGATGCTGCTGCGAGTGAAAACGTAAAACGACTTCCAGGAATCCTACGAAGGTATCCATTGTCAGGACATTCTGGAAGATCTATCCCGATGTCACAGACAAATCATTGATTTTGCCAACTGAGTGTGGAATGGCCTGTGCTGATGTGGCCACCTGAAGTACGGGATCGATTATGCTCGGGCAAACACGAGCCCACATGAAAGCATGGGATGTTCGCGATCGCGTTCGAGTCCTCAACGGGGTCGAGAAAAACCTTGTGCATGAGCCTCGAGGGCGTTTTGAATTTTGTGTAAGTGCCGGTTCCCCTAGAATGGAGAACACAAATGGCACTAAACTAAGAGCTGATCGATAAATTGCTGGAGGGATATCAGATCGAGACGGATTCGACGCAAATCCATCTGGCATTGGCGCGAAACCAATGAGTTTCGCCGCAAACCCTATTGGCTCTGCAGCGGCGCCATGTGGCTTTCGGTCGTTCGAATGTCGCTTTGAGCTGGCGACGAGTCGCTTCGAGACGCCGATAGGCGTCTTCGGATCATTCCTACATGGCATCGATTCATTCCCACGTGGGATGAAGTCATTTCCATCTAGCAACGAGTCATTCCTACATGGGAATGAGTTCTTCCGATGTCGCTTCGAGCCGGCGACGATTCGCTTCAAGCTTTCGACGATTCCCTTCGGGCCTTCGACGATTGGCTTGCTAACGGAAACATACAGCTTCACGAGATTCCTATATTGCTCCACGCTAGACCTATGTGTCTTGGCGACGGACCCAAGTTTCTTTGCGCCGGACTCTTTCAGTCCCGATCCGGATTTCGTCGACTCCACGGAACGGCCTCGTGGATTCGACATCATTAGCGGCACTGAAAAGGGGTTCCGGCGTCGAGCAGCGGGCGCGGTGAACTCCCGATGGCGCGCTTTGGATCGTCGTCGAGCTTCCCTTTCCCAATCCGACAGTGAAACACGAAATCGGGGACGAATCTAAAACCTAGCGGGTGCGATGTGAGCAGGTGATGGTCGATCTCTATGGAAAATGTCCTTTCCGCTGATGTCGTTTATCATAGCCATCATCGGCATTCCATTTTCTTTTACGACAGGCAAAAAGGGTGCGTTCTATCGGATTGAAGTGTGCCTTGTTATCGGAATCTTCTATTGGTCCGCGTTTGAGTTCTTCGACAAGCTCGGCGGCATCAACCGGCTATCGCCCTTCATTTGACGCCTGGTTTCCTAATCTGATTTTCGGACTTGGTCGCGTCTGGATGCTGCCGCGCGCGAAAAACGTAGAACATATCGAATCGTCACTCTTTTGGCGGTTTGCGACGAGATTCATCGCTATTTCGATTGACGGACGGTTAAACGCTAACGGGTTCGCGAAGCCAGTCTGTGAGTCACAACGATTGGGGAGGTACGACATGAATAGATATTCAGGTTTGTTGAGAAGGGGGCTGGCTGTCGGACTCGTGTTGCTCTTTGCGCAGCCAGGGAGAGCGAGCACCTTAATCAATCCGCTGAAAATGTTCAAGCGGTATTTTGGCTACAATCTGTTTATTGCGTCGAAGGGCGCAGGGATGCGTGGGACAGGCCGACCGGACCCGACATTCTTCGGCCAGTCCTTGGCGAAGGCCACCCTATCAGTTCAAATACCTCCAAACGCTGTCGTCGTCAGCGCCTTTGTGTATGCGCAGTCCCTGGAGAAGACTACCAAGCCGTCCTCAGCTGTGGCGTATCTGCGAGATCCCAATTTGGAAGATCCAACGCTTCCGCCAATGTCTCCGCCGCCGAACCCTGACCCGAAAACCTTTAAAAATAATCCGGTCTTAACGTACCCAGCCACTATTTACGGAAAACCGCTGGGCCCTGTCAATCAAGCCCCCTGCTCCAGCAATGGGGGATCCACGGGTAGTTCGAATGGCAGTGGGAGCCTCCGGATCTATCGTTGGGACGTTCTGAGATACCTAAAACTCAACGCGAATAACATTAGAGTACCCATCGTAACGTTTGAGGCTTCGGATTCGGGCAGTAACGGGGGCGGCACCCCTCTTATTGAAGGCGCCAGCCTGATTGTCGTGTATCGAGATGTAGATCGCAATCCCGGTTCGTTCCGGAGTGGCGTCATCTTCGATGGCGCAGCCACGTTAAACAATGACACTGACGTCATTGTCCAGACGATCAACGGTTTTGATCAGGCTTCGGCTTTTGATCAGGTTTCGGGTAGCCCTAATGCCCGAATGGGTTACATCGTGGGAGATGGCCAGTCGTTTCCGGAACGCGTCTGGATTGGGACAGACGCCGATAATCTTGTGCAACGCACTGACATTTCGTTTAATGGCTCCAGTGACCCCACTTGGGATGATATTACCCGGTCACTCTCCAGTACCGAGGTGCCCGTAAATGCGGGGTCGGTCACAACGAAAATCGACCATGCTCAGGGATCTTTTGATTGTTTATCGTTTGCGGCCATCTGGGTCAATACCGACGTGATCGATACGGATAACGATGGATTGCTGGATATTTGGGAAACGGCAGTAAGTGACACAACATTTGGGAAACCAGGAGGATTCAGGGATCCCGCGTTGCCCTGCCTGGTGAACCACACGATCTGTGCAGCATCAGCGACAGGTAATCTACTCTTGGATCTAAATAAACTTGGCGCTTATCGACTACACAAGGACCTCTTTGTGGAGGCCGATTTTATGGAGGAGAAAATGACAAATCTCCTGAACCCCAACGACCCCCCGAATGGCCCGAAGAGTACGATACACTCGCATGACCTGCGCCTGAAGACCGATGTTGTGCATTTAGTAGGCGACGCGTTCAAGTTCGCGCCAGTGCCTAACCCTGACGGGAATCCTCCCGGTATTAGCTTGCATATGGACCTCGGCGACTTCAACGCGACTGATGATTACATCATCAAGGGGACATCAGCCTCAGACGGGACGATTCGGCCCGAAGGGGGAGACTCTGTCGATGAAAGATGGCCCTTTTTTTACTGCACGTCCGGGGCGAGTTGCGTGTTTCCCAATCAGCCGGGAATTATCAGCTGGGCGCTGGGACTTCCGATTCTTCAGGGCGCGTTGGTCACCCCCACTGATGCTTGCAAAGCCAACCCGACTAACTGTAAACGTTTCTTCAATGAAGATCGACGAGGGCTGGTCTTCCGCCACCTATTTGTCGGGCACGACACGGCTGCAAAAGGCGCGGCACTACCGAACGGAGGATTCTTAACCAGGAAAGCGTCAGGTCATGCCCATCATCCGGGCAACACGGCTCTGGTAACACTCGGTGGCTGGAGTTTCAGTAAGCAAGGAGATATTCAAGTTGGGGATAAGATCACTTTAGGGGCCGTGATCCTTCATGAAATGGCACACCTTATTGGGGGTAACCATGGAGGAACGGTCACGGGGAAGAATTGCAATCCGAATGATCAGAGCGTGCTGAATTATCTGTATGTAAGAGGCTTGCCCAAAGCAGATGGGACGCTGGCAATCGATTTGTCCCGCAAAGTGCTGAATCCAGTCAATCCCACGGATGAGGATGAAAATAGCCTAAAGGAATTTCAAGGCTTGGGCGACCCCCAGGGAACAATGGATTATCGGCTCATTTCGTATGTCCCCGTAGCCAACGTCGCTGCGCGTTTGGGAATCAAACAAGCGAATCTCATTACTGGGGCAAAGCGTTATTGTCAAGGTGGGGATCCGGTCAATACTGGAGTTGTCCGGGCAGTCTTTCCTGGGGTCCAACTAAGCCCAATAGATTGGAACTACAACGGTAAAATTGACACTCCTCCTCCTCTCGACATCAACAACAATGGTACGAAGAATGACCTGACTTCAGTCTTCACATTACCCACTGACAACAAGTACAACGGAGACTGGAACTACATCAACCAGATTCATGGCCTGCAGCAGATCGGCCTCGGCCGCAACTTTTTGTTTTTGTCCGTGGGTGTTGGCCCGAAAGACCTGTTGCACTTAGGCGACACGGATTTGAACGTCGAGGACCCCGCGACGGATGCTGCGGACGCGACGGACGCTGCGGACGCGACGGACGCTGCGGACGCGACAGACGCTGCGGATGCGACGGATGCCGCGGATGCAACAGACGCCGCGGATGCGACGGATGCGGCGGATGCGGGTGAGATCGATTCCAAAACTGCTTCCGACGACGCACCCCAGGCGCTTACGGCGGGACCAGTGACAGCTCAGAGTGTCACTCTATCTTGGCAGGCGCCTCGCACGGAAAATACCAATGCCGTAACTGGATACACGATTTACCGCGCGACGGACAGCGTTCTCGTAGCGCCGCTCAAGACGTCCACACCATCTCCCGCTACGGCAACCACCTTCACCGACAATCAGGTGCAGAGCGGTAAAACCTTCACATACGTCGTCACCGCTTCATATAGTGATGGACCCACCAGCGGTCCTTCCAACCCAATCACAATCACTACACCATAACTAAGTAAGCCTATGCCCTCTCCCCTCCAGGAGAGGGCAGCCGGCCGGTGACGGCTCGAATGACGACAACCGTTCGAGCCTTCACCTGAGCTCGATTCGGTCCTTCAACCCAAGAGAAGAGATGGCCAGGAAGATTCCTTCATGGACGATCGTTCAACATTGACCGATGTCCATTTTTTTGAAGCCTAAAACAGACTTGGTGTGCCGGGAAATTCTCGCTAGCGCCTCACTGACCTGCCCGCTTGCGCACCTCAGAGAGTAGTCGATCTTCACTGGCCTTCTCGCGGATCGAGAGGTACTTACGATAGGACTCCGCAAAACCCGAACTCTTCATACCTTCGCGCACACGACCCAGATAGTAATAGACTGGAGGTAAGAAACCATAGGTAGGCGATTCGTCCAGGAACAGCGCCAGCGCCTCGCCGCGCCGTTTGATGCAGCGATCGAACTCGGAATCGGCTTCGGGAAAGGCTCCAGCTTCAAGATACGCCCTGCCGAGATCGAAGTGGGCAATCCAAGTATTCAGAAGATTGTTGGCCTCACCAAAGAGCTTTATAGCCTGTGGTGCATCACGTGCTTGGAGGGCAATCTCACCTTCGATCAGCTTCGCGTAGCTGCGGGGTTCGTCCAGCAACTCCGTAGCGAGACCGTCAGCCAAGGCCTTGGCGCGAGCGGTTTGGGCGGCGGCGGCGAGGATCCGCGCAGCTAAAAACCGCGCCTTCACGACTTTGCTATTGGCCAGGGTCTTCTCAGCGGCGGCAGCGGCGGCCGTCTTCTGACCCTGCAGCAGGCGAGTATAAGCAAGCATGGCGAATTTTGTGGCAGCCTCATCAGGAGATTTAAGGGCTAAGTTTGCATTTGCGGCCTCCTCCAGAAGCCGCGCGGCATCCCCGAAGCGTCCTTCATACAGAGCCAGATCGCCCAGGCCCGCCGCGGCCATTGAAGCGCTAGCCTTGTCGATCTCCCCAAGTTTTCGGTATGTCTCAGCGGCCTGCGCCAACTGGCCCTGCCCCAGTTGGGAAAACGCCAGGGCAACGAAACCTTTCGCGTAAGCAGGATCCAGTTCTTGCAATGCACGTGCTTCTCGTTCTCCGGTCTCAAATTCGCTGCTATACAATGCGTAAAAGGCGTTGTTCAGCCGGTACAGTGGGCGCTTAGGAAAGATTGCCGCTGCCTGACGCCCTTCTTCGAAGGCCTTGGGCATGTCCCGCAATTGACTCAAGCATATCGCAAGGTTGTTGTGCGCTACAGAGTCAGACGGGTATTTGCTCGTCAAGGAAGAATACTCATCGACGCATTTCTCGTGGTTTCCGAGCACAAGATAGTAAGACGCCCGTGTACGGTAGCGCTCTCGTTCCGTCATGTGATCAATATGAGCGAGAGCAAGTTTGATGTATTTCTCTGCGTCCTGGTATTGGTGCAAGTTTCGAGCCGCAAGGGCCATGCCTTGGTAAGCCATCGCGAAGTTTTCATCAAGGTCCACTGCCTTTGAATAACTCCGCAGTGCGTCCTCATACCGGCCGTCTGTCAATGCCTTTGCCGCCGTTACGTATTCATGAACTACTTCCAAAGAGGTGTCTGTGAACGTTTCCAGTGCAAACCGCGAAGCCTCCGGAGTTTCATCACCCAGGGCTTTGCGAACTGCGCCCGTCAGTTTGCCCACGACGAACATAACCTGGTCTTTGTTAGACGCGGTGCCCTGTACACTCGCAATTGTGTTGCCGGTCACCACCCGAGTTGCCTTCATCCTCACAGCGAATTCGTTACCTTGCTGGTCCAGTGAGCCGGATACGACAACGCCCACGCCCACACTCGCCGCGACCTGACCGGCGGTTGTGTCGTCCAGTCTGCCGGAAACTGGCTTCGCTCCTAGGCCGCGCAACTGCGTACGATCGTACGCGGTGATGAAGCTGGCTCCTTCAAGCGCCAATTTAACCACCGGCTCTAACGCGCCATCGAATATCGGATTCCCTGTATGGTTGATGAAATCGGCGATTAGCACTGTCTCCGGCGCGTGTGCCACTGTTGCTTTTGGGACCGCAGAGCGATCGCGCAGAATCAAAGCTACAATCGCAGTCATCAGCACGAGCGCGGCGAGCGCGGCCCAATTCCTGTAGCGCGACGCCTTTCTTAAGCGCACTTTTGCCCGGCCCAATGCGCCGACCTTTTTCTCCGGATCGAAGGCTTCGAGGTCCTTCAAAATCTCTTTTACCGATTGATAGCGTCTCTCAAGAGCGGGCTCCAGGCACTTCATGATGATCTGATTGGCCTGCAGCGGAATCGAGGCATCCAGCTCGATGGGTGGAACCGGCCGTTCCCGCGTCCTCTTGTACATTGTTTCAACGACCGTGTCCGCTTTAAAGGGGATCTTACCGGTCAGCATCTCATAGAAGATGATGCCCACGGCAAAGATGTCCGCCCGGAGATCCGTTTTCTTTCCTTCGGCTTGCTCCGGCGACATGTACTCGGGCGTTCCCATCAAGGCGCCCGTCATGGTCATACCCGGCATGTCTTTCGAGTGCGCTATACCGAAATCCATCACGACCACTCTGCCGGTGTGATCCATCATGATGTTTTGCGGCTTCAGATCGCGATGAACTACGCCTTCGGAGTGCGCCGCATCAAGCGCCTGGCAAATCTGGCGGACAATATCCACTGCTTCCAGAGGAGGAAGCTTCCTACGCTCTATGATCAGGCTCTTCAGATCACCACCATCGATGTACTCCATCGTGATGAATTTCATGCCCCCGGTTTCACCGAGGTCGAAAATTCGAACCACATTCTTGTGGGTGATCTGCCGCGCGAGAATCAATTCCTGTTTGAAACGCTTCAACATGACCCGGGAATTGGCAAGCTCGGGCTGGATAACTTTAATGGCCACAATACGGTCTAGCTCGCGGTCTTGCGCCTTATAGACGGCGCCCATCGCGCCCTGACCCAGGATTTCTAAAATTTCGTAGCGGCCTGAAGCCAGCAAGGTGCCGCGTTCCAGAGGAGGAAGTGGCGTGCTGCCGATCAAGGTCGCGTCGCTATCCGATAATCCCGAAGCGGACTCGAACGCGGACCTGCCAATTTTACCTGCGGAATCTTTCGATCCGACAATCGTTGCAGCGTCGTCCGCGCCGGGAAAGCGAGTGTTACACTTAGTGCAGAACAAGCTGCCGCCTGGATTAGTCTGGCCGCAATGTGGGCAAGCGATGGTAGAATTCATCGCTTTTGTAATTCTCTGTGGATTGTTTCCATATGGGATTGCGAGGTAACGCCCACGCGATGGTATGGCAAATACGAAAACAAGGCAAGACGGAATCCATTTTAAAACCTAGGTCAGATCCCCGCTTGCGTTTTCAGCTTTGCCGCCTTGTCGGTTCGTTCCCAACTGAATTCGGGCTCATTACGGCCGAAATGACCGTAGCTGGCCGTCTTCTTATAGATCGGCCTCCGTAGATCTAACGACTCAATGATTCCACGGGGCGTCATGTGGAAGTTTTCGCGAATCAATTCGGAGATTTTGTTCTGGTCGATTTTCCCGGTGCCGAAGGTATCGACGCTCACGGAGACCGGATCGGCAACGCCGATGGCGTATGCCAGTTGAATCTCGACTCGCTCGGCAAGACCCGCCGCCACGACATTTTTCGCGATGTGACGGGCCATATAGCACGCAGACCGGTCGACTTTCGTCGGATCCTTTCCGGAGAATGCGCCGCCGCCATGGCGGCCCATTCCACCATAGCTGTCAACAATGATTTTTCGTCCCGTCAGGCCGCAGTCACCTTGGGGGCCGCCGACGACGAAGCGTCCGGTCGGATTGATGTGATATTTCGTCTTGGCATCGAGTAGCTCGGCCGGAAGTGTCGGCTTGATGATGTGCTCGATGATTTCTTCGCGCAGTTGCGCGTTGGAGACCTCGGGAGCGTGCTGCGTCGAAATCACGACCGTGTCGATGCGCACCGGCCTCTCACCATCGTACTCGACGCTGACTTGCGATTTGCCGTCAGGCCGCAGGAAACTCGGAACCCCCGCTCGCCGTGCATCCGCGAGCCTCTTGGTCAGTTTATGAGCGAGTAGAATCGGCAGCGGCATGAGTTCGGGCGATTCCTTGGTCGCATAGCCGAACATCAATCCTTGATCTCCGGCACCTCCCGTATCGACGCCCATCGCAATATCGGGCGATTGCGTGTCGACAGACGACATTACAGCGCACGTCTTGTAGTCGAAGCCGTAATTTGCATCGGTGTAGCCAATCTCTTTAACGGTTTTGCGGACGATCGAGGCGTAATCGATGACGCATTTGGTTGTAATCTCTCCCGCCACCAGGGCCAGGCCCGTCGTTACGAGCGTTTCGCAGGCGACGCGGCCCATCGGATCATGAGCCATGACATAGTCTAAAATGGCATCCGAAATCTGGTCGGCTAGCTTGTCTGGATGACCTTCCGTCACCGACTCGGATGTGAATAAGTGGCGGCCTTTGATCACAACCTTTTTCTCCTTCTACTTAACGCAGATGATAACCTAACTCACGCGCGCGGATGGTAGCTTTTGTAGATCTCTTTGAGACGCTCCCGCATCACATGCGTATAGATTTCCGTCGTCGAAATATTCGAATGCCCCAGCATGGTTTGGACCGCTCGCAGGTCGGCGCCCCGTTCCAGTAGATGCGTCGCGAACGAATGCCGCAGCACATGAGGTGTCAGCTTTTTCTTGATTCCCGCACGCAAGCCATAAAGTCTGAGGAGCTTCCAAAAGCCCATCCTCGACATTTTGTTTCCCTGATTATTCAGGAATAAATAGTTGGTCGGTTTCCGCACGCGGCGCACATGAAGATACGCCAAGACGGCCGCGGCGGCCGCGGCGCCTAATGGCACAATACGCTCTTTACTTCCCTTTCCGATGCATCGGACAAAACCGGCTTCCGTGTTGACACCATCAACGGTTAAACCAATCAGTTCCGAAATACGCAGCCCGGTGGCATATAGCACTTCGAGCATCGCTCGATCTCGAAGGCCTTTGTATGTCGTAATATCCGGCGACGCCAGCAACTTGTCGACCTCCTCGAAAGCCAAAACATGGGGAAGCGGCTTCCACCAGCGCGGCTGTTCTATGGCTGCTGTCGGATTCTCCGCCGTTGCGTTCTCGAGCAGCAGGAATCGGTGCAGCCCGCGCACCGCTGCGAATGCCCTGCTCGCGGAGCGCGGTTTCAATTTGCGCCGGTATAGGAATTTTAAGAACCCGGAGACATCCGCCGGCTGAACCTTCGTTAGTTCCCTGCCCGCCAAATATGTACGGTACATCTCCAAATCGTGCCGGTACGACTGGACAGTGTTTTCCGCGACGCCTTTCTCGATCCTGAGGTACTGAAGAAAACGGTCGATCCACTCTTGATTGGTCAGCGAAGATTCGCTCATTACACTACGAAGGCTATACTAAGCTTCGAGGAGATGGAATGCGTTAGCGGGTTGGGCGGTCACAGAAGGTGTGAATGAATTGAAGAAATGTTGAATGTGGGGGTATTCCCCTCCTCGCAGAGGAGGGGAATAGTTGCGCGAGTTCAATTCATTCACACCTTCACAGACCGCCCCTACAGTCAGGGAACCGCCGCTGTAGGCGCGGTCTGTGACCGCGCAGGGGGCTTCCCCGCCAACACCAACGCATTACGAGACCACGATGAAGTTATCCGACATTTCGGCCCGTCTGAATTGTGTTTTAAATGGCGACGGAGATGCGGAAATCACGCGGGTCGTGGGAATCGATGAGGCGGGGCCCGGCCACCTGACATTCGTTTCTAATGCCAAGTACGCCGCCAAGGCGCGCACGACCAAAGCGAGTGCCGTAATCGTGTCCACCGACTTTCCGGAAATTCCCGTAGCGACACTCCGGAGCCCGAATCCATATCTGACGTTCGCGCGTGCGGTGGAACTCTTCTATGAGACCCCGCGAGCAACGCGCCGAGTCGATCCCGCTGCGATCATTGCGTCGTCAGCAAAGATAGGAGAAGGAGCTTCCATCGGGCCGTATGTGGTGATCGAGGACGATGTTCAAATTGGAAGCAACTGTACGATCTACCCCTTTGTCCATATCTGCCGCGGTGTTTGTATTGGCGACAACTTTAAGGCCTACGCCCATGTCACCGTTCGCGAGTTTTGCATGCTTGGCAACAACGTCATTCTTCAAGATGGGGCGAAGATCGGTACCGATGGGTTCGGATATGCCAAGCAAGACGACGGCACGTATTACAAAATCGTTCAGTCCGGAATTGTCGTTCTCGAAGATGACGTCGAAGTCGGCGCCAACGCCACAATCGATCGTGCCACCATCGGCGAAACACGCGTTCGCCGCGGCGCAAAAATCGACAACCTCGTGCAAGTCGGTCACGCCTCCGACGTTGGCGAAGATACGCTGCTTTGCGCGCAGGTCGGTCTGGCAGGAAGTTCGAAAATCGGCCGCAGCGTGATTCTGACCGGACAGGTCGGGGTCGCCGGCCACCTGGAGGTCGGCGACCGCGTCGTTGCGACGGCTCAGACGGGAATTCCGAACTCGATCGAGCCCGATAAGATTGTCTCCGGATATCCGGCGATCGATAACAAGCTTTGGTTGAAAAGCTCCGCCATCTTCAAACGGCTGCCCGAACTACTCAGGCGGATCGAAGCTTTGGAGAGGAGTAAACCCTCTCCCTCTGGGAGAGGGCGCGAAGCGTGAGCCCGATAGGGCGAAACCTCAGGAAAGGGTGACGGTGCAAGATTTGCACAAATCTTGTAAGCCGCACCCGGCGCGCCAGCATTTCCTGAGGCTTCGCCCTATCGGGCTCGCGCTTCGCGTGGCTGTCGTGCCGCCCTCTCCCACAGGGAGAGGGGCCCTGAACGCTCTCCAATCTGTTGCCGCCACATCGCGTAATACAGACCCTTGAGTTCTACTAGCTCGTCGTGCCGTCCGGACTCCACGATTCGCCCGCGCTCCAGGACGAAAATCTTGTCAGCGTGGATAACCGTCGAAAGACGATGCGCGATGAGGATCGTGATGAGATCTTTCCGGACAGATACCTCGCGGATTGTTTCCGATATTTCCTCTTCCGTCAGCGAATCCAACGATGACGTCGCTTCATCGAAAACGAGGAGATTCGGCCGGCGCAGCAACGCCCGTGCAATCGACAGGCGCTGCTTCTCTCCACCGGAAACCTTCACGCCGCCTTCTCCAATGACGGTATCCAGTCCTTTGTCGGCGCGCCGAAGCAGGCTCTGACATGCGGCTTTGTTCAGGACGGTCATACAGTCCTCGTCGCTCGCATTCGGGTTCACAAACAGAAGGTTCTCGCGAATGCTTCCGGAAAATAATTGCGTATCTTGCGTCACGAGTCCGATCCGTTCCCTCAGTTGATTTAGATCGACATCCTCGATTGAAAAACCGTCATATCGTATATCGCCGGCCTGTGGCCGATAGAGTCCAACGAGAAGCTTCACAAGCGTTGTTTTGCCCGAACCAGACGGACCTACAAACGCGATTGTCTCGCCGAGCGAACCCGTAAACGAAATCCCGTCGAGAGCTTTTGTCGTTGCCGATTGATGCTGAAAGATAACGTTTTCGAATTCGACCCGGCTCAGACTCGCCAAGCTAACCGGACGCTGAGGCCGGGGCTCCTTCGGTGTATTCAAAATGTCTTCGAAGTTCTTCAACGAGACTTCTGTCTCTCGATAGACGTTAATGACGTTGCCGACTTCTTGCAGAGGGCCAAAGATAAAGAAGGAATAAATCCACAGCGAGAAAAATTGCCCCATGGTGATTTCACGCGCAAAGATCAAATACAGCATGAGACCCAAAATCGACGTGCGCATTGCATTCACCGTTGTTCCCTGGATAAAGCTGAGGCTGCGCAGATACTTCACTTTATTCAGCTCGAGACCGAGGATCTTACCCGTCGTGCTGTTCAGGCGTTTGATTTCCTGTTGGGCAAGGCCGAGACTCTTCACCAGCTCGATGTTTCTCAGGGACTCTGTAGTCGAACCTGCAAGGGCTGTCGTTTCAGCAACAATCACCTTTTGAATTTTTTTGATTTTGCGGCTGAGCACGGAAACCAATGTGCCGAGGATGGGTATCGTGAGGAAATATACAGTGGCAATCAGCCAGTGCACTCTCAGCGCATAGACCATGACAAACACAACACCCACCAGCGAAATGAACAGAATGTTGACGACTGCGTTCGTCAGCCGCTCCACGTCCGCCCGGACTTTCTGGAGCTTCCCGAGTGTTTCGCCGCTGCGCTGATCTTCGAAAACCGCATACGGCAGCTCGAGTGAATGCCGGACGCCATCGGAATAAATCTGAGCACCCAGCCGTTGTGTAATGACGTTGATGTAGTAGTCCTGGAAATTTTTTGCCACGCGGGAAACGAACGCGACCCCAACCGCGGCTGCGAGCAGCAGGCCGACGCCTCGAAAGAACTCTCCCGTTGTGTAGTTGCTGTATCGAGTGGCGTAGTCATCGATAACGTGGCGAAAGATGACGGGATCCAGGAGCGAAAAGACTTGGTTGATCGCCGCGAGCACCAGGATCAATACAACGAAAAACCTATACTGTTGGAGGTATCCGAAAAGAATTCTCATATTTCCACTGGTCGTATTCCCCTCCTCACAGAGGAGGGGAATCGGTTAGACCGTCCGTCCGCGTTCTGCTGCGGATTTGCGCGCAACAACGGTTTGCGCCGCTGCCAATCGCGCGATCGGCACCCGATAAGGGGAACAGCTCACATAGTCGAGTCCGACCTCATCAAAGAACTCGATCGAGGAAGGATCGCCGCCGTGCTCGCCGCAGATCCCGATTTTGAGGTTCGATCGGGTGGACCGGCCCTTTTCAAGGCCCAGCCTGACGAGGACGCCCACGCCATCGCGATCCAACTCCTGGAAAGGATCGGCTTTCAGGATCCCTTTCTCCATGTAATCCACAATGATCTTGCCGGCATCATCACGAGAGAAACCGAACGTCGTCTGAGTCAGATCGTTCGTTCCAAAGGAGAAGAACTCCGCTGTCTCAGCAATCTTATCTGCGACGACGGCTGCGCGCGGCAACTCGATCATAGTCCCGACGGCATAGTGCACGGTGACGCCTGTTTTCGCGAAAACCTGTTGGGCGATCCGGTCCACGATCGTTTTCTGTTCTTCAAACTCCTTCGGAACACCAACCAATGGAATCATGATTTCCGGTTTAACTTTCTTGCCTTCGTTTTGTACCGTGCAAGCCGCTTCAAAAATCGCCTGACATTGCATCTCAGAGATTTCCGGATATGTAATACCTAGCCTGCAGCCACGGTGCCCAAGCATCGGATTGACCTCGTGCAAGGACTCTACGCGTTTGAGCAATTTTTCCTTCTCTTCGATTTCATTCGACGGGCCGTTTTTCGCGCGAAGCGCCGCGATGTCAAGCATCAACTCCTCTCGCTTAGGTAAGAACTCGTGTAGTGGCGGGTCAAGCAATCGAATCGTTACGGGCAAGCCATCCATGACTCGGAACAGACCTTCGAAGTCCGAGCGCTGAAACGGAAGTAATTTGCTCAAATACTCACGCCTCTCAGGTTCCGTGTCCGACAGAATCATCTTCTGAACGTGCGGCAATCGGTCTTTGGCGAAAAACATGTGCTCGGTTCGGCACAGACCTATACCTTCTGCGCCGAATTTTCGTGCGACCTCTGCATCGCTCGGAACATCGGCGTTGGCCCAAATCTGAAGATGACGGAACCGGTCTGTCAACTCGAGGAAGCCGACGAAGTCTGGATCACTGGGGTCTGGCTCAATTGTTGGAATGACACCTTCGAAAACTCTTCCGGTGGAACCTTCAAGTGTTATTTGGTCACCCTCTCGCAGTTTCTTGTTGCCAACGCTTAGAGTTTTGTTTCTTTCGTCGATCTGAATCGCTTCAGCGCCCACAACACAGCATTTACCTCTGCCTCTTGCCACCACAGCGGCATGACTTGTCATTCCGCCGCGTGCGGTTAGAATCCCCACTGAGACATCCATACCGTGAATATCATCCGGCACGGTTTCCTTCCGTACGAGCACGACAGGGCCTTGTTCCGCCATCTGCACCGCGTCGCCAGCTGAGAAAACAATCTTGCCGCTGACGGCACCCGGTGAAGCGGGCAATCCTTTCGTGAGCTCCTTAACGTTCTCAAGGATCTTCGGATTCAAGATAGGATGGAGACACTGATCAATATGCCGCGGTTCCACACGCATTAGAGCTTCCTCGGCTGAAATTAATCCTTCACGCACCATGTCAATAGCGATCTTGACAGCAGCTCTGCCGGTCCGCTGCCCGTTTCGCGTCTGCAACATGTAAAGACGCCCCTCTTGAATCGTGAACTCAAAATCCTGAACGTCACGATAATGCCGTTCTAGACGATTGGTAATTTCGTGCAACTCTGTGTAACACTCAGGTAGCACTTCCTGTAGCTCCCGAAGCTTCTTCGGCGTACGAGTGCCTGCGACCACGTCTTCACCTTGCGCGTTAATGAGAAATTCCCCGTAAAACTCTTTTTCTCCGGTTGAGGGATTCCTAGTGAATCCCACACCCGTAGCCGATCTATTCCCCATGTTCCCAAAAACCATGGCCTGTACGTTTACCGCAGTACCAAGAGATTCGGAAATCTTGTGCTGCGCACGATAGTAAGTCGCGCGAGGGTTCCTCCATGATCCGAAAACGGCATTGATCGCGCCTTGAAGCTGCTGCGTTGGATCTTCGGGAAAATCGGTCTTCGTTTTTCCCTTCACGAGAGCTCTGTATTGCTTCACGAGTTCTTGCAACGACGGCACGGGAATTTCGGTGTCGAGCTTCGCGCCGGCCTTCTCTTTGATATGGTCGAAGATCTCATCGAATTGACGCTTCTCGATTTGAAGGACGACGTTTCCATACATCTGGATCAACCGGCGGTAACTATCCCAGGCAAAGCGTTCGTTGCCAGTCCGTTTCGCAAGCGCCTTTACGGTTGTTTCATTGAGGCCAAGGTTCAGAATCGTATCCATCATTCCCGGCATCGAAAACTTCGCGCCCGACCGCACCGATACCAGCAGCGGGCGTTCGGTCGAGCCCAGCTTCTGCTCGGTTACGGATTCCAGCCGCGCCAAAGCCTCGTCCACCTGTTTTTGAATGTCGCTGCCGAGCTTGCCCTTGTTCTCGTAGAAGATCCGGCAGACCTCAGTGCTGATCGTAAATCCCGGCGGCACCGGTAATCCCGCATTGGTCATCTCGGCCAGGCCTGCGCCTTTGCCGCCCAGCGTGTCTTTCATGTCGCCCTTGCCTTCAGCCTTCCCACCACTGAAGAAGTAAACGTATTTCTGCATCTTATTCTCCTAGCTTGAGACCCTCACCCTTTTCTTGAGGCTTCGCCCTATCGGGCTCGCTACTGCTCCGAATAACGACGAATCCAGTATTCGTTCAACTCGTGTAACGTGCGGATGGCACGATCGCTGGTACCTCCGTGACCGTTTAACGGATGCCTCAAAATCGTCTGAGCCAGTTCGACCACTTCCGTCAGCATTCCTGACGCGTTTCGGTGATCGCAGCTACTACAGATCACTGCCTGCAGCCCAGCGGCTAAAAATCGCTCGTCGTCAATCTCAATCGACCTGCCACAGACCGAGCACAGGAACAAATCGGGAAAAACACCGGATAGGCGCAGCATCCAGACTTCGAAGTAGCATCTGGCAAACCCAATCGGACAGCCCTGCTCGAGCGCGCGAACGGTCATCCGCACCAGACGGAATGCAGCATCCTGCGGTTCGTGGTCGGGCAAGAACCGATCAACGAGCTCCACCAGGTGCGCGGCGCAGACAGCGCGATCGTAATCCTCGAAAAGTTTCATTGGGGAATCCAGCAACTCTGTCGACTGGATTCGCACCAACTCGCGGTTCTCTCTTTCGAAAAACTGAATTCGCGCATGGGCCAGCGGTTCCAGCGATGCGCCAAAACGGTTCTTCATTCGCCGCGCGCCGTTGGCAACGCCCCGCAGCTTTCCATAATCGCGGCTAAAAAATGCGACGATGCGATCCGCCTCCCCGAGCGGATACGTCTTCAAGATAATCGAGTCGCTCTGATGGAGAGGCATATCGGGCGCGTAAATTATGAAAAATAGCACAACTGGCGTCACAGGAATCGGCTTAAATACGATGGACACCACGTTTACGCGAAAACAGCGTCTACTTCTTACAGCACCAAATTGTGACGCTGGAGGTCAGTGTGCGAAACAAGGTCATTATCGGCCTTGGAGTTCTCGTAATTTTTGCAGCGATTGCACTCCTGGTTGCGCCCGCTCTCATAGATGTGAATCATTATCGGCCGCAAATCGAGGGCAAGTTACGGGATCGGCTTGGCCGCGAGGTTTCTCTAGGTCCGATGAAGCTCAGTCTCATTCCCATGGCATTTCTCGTCGAGAACGTAGAAATCGCCGAGGATCCCGCATTTAGGGCCGGACGGCCATTCGCGCAGGTGCAGAAGTTATTCATCCGCCCGCGATTGCTCCCATTGCTGCATCATGAGGTCGAGATCCAGAGTCTTCAACTCGATCGTCCAGCGATGGAACTGATTCGGAATGAGCAGGGCATATGGAATTTTTCGACTTTAGCGCGGGGGAAACAACAAGGAGCCGAGTCCAGCACGGTTTCACTCGGCAGCCTCAAGATTTACGACGGACAGATCGGTTTTACCGACCGCCAGCAGGCCACGCCGCGCGCTGTTTACGACCACATCGATCTAGTCGTTTCTGATTTCTCCACCGAAAAGCCGTTTTGGACGGACGTGCACGCTCACCTGCCGGGTTCGGGCGAGCAGGTCATCGTTTTGCAGGGGAAGGTAGGTCCGATTCAACGAGACGCCATAGCGCGCACGCCGTTTGATGGCAAATTGTCTCTCACAGCAGTTTCGCTGTCAGGCGTACAGCGCTTCGTCAACGTAGAGGCGTTGGCAAACTCCGATGCCGTTCTGACTGGAAACGCGCAAGTGAAGAACAGCAATGGCGCGTTTGCTTCGACGGGCAGGTTCGAAGCGCAGACTGCTCGAATTCACGGAGTAGACCTCGGCTACCCCATCACACTGGATTACCAGGTCACCGGCGATCTCAATGAATCGAGTGCTGCGATCCAGAGGGCCAATCTGAAGCTGGGCCCTACGCCCGTGTCTATTCAGGGCACCATTGATGCGAAGCCCAAGCCGATGCAGGTGGATATGACCGTGCAGTCTTCAAATGCATCGATTGCAGAAGCGGCTCGGCTGGCTGCGGCATTTGGTGCGGCTTTCAATGCTAAGAACGATGTCAACGGAGTCTTGAACCTGAATGTACATGCCCAGGGCCCCGTTATGAAGCCGGCCCTGAACGGTCAGATCGCGGCGCACAACATCCGCTTGAGTGGCGGAGAACTGCGCGAGCCCGTACGAGTGGATGCTATAGAAGTGTCCCTTTCGCCTGAAGCGGTGCGTTCGAATGAGTTTACGGCCAGCACTGGACGCACCAGCGCGGCCGTACAGTTCCTGGTATCCGGTTACGTTTCCGATTCTCCGAACCTTCAGGCGAAACTCACCACAGAGAAGGCGGACCTCGCAGAACTACTAAGAATCGCGCATGCCTATGGGCTCTCCGCGGCAGAAGGTATGAACGGGTCGGGTTCAGTCACATTGAACGTTTCCGCCAGCGGGCCCATCCGGCAGTTGGATCAAATGACGTTCGATGGAAGCGGTGAGATCCGTAACACATCACTGGATCTTCCATCACTTGCGAAGCCGGTAGCAGTCCGCCACGCCGGCCTGCGATTCAGCGGGGCTGGCGCGAGTATGGATAACTTCGACGTCTCCGTCGGCCAGACGATCGCTCGTGGTAATCTTGCGATCTGCAACTTCAATTCCCCGCGAGTCCAATTCACTATCGCAGCAAATCACATCAATGTCGGAGAATTGGAACAGCTCTTCAAGCCGCGGGAAGCACAAGCCGCACCGGCTCGCTCCACTCCCTCCACAACTCAGGCGGCCGGCTCCTCCAATCAAGAAAGCCTGCTCAACCGGATAAGCGGTACCGGCTCATTCACAGCCGATACGCTTGTCTATGATCAACTCACGCTAAACAACGTGCGTTCTTCAGTAACGATGGATCACGGCATCATCACCATGAAACCGGTTGGGGCGGCGGTTTACAATGGAAAACAGTCCGGCACCATTGTCGTGAATACTCGGACCACTCCGCCGACCTATACCGTAGACAGCAGCTTGCAAGGTGTCGACGCCAACCAACTCCTTTCGTCCATCTCACCGGTCAAGCAGACACTCTATGGACTTCTGTCTGCGGTCGCCGATACCCATTTCACGACAAGTGGCGGCGCAGGGGGCATCTTACCGTCGTTGAGTGGAAGAGTTTCTCTCAATCTCAAGGATGGGAAGATCGCTAATTTCGATCTTCTACATCAACTGGCGACAATCGCTCAGTTTCAACGTACGGCCAAGGCCGTTGAACCGTTCACGCAGTTGGTCCAATTGACTGGGGATTTTGATATCAACAAGGGTGTTGCCCGGACGAATAACCTCAAAGCAGCAATCGACGCGGGCAGCATCGCAGCCGATGGTATTGTGGATCTGGCGCAGCAGAAATTTAACCTGCATCTCACTGCCGTACTTTCGCAGCAATTCAGTCATTCAGTGGGAGGAACGAATATCGGCGGTTTCTTGAACACGGCGCTCGCCAATAACAAGGGTGAACTGATCATTCCAGTGCTCGTTACAGGCACATTTCATGAACCGCAGTTTGCACCAGATCTCGAAAAGGTGGCCCAGATGAAATTGCAGAAGCTTGTTCCGGGCCTCGACGATCCAGCCGGACTTACACATGGTATTCTGGGAGAAATCCGCCGCGGTATTCCGACTCTTCCGGAAGTACGAGAGTTCCTCAAACAGCGCGGCTATACTATGGCCTGGTGAAGAACACAATTCTGCTGGTCTTTTTCGTGGGCTTCGGAGTGTTGTTGGCGCTCATTGCCGCAGCGGGCACGATTGCCGTGGGCAAAGCGAGCACGATCTTCGGTGAACACGCCGCGATCAATGTCGCCTATGACCGCTTTCAGTTTGCGCTGGGCGGCCTGCGATCCGAGATCTTCCTTGCCAGCCTGTACGTCCACGAGTTGATGCTGGATTCCGAATCGAAAGCCGCGGACGAACAACGGGACCGGCTGAAAACAGGTGAAGGCTTGGCGCAAGGCTCCCTGGAGGAACTGAAATCGCTTGCCGCGCCCGAACTCTCCTCCGACATCGACGAACTGCGCGACGAGATTGACAGCTATTGGGCCTATCTCGCACCTGCTTTGGAGGATCCGGAGCTTGGTACTCCTCAGAAGTTTGAAACGCTGCAGCGGGAATTTGTCGCCCGTCATGACTCCGCATTGGCCATCACGCGCCGCATCGAAGACATCAATCGCGAAAGCTTTGAACGGCGCCGCAAGAGCCTGGCCGAATCTCAGGATGAATTCATACACTATATATGGGTCACCGTTGCCGTTACGCTCGGTCTGGGTTTTGTCATAGCGGGAGCCAGCGGATATGGAATGTACAGGTTGCAACTCCGGGCTGACCGGCAGCGCCAACGCAGGGAAAAAGCGGAGTCCGAGCTAAGACGGCTCTCGTCTCAGCTCTTACACACGCAAGAAGAAGAACGGCGGCACTTATCCAGAGAGCTCCACGACGAGGTGGGCCAGACGCTCACAGCCCTGGGAATGGAGCTTGGAAATGTCGAGCGATTGCGGGCCGGACCTCCACACGAATTTACAGGGCACCTCAAGGAAGCGAGGCGCCTGGTGCACGATACGCTGAATACTGTTCGCAGTATTGCGATGGGTTTGCGTCCCTCCATGCTCGACGACTCCGGCCTAGCACCCGCCCTGCGTTGGCAAACGCGCGAGTTCTCGAAGTACACCGGCATCCCTGTCGCTGTTGACATCGACGGCCCCGTCGATTCGATCGGCGATCTGCAACGAACGTGCATCTATCGCGTTGTTCAGGAGGCACTGACCAACTGTGCGCGTCATTCGAAGGCCAACAACGCGCATCTCACGTTGAGGAGAAGCTCAGAACAGGTGCGACTCGAATTGGCGGACGACGGAATTGGATTCGGCACCGACGCATCCTATCGCGGTATGGGACTCATCGGAATCGAAGAGAGAGTGCGGGAACTTGGAGGAAGTGTCGAGATCGCCTCTGCGCCAGGAAAGGGTACACGGCTCTCGGTCGAAATCCCTTTGAATGGAAACGCGTGATCCAACTCGTATGAAAGCCGCAAATAAGCTGCGGATTATAGTGGCCGACGATCACGACATCGTTCGCAAGGGCCTCTGTTACCTGCTGGCGCGACGAAAAGAAATCGAGGTCGCGGGTGAAGCGCGCAATGGCCGGGACGTACTCGCTCTTGTCGAAGAAGTCCGTCCCGACATTGCCATCCTCGATATTGCGATGCCTTTGCTGAACGGTATCGATGCCGCCGCGCAAATCAGCCGTCAATTCCCCGAGACGAAAACCATACTTTTGTCGATGCACTCGGATGAGGATTATCTCCTGCGCGCCATGAACGCGGGCGTCAAAGGATATCTTCTCAAGGACACGGTCGAAGAAGATCTCGACAATGCGATCGACGCGGTCCGAAGGAATAAACCGTTCTTCAGCCAGGCGATTGCCGAAATCCTGCTCGAGGAACACCTGCAGGAACTCAAAGCCAAAGGTCTTCAGGACTCTTTTGATTTACTGACGAACCGCGAAAAGGAAATTCTGCAACTCCTGGCCGAAGGCCGCTCCAACAAGGAAGTCGCCCAACTTCTGAACCTCAGCACGTTGACTGTGGAGACGCACCGTTCCAACCTCATGCAGAAGCTCAATCTTCACAACACGGCGGAAATCGTGCTCTATGCGGTCCGCAAAAAAATCATTTCCTAAAAAAATGGTGCGGGCGTCCCCGTGAAAAGACGGCCCACACCAGTGTTGGGACCTAATGTTCGGAGGATGAGCGCAAGTGATCGGAAAGGCCGAGCACTGTGAACTCACGAGAATCATAGTGCGATGCACTGGCCGGGGAAATACCGTCTATAGGGTATTTTGGTATATTCGTCCTTTTTCGTCACAGGGGGATTAATGGCCGGTGCAACGATGGAAAAGATTGTGTCGCTGTGCAAGCGGCGCGGCTTTCTCTTTCAAGGCAGCGAGCTTTACGGCGGCCTCCAGGGCACCTGGGATTATGGCCCAATGGGCGTCGAGCTCAAAAACAACGTCAAGCGCGCGTGGTGGCGGGCAAACGTTTACGAGCGCGACGATGTGGAGGGTCTCGACGCTGCCATCCTCATGAACAGACTCGTTCTGCGATATTCGGGTCATGAGGCGACTTTTTCCGACCCGTTGGTCGACTGCCGCAAGTGTAAAAAGCGCTTTCGAGCGGACCAGATCGAGCCCGGCGAAAAGTGTCCGGAAGGCGGACTCCACGACTTGACCGAACCGCGCCCGTTTAATCTGATGTTCAAGACGACAGTCGGACCGATCGAAAACGATGAGAACGTCGCCTACCTCAGACCTGAAACCGCTCAAGGCATTTTCGTCAATTTCAAAAACGTGCTGGATTCGACAAATCGCAAGCTTCCGTTTGGCATAGCTCAGATCGGTAAGGCATATCGCAATGAAATTACACCGAAGAATTTTATTTTCCGTGTTCGCGAGTTTGAACAGATGGAAATTGAGTATTTCGTCATGCCGGGAACCGATGAAGAGTGGCACAAGCGCTGGATCGACGAACGGGTCGCGTGGTATCACCAGTATGGAATCCGCCCGGAGAATTTGAAACAGTACGCGCAAAATCCGGAGGATCTCTCACATTATTCCAAAGCCACAACGGACCTCCTATATCGATTCTTTCCTGAACGAGACGACGAAAAGCAATTTGATGAAGTCGAAGGGATTGCGAACCGTACAAACTATGATCTGACCTGTCATACCAAGGGCGGCAAGACGACATTTAAAGACGGAACATTCCTGGTCAACGAACATGCCGTGCTCAAGCAGACTTACTACGACCAGGCTTCGAACCAGCATCTCACGCCGTACGTAATCGAGCCATCGGGCGGCGTCGATCGCATCACGCTTGCCTTCCTAATGGATGCATACGAAGAGCAAAAGCTGGAAGGCGGGAAAGAGAGAACCGTGTTGCATCTTCATGCGGACCTGGCGCCCGTCAAGGTCGCCGTCATTCCTCTCGCCCGCAACAAGCCGGATATGGTGGAAATGGCCAAGCGGATCAAGAAGAGCTTGCAATCCACGGGGCGAATGCGCTCCCTTTTCGACGACAGCGGCAATATCGGAAAGTGCTACGCACGGCAGGACGAGATCGGCACTCCGTTTTGCGTGACCGTCGATCATCAGTCGCTCGAAGATGATCAGGTCACCGTTCGCCACCGCGACACGATGCTCCAGGATCGTATCTCGATAGACTCCCTGCACCGCTATCTGGAAGAGCGTCTGCGCTAACGCGCCATGGTAGAATTGTTTGACGCGTTGGGAATTGGAAACACAAGTCCATTTCAAGAGGTATGTCATGAAACGAGTAATAGTGTTGGTTGCGCTTCTTGCGATCGGGACGTTCTCAGCGGCGATCGCCGCCATGCAAGCGCCCGGCGGACAGCGTGGTCCGCAGGGACCAAACGTCGCCCAGATCGAAAAAGTGAAGGATAACCTTTACATGATCACCGGAGGCGGTGGGAACACGGCCGCGTTTATCACCGATCGCGGCGTGGTGGTCGTCGATACCAAGCTCGCCGGCTGGGGCCAGCCGATCCTCGACAAGATCAAAACCGTCACGGATAAGCCGGTGATTACGATCATCAACACGCATAGCCATCCGGACCACGTGGGCAGCAATGAAGCGTTTCCTGCAAACGTCGAATTCATTGCTCAGGAGATAACGAAATCCAACATGGAAAAGCAGGACGCATTCAAAGGCGACAAGGCCGGATACCTGCCGAAAAAAACATTCAAAGATAAGATGAGTGTCGGTTCAGGCAAGGACCAGATCGACCTGTTTTACTTCGGTCGCGGCCACACAGGCGGTGATGCGTGGGTCGTTTTTACGGCGTTGCGCACGATGCACGCGGGGGACATGTTTGCCGGAAAGAACGCGCCTTTAGTTGACGTGGCGAGTGGCGGCAGCGCGGTTGAATACGGCAAGACGCTGAGCAAAGCGTATTCGGCGGCCAAGAACATTGATACGATCATCACCGGCCACAGTACGTTGATGAAACCAGCGGATCTCAAAGAATACGCCGACTTCAATAATGACTTCATCACGTGGGTGGAGGGCGAAATGAAAGCCGGCAAAACCGTCGATCAGGCCGCCGCCGAATGGAAAGCCCCGGCGAAGTATCCCGGCTATGGCCCGCCGGCTCCGCTATTCGGGGGCATCAAAGGCAACATCCAGACTGCCTATAACGAACTGAAGAAATAGGAACACATAGTCTGCGTGGCAGGCGCTCACGCCTTCGAAGGGACGAGGAACACTGCAAAAATAGTGGCGGCCAAGCACATGACGACGGCAACGGAGAGCGCCGTTGCGATCGAATGTGCGGCCGCCACACCCGCGAATGCCGCTCCCAGCGGGAATCCGAGATAGTTGAAAGAGAATGAAACCGCGAAAGCGCGTCCCATCCAGGCCGGTTCCGTCCGGCGCTGCCGCAGTGTGAAAAGTGCGATGTCCATCGGACTTTGCAGTGCGCCGTATATCACCATGATCACCAGCAGCATCGCGAGATCCGATCGGAAGATGATGAGTGACACACTTATAGCGATTGCGGCCATAGGCAAGGCGAGCATCGCACGCTCGCGGTCGCGGCTATCCACGCGCCCAAATGCAACGGCTGAAGTGAAGCCGGCGAGACCTTGCACTGCGAAGAGGACTCCAACGACGGTCTCTCCAAAGCGCAACCGCTCGAGGACGATCACCGGGACAACAATATTCAAAACACCACCCGCGACATTGATCGAGGAAATCGAAAAGGCCAGACCTCGAAGCGTCGGATTTCGCCACGTGTAGACCAAACCACTCCAGGCATCAGCCAGAACCGATACGCTCGCGCCAGCCGGCCCGCCGGGCGCAGCGGGATCTTCGGAACGGCCAATCACGACAGCGGCAACACCAAAACTTGCGCCTATCCCAACCAATGCAATGGGGCCACCCCACAGAGCCACGAAGCCGGCGGCAATAGGCGGCCCGAGGATTGCGGCTACGATGAAGCCCGCGGAATCGATGGCATTGACGCGCTCCCACAGGTGAGGCGGAACGATTAAGGGAAAAAGGCTACGCAAACCGGTCGCCGAAAGCGGATTCGTGAGCGATGCGATACCAGTTATAACGATCAACAACCATGCAGGCAGCGAACCAGCAAGCGCTAAGCCTCCCATCAACGTCAGAGCTGCCAGCGCGACGACATAGTCCAGCGCGACCAGCAGCATTCGTCCATGCCGATCCAAAAGGGCGCCGGCGATCGGGCTCACGAGCAGTCCGGGAAAGATGTTGAAGAACGTCGCCACTCCGGCTAGCGCCGCGGATCGATACGAGGTCAACGTGAAAAGGACGATGGCCACAGCAACCATCGATTGCCCAACACGGGCAATCTGCATTCCCAGCAAAATCCGTCCAACCGAAGGCAGCTTCAGTAGCGCGCCATACGAATGATCGTGTTCGAGTCCGCTGTGCACTTGACGAATTCTAACCTTATCATCTCAATTGAAATATTGGCGCGCGCTACTCAATCCGGTTCGGAGGGCCGATGGCAACCAGAGAGTGCTATCACTGCAAGCAAGAGATTGAAGAAGGTACGGCGCACGATTGCTGGACGACGACGGAAGAAAACCTCACGCGTGATCTTCCCGAAGACCTGATCGATGCCTGGGAGCGATTGCGGGAAACAGCGGCTGAGTTTGGCGATCAAAGGATCTACGCCTCGCATCGATCGATCATGTTCTCGCGCAAGACCTGTTATTTCTTTGTCCGTCCGCAAAAGAAGTTTCTGGAGATCTGGTTCTTTCTTGGCAGGAAGATCAAAGATTCACGCATACGGAAGATCGTTCCCACATCGAACGTCAAATTCGGACATCAAATCCGTGTTATCCATCGTGACGAGGTCGAGTCACCGATCACGGACTGGCTTAAAGAGGCTTATAACGTTTCCGCCTCCCTTCATCCTGCTGCGAAGAAGAGGAGGAAGCCGGCCTAATGCCACTGCGGCATAAAATGAAAGTTGCGAAGCCACCGAAAGCGCCGCAGGCTTCGCGCCCGGCGCGCCAGCTTCTATTAAGCTGGCGCGTCCACCCCTCCTCTGCGAGGAGGGGAATAGTCTGCGCGAGTTCAATTCATTCATAGCTTCATAGAGCGCCCCTACAGCTGGGGACAATGTTAGGACCTGTCCGGGAGTGACTCGCTACTATTCGGCAAACGGGTGGCGCTTGTACCGCTGGGCCTCGGCCTTTAGCTCCGGGTTGCAGTCGAGCGCCTGCAGGGCTTCGTAGTGTTCAAGGGCCTGGGTGCGGTCCCCCTTGGAGTCGAAAAGTTTTCCCAGCCAAAGATGAGCACGGCCCTTTTCGTTGGCGGTTGCGTCATTGGTGGAGAGGACTTGTTGGAAAGCGCCGGTTGCCTTTTCAAACTGGTGGTTATTGATGTCATTCATGCCAAGCACCGAGAGAACTCTGGCTTGACGGAGGCGTTCGTAGCCGTGGGTGCTGGAATGGATTTTCCCCAGAATTTGTTCGTATACGCGTTCGGCATCGTCCCACCTCTGCATCTTTCCATATAAGGACGCCTTCGCAAGTTCGAAGGGAAAATTGCGGGGATACCTGGAGTGAAGCTCTTCAAGAAGTTTCAACGCCTCTTCGTAGCGCTTCTCGCGTGTATATACGACAACGAGAATCATTTTCGCATCGGTTGAGGCGATTTTTCCTTTTGCAGCCACCGCTTGGAGTTCCTGAATGCCGATGTCTTTGCCTGCGCTGCGCACACCGAGGGGAGATAGCACGAATCTGAGAAGACCCGGAAGCACACCGACAACGTAATCGTAGGCACCAACGCCGAGCTGCGCGTCATTGAATGTGGGATCGAGCTTCAGCACCTGCTGGTGAAGATCATGCGCCTCCTTCGCCTTGCCATGCGCAGACACATATGACCGTTTGACGGTGGCCTCGAAGGCAGCCAGGGTCCCTTGTGAAATTCCCTTCGCATACAGCGCTCGCACATCATTTGGATTTTTCTTCAGTATCGCCTCCGCTTTTTGGATCGCGATCCCGACGGTTTCGCGAAGCCGCTTTTCGTCTGCCGGATTGACGGTATCTTTCGAATCCCGTGTTCCCAAGGATCTGCCCGAGAAACTTTCGATGTTCAGCTTCTGCTGGTTGAACGTGATCCGGACCCAGATCGCAGAAGCGAGCGCATTCCAGTAATCGGGATTGTCGGAGTAATCGTGCGTCAACGTTTCGAAGCCGTGCTCAGCGGTGTTAAAGTCGAGATTGTACAGGGCGTTGGTCGCCGCTTCGTAAATCTGTTTGGCATCGTCGGCCAAAGCAGACTGCACGAGCAGAAAGAACGGGAGTAGCGCGGCCGAAAACAGAATGCTGCCGCGGATTTTCTGGGCGAAGCCACGGAGGCCGGATTGAAAAGACATGATCCCTTTTAGAGATAACATTCCGTCGCGCTCATTTCCAATCATCACGGTCTCGATCATCATAGCCAATGTCTGCGTCTTTTTTTACGAACTGTCGCTTGGAAGCCGCAGCTTCGAACGATTCATTATGCATTATGGAGTTGTTCCGACGACGATACTCGCCTGGCCACAGTCGCATGTTCCCTTTACCGCTGTCGCGCTGCCGTTCTTCACTTCGATATTCCTGCATGCTGGCTGGCTCCATCTGATCGGCAACATGTGGTACCTCTGGATTTTCGGAGACAACATTGAGGACCGCTTGGGCCATTTCGCGTACCTCATATTTTACCTGGTCTGCGGTTTGGGCGCGGGAATTGTCCACACGGTACTGAATTCTCAGACCACGGTCCCCAGCGTCGGAGCGAGCGGGGCGATCGCGGGCGTTTTGGGCGCGTATATGGTGTCGTACCCTTTTGCACGGGTTCTCACGCTCGTACCGATTTTTATTTTTCTGCAGGTCATTGAAATTCCGGCGGTGCTCCTCCTCGTCTTTTGGTTCCTGATGCAATTCTTGTATGGAGCTGCTTCGCTGGCTTCAACCAGTACGAATGAAGGAGGCGTCGCGTGGTGGGCACACGTCGGCGGCTTCACCATCGGAATCATCCTGGTGCTCCTGCTTCCTCGCAAGGACCGGCCGCGATATGGGTATTCGCGATATTAGGCGAATTTTTAAAGCAATCGTGATCAATCCGGTCGCGCCGGATCGTGTCGATTACTACGATCCCGGCTATCTGGTAATCGAAGGCGAGAGGATAGCCCTTCTCACCAGCGACGATCCACAATCGGAGTTTCCTGGAGCCGAGTTCCGGGATATGAATGAAAGAGTCATCCTGCCCGGCTTCGTGGATACTCACGTTCACTTGCCACAGTTCGCCATCATGGGTGTTGGAAAAGGTCAATTGCTCACCTGGTTGAATACTTATACGTATCCGGAAGAAGCGCGATTTGCCGATCCCCAATACGCAGAAAAAATCTCCACGGCTTTCTTTGATGAATTGATAGCAAATGGCACAACCACCGCAGCCATCTACTGCTCCATTCACGAGCATGCGACCGACATCGCCTTTAGCGCAGCGCGCGCGAAAGGTGTGCGCGCGTTCATCGGCAAAGCGATGATGGATCGGAATGCCCCTTCTGAACTTCTGGAAGAATCACAAGATTCCATTGAGGCCAGCATGCGGCTTTTCCAAAGGTGGGATAACAGCGACGGCGGCCGGCTGCGCTACATATTTACGCCCCGTTATGCCGCCTCCTGCTCGATGACTCTGATGCAACGTGTCGGCGAGATCGCCCGCACTACGGGAGCTTTCGTGCAGTCGCACTTGGCCGAGAACAGCGATGAGGTCGAATGGGTCCATGAATTGTTTCCCGGTAAGGCGTCATATGCCGCCGTCTACGACGACGCCGGTCTGCTGGGCCCGCGCTCTCTTATGGCGCATTGCATCCATCTATCCGCCAAAGAAATAGACCTGCTTGCCGAACGCGCCGTTAAGGTGGCTTTCTGCCCTTATTCCAATCGAGCGCTCCACAGCGGCATTATGCCGTACCGGAAACTTAGGGAAGCGGGCATCAGCATTTCTCTTGGAACGGATATCGCCGGCGGTCCTACGTTATCGATGTTAGAACAGATGCGCGAAGCCATTCGGGCTACAGGGATGACTTCGGCCGAAGCCCTATACCTTGCAACGCTTGCCGGCGCAGCCGCCCTGGGCCTGTCCGATCGGATTGGTAATTTCGTTCCCGGCAAAGACGCAGACTTCCTTGCCGTCGACGTAAAACCGCGCCCAACCGCCGAGGAAGCTCTGTCGGCGCTCGGTTTGCATTGCGATAAAAATTGCGTTGCCGAAGTTTACGTTCGGGGCAACCTCATGTATTTTTAATTCCATGAAGCGTTTCCTGACCATCGCCGCCTTGTTGCTGCTCGCCCAACCTTCGCTCGCCGCCGACAAATGGCTGAGCATTCGTTCCAGGAATTTTCTGCTGGCGGGAAATGCCAGTGAATCCGAAATCCGCCGGGTCGGACGTACGCTCGAGGACTTCCGAACGGCGCTGGCGATGATGTTTCCCAAAATGGACCAAAGCTCCACAGTGCCTGTGACGATACTTGTCTTTAAGAATGATGAATCATTGAAGCCATATAAGCCGCTCTATCAGGGGCAGCCGTCGAATACGCTTGCGTTCTTCCAGCCCGGTGAGGATATCAATTACATCGCCGTGACCCCCGTCATCGGTTCTCCCAATATTGTGCTTCATGAGTACGTCCACTTCCTCCTCCGCGAGAACGTCGGCGGGTTACCTCTATGGATTACCGAGGGATTTGCGGAGTGCTACAGCACTTTCGAGATCGGCAACAGGGCAAATGAATTCAGCATAGGACGCGCGCCCGAACAGCATGTTGCGATGCTGAACCAGACACCGCAGTTCATTCCACTCAAGAGGCTGCTGTCGATTCAGCAGAACTCGCCGGAATACAACGAAGCGTCAAAGCAGGGGATGTTCTACGCCGAATCGTGGGCCTTCGTGCACTACTTGATCCTGGGCGCCGAAGGGAAGCGAAGAACTCAATTCGTTCAGTTGCTCACAGCGCTGACCAAAGGAGCACCTTTTGAGGACAGTTTCGGCGAAGCCTTCCAGACCGATTACGGCACGCTGGAAGACGAGGTCCGCGAATACGTCCGCAAGCGGACAAACTGGCCGAACATGAAGGTGACATCCAGAGAGAACCTGCAGATCGACGTACGTTCCATGACGACGACTACGCTCTCGGAAGGCGAGTCCGAATTTTATCTCGGCGATCTTCTCCTTCATTTGAATCGCCCCGTTGATGCGGAACCGCACTTGACCGCCGCCATTTCGAAGTCGCCAACTCTCAGCTCCGCTCAAACATCCCTCGCGCTGTTGCGCGTGCGACAAAAAAAATACGATGAAGCAGTGACATTACTGAAGAAGGCTGCGGAGTCGGACTCCAAGAATCCGATGATCAATTACTATTATGCCTATGGCCTCGAGCGCGCCGATGCCGATGCGCTCGCTAACGTTAACGCCGGTACACCGGAACGCTATGAAACCATGCGGACCTACGCGAAAAAATCGATGGAGTCGGCGCCGCGCTTTGTTGAAGCTTACGCTCTCTTTGCGCGAATCAATTTGAATTCGGGCGAGCACTTGGATGAGTCCGAAGCCGCGCTGAAGAAGGCTATCTCCATTGCACCCGGCCGTGACGATCTGAAAATGCTTCTGGCGCAAACGTACTTGCGCGAGGACCGAAACGCCGACGGCAGGGCTGTCCTCTCCGAGATCGAACGGAGCGCATCGGATCCGGAACTGCGCCGCCGTGCGACAACCCTGCTCGATAAGACTGAACAAATCGTCACATTTACAGAGATCACTGCCGGGATCGAAAAGAATGCCGGCAACGAAAGAAAAACTGAGGAGCGCATCCCGCTGCCTCCCGCTCCAACTACTACGAAAGATACCGTTCTGGAGGCACTGACACCCATCGGGCCAAATGTTGAGGGCGAAAAAACCGTCGGCCTCCTGGTGAATCTGGATTGCTCGAATGGCTTGACGCTTCGAGTCAGAACTGATGGCGGCACCTTCGATTTCCACTCACCGCAACCCGATAAAATTCAATTCGTCAGCTACACCGCCGATGTCTCCGGGAATATCAAGTGCGGATCGCGCAATCCCGGTACCCCCGTCTCTATTACATATCGCGCGCAGCCTGACGGCACGCGTGAGCCACTGGTTGTCGAGTTCGTAGAGAACAAGTAGGAAGAAGTACCCTCTCCCAGAGGGAGAGGGAATCTCGCCTGCAGAGGTGATTCAGTGGAGGCAGGCGTCCTATGCACTTCATCGCCTTGATGTCATTTATTGCAATGGCGCTCCATTCCCCTCCTCAGGAAAGCTATTCAACAGAGTGGAACAAAAAGTCCATTTTGAATACAGACAGG
>Ga0209157_1000066_pt1 | contig 89821 bp, 70 predicted proteins | sample GraSoiAngelo_135_FD_185892 | JGI IMG/M metagenome (GOLD analysis project Ga0209157, IMG submission 185892) | Grasslands soil microbial communities from the Angelo Coastal Reserve, California, USA - 14_0929_05_40cm (SPAdes) (version 2) | ecosystem: Environmental > Terrestrial > Soil > Grasslands ... | reverse complement strand
GCCGTGGCTCCACGAGATCCGCGAGGGGGCGATCGCGCGCTTCACCGAGCTCGGCTTCCCTACGATGAAGCAGGAGGAGTGGCGCTTCACGAGCGTGGCGCCGATCGCGGAGACGCGGTTCGCCCTGGCGCGGCCGGACGCGACGCGGACGCCCGCGCCGCGGGACATCGACCGCTTCGTGCCGCGGGCCGCGGGCCGGCGCCGGTTGGTCTTCGTCAACGGTCGGCACGTCCCCGCCCTGTCGGCGACCGAAGGGCTCCCCGCCGGCGTGACCGCGTTGGGACTCGCGGAAGCCTGCCGGCATCACGGGGACCTGGTCCGGCGGCACCTCGGGCGCTACGCCGGGGCGCCCCCCCCCAACCCCTTCACGGCGCTCAACACGGCCTTTCTCGACGATGGCGCGTTCGTGCACGTGGCGACCGGAGTAGAAATGGACGAGCCATTGCACTTGGTGTTCGTCACGGTCCCTCCGCCCGAGCCGCTCGTCTCCCACCCGCGCAACGTGGTGGTCGTGGAGCGTGGGGCGCGCGCCGCGGTGGTGGAGAGCTACGTCGCGCTCGCGGATGGCGTGTACTGGACGAACGCGGTGACGGAGCTCGCGGTCGGCGAAGGCGCGCGCGTGGAGTACTGCCGCGTGCAGCGCGAGAGTCGCGACGCGTTTCACGTCGGCGCGACCCACACACACCAGGCGCGCGACAGCGTGCTGGGCTGCCACGCCGTCGCGTTGGGGGGCGCGCTGTCCCGCCATGACGTGCACACCGTCCTCGCGGGGCCGGGCGGGCACCTCACGCTGAACGGCCTGTACCTGCTCGGCGGCGGGCAGCACGCCGACCACCACACGGTGATCGACCACGCGCAGCCCCATTGCGAGAGCCACGAGTACTTCAACGGCGTGCTCGACCACCGGGCCCACGGCGTGTTCAACGGACGCATCATCGTCCGACCGGGTGCCCAGCGAACCGACTCGAAGCAGACCAACAACAACCTGCTGCTGTCGACCGAGGCGCGCGCCGACAGCCAGCCGCAGCTCGAGATCCACGCGGACGACGTGAAGTGCACGCACGGCTCCACGGTCGGTCCCATCGACCAGCAGCAGCTGTTCTACCTCCGGAGCCGCGGCCTCTCGCAGGAAACGGCGCGCGGCCTCCTCACCTACGGCTTCGGCACCGAGATCCTGGGCCGCATGCCGGTGGGGGAGGTGCGGTCGCAGCTCGACTATCTCGTGCGCACCTGGTTGGCCGGCGGGGGCGCCGAGCGGCGCCGGGCCGCGTGATGCTCGACGCCGCCCGGATCCGCGCCGACTTCCCGCTGCTCGAGCAGCAGGAGAACGGCCACCGGCTCGTCTACCTCGACAACGCAGCGACGACGCAGAAGCCCGAGGCGGTGCTCGCCGCCGTCGCCGACTACTACCGCACCACCAACGCCAACGTGCATCGGGGGGCGTACAGTCTCGCGATCCGCGCCACGGAGGCCTACGAGGCCGCGCGTGCGAAGGTCGCGGGGTTCGTGAACGCCTGGGCGCCCGAGGGCGTCGTATTCACGCGCGGCACGACCGAGGCCTTGAACCTGGTCGCGGGCTCCTACGGCCGCGCCAACGTGCGCGCGGGCGACACCGTGGTGGTGACGGCGATGGACCACCACTCGAACCTCGTGCCGTGGCAGATCTTGTGTCAGGAGAAGGGTGCCACGTTGCGGATGGTCGAGCTCACGGACGACGGGCGGATCGATCTGTCGGATTTCGGCCGGGCCCTGGAGCGGCGCCCCAAGATCGTGGCCTTCCCCTTCGTCTCGAACGCGCTCGGCACCGTGAACCCGGCGGCGCAGCTCGCCCGGCTGGCGCACGCCGTGGGCGCCGCCGTCGTGGTGGACGGCGCGCAGTCCACGCCGCACCTCAACGTCGACGTGCAGCTGCTCGACTGCGACTTCTACGCGCTCTCGGGTCACAAGATGCTCGCCCCCATGGGCTCCGGCGCGCTGGTCGCGAAGCCAGCCCTGCTCGAGGCGATGCCGCCCTACCACGGCGGCGGTGAGATGATCTCGCGCGTATGGGACGACCATGCGACCTACAACAAGATCCCTCACAAGTTCGAGGCGGGGACGCCGAACGTGGAGGGCGCCGTGGGGCTCGCCGCCGCGGTCGACTACCTCGAGGCCATCGGCCTGGAGCGGATCGCCGAGCACGAGCAGGCGCTCGCCCAGGTGGCGATCGACAAGCTGACGCAAATCGACGGCGTCACCGTGTACGGCCCGCGCGACCACCGGGCGGGCGTCGTGTCGTTCACCTACGGGGACATCCATCCGCACGACATCGCGACCATCCTCGACCAGGACGGCGTGTGCATCCGCGCCGGGCACCATTGCGCTCAGCCGCTGATGCGCCGACTCAACGTCCCCGCGACGGCGCGGGCGTCGTTCTACCTCTATAACGGGCGCGACGACGTCGACGCGCTGGCCGGGTCGCTCGTCAAGGCGGGAGCCCTGTTTGGATACGTCCCTGCCTGAGCCCAAGCTCAGCACCCTCTACCAGGAGCTGATCCTCGATCACTATCGCCGGCCCCGCAACAAGGGGTCGCTCGAGGGCCCGACGCACGCCGTGTCGCTCACCAACCCCCTTTGCGGGGACGAGATCGACTTGCAGCTGCGCGTGGACGGGGACGTCATCCGCGAAGCGCGCTTCATCGGCCGGGGGTGCTCGATCAGCCAGGCGTCGGCGTCGATGATGACGCAGCTCTTGAAGGACAAGCCCGTGCCCCAGGCGCTGGCGCTCGCCGAGCGCATGACCGCGATGATGCACGGCGACGAGGCGGCGGCTCGCGACAAGTCGCTCGGGGACCTGCGGGCGCTCGCCGGCGTCTCCAAGTTCCCCGTACGCATCAAATGCGCGTTATTGCCCTGGAACGCGCTGACGGACGCGGTGAAATCCTCCTGACGAGGCTAGATTAGCCTCGCCACATGACGACCCCTGTCCCGATCCTGGTCCTCGACCAGGTGACCAAGCGCTTCGCAGGCCATACCGCCGTGGACGGCCTATCGCTGTCGGTCGCGACCGGCGCGATCTACGGGCTGCTCGGGCCGAACGGCGCCGGCAAGACGACCACGATCCGGATGATCCTCGACATCATCGAGCCGGACGCGGGATCGGTGCGGCTGTTCGGCGAGCCCAGCGGCGGCCGGACGCACACCGCCCGGATCGGCTACCTGCCCGAGGAGCGCGGGCTGTACCGCAAGATGCGCGTGCTCGACGTGCTCGTGTTCCTCGCCGAGGTGAAGGGCGTCGAGCGCCGCGCGGCCCGGGCCAAGGCGACCGCGTGGCTCGAGCGGCTGGGCCTCGCTGCCTGGCGGCTGCGCCGTATCGACGAGCTGTCGAAGGGGATGCAGCAGAAGGTGCAGTTCATCTCGACGATCCTGCACGAGCCGGAGCTGGTGATCCTGGACGAGCCGTTCGCCGGGCTCGATCCCGTCAACACCCAGGTCGTGAAGGACGCGGTGCTCGAGCTCACGCGCCACGGCGTCACGATCCTCTTCTCGACCCACATCATGGAGCAAGCCGAAAAGCTGTGCGACGAGCTGTGCATCATCGCGCGGGGGCGCAAGCTCGTGGAAGGCGCGTTGAGCGACATCAAGCGGACACGAAGCGGACACCACCTCATCATCGGGTTCGATGGGAGCGCCGGGGCCGCCGCGCAGGTGTTCGCCGACCGGGGACTGGTCAACAAGGTCGACGACTACGGCCAGTATGCCGAACTGGAGCTCGCGGCGGGGGCGGACCCGCAGCAGATCCTCCAGCGGCTGGTCGCCTCGGGCGCCCGGCTGTCCCGGTTCGAGCTCCAGGAGCCGTCACTCAACAAGATCTTCATCGACCTGGTCGGGCCGGACGCGGCGCGGGCCGAGGCGCGGCCGGATGCATAAGGTCTGGGCGGTGGTACGGCGCGAGTTCGTGGAGCGGATTCGCAGCAAGTGGTTCTGGGTGATGGCGCTGCTGGGCCCGGTGTTCTTCGGCGTCGTGTTCCTGCTCCCCGCCCTGCTCGCCGGCCGGGCCGGCATCAAGCGCATCGTCGTCGTGGACGGCACCACCGGTCCGGTCGGGGCCCGCATCACGGAGCTGCTCGATCAGAGCGAGGTGTTCCACGCGGTGCGCGTTCCGGCGACGGCCCACGTCGTCGATTCTCTCACGACGGCTGTGGGGGCGAAGCGCCTCGACGGCTTCCTGCTGTTGACGGACGCCGCCGTCGACTCGGGGACCGCGGAGTACCGCGGCTCCAACGTGTCCGCCTTTGGCGCCATCGCGGCGCTCGAGCGCACCATCGGCGAGGTCGTCGACGCGGTGCGGCTGGAGCACGCGGGCGTGGATCCGCAGGTGGTGGCGCGGGCGCGGATCCGAGTGCACCTCGTGACGCAGAAGATCGCGGGCGGCAGGACCACCGGGGAGAGCGCCGCGCAGTCATTCTCGCTCGCCTACTTCATGGCCATCATCCTCTACACGGCCATCCTGATCTACGGGATCAACGTGATGAGCTCCGTGCTCGAGGAGAAGACGACCCGCATCGTGGAAGTGCTGGTTTCTTCGCTGCGTCCCTTTCAGCTGATGCTGGGCAAAGTGCTCGGGGTCGGGGCGGTCTCGATCTTCCAGTTCCTGATCTGGGGTGTGTCCGTGCGGTTGCTCCTCGCCCAGCGCGGCCGCTTCATCAGCACCGGCGACCTGAACGAGGCCCGGCAGGTCTTCGACCTGCCGCATGTCAGCACTGCAACCGCGGCGCTCTTCATCACCTACTTCGTCGGCGGATTCCTGCTGTACTCCGCCATGTTCGCCGCCGTGGGCGCCATGTCCTCGACCGAGCAGGAGGCGCGGCAAGCGCAGCAGCCGGTGACTTGGCTGCTCGTCCTGTCGTTCGTCAGCATGTTCGCCATGCTGAATGATCCCGGCTCGCCCTTCGCGGTGACCCTGTCCCTCATCCCGTTCAGCGCGCCGATTGCGATGCCGGTGCGGTGGGCGGCCGGCACCCTGCCGACGTCCGAAGTCGCACTGTCGCTCGTCGTGCTCGCGCTGGCGATCGTCGGTGTCACGTGGGTGGCGGCGAGGATCTATCGAGTGGGCATGCTGATGACGGGGAAGCGACCGAGTGTGAGGGAGCTCGTGCGCTGGGTCAGAACTTCCTAGGACTGGCAAAGGCTAGACGCACAGACGCACCGCGGTGAACAGGGACTGCGAGTAGATGGGGTACGGCACGCAAGAGAATGGTGCCGTACCCCACGTTCCTTCCGCTCATGTTCCAGTACGATGCCTATGCACCACACGCTGAAGGCCTGGCAGCACGCGCAGCGGCTTGCCGTCGAGTGCGCCAAGGCCGCCAACAAGTTCCCCGACTTCGAGCAGGGCGCGCTCGCCGACCAGTTACGACGGGCCTGTTACAGCATTCCCTTGAACATCGCGGAGGGCACGACCCGAAAAGGCACGCGCGACTACCGGAAATTCCTGGACACCGCGTGGGGGTCGCTGGCGGAGGTTCAGTCGGCGCTCGCCATCGCGCGGGATGTGGGCTATCTGCAGCCGGTTGAGTTCGGGCGACTCGAGGCACTCGCCACCGAAACCAGCAAGACGCTGTTCGGCCTGCTCCGGAAGATCAGCCAGGCGTCCGACCGTCCCAAACTCCGTTGACTGTTCCCCGCCGCGCGTCTGTGCGTCTAGCTTTTGCCCGTCCTGCCGAACTAGGTTTTCTCCATGCCAGTTGACTACGACGTGATCATCGTCGGCGCCGGCCACGCCGGCTCCGAGGCCGCGGTCATGTCTGCTCGCCTCGGCGCGCGCACGCTGCTCCTCACCTCCAACCTCGACACCATCGGCCACATGAGCTGTAATCCCGCCATCGGCGGGATCGCCAAGGGTACCGTGGTGCGTGAGGTCGACGTGCTGGGCGGCATCATGGGCCGCGCCACCGATCGCGCCACCATCCAGTTCCGCATGCTCAATCGCTCCAAGGGCCCCGCCGTCTGGGCGCCCCGCGCGCAATGCGATCGCACGCTGTACCGCCGCGCCGTGCGGCACCTGTTGGAGGGCTTCGCAAGCCTCCAGCTGGCGCAGGGGATGGTGAGCCGGCTGCTGCTCGAGGGCTCGCGCGCCCAGGGCGTCGAGACCACCGACGGCCGCCGCTACACGGCGCTCGCCGTCGTCATCACCGCGGGCACCTTCCTGCGTGGGCGGATCCACGTCGGGACCGACACGCAGATTCCGGCCGGTCGCGCCGGTGATCAGCCGGCCGTTGCTATTGCGCAACACATTGAGGCACTTGGACTTACGGTTTCGCGCTTCAAGACCGGTACGCCGCCGCGCGTCGACGGGCGGACCGTCGATTGGTCCAAGGTCGCACGCCAGGACGGCGACAGTACGGACTACCGCTTCTCGTTCTACGAGCGCACCGACCTGCCGCGCCAGGTGCCGTGCTGGATCACCTGGGCGGGCGAGGCCGTGAAGGACATCATCCGCCGCCACCTCCACGAGTCGGCGCTGTACGGCGGCGCGATCAGCGGCCGCGGGCCGCGCTACTGTCCCTCGGTCGAGGACAAGGTGGTCAAGTTCCCCGACGCGGCGCGCCACCAGGTGTTTCTCGAGCCCGAGGGGCTCGACACGCACGAGCTGTACGTGAACGGGCTCTCCACTTCCCTGCCCGTCCGAGTGCAGCTCGAATTTCTGCGCGCCGTGCCCGGCCTCGAGCGCGCGGCGATGACTCGCCCGGGGTACGCCATCGAGTACGACTTCTATCCGCCGACGCAGCTCACGCCGTGGCTTGAGACGAAGCCGGTCGACCATCTGTTCTTCGCTGGTCAGATCAACGGGACTACCGGCTACGAGGAGGCGGCGGCGCAGGGAGTGGTGGCGGGGATCAACGCGGTACGTCGTATCCGCGGCTCCGAGCCGGTCATCCTCGGCCGGGACGACGCGTACGTCGGGGTGCTGGTAGACGACCTGGTGACGCGCGGGGTGGACGAGCCGTATCGCCTGTTCACTTCGCGCTCGGAGTTCCGGCTGCTGCTGCGACAAGACAATGCGCTCCGTCGGCTCTTGCCACTCGCCGAGCGGCTCGGTCTGCTCTCGCCGGCGGAGCTGCGAGCGGCGGAGCAGCGCTTGCGCGGGGAGGAGGAGATCCTGGCCCAGGCCCGCGCCACGACGATCAGCCCGGCCGCCGCCGGGCCGGTGCTCGCCGCGACGGGCTCGGGCCTCGCGGAGCCCGAGCGAGTGGCTAGCGTGGCGCGCCGCCCCGGGGTGTCGTTGCGGGCGCTGCTCGAGGCGGCGGGCGTGCCGGTCACCGGCCGGGACGAGGCTCTCGCGAGCGCGGAGATCGAGCTCAAGTATGACGGCTATCTCGCGCGCGAGCGCGAGGCAGCGGCGCGGCTTGCGGAGCTCGCCGCATTCGCGCTGCCGGCCGAATTGCCCTACTCAGAGCTCAGGAGCCTCGCGACCGAAGCGCGCCAGAAGCTCGAACGGGTGCGACCGACGTCACTGGCTCAAGCGGCGCGCATTCCCGGCGTGTCGCCCAGCGATCTGCACAACCTGGTGATCGAGACAGCGCGCTGGCGGCGGCGCGTCGCGCAAGGCGCGCCAGTCCAGGAACAACTTCCCCAGGCAAGCTGTGTTTCACGTGAAACTTCGGCTCGTCGTTTCACGTGAAACTCGCTCTTTACCGCCGGTGTACCAGTACGTATATTTGCCCCTCGTAGCGCACCAGCAATATAAGCTATTGGTATACAATAACTTGTAAGATGCCCCGCGTAATCGCTATTGCCAACCAGAAGGGCGGTGTCGGTAAGACGACGACAGCCGTCAATCTCGCCGCGTCGCTCGCCACCGCGGAGCGGAAGACGTTGCTCGTCGACGCCGATCCGCAGGCGAACTCGACCAGCGGCGTCGGCATCGAGCGCGATCGCATCCGCTACTCCCTGTACGACGCCCTGCTCGACGGCCGCGCGCTCGCGGACACCCGCTTCGCGCACGTGCATTTCCCGCATCTCGACGTCGTCCCCGCGACTCAGGACCTGGTCGGCGCCGAAGTGGAGCTCGTCAACCGGCAGGCGCGCGAGACGATGATGCGGCGCGCGCTGCGCGACGTGCGCGACCAGTACCAGTACATCGTCATCGACTGTCCGCCGTCGCTCGGCCTCTTGACCCTCAACATGCTCACCGCCGCCGACAGCGTCCTCATCCCGATCCAGTGCGAGTACTACGCCCTCGAGGGCCTCTCGCAGCTCTTGAACACCGTGAAACTGGTGCAGCGGAACTTCAATCCCGCGCTCGCGATCGACGGCGTGCTGCTGACGATGTACGACGCGCGGCTCAACCTGTCGAAGCAGGTCGCCGACGAGGCGAAGGAATATTTCGGGTCGCAGATGTTCAGCATCACGATCCCGCGCAACGTGCGGCTCGCCGAGGCGCCGAGCTTCGGAAAGCCGATCCTCTTGTACGATGTGCAGTCGGTGGGCGCGAAGAGCTACCTCGCGGTGGCCCAGGAGTTGATCCGCCGCGTCGAGCGCGGCGCCGTGGCGCCGCTCTCCCCCTCCCCTGCCCCACCCGCCGCTGAACCCCTCCCGGAGGTGCCCGCATGACGGAAACCATCGCAGGTCGCCGTCGTCTTGGCCGAGGGCTCGAAGCCCTGCTGGGACCCACCCGCGAGGAGGCCGAGCGCGAGGGGAGCCTCGTCGAGCTGGCGATCGCCGACATCCGGCCCAATCCCTACCAGCCGCGCCGCGACGTCGACCCGGCGGCGCTCGAGGAGCTCACCGCGTCGATCCGCAAAGCGGGGCTGCTCCAGCCGGTCGTGGTGCGCCAGGCCCCAGGCAACAACGGCGGCTTCGAGCTGATCGCCGGCGAGCGGCGGCTGCGCGCCTGCCAGGCGCTCGGCTGGGAGAAGATCCCGGCCGTGAAGCGCGAGGTGGACGACCGCACCGTGCTCACGCTCGCGCTGGTCGAGAACCTGCAGCGCGACGATCTCTCGCCGGTGGACGAGGCGCGCGGCTACGAGCGGCTCATCGCGGAGTTCAACCTCACCCAACAGGACGTGGCCGACGCGGTGGGCCGCGATCGGTCCACCGTGGCGAACGCCCTGCGCCTCCTGAAGCTGCCGGCGGCGGTGCTCGCGCTGTTGCACGACGGCGGCCTGTCGGTCGGCCACGCGCGCGCGCTGCTGGCGCTCGACGACGCGCGCGTGGCGACGGCCCTGGCGAAGGAGGCGGTGGACCTCGGGCTGTCGGTGCGCGACGTGGAGGATCGGGTGCGCGGCGGCCGCGCGCCCGTGCGGCGCCCGCGCTTGAAGAAGGGACTGGGACAGGCGCCCGAGGTGCGGCGGATCGAAGACGCCCTGCGCCGGCGGCTCGGCACCGACGTTCGCGTCACGCTGCGCGCCAAGGGCAAGGGGCAGATCCACGTCAACTTCTATTCGAACGATGATCTCGCGCGGCTCCTAGAGCTGATCCTGGGCGCGCCGTTCGACGGATGAGGAAGAAGAAAAGCCGGGACCGGGCCGTTACGATCGTCGTCCACACCGACGGCGAGCTCGACTCGCGGGAGTATCGCGTGCCGGTGTGGGCGTTCGAGGCGGGGAAGTGGGGGGCGATCGTGATCGCGCTGCTCGTCGTCCTCTTCTTCGCCTTCGCTGGTCCGATCTCCCGCGCCGCCGCGCGGGTGCCGGGGCTCGAGCGCGAAGTCACACGCTTGGAGGACGAGAACGGCCGGGTGCAGCAGCTCGCGGCCGCCCTGAACCGGGCCGAAGCGAACTATCAGGAGCTGCGCCAGCTGCTCGGCGTCAAGGCGCCGCCGGAGAAGCTCGCCCCGACCGCGGACCTGCCGCGCGCCACGGCGGTGCGCGCGCGCGCGCCGGCCGGGCCGCTGCGGTCCGAAACGGGGCCGTCCGTGCCCGCGCACTGGCCGCTCGACGTCCCCGGCTTCGTCACCCGCGGCCAGGTGCGCCCCGGCGACCCCGCCGAGTCGCATCCCGGCATCGACATCGCGGTCCCCGTCGGCACACCGGTGCGCGCCGCCGGCGGCGGCGTGGTCGAGGCGGTGGGCACCGATTCGGCGTACGGCCTGTTCGTGCTCTTGCGGCACAGCGGCGGGTATGAGACGATGTACGGGCATGCCTCCCGCCTGCTCGTGCAGGAAGGCGACGCGGTGCCGGCGAGACAGGTGATCGCCCTCTCGGGCAGCTCGGGACGATCCACGGCGCCGCACCTCCACTTCGAAATCCGTCGCGAGGGCAAGTCGCTTGATCCCCTCACCGTCGTGAAACAGGAGAATTGACATGGCGATCTTCACCGAGAAGGGGCAGGGCGTGCCCGAGACCGAAGCGGGGCTGTCCATCATCGGGACCGGCATGCGGGTCGTCGGCGACATCACCGCCGAGGGCGTCGTGAAGATCGAAGGCGCGGTGGTAGGCACAGTGCGGGCCGGCCGCCAGGTGCTGGTCGGGAAGGGTGGGGAAGTGGAAGGCGACGTGATCTCGCGTGAGGCGATCATCGGCGGCGAGGTGCGCGGCAGCATCCGCGCCGATGAGCGTGTGGAGATCCAGTCCACCAGCGTGGTGCACGGCGACATCGCCGCGAAGCGGCTGCTGGTGCAGGAGGGCGGGGAAATCAACGGAGTGGTGCGGATGGGGGAGGGCGCGCTGTAGGCCGAGGTGGTTCCGAAGGGGGGGGGCGGGGCAGATCGCGCGTACTGATACCGGTCGCAGATATCCACACGCCTCGGGTTTCGGCGTGTGGATTTCTTATCTCTCGTGAGACCAATTCGTTACGTCGATACGCCATGTGGGAATCTCACGTCACTGTCGGTATTCTGACGAGATAATGTCGTCATACTGGCGGAGGTAGAATCCCGATCGAACTCACCGAGCTCGTCGCCTACCTCGACCGCTTTCTCCGGGTCAAGGAGGTCCCGGACGCGCCCGAGGCCCTGAACGGCCTCCAGGTAGCAAACTCCGGGACGGTCACGCGCGTCGCCGCCGCGGTGGACCTGTGTGAAGCGACCGTCCGCCTCGCCGCAGCCGAGCGCGCAGACCTGTTGTTGGTTCATCACGGACTGTTCTGGGGTGGGCCGAAGCCCCTCACCGGCCCGGCACATCGCCGCGTCGCCGGGTTGTTCGCGGCGAACATCGCGCTGTACAGCGCGCACCTCCCCCTGGACCTCCACCCGGAGGTCGGCAACAACGTCGTGCTCGCGCGGCAGCTGGGTGTCACGGTGTGCGGCGAGTTCGGCGAGGAATACGGAGTGCGGATCGGCGTGTGGGGCGAGCTGGACGCGCCGCGCGCCGCGCTTGAGCAAGCGCTCCGGACGGTGCTCGGAGTCCAGGCGCGGGTGATGCCGTTCGGACCGGAGCGCGTGCGGCGCGTCGGCGTCGTCACGGGAGGCGCGGGCTCGATGATCGCCCAGGCCGCGGCCGCTGGGCTCGACACCTACGTGACGGGCGAAGGCGCGCACCACACCTTCTTCGACGCCGAAGAGCTGGGCCTCAACGTCTTCTACGCGGGGCACTACGCGACCGAGACGGTGGGCGTGAAGGCGCTCGCCGCGCATCTCGCGGCGCAGTTCGGGCTGCCCTGGACGTTTCTGCACCACCCCACCGGTCTGTGAGCCCGCGGCGCGTCCTCGCTGTGCTCGCCGCGGCGGAGCTGTGCGGCATGGCCCCCTGGTTCAGCGCTTCGGCGGTCGCGCCCACGCTGGCGCGGCAGTGGCGGCTCGGGGCGGCGGACGCCGCGTGGCTCACCATTTCCGTACAGCTCGGCTTTGTCGCTGGCGCTCTCGTCTCGGCGCTGCTCACGCTCTCCGACCGCTGGTCGGCGCGCCGGCTCTTCGCGGCGTCGGCCGCCATCGCGGCGGCGGCGACGCTCGGGGTCGCCTTCGCGCCCGGCCCAGCGGGCGGCATCGCGCTGCGCATGCTGACCGGGGCCGCGCTCGCCGGCGTGTACCCGCCGGGAATGAAGATCGCGGCCGGCTGGTTCCGGGAAGGACGTGGGCTCGCGATCGGGACGCTGGTCGGCGCGCTCACACTCGGCTCGGCGTTTCCGCACCTCGTGCGCTGGGCCGTCCCCGCGGCGCAGTGGCGTCCGGTGCTCGCGGTCGCTGCCGCCGCGGCGCTCGCGGGGGGCGCGCTCGTGCTGCTCGTGCCGCACGACGGCCCGTTCGCCGCGCCGGCCCCGCGCTTCAGCTGGCGCGCCGCGCCCCGCATCCTCGGAGACCGGGCTATGTCGCTCGCGAACCTGGGCTACCTGGGACACATGTGGGAGCTGTACGCGATGTGGACGTGGATGGCGGCGTTCGTCGCCGCGAGCGAGCAGGTGCGCAGCGGCGGCGACCCAGTGGCGAGCGGCGTGCCGGCGCTGGTGACGTTTGCGGTGATCGGGAGCGGCGCGGTCGGCTGCTGGCTCGGCGGCAGGTACGCGGATCGCTGGGGTCGCACGCTCGTCACGAGCGTGGCGATGGCGATCTCGGGATCGTGCGCGCTTTCGGTTGGAGCCCTGTTCGGGCGGTCGCTGGTGCTGCTCGGTCCCCTGCTGCTGGTGTGGGGCGTCGCGGTCGTCGCGGATTCCGCGCAGTTCTCCGCCGCGGTGAGCGAGCTCGCCCCCCGGGACTTGGTGGGCACCGCGCTCACACTCCAGACGAGCCTCGGGTTCCTGCTCACCTGTTTCACGATCTATCTCTTGCCGTGGTTCGCCGCCCGCGTCGGGTGGCAGTGGAGCATGAGCCTGCTGGCGCTCGGCCCTGCGGGCGGGGTGGGCGCGATGTTGGCGCTGCGGCGGCGGCCGGAGGCGCAACGGCTCGCTGGCGGCCGGGGCTAGGGGATCGCGAAGATCCCTACTTCGCCGTCGAAGTCGTCGACGACACGAGTCGTCCCGGTGGGGACGATCCAGCCCGCACCGTCGATTCGCACGTCCATGCGATGCACGCCACTCGCGATGCGGAGCGCCGCCTCCCACGATCCGTCTAGGGCGCGGCTCAGCGCGATGGGCTGCCAGTCGGTGAAGTCGCCCGCGAGCTCCACGAGCGTTGCGCCAGGCGCGTGCACGATGAGACGCGTGAAGCCGCCCGTGCCGGGCATGACCTCGAATCGCACCGCGGCCGGCGAGGTCGCGCCGTGCGCTTCGAGCGTGCGTGGGCCCCGCGGATCACGAGCGGCCAGCGAGCGGAACAATGCCGTGCGGAGCCGGACTGCCACGCTCGCATAGCGACCTGCGATGCTGCCACGAATCGGGTCCGTCGGATAGCGCCCGCCGGCGACGACGAGCACGGCGCGTTCCCCGAGCGTGAGGGCCGCGTTCGCCTCGCCGAAGCCTCCGCGGCCGCCCCCGTCGCTCCACACCCGCGCACCGATGTCCGCCTCGAGCTCGAGCGGCCCGCGACGCCAGCGGACGGTAGAGGCGAGATCGGTATACGCCGTGTCCCCGACGAACGTGCGGTTGGCGGACCCGAGGAGGGTGAGCTCACCGCGCCGGGCCCACGCGCCGACCGCGGCGGCCGCAACAGGACGCGCGGGGCCGCCGTACGACGTGCGCCCGGCACTGCCGCCGATCCAGGCTCCGCGATCCTCGCCGAGGAGGTGAACGCGCGCTTCTGCGATCGCGTGCCAGAAGCTCGCGAAGTCGGCGTAGCTGCTGGCGCCCGCCGAGGCCGCCAGCTCTCCACGCCAGCGGCTCGTCGCTGGGGTGAAGATGGATCCGATCACCAGGCCCTGCAGACTGCGGTGGCCGCTCTCGAAGCGGAGATACGTGCCGCGCGCGCTCACCGTGCCCCGCGGGCTCTCCCAGCGGACGGCGGGCGTGAGCGATGCCGCGCCGGAGGCCATGAATCCGTCGTAACGGACCGTCGAGACGCCGAGATCAACCGTGCCGGTTGTCTGGGCGGCGGGTGCCCGCGCGGACACGAGCGAGCATGCCGCTCCAGCGAGCACGACCCACGCCGGCTTCCCGGGCGTCACCGGGGGCGCGTGACAGCGCTATGGTGGGCCGGGACGGGCCTGGCTCGCCGCCCCGTTGACGCGCACGGACGCCGCTGCGGCGGGGGGCGCGCCGAGACCGATGTCCCGCTCCACGGCGCGCCGGAACTCCACGAGGTCGGCGTCTCTGCTGGTCGCGGCGAGCGCGAGAACGGCGGCCGCCGCGGAGTCTACGGGCACGCCGCTCGCCACGAGGTCCGTGAGCACAGCGAGCGGGACCGTCAGACGCTGGGGGCGGGAGCGGCGCAACTGAACCAGCACCGCTGGGGAGGCGCCGGCCCGGAGCGCCGCCGCGCCCGCCTCAAGTTCCGGCGGCGAGGCTGCCGGGCCGAGGGCGTCGCGCGCGCGACCCAGGTCTGCGGCGAGGCGGCGCACTGCGGCGACGATGCGGTCACCCGGCGCGCCCTTGATCGTGCCCTCGAGGGCGCGCTGCACGAGCGGCTCGGCGGGCAGCCCCGCGGTGCGCGCCGAATCGACCAGTGCGGCGACCAGTGGCCGGGTGCCGGCGTCGAGCCGCTCGAGTCGAGGGTCCTGAGCCGCGGCCGGGCGGGCGAGCAGCGTCGCTACGAGCCCGACGGCGAGGGCGGGGAGCCCCAGCCGTGGTGTCACGATCCAGCCACCGTCACGACAGAACTTGGACCGCCATAGTCGTTGTCGAGCGCGGCCGGAGCCGTGGGGTCGGCGAGCCAGCGCGCCCCGTTCACGAGAAACGCGTAGCGATAACGACCGGGCGAGAGCGGCACCACGGCCGTCCACACCGCGCCGCCCGCGGACGCGAGTCGCATCGGAGTCCGCGCGGGGTCCCAGTCGTTGAAATCGCCGATCAGCGATACGGCGGTGGCGTGTGGGGCGACGAGGACGAACTGAAGTTCATGGATGGTTGGGGCCGGGCGCCGAGCGAGCGCGGGAAGCAGGAGCGCTAGCGCGACGAGCCCGGTGGCGACGGCCAGCCCGCTCAAGGGCGACAGGGCGACGTGTCGCGGCTCGGTGAGCCAGCGCCAGGCGGCCGTGACCGCGCCGGCGCGTCTGGGGGTCGGAAGCGTGGCGATTCGCTCCATTACCCGCGCGTCGAGCGAGGGGTCGATCCGCACCGGGCGGCGCAGCCGCGCGATTATCTGATCGACGACGTCGCGCCCGCCCTCAAACACGCTCCACCTCTCTGAGAATCGCCTGTAGCTGCTCACGCGCGCGCTTCACTCGCATCTTCAGCGCCGAAACGCCCGCACCCGTGAGCCGTGCCATCTCTTCGTACTCTAGGTCGTCCATGTGCTTGAGCAGGAACGCCTCCCGGTACTCGGGGGCGAGGCGCGCCAGCGCCCGGCGAACCACGTCGTCGAGCTCCGTCCGCTCCACGGAACTGGGGAGCGGGGCGCCGTTGAGCGCCGCCTCGTCGCGCACGAAAACCTGCCCGCGTCGCGCCGCGCGGGCGCCTGTCGTGCGGCATCGGTTGACCAGGATGCCGTACAGCCACGCGCCGAACCGCTCGGGATCGTCGCAGCGCGCGAGCGAGCGATAGCCGCGGACGAAGGCGTCTTGCAGCGCCTCTTCGGCGTCCTCCCGATTCCCAAGCATGTGCACGGCGTAGCGACCCAGGCGGTCACGGTACCGCGCGACGAGCGCAGCGTAGGCGCCGGTGTCGCCGCCGAGCACGCGGCGCACCAGCTCGGCGTCGCTCGTCCCCACGTTGTCTATACCCATGGAGGACGCTCCGGCGTCACAATACCCCGCGGCTCGCGATGTTGTGACGCCCGCTGGTTCCACCGGGGTATCTCGGGGTGGAGGCTTTTGCGCCCGGTGGAGAGAGGAGCCACATGACGAAGCGCCTCATTCACTCCGTACTGGCCGCGGTGGCCTTGGTTGGCCTCGGCGGCTGCTACCAAGACGACTCGTCCGGGCCACCTCGTGGCCGGCCGCTCGTCCGTGTCTCGCTGACGGACGCGCCGTTCCCGTATGACTCTGTCACGAGCGTGAACATATATGTCGTCCGCATCGAAGCGAGCACGCAGCTGGACACGAGCGGAGGCGGCAACTGGGTACTCATCACCGAGCCGAGAAAGACCTTCGATCTGCTCGGGCTGCAACAGGGCGCCACGGCCTTCGTGGGCGAAGGGGAGCTGCCTGCCGGCCAGTATCAGGCGATCCGGATGACGATCGATACGAGCCTGTCGTCCATCGGGTGGGGCTGTTGCAACACGGCCCTCGTGAATTGGCAGAACCATTCGGGATCGAGCGAGATGCAGCTGTACGCCTTCGTGGAGCATCCCTTCGACGTGCCTCCGGCAGGCGCCGACATCGTGATCGATTTCGACGTGGGCCGGAGCTTCCTGTACGCCTTCTACGGGAACCCAGACTTCACCTTCATACCGAACCTCCGCGCGATCAACTCGGCGGCAGCCGGAGCGATCGCGGGGAAGGTGACGAGCGGCGACACTGCGTCGCCGGGACCCATCAAGAACGCGGCCATCACGGTATGCTTCACCGGCGACTTCGCTTCCTGCGACCAGGCTATAGTGGCGACCGGCCGGAGCGACGACACGGGATATTACAGAGTGGCCTTCTTGAACGCCGGCTCGTACACAGTCCGCATCGACCCGGATCATCCGTTCCTGCAGTCGGTGATCACGCCCAACGTGCAGGTGACGGCGGGCGCCACCACGCCGCTATCCGTCGTGCTCTCCCAGCCCACCGGTCCGTACGTGCGGGTCTCGGGCCCGTCGTCCGTGGGCATCGGCGGTACCATCACGCTGTACGCAGCCGTGGGCGACGCGAACGGCAACCCGATCCCGAACCCATCGGTGACGTGGACCAGCAGCGACAGCTCGATTGCGCAGGTGGTCGGCGTGAGCGATACAGCGACGGTCACTGGTAGCCAGCCAGGATACGCCACGATCACGGCGACGAGCGGCGGGCTCAGCGGCTCGCTCACGATCCAGGTGGTAGGCTCGCCGCTCCCGGTGGCGACGGTGACCGTCGTGCCCGATACTGCGAGTCTAGTCGTGGGGCAAGACAGCGTATCGTTCAGAGCGGAGCTCCGCGACTCGACAGGCCGCGTGACAACTGAACGCCCCGTTTCCTGGTCTACGACCGATAGCACCGTGATCTACATCCAACCCTCCTATGGGGGCATCCAGACGTTCGTCCGGGGGTTTGCGGCGGGCAGCGTTTTCCTACGGGCCACGAGCGAGGGCAAGACCGGTCAAGCGACGATCACCGTGCATTGAGTCTCGTCTCCGACGGAACCAGCGGCAGGCCGTGGCACCAACGCGGCCTGCCGCTTAGCTTAGTCGCCCCGTGACGACGCTCCCTCGGCATCCCGCCCTATTCGTTCTCTCGTGCCTCTGGCTCGCGGCGTGCGCCCCCTCGCGCCACATGGCCCAGCCCCAGCCGGGGTTGTCGGGGTCGTCATCCCAGCCCGTGCGGCTGCCGCCGCGCGTCTTCGAGCCCGAGGTGCCGAAGACGGACGAGCAGTGGCGCGCGGTGGGCCGCGAAGCCACGGCGCTCCTCTCGCAGTACGTCGCCATCAACACCACCAACCCGCCGGGCAACGAGCTCGAGACCGCCAAGTGGCTCCAGGCCGTGCTCGCGCGCGAGGGGATCGACGCGCAGGTGTTCGAGCCCAAGCCCGGCAAGGCGAACCTGTACGCGCGCGTGAGAGGCGACGGCAGCGCCCGGCCGCTCGTGCTGCTCAACCACATGGACGTCGTGCTCGCGAGCCCCGAGTACTGGAAGGTCGATCCCTTCGCCGGCGTCGTGAAAGATGGCTACGTGTGGGGACGCGGCGCGCTCGACATGAAGGGCGAAGCGATCGTCGAGCTCATGACCCTGCTCACGCTGAAGCGCGCCGCCGTGCCGCTCAAGCGCGACGTGATCTTTCTCGCGACGGCCGACGAAGAGGTGGGCGGCGGGGTGGGGGCGGGCTGGTTCGTGGAGCACCATCCGGACCTGATCCGGGACGCGGAGTTCCTCCTCAACGAGGGTGGAACGATCCGCGCCGACGCGAGCGGCCGCATCGAGTACTACGGCGTCGGGACGACCGAGAAGTCGCCGTTCTGGCTCGATGTGACCGCGCGCGGCACGGCGGGTCACGGGTCCCGCCCCACGCCGGACAATCCCGTGCACCGGCTGGTGCGCGCGCTGAACCGGATCGCGGCGTATCAGACGCCGCTGATCGTGACCCCGGCGGCGGAACGCTATCTCCGTGACCTGTCCGCGATCGAGGGCGATCCCGCGCGGCGCGCCGCGCTCGCAGACCCGCGGGCGGCGCTGCGCGACTCGACGGCCGCCCGCGCCCTCACCGCCGACCTGACCTACAACGCGCTGCTGCGCAACACCATCTCGATCACGGGGCTCAGGGGGAGCGACAAGACGAACGTCATCCCTCCGGTCGCGAGCGCCACGCTCGACGTGCGGCTGTTGCCCGGTCAGGATCCGCAGGCGTTTCTCGCCGATCTCGTGCGCGTGGTGAGCGACACCAGCGTGGCCATCACGCCCCAAGGGCCGAACTGGCCCGCTACCGAAAGCTCGACCGAGACGGAGCTGTTCCGCGCGGTCGTGGCCGCGGTGCAGGCGCGCGACCCCAAGGCGCTCGTCACGACGCCGCCGCTCCCCGGATTCACCGACAGTCACTACTTCCGGCGGATCGGGATCGTGAGCTACGGCTTGTCGCCGTTCCCGCTCAACCAGGAGGAGGCGCGCGGCGTGCACGGCAACGATGAGCGCGTGAGCCTCGACGACCTCACCTTCGGCGTGCATTTCCTGTACGACGTGGTGTCGCGCGTCGTCGCGCGGTGACTCACCGCAGCGGCACGATGAACCGGACCGTCACGGTTTCGGCCGTTTGCGGCGCCACCGTGCAGAAGCACTCCACCCCGATCACCCGTTTCACCCCCAGGACCTCCGCCTCGGCGATGCCCGGGACGTCGCGGTATGTGATCTCGAGCGTCGTGCCGTCGATGATCCGGTAGGCGACAGGCCGGCCGAGCAGCCGGTGGTGAGGGTCGATCTTCCCGAGGCCATCGGTGAGGCGGTGCTGGATCTCGGTGGCCAGCTCGCGTTGCCCGGCGGCAGGAGGGATCTCGGTCATGGAGACGGCCGGCCGCGATTGTGCAGCACGGCGGCGGCGTTGCGCCGCATGCCGGCGAGCCCCGGCCGCTCGAGCGGCGTGTCGCCGAATCGGCGGTCAAAGTCCTGGGGAGGGGCGTCGTCGTCGAGCAGCGCGGCGAGGTCGAGTGCCGCCAGGTCCGGCCGGGGCGCCAGCGCCGGGTCCGCGGTGGGGCGCGCGAATTTCACGTTCCAGGGGCACACGTCCTGGCAGACGTCGCACCCGAACGCCCACTCGCCCACCATCCGCCGCTCGGCGTCCGTGAAGTCCCCGCGGTGCTCGATCGTGAGGTACGAGATGCAGCGCCGGGCGTCCAGCACGTGCGGCTCGACGAATGCGTCCGTGGGGCACGCATCGAGACAGGCGCGGCACGTGCCGCAGCGATCGGCCGCGAACGGGAGATCGGGCGCGAGCGGCGCATCGGTCAGGACGACGCCGATGAACGTGAAGGAGCCGAGCTCGGGGTGGATGAGCATCATGTTCTTGCCGATCCATCCGAGCCCGGCGCGCTGGGCGAGCTCGCGCTCCGGCACCGGCCCCGCGTCCACGTAGCACCGGGTCTTCGCGCCCGGGGAGCCGTCGCGGATCGCGGTGGCGAGCTGCTCCAGACGACGGCCCAGGACGGCGTGATAGTCCGGGGACCACGCGTACTGGGCGACCTTGCCCTGACCTCGGGCCGGCGGCCCGGGGTCCGCCGAGCCGTGGAAGTAATTCGTGAGGGTGACCACCGCCACGCGAGCGTCCGGGATGATCCGCGCCGGATGCTTGCGCTGCGCCGCCTGGCGGTGCAGGTAGGCCATCGTGCCCGCGTGGCCCGCCGCGAGCCACGCGTCGAGCTCGTCCGCGTGCGTGTTCGGCTCGAGCGTCGCGATCCCGACGGCATCGAAGCCCAACGTCTGCCCGCGACGTTTGACCTCGACGCTTCTCTCGACGCCGTTCATAGGTGCATCGTCTCCCGCCGCCAGCGCGCGAACCGCACGACGTCTTCAAGGGGCGGCACCGCGTGCTCATCCCCGTAGGCGGTGAACATGCGCCAGCGCAGATAGTCGCGCGGCGGCAGCGGCAGGAACGGTGGGCGACGGTACCAGTCGCGCGCCCGAAAGCTCCACGCCAGGCGCGCGAGGTCGAGGGCGAGCCGCGGGTTGACGATCGCGCGCAGCGTGAGCCGCGTGGCGAGAGCCGACCAGCTTGCGGAAGCTTGCATGCGACAGAATCTCCGTCGGGACGTGTCGAGCGCGCTCGTCCTCCTGTATATTGACCGCCTATGGCGTCGGCCACCAGTCTCAAGACCGGCTCGCCGCTGGGAACGCACTCGCTCGCGCGCTACCGGAGCGAGTTTCCCATCTTCCGGGACAAGGTCTACCTCAACACGTGCTCGCTCGGGGCGCTCGGCGAGCGCACCCGCCGGCGGCTCGGAGAGTTTCTCGATCTCTGGCAGGCGCGCGGCGCCGCCGCGTGGTACGACGTGTGGTGGGCGGCGCTCGCCGAGCTGCGGCGCCGCTACGGCCGGCTGGTGGGCGCGACGCCGGCGGAGATCGCGCTCGCGCCGAGCATCTCGGTCGCGCTCTCGAGCCTGGCGGAAGCCCTCGACTATCGGCGGCGGCCCAAGGTCGTCGTGACGTCGCTCGATTTCCCGACCGTCGCGTACCAGTGGCTCGCCAAGCGGCCCCGTGGCGTGGAGGTCGTCGTGGTCGAGAGTCCCGACCAGGTCTCGGTGCCGGTGGAGGCCATCGCCCGCGCGCTGGACGAGCGCACCGCGCTGGTCGCGACGTCACACGTCTATTTCACGAGCGGGGCGATCCAGGACATCAAGGCGGTAGCGGACGCCGCGCGCCAGTGCGGCGCCCTGACCGTGATCGACGCCTACCAGGCGGTGGGGCAGGTGCCCGTCGACGTGAAGGCCGCCGGCGTCGATGTGCTCATGGCCGGCGGCCTCAAGTGGCTGCTCGGCGGGCCGGGGATCGTGTTCCTCTACGTGCGGGAGGAGCTGGCGCCGCGGCTCGCGCCCGCGATCGCCGGCTGGTTCGGGCACCGCAACCAGTTCGCCTTCGACCCGCGCGCGCTCGAGCTGCACGACGACGCACGACGCTTCGAGCTGGGCACACCGTCGCTCGCCGCGGTGTACGCGCAGCTCGGCGGCCTCGACTACATCGACGAGATCGGGGTCCCGGCGATCCGCGCGGTGACCGGAGCGCTCGCCGAGGACCTGATCGCGCGCGCCCGGGAGCGCGGGTTCCGACCGAAGGTGGCGGCGCGCGCGGCGGACCGCTCGGCGATCGTGATGCTCCCCGCCGCGGACCCCGCGGCGGCGGTGCGGCACCTCGCGGCCGCCGGCGTCATCGCGGACGCGCGCCCCGGGCACGTCCGCCTCTCTCCCTTCTTCTACAACGTGCAGGAAGACCATGTCACAGCGCTTGAGCGGCTCGCCACGCACGCCGGTCACTGAGGACGAACGGCTCCTCGCGCAGGTCCCCCGCGAGCGGCGGGCGTTCACCAGGACCGATTCGTGGCGGGTGTTGCGGATCATGGGGGAGTTCGTCGAAGGGTTCGACACGCTCGCCGACGTGTACAACGCGGTCACGGTGTTCGGGTCCGCGCGCACGACGCCGGACGACCCGTACTACGAGAAGGCCGTCGCGACCGCGCGCATGCTCGCGGAGGACGGGTTCCCCATCATCACCGGGGGCGGCCCGGGGATCATGGAGGCGGCGAACCGCGGCTGCCAGGAAGGGAACGGCCTCTCGATCGGTTGCAACATCGAGCTGCCGTTCGAGCAGGGGCTCAACCCCTACGTCGAGCGCGCCATCAACTTCCGATACTTCTTCGTCCGCAAGACGATGTTCGTGAAGTATTCGACCGCCTTCATCGTGTTTCCGGGCGGTTACGGCACGATGGACGAGCTGTTCGAAGCGCTCACGCTGATCCAGACGGGCAAGGTGAAATACTTCCCCGTCATCCTGTTCGGCCTGGAGTACTGGAAGGGGCTCGCCGGGTGGCTGCGCGACCGCGTCGCGGGGGAGGGCAAGATCGCCGTCAAGGATCTCGACTTGTTGCACATCACCGACAGCCCGCGCGAGGCCGTAGAGATCGTACGCCGCGCCCGCGAGCGCCGCAGCCAGGCGCTCGCGGTGCCACCCGACGAGACCTGAAGGGGGCGAGGGGGGGCACCATGTCACGCAAGGACTTCCTGCGCGGCCCGCGCATCGATCCCAAGCCCGTGACGGGCCGCGAGACGGTCGCCGACCTGGTGGACAGCGCGTTCCTCGCGTACAACGCCGGGCGCCTCGCCGAGGCGTGCCGCCTGTACGCCGAGCTGATGCTCGAGGACGATGTGACCGTGGGGATGAGCCTCACCGGCGCGATGACGCCGGCGGGGCTCGGCATGTCCACCATCATCCCGCTCCTCGAAGCCGGCTTCATCGACTGGATCGTCTCGACGGGCGCGAACTTGTATCACGACGCGCATTTCGGGCTGGGCCTCGCGATGCACCGCGGCACGCCGTTCGCGGACGACGTGGAGCTGCGCGAGGAAGGGATCGTCCGCATCTACGACATCTTCTTCGACTACGAGGTGCTCCTCTCCACGGACGCCTACATCCGGGAGGTCTCGGCTGGCCCCGAGTTCCAGCGCTCCATGAGCACGGCGGAGTATCATGCCTTGCTGGGCGGCTACATCCTCGAGCGCGAGAAGGCGCTCGGCATCAGCCGGAAGTCGGTGCTCGGCGTCGCGCACCAGTGCGGCGTGCCGATCTACACGTCGTCGCCCGGCGACTCTTCCATCGGGATGAACGTCGCGGAGCAGGCGCTCTCGGGGTCCCAGCTGCGCTTCGACCCCAGCGCCGATGTGAACGAGACGTCCGCCATCGTGTTCGACGCGAAGGTGAGCGGCGGCAAGAGCGGGGTGCTGATCATCGGCGGTGGCAGTCCCAAGAACTTCGTGCTGCAGACCGAGCCCCAGATCCAGGAGGTGCTCGGCATCAGCGAGAAGGGCCACGACTACTATCTGCAGATGACCGACGCCCGCCCCGATACGGGGGGCCTCTCGGGCGCCACCCCCTCGGAGGCGGTGAGCTGGGGCAAGGTCGACCCCGACAAGCTGCCGGGGACCGTCGTGTGCTATCTCGACAACACCGTGGGCTTCCCGATCCTCGCCGCCTACGCGCTCGCGCGGCGCAAGAAGCGCCGCCTGAAGCGACTGTACGACCGGCGCGACGCGATGATGCGGCAGCTGACGGCGGCGTATCTGGAGGCGAAGGCCGACCGCGACTCGCGCGCGGAGGCGACGACTGTCGAGCGCAGGCCCTAAGGCGGACGCACGAGCCGCCGGCTCCGGGGCGTACGCCGCCTACGCCCTGGGGTTGCTCACGCTCATCAATCTCCTCAACTACACCGATCGCAACGTCGTCTTCGCGCTGTTCGAGCCGATCAAGCGCTCGCTGGTGCTGTCGGACCAGCAGCTCGGCTGGCTCGGCTCGGCCTACGTGATCGTGTTGTCGCTCGCGGCGCTCCCGCTCGGCGTCGTGGGAGACCTGAAGTCGCGGCGCGCCGTGATCGCGTTCGGGGTCGGGCTGTGGAGCCTCTTCACGGCGCTGGGCGCCACGGTGAGCCGCTTCTGGCAACTGCTGTTCTGTCGCTCGATGGTGGGGGTCGGCGAGGCCGGCTACGGCCCGGCGGCGCAGGCGTTGATCGCCGAGTTCTTCAAGGGCAGGCAGCGCGCCTTCGCGATCGGCATCTACTCGGTGGGGATGACGTTCGGCGGCGTCCTGGGGATCTGGCTGGGCGGCGTCCTGGCCGAGTATTTCCACTCCTGGCGCCCGGTGTTCGTGGCGGTGGGCATCCCCGGCTTCCTGCTCGCGTTGCTCGCGTCGCGACTGCGGGAGCCGCAGCGTCATGCGCCCCCGTCCATCCGGGCCACCGTGGAGGCGTGGTATGAGCGCGGGCGCGCGCGGGTGCGACAGGCCCTGATCCTCGCTCGACCGCTGATCTGGCTGACCGTCGCGGGGGCGCTGGTCTCGAGCACGCTCGATCTGTTCCAGGGTCTGCCGCCGGGGCTCGACACGGCGGCGTTCGCGGCCTGCGTGAGCGCCGGGATCATCTGGACGGTGGTGCGGCTCGTCCCCGTCGCGGTGCGCGGCACCACCGAGGCAGGCGAGGTCGCGGCCACGGCGTTCGGCGAGTTTCTCCAGGCGTCGGCGATCGTGCTCCGCACGCCCACGCTGATCTGGATGTTCCTGGGCGGCGCGCTCGTCACCTTCGCGGTGAACGGCCTCATCGCATGGGCGCCGAGCTTCCTGGAGCGGACCCACGGACTGTCGGTGGCCGCGGTGGGTCGGCAGTTCGGGGTGTGGGGGCTGCTGGGGGGCGCGCTGGGCGGGCTGTTCGGCGGTCGCGTCGGCGACTGGCTGCTGGGGCGGTGGAGCGGCGGGCGGGTGGTGGTCTCGGGCGCCGGCTTCGTGCTCGGCGGCCCGGTGTGCGCGGCGCTGCTGCTCGTGGACGAGCTGCGGCTGTTCGTGCCGCTGCTGCTCGCGACCTTCTTCCTTTATTCGTGGTACAACGGGCCCCTCTCGGCCGTGATCCTCGACGTCGTGCCCCCGGCCGTGCGGGCGTCGGTGATCGGCGGCTACGTGCTATTCTCGCACCTCGCGGGGGACGCCATCGCGCCGCCGCTCATCGGCTACCTGTCCGACCGGTTCGGCCTGCGGCCGGCCATGTTGCTGCTGCCGACGGCGGGGGCGGTGGGGGGGCTGGTCATCTTGATCGCACTGACGACGGTGGGGAGAGACATGCAGCGGGTGAGAGCGTGATTGCGGATTTCGGATTGCGGATTGCGGATTATCCCGAGCGAAGCTCACACGCTCCAATCCGCAATCCACAATCCGCAATCCGCAATGGTGAAGGGCTGGGGAGTGCGGGATGAAGATCGCCGTCGTCTTCGACACCCTCCATCCCGAGTGGGACGACGCCGCCTACAAGAAAGAACTGGAGGCGAAGGTCGAGGAGGCGGAATACGACGTGGCGCGCGCCCTGATGGCGAAGGGCCATGACGTGCTGATGGTCGGCCTCGCCGAGCCGCTGGGCGGCACGCTCGAGCGGCTCGCGGCGTTTCAGCCGAAACTCGTGTTCAACGGCTGTGAGTCGTTTCGCGGACAGGCGCGGCACGAGTACGCCCTCGCCGCGGTGCTCGAGATGCACGGCTACCGCTACACCGGTTCGCCGCCCACGGCGCTGCTGGTCGCCCGCAACAAGTCGCTCACGAAGAAGATCCTCGCGTACCACGGGATCCGGGTGCCGGCGTTCGCCGAGTTCCCCGCGGGCGAAAAGCCGCTCCGGCCCTCTGAGCTGCGGTTCCCGCTCATCGTGAAGCCCCTGCTCGAGGACGCGTCGATCGGCATCGCCCAGGCCTCGGTGGTGGAGAACGACGACGATCTCGCGGAGCGGGTGAAGTTCATCCACGAGAAGTTCCAGCAGGCTGCGATCGTCGAGGAGCTGATCGAGGGGCGCGAGCTGTACGCGGGCCTGCTGGGGAACGAGAGGCTCCAGGTGCTGCCGCTCGTTGAGCTGACGTTCGGCGAATCCAATGGCGACCATCGCATCGCCACCTACAAGGCCAAGTGGGACGAGGAGTACCGCAAGCGCAAGAAGATCAGGAACGTCTTCGCGAAGGGCCTGCCGGACGACGTGACGACCAAGATCACCGACATCTGCACGACGGCGTTTCACGCGCTCTGGCTGCAGGACTACGGCCGCGTGGACCTGCGCTTGACGCACGACAACGAAGTGTACGTCCTCGAGGTGAACCCGAACCCGTTCCTCGCGTCCGAGAACGAGATGGCGGACGCCGCGGAGAAGGCAGGCATGGCCTACGCCGAGTTCATCGAGCGGATCGTGACGGAAGCGCTGGCGCGTGGCGCGGCGTAGGCGCGAGGTGCCGACCCCGGAGCTGCGCTGCCCGACGTGCGCGGCGGAGCTGGAGCGCTTCTGGTCGTTCTGCTCGAACTGCGGCCGGCGGCTCGAATGGCGCGATGCGACGAAGGAGACGGGCGCCGAGTGCTACTACTGTCGCTGGGTGGTGTCGGACAGTTTCTCGTACTGCCCCTGGTGCGGGCGGGACATTCGCGACCGCGACTCGAGCCCGGAGCCGCTCAAGGCGCCCAAGGGATTCAAGTATCAGCGCCGCTGTCGCTGGGGATGCGGGGGCGGGGTGATGTACCCGATGCGGTCCTGTCCGTGGTGCGGCCGGCCGCAGCAGTGGCGCTACCGCGACCGGTTCCAGAACGTCTGCCCGCACTGCAACCGGGGCGTGGACGACTGGATGGAGGTGTGCCCCTGGTGCGGCGAGGACGCGACCGGGCGCGACCTGATCCACCAGGCGCTGCGGCGCGTGCGCCAGCGGCTCGTGGTGGCGCGCATCAAGGCCTGGAACTACCGCGTGCTGCTGCGTCCCGGCGTGTCGGGCGTGACGCACCGCACGCCCAAGGTCATCGAGATCGAGCGACGCTACGTGACGGGGAAGCGGCGGCGCGACGAGATCTCGTGGAACATGCTCACCGGGCTGATCCTGCACGAGCTGGGGCACTCCTACCTGTACCACCACTGGTCGTTCACGCTGACCGGGCGCTTCCGGCGCGCTTTCGGCGAGGTGCGCAAGGCGTACCGGGTGGCGGACTCCAAGTGGGTGGACTTCGAGCGCCGCGGCGTCACGACGACGCTGCCGAACTTCGTCACGGCGTACGCCGCCACCCATCCGCAGGAGGACTTCGCCGAGACGTTCCGGTTCTACGTGGCGCGGCGCGGGCGGCTGCGCGAGCTGTTCGCCGAGTTCGGTCGCAAGCGCAAGGGCGTGCCGGTGTTCGAGAAGTTCCTGGTGCTGCACGACTTCATCCGGAGCCTGAGGGGATGGAAATGACTCGCCCCTGTTACATTGCAGTGCTCGCAGCCCACTTCAGCGAAAGGTGAACGATGGCTCTGATGCGCACCTCGAACCCGGCCCTCAACGCGAAGACCTTCGCCGACCTGCGGCGCGATCCCACCGCGCCCGCCATGACGCTCGAAGGCACGGTGAACAAGGCGGCGTTCCTGCTGTTCCTGGTGGCCGTGCCGGCGGCCTGGGTGTGGTCCCAGGTGCGCACCGCCTTCGATCCGGCGGTCGCCGGCCCGTGGATCGCGCTCGGCGTGATCGGCGGGCTCATCGCCGCGATCGTCACGATCGTCAAGAAGGCGTGGTCGCCCGTGACGGCGCCGATCTACGCCGCGTTCGAGGGACTCGCGCTGGGTGGGTTGTCGGCCCTGCTCGAGACCAAATACCCGGGCATCGTGATGCAGGCCGTGGGCCTGACCTTCGCGACACTCGCGGCCATGCTCCTGGCCTATCGCTCGGGGTTGATCAAGGCCACCGAGAAGTTCAAGCTCGGCGTCGTCGCCGCGACGGGCGCGATCGCCCTGTACTACCTGATCGGGCTCGGGCTCTCGTTCTTCGGCATCGCGATGCCGTTCCTGCAGGGGACCAGCACGACGAGTCTCGTGGTGAGCGGAGTGATCGTGATCGTGGCGGCGTTGAACCTGATCCTGGATTTCGACTTCATCGAGACCGGGGTGACGGGCGGCGCGCCCAAGTACATGGAGTGGTACGGCGCGTTCGGCCTGATGGTGACGCTGATCTGGCTGTACCTCGAGATCCTGAGACTATTGGCAAAGACGCGCAGCCGGCGGTAGATCCGGGAGGAGTCGACCGTAGGGGCGCAGCATGCTGCGCCCCTACGTCGTGCGCCTCAGTCACCCCGCGAAGCAGTAGGCGCACCCCTTCTCCTGCGCGCGATTGATCGCGATCACGCCCGACGGCACCACCAGCACGCCGGGGAGCAGGTTCTCGATCCATTCCTTCTTGATCGCCTCTGCCTGCATCCCCATGTCCTTCGCGAGCCGCATGCTGTTGAACGTGAGGGCGATGTTGCACACGCCCACGAGCACGCCCTTCGCCAGCAGCTCGTCGGTGCCCATGCCGGGGATGGGGACGTCGCCGGGCTTGAGCCGGATGAGGGGATGGCGGATCGCGGGCCCCTTCGTGGCGGGATCCGTGATCTTGAAGGCTTCGCCGAACTTGTACTTCGCCCACATCGCGCTTTCCATCGCGAACGGGATGCCCGAGTGACGGAGCACGATGACGACGGTGTTCTGGGCGTCGGTCGTGCCGTAGGCTTCGTTCGTCGTGTTGAGGAAGACGCGCCCCCACGCGAACGCGAAGCCGTCGTTCGGCTCCGGCACGTCGAACACCATCTTGTGCTTCCCGGTGATCTTGTTCAGCCACGCTTCGAAATCGGGATTTGCGGACGCGTCGCCGCGGGCGGTCAGCGGCTCGGCGGCCGCTTTGAGCGGGGCGAACAGTCCGCCGAGGCCGACTGCGGCGGCGCCGGCGGCGACGCGTCCCAGGAATCCGCGCCGATGAGTGGTGAGGCTCTCCAGGTCCAGCATGGTCATCCTCCTGTCGGTGAGGGCTACGGCGACTTGCGCCGTGCCGCCTCGGTCGGGTACGCGACGTCGGGCGGCGAATCGCCGTTCGGCCAATCATGGATCTTCTCCGGAAAATCGGGGCGGGGATGCGCGCCCACGTACGCCGCGACGTCGAACGCCTCCTGATCGCTGAGCGTGCCCGGCTGGTCGAGGGGCATGTTGTCCCTGATGAACGCCGCGGCCGTGCGGACCCGGGCCAGCCCCGCGCCGATGTTGTACGAGTCGGGCCCCCACACGGGAGGCGCCACCGCCGTGCCTTGGCCGTCCGGTCCGTGACACTTGGCGCACGCGGAGCCGTACACTCGCCCGCCCGCCGCGGTGTCCGCCCGGAATCCCGCCCACTTGGCCAGCCGGTTCGCCCCTCCCGCCGGGGTGGGGGGGGGCGCGATCGGCACGCCGCGCGACAGGAACCACAGGTACGCGACGATGTCCCGCATGTCGCCGCCGTCGCTCGAGAGCGGCGTGCCGTTCATGCTGCGCCGGAAGCAGTCGTTCACGCGGTACTCGATCGTCTCCACCGTGGCGCTGCGTGGCCGGTATTGCGGGTACCGGGCGTACGCGCCGACCAAGGAGCCGGTGGCGCGGCGGCCCTCGTCCAGGTGACAGCTGGTGCAGCGGAGCCGGTTGCCGACGTGGGCGGGCAGGCTGTCGCGCGTGGCCAGGAGCAAGGCGCGCCCGCGCTGGATCGCCGCGCCGAGCGGGCCGTCGGGGATCGCCGGCGGGTGGTCCGACCCGCGTCCGCACGCGAGGATCACGGCGCCGAGCAAAGCGACACGGTGAAGACGCCACATCGACGCGGGAGTCTATCAGGGTTTGCCGAGCCCCGCCACCTCCTTCGCGAACGCCCGCGACCCCTCCACCAGCTTCAGGTAGTCCGCGATCTCCGCCGCCCGGCGGTCCCCGTCCCACCCGAGCGCTGCCGCGAGCCGATCCGCCACGGCGCTGGTCGCCGGGACTCCCTGGTCGCGCGCCGCATAGAACAGATGCAGCCGGCGCACCAGCACGTCCGACAGGCGCACCGCCATTTCGCGCTCCACCGCCTGCGTCACCTCGGCCCAGATGTCGGGCCGCCCTGCCACGATCGGTTGGCCCAGCGCGCGGTCCCGATCCACCAGGTTCAGCACCGCGGCCGCTTCGCTGCCGTAACGCCTCACGAGATGGCGCGCCGTGGCCTCCGGAACGCGGGTGGCGGCCGTCTTGACGAGGATCTCGAGGTCGCGGGCTTCGCCGCCCGGCAGCGGCATGCGGTCCGTCGGGGGGCGGGGGGCGCGGGGCCGGCCGTCGAGCGCGTGCAATCGCGCGGCGACCCGGTCCACCACGTCGCGGGCCATGACGCGGTAGGTGGTGAGCTTGCCGCCCGCGATCGTGAGCAGCCCGCTCGCGCTCTCGACGATGCGATGCTCGCGCGACGCCTCGGACGGCGCCACGGCGCGATCGGGCCGCAGGAGCGGCCGCAGGCCCGCCCAGGTCGCCACCACGTCGTGCGGCGAGAGGCGGGCCTGGGGGAAGAAGGCATTCGCCGAGCGCAGCAGATAGATCACGTCCCGCGCCGTCGCGTTCACGTCGTCGGGCGACGCGTCCTCGTCCGTGTCGGTTGTCCCGATGTAGCTCAGGTCCGGGTCGGCCCCCCCCCACGGCAGGACGAACATCACGCGGCCGTCGATCGGTGACGTGAGCGTGACGGCGTGCGTGTGCCCGAGCCGTCGCTGCGGGACGGCGACGTGCGCGCCCTTGGTGAGCCGCAGCAGCGGCTCGGTGGCGGGCTCGTCCAGGCGGCGCAACTCGTCCACCCACGGGCCGGCTGCATTCACGACGACGAGCGCTCGCACGGTGTACGGGTGGCCGCTGAACACGTCACGCACCGTGGCGCCGCGTGCCCGGCCGTCCGGTTTGACGAGACTCGTGGCCGCGGCATAATTCGCGACGAGCGCGCCCGCCTGCGCGGCGCTCCGGACCGTCGCGATCACCAGACGGGCGTCGTCGGTCTGTGCGTCGTAGTAGAGGGCGGCACCGCGCAGGGCCCGTTCCCGCAGCCCGGGCTCGAGCCGCAGCACGGCCTTGCGCCCGAGCCAGCGGTGGAGCCGCACATTGCGGAACGCCGCGAGCAGATCGTAGAGCCACATGCCGGCGACGAGCTTCCAGCCGGGAACGCGGGCGCCGCGGTACACGGGAAACAGGAACGGCAGCGGACGCACCAGGTGGGGCGCGATCCGCAACAGCACGTGCCGCTCGTGGCTCGCCTCGAACACGAGCCCGAAGTCGAGCTGTTCGAGATAGCGGATGCCGCCGTGGATGAGCCGCGACGAATGCGAGGACGTCCCGCCCCCGAAGTCGCCCTTGTCCACGAGGGCGGTGCGGAAGCCCCGCAACGCCGCGTCGCGGGCGATTCCCGCGCCCGTGATTCCCCCGCCGATGACGAGCACGTCCACCGGCTCGGCGGCCATCGATTCGAGCGCCGCGACCCGCGTGCGAAACGAGAACGGCGTGTCGAGCGACAACTCCCGCCCCTCCGGGGGTCGTGGTAGGTTTCGTGCGTGTTACGTCTTGCGAGGAGAATGTAATGCCGCTGAGAAACGGACGGCGCGTGGCGGTTGTCGCCGGCTGCCGCACGCCGTTCTGCAAGTCGGGGACGTCGCTCAAGGACGCCCGGGCGGTGGACCTCGCCCGGTTCGTGACGCGCGAGCTGCTCGAGCGCACGAGCCTGGACGCCGCCGAGGTCGACGCCGTCATCTTCGGACAGGTTGTGCCCTCGGCGCTCGTCCCCAACGTCGCCCGCGAAGTGAGCCTGCTCCCGCAGTTCCCTAGAGAGATCCCGGCCTACTCCTTGAACCGCGCCTGCGCGTCGTCGGCCCAGGCGGTCGCCAACGCCTCCGACGAGATCGCCCTGGGCGACGCGGACGTCGTGCTCGCAGGCGGCGTGGAATCGCTGTCCGACATCCCGATCCTCGCGTCGCGCCGCCTCGCCGATATCCTCGTGGAGGCGAGCAAAGCCAAGACGCTCGGCGCCCGGCTCCGCACCTTCAGCCGGATCCGGCCGCGCGACCTCGTCCCCGTCTCGCCCGCCATCGCCGAGCCGTCGACCGGAGAGACGATGGGCCAGTCCGCCGAGAAGATGGCGAAGCAGAACCACATCGCGCGTGACGCGCAGGATCGCTGGGCGCTCCGCAGCCACGAGCTTGCCGCGCGCGGGACGGACGACGGCCGGCTCACGGCCGAGATCGCGCCGTGGTTCCCCGAGCGGCCGGCCGAGCCCGTGCTCACCACGGACAACGGCATCCGCCGCGACACCTCGCTCGAGCAGATGGCGAAGCTCAGGCCCGTGTTCGACCGTCAGTACGGCTCGGTCACGGCGGCGAACTCGTCGCCGCTCACCGACGGGGCGTCGGCCGTCCTGGTGATGAGCGACGAGGCCGCCCGGGCGCTGGGCTACACCCCGCTCGCCTATGTCCGCTCCTACGCGGTGGCGGCCGTCGATCCCGGCTGGCAGCTGCTCCAGGCGCCGATTTTCGCCGTCCCGACGGCGCTCGAGCGCGCCGGAATCCAGTGGGCGGACCTCGGACTGATCGAGGTCCATGAAGCGTTCGCCGCGCAGGTGCTCTCGAACTTCCAGGGGTGGGCCGCGAAGGGGTGGGAGATCAATCCCGACATCATCAATGTCATGGGAGGCTCGATCGCGATCGGCCATCCGTTCGGGGCGACCGGCGGGCGCATCGTCACGACGCTCGCGAACGAGATGGCGCGCCGCGACGTGCAGTTCGGACTGTTGTCGATCTGCGCGCAGGGTGGCATGGCTATCGCCGTGGTGTTGGAACGTCGCTGATGGCACCCCCCCCACCCCCCCCCGCCGCCGCGCTCACTTGGGAGCTCGCCGACGGGATCGCCGTGGTCACGTTCGATCTCGCGGGCGAGCCGGTGAACAAGATCTCGCGCGTGGTCAAGCAGGACGTCCTCGCGACGTTCGAGGCGCTCGAGCGGGATGCGGCGGTGCAGGCCGTCGCGTTCTTCTCGGGCAAGCCCGAGAACTTCATCGCGGGCGCCGACATCGAAGAGTTCGTCGCGCTCACGAGCGCCGCGGAGGCGGAGCGCCTCTCGGCCGACGGTCAGGACCTGCTCGAGCGCGTGGCGCGCTTCCCCAAGCCGGTGGCCGTGGGGATCCACGGCGCTTGCCTCGGCGGCGGGCTCGAGTTCGCGCTCGCCTGCCGCTACCGCGTGGCCTCCGATCACCCCAAGACCCAGCTCGGCCTCCCGGAGGTGCAGCTCGGGATCCTCCCCGGCGCGAGCGGCTGCCAGCGGCTGCCGCGACTGATCGGTGCGCGCGCCGCGCTCGACATCATCCTCGCCGGGAAGGTCGAGCCCGCCCGCAAGGCGTTCCGCCTCGGCATCGTGGACGAGCTCGTGCACCCGGCGATCCTGAAGGATGTCACCCTCGCCGCCGCCCGTCGCATGGCGGGCGGCTGGCGGCCGAAGCGCAAGCGGCGGGGTTGGCTCGGCGGCTGGCTGCTCGACGGCAACCCGCTGGGACGGCGGCTCGTGTTCCGCGCGGCGCGGAAGCAGGTGCTGGAACAGACCGGGGGCCATTACCCCGCGCCCCTCGCCGCGCTGGACGCCGTCGAGTACGGGCTGAAGCACGGCTTCCAGGCGGGGCTCAAGCGCGAAGCGCAACTGTTCGGCCAGCTCGCCCTCACCGACGTTTCCCGCAAGCTTGTCCAGATCTTCTTCGCCACCACCGCGCTCAAGAAGGATTTCGGGATGGCGAACCCCGCCCCGCCCCCTCCCGCGCCGGTCGACGTGCGGCGGCTCGGCGTCGTGGGCGCGGGCTTCATGGGATCGGGCATTGCGGGTACCGCGGTCGCGCAGGCCGGCGTCGACGTGCGGATGAAGGACGCCGACCTCCCGCGCGTCGCGAAGGGGCTCGCGGCGGCGCGCGAGATCCTGGACGACCGCCTCAAGCGCCGCCGCATCACCCGGTTCGAGCACGCCCGTCTCGTCGCGCTGCTCTCCGGGGGAGACGGCTACGCGGGCTTCGGTCGTGCCGAGCTCGTGATCGAGGCGGTGTTCGAGGATTTGACGGTGAAGCAGGAGGTACTGAAAGAGGTGGAAGGCGCCACGCGCGACACGGCTGTGTTCGCCTCCAACACCTCCACGATCCCCATCGCGCGCATCGCCGAGGCGGCGAACCGGCCGGAACGCGTGATCGGGATGCATTTCTTCTCGCCCGTGGCGCGGATGCCGCTGCTCGAGGTGATCCCGTCCGAGCGCACGGCGCCGGGGGTGATCGGCACCGCCGTGGCCTTCGGGCGGCGCATGGGGAAGACCGCGATCGTGGTGAAGGACAGCCCCGGCTTCTGGATCAACCGCATCCTCACGCCCTACATGAACGAAGCCGGTCACCTGCTGTCGGCGGGCGTGGCGATCGACGACATCGACCACCTGATGGTCGGGTTCGGCTTTCCCGTCGGCCCCATCACCCTGCTGGACGAGGTCGGGATGGATGTCGCGGAGAAGGTGGCGGGCGTGATGTACGAGGCGTTCGGCGAGCGCTTCACGCCGTCGCCCGCGTTCGCCGGCATGGTCAAAGCCGGGCGGCTCGGGCGCAAGGCGGGGAAGGGGTTCTACACGTACGTCCGCGGCAAGAAGGGCGGCGTGGATCAGGCGGTGTACGAGCTGATCGGCGTCCAGCCGAACGGCGGCCCGCGGCCGGCGGAGATCATCCAGCGGCTCGTCCTCGTGATGCTCAACGAGGCCGCACGGGCTGTGGGCGAGGGCGTCGTCCGCACGCCACGCGACGGCGACATCGGCGCCATCTTCGGCTTCGGGTTCCCCCCGTTCCGCGGAGGCCCGCTGCGCCACGCCGACGACCTGGGCGCCGCGCGCATCGCCGGCGAGCTGGAGCGGCTCGCCGAGCGCTACGGCGCGCGCTTCGCGCCGTGCGAGGTCCTTCAGGAGCAGGCCCGCGCGAACCGCAAGTTCTATCCCTGATGATCCGCGCCGGCCTCCTCTGGCTCAGCGAGCAGCCGCGCATCTTCAAGTTCGTCCGTGCCAACGGGCTGGCCCGGAAGTTCGCCGCGCGCTTCGTCGCGGGTGAGACGGTGGAATCGGGCGTCGCGGCGCTCAAACAGCTCAACGCGGCCGGGATCACGGCGAGCCTCGACCTCCTGGGGGAGGCCGTGCACAACGCTGCCGAGGCTCGCGCGGCACGCGACACCTACCTCCACACCCTCGATCGCATCAAGGCGGCCGGCGCCGCCGCGAACATCTCGGTCAAGCTCACACAGATGGGGCTGGATATCGACGCGGCGTCGTGCGTCGACAACCTGCGCACCATCATCGCCGCGGCGCAGGCGGACGGCTCGTTTGTGCGGATCGACATGGAACAGTCCGACTACACCGAGCGGACCCTGCAGCTCTTCCGGCAGACGTTCCATCCCCAGTTCGGCAACGCCGTGGGGGTCGTGCTCCAGTCGTACCTGCGCCGCACGGAGCAAGACGTGGAGCAAATGATCGCGCTCGGCGGGCGGGTGCGCCTGTGCAAGGGTGCGTACAAGGAACCCGAGGCGGTCGCGTTTCCCGGCAAACGCGACGTGGACGCGAACTACGTGCGCTGTATGGAGCGGCTACTGCTCAGGGGCAACTACCCCGCGATCGCGACGCACGACGTGCGGATCCTCGAGCACGCCAAGGCGTTCGCGCGCGACAAGGGCGTGGCGCCCGTGCGGTTCGAGTTCCAGATGCTGTACGGCGTCCGACGCGACCTGCAGCTCGCGCTCAAGCGGCAGGGCTACAACGTCCGCGTCTATGTCCCCTTCGGCACCCAGTGGTATCCCTACCTGATGCGTCGGCTCGCCGAGCGGCCGGCGAACGTGGCGTTCCTGCTCGGCAACGTGATGCGGGAGTCGTTACGGCGGAACTGACGGCGGGGGAGGCGGGGGGCGCGGGGGGCGACGACACGCTAGGGGGCTATCAGCGCGTGCACGAGCGGGCGCCGGCGTTCGGCGGCACGGACGGGCAGGCCTACTCCGTCGCGACGTTCGTGGACGACACACCGGATGCGGCCGGCCGCTACGGGGCGGCGCTCTTGTTCGTGCGCTGGTCGAGCGCGGGCGACCGCCCGGTCGGTCATCTCGAGACGGACTACCTCGCCTGGGGCGAAACGTCGGCCGCGGCCCTCGCGCCGCTGCTCGCCCTCCCGCTGCACGAAGTGAAGCGGCACTTGGACCGTTGCATCGAGCGCCGAGGGAGCCCGTGACGACGGGAGTGGTCCTGGCCCGCACGGGCTCGACCTACCGCGTCGATACGGACCGTGGCGAGGTCACGGCGACGCTGCGCGGCAGGCTCAAGCATCAGGACGGTGACCGCGTGGTCGCGGGCGACGTGGTCGACCTCGACGTGCCTACCGGGGGGGAGGGGGGGGGAGGGCGCGCCACGATCGTCGGCGTGCGCCGGCGGCGCAGCGTGCTGGCCCGCCGGGCGGCGGGCGAGCGCAGCCCGCGACGACAGCCGATCGCCGCCAACGTGGATCAGGTGCTCGTGGTGGCCGCGGCGCGGGATCCGGAGCCGAACCCGCGGATGCTCGACCGCTTCCTAGTGATCGCGGAAGCGAACCGGCTGCCGTGCGTCGTGATCCTCAACAAGATCGAGCTGGACCGGAGCGCGCTGGAGCGCCTCGCACGGCGCTACGGGGTCGCGGGATATCAGGTGCTCGCGACGTCCGTGAAACAGCCCGAGGGGCTGACGGCGCTGCGCGACCTACTGCGCGGGCGGGAGTCGGTGCTCGCGGGGCCGTCTGGGGTGGGGAAGTCGAGCCTCCTGAACGCGCTTTATCCGGGCCTGAATCTCCGGATCGGGGAGATCAGCGAGAAATGGGGCACGGGGAAGCACACGACCCGTGCGGCGTTGCTCGTCCCGCTCCCCGGCGGGGGGGCCGGGGGGGCGGGAGCGGGCTACGTGGTGGACACACCGGGGCTGCGCGAGGTGGGGACGTGGGGGATCGATCCCGAGCTGCTCGGCGTGTGCTTCCCCGAGTTCCGCCGGTTCCTCGACCAGTGTCGCTTCGACAACTGCCGTCATCTGGCCGAGCCGGGGTGCGCGGTGCGCGAGGCGGCCGGAGCCGGGACCTTCGACCCCGACCGGCTCGAGTCCTACCGGCACATCTACGAGGAGGTCAACGTTCCTTCCTGGTCCAGCGCGCGGCGTCGCGCGAGGTGACCTTTTGCATCACGCGCGCGAACGCGTCGTCGAGGTCGATCCCCTGAGAGTTCGCGAGACAGATCACGACGAAGAGGATGTCGCCGAGCTCCATCGCGACGGAGCCCTCGGCCTCTCCCGGCTTTTTCGTCTTCTCACCGAAGCGGTGGTTCAGCTCGCGCGCGAGCTCACCCACCTCTTCGGTGAGCCGGGCGAGGTTCGTGAGCGGCGGGAAATATCCTTCCTTATATTGGCCGATCCAGCGATCGACCGTCTGCTGCGTCTCGCGTAGGGACAAGGAGGGCTCCGGGTCATCGTGAACGCCGATCTGCCGCCGCTGGTCGCCGCGTTCCGGGGCGAGCGGTATGCCGCGAAGCCGCGGCTCTCGGCGCTCGTGGCGCCTCCCTACGACGTGATCACGCGGGAGGACCGGGCGCGCTACGCCGGGCGCGATCCTCACAATATCGTGCATCTCATCCTGCCGGAAGCGCCGGCCGGCGCGGACCGGTACGCCCGGGCCGCCGCGACGCTGGCGGCGTGGCGCGCCGAGGGCGTTTTCACCCGCGACGTCGCCGGGTCCGTGTACGTCGTCGCCCAGGATTTCCCGCTCCCGTCCGGCGAGCGGCGCACGCGGCTCGGGATGTTCGGGAGCGTGCGCGCCGAGCCGTTCACCACGCAGCGCGTGCGCCCGCACGAGAGCACCCATTCGGCGCCGAAGGCCGACCGGCTGGCGCTGCTTCGCGCTACGCGGACGAACCTCGAGTCGATCCTCCTGGTGGCACCGGATGCCGACGGCGCGCTCGCCCAGGCGCTCGCCCGGGTGGCGGCGGGCGTGCCGGAGGCCCGGGCCGAGCTCGACGGCGTGCGCATCCGCGTGTGGATGGTGGCGGGGACGCCGGCGGAGCGGCTCGCCGCCCTCGCCGGCCGGGCGCAGCTCTACATCGCCGACGGCCACCACCGCTATGAGACCGCCGTGGCGTACGCGCAGGACCATCCCGAAGCCGATCGGCTGCTGTCGTTCATCGTCTCCGCAGGCGATCCGGGGCTCACGATCCTCCCCACGCACCGGATCATCTTCGGCGCGGGGCGTGACCCGGCGAGGCTCATCGAGACGTGGCGCGAGTGGTTCGAGGTGGGACGGGTGGCGCCCTGCATGGACCGGATCGAGCGCCTCGCCGAGCTGGGCCGGGAGCGGACGGCGTGCGTCGTGGCGTTCCCGGGCGCCTACGACGTGAGCCTCGTGCTGAAGCAGGACGCGCCCCTCGAGCGGGTCTCGGGGCTCGGGAAGACCCCGGCCGTGCGCGCGCTCGACGTCGCCCGCATCGAGGTGCTCGTGGTGCAGTACATCCTCGGCGCCGACACCGCCACGCCGTCGCTGGGCTACACCGCCGACCCCCACGCCGCATTCGAGGCCGTGCGCCACGGCGGCGCGGCGGCCGCGGTGTTGCTCAATCCCACCAAAGTGGAGCAGGTGTTCGCGGTGGCGGACGCGGGAGACGTCATGCCGCCCAAGTCGACGTACTTTGTGCCGAAGGTGCCGAGCGGGCTGGTGCTGCGACCCGTATCTTTCGACCCATGAGTCGGCCGCGCGAGAGAGTCCTCGCGAACCTCGAAGCCATTTACCGCGAAGCCTACGAGCGCGCGAAAGCCCTGGGCGACCAGGCCCGCATGGCCGACCTCGACGCCGCCTATCAACGGGAACAGCTGCTGCTCGAGGTGCTGCTCGACATCCGCGACACCCTCGGCGCGCTCCCCGCTTCCGGCGAGTCGCGTGCCGACGCATCACCCGGCGCCGATGCGATCACCGCCCTCGAGAGCATCCGCCGCATCACGAAACTCCGCTGAGGACCTCCATGAGCCGCCACCGCCCCCGCCCCCTGGGATTGCTGTGCCTGTCGCTCGCCGCCTGCAGCCCCCCCCGGACCGCCGACATCATGATTACAGGCGGCGTCGTGTGGACCGGCTTGTCCTCGGGCGGCCCGCAACGGGGCGCGGTGGCGATCGCGCGCGGGAAGATCCTCGCCGTGGGCGATTCCGCCGAACTGGCGCGCTACGTGGGCCCGCGCACCGAGGTGGTGCGCGCGGACGGCGGGCTCGTGCTACCCGGCCTCGCGGACGCCCACACCCACTTCACCGACGGGGGGTTCCAGCTCGCGTCCTTGGACCTGCGGGACGCCGCGACCCCGCAGGAGTTCGTCCGTCGCATCGCCGCCTTCGCGCAGACCCGCAAACGCGGCGAGTGGATCCTGGGCGGCGACTGGGATCACACCCTGTGGCGGGGGGCGCCGCTGCCGCGCCACGAGTGGATCGACTCGGTGACGCCCGACAATCCCGTGTTCGTGAATCGGCTGGACGGGCACGAAGCGCTCGCGAACGCGGCGGCGATGAAGGCCGCGGGCGTCACGCGGGGGACGGCAGCGCCCGCGGGCGGCGAGATCGTGCGCGACGCGCGCACCGGTGAGCCGATCGGCATTTTCAAGGATCGGGCGCTCGACCTGATCGGCCGGGCGATTCCACCGCCCTCACCTGAGCAGCGCGACTCCGCGCTCGCCCGCGCGCTCGCCCACGCCGCGTCGCTCGGCGTCACCGCGACCGCGCACATGTCCGCCTCCTGGGAGGACCTCGCGAGCTATCGCCGGCTCGAGCGGGCCGGGCGCCTCACGCTGCGCGTCGCGGTGTACCTGCCGCTCGAGTCCTGGCGTACCGTGGCCGACACCGTCGGACGCCTCGGGCCGGGCGACGACTGGGTGAAGATCGGCGGGCTCAAGGGCTACATGGACGGCTCGGCGGGATCGCGCACGGCGTACTTCTTCCAGCCCTATAGCGACTCGGCGGGCTACTCGGGGCTGCTGCAACACCCCGAGGCCGACATGCGCCAGTGGATCGGCGCGGCCGACGCTGCGGGGCTGCAGATCGCGGTCCATGCCATCGGCGACCGCGCCAATGCCATTCTGCTCGCGATCTACGACAGCGTGGCCCGGGCGCACGGTCCGCGCGATCGCCGGTTCCGCGTGGAGCACGCGCAGCACCTCCGGCCGGAGGACATCCCCCTGTTCGGGAAGCTCGGAGTGATTCCCTCGATGCAACCCTACCACGCGATCGACGACGGGCGCTGGGTGCAGCAGCGCATCGGCCCGGAGCGCATCAAGACCACCTACGCCTTCCGCACGTTGCTCGACACGGGCGCGAAGCTCGCGTTCGGGTCGGATTGGACCGTCGCGCCGCTCGACCCGATCCTCGGCGTCTACGCCGCGGTGACGCGCCGCACGCTCGACGGCAAGAACCCGGGGGGTTGGGTGCCGCAGCAGAAGATCACCGTGGCGGAGGCGCTGCGCGCTTATACGGTGGGGAGTGCCTACGCGACGTTCGACGAAGCAAAGCGCGGCGTGCTCGCACCCGGGTACGACGCCGACGTGGTCGTGATCGACCGCAATCTCTTCACGCTGCCGCCCGACTCGCTCGACCGAGCGCGCGTGCGGTACACGATCGTCGGGGGGAAGGTCGTCTTCCGGCGCTAGCCGGAGTACTTGAAGCCCGCTTCTTGCAGGGTGAGCGGTTGCGCGCCGTCGTGCTCGACGCCCGCCCCGATCACCTCGCCCAGCACCAGCGTGTGATCGCCCGAGGGCAGGGTCGCGACGACTCGACACTCCACCCAGCCGAGCGCGTCCGCCAGGATCGGGGCGCCGGAGGCCGGCGCGGGCTTAGTCTTGATCCCCTTGAGCTTGTGCGGCGCGCTGGTGGACGCCCGGCCGAGCTTGCCCGCCAGCTCGCGCTGGCCCTGCTGCAGCAGGTTCACCGCGAAGTGGTGCGCGTCGCGGATCATGGCGATCGTCTTGGACGTGTTTTCCACCGCGACCGCGACCATGGGGGGCTCGAACGAGGCCTGCGTCACCCAGTTGGCCGTCATGCCGTGCTCCTCGCCGTCGTGGCGCACGGTGAGGGCGTAGAGGCCATAGGGGAAGTGGCGCAGCACGGTTTTCTTGGCCGCCTCGTCCATGGCGTGAAATATTGACTCTTCCCGCGGCGGGGCGCGAGACCTACGATTGCGTCATACCACGAAGGAGTAGCGTCGTGTCCCGTCTCTTTGCCGTCCCGGCGCTTGGTTGCGCGCTCGCCGTCAGCCCGCTCGCCGCGCAACTCGGTGCAGGGTCTCCTGCGGCGGCCTACCTCGAGCGATACCGCGAGGTGATGAAGCTCGCGCCGCAGCCCGGACAGGTGGCAGAGGTCAATCACCTAGCCCTCAGCCGCGATGTCTGTCGGCTCGCCCTGGAGCGTGGCACGCTCTATCTGCTGTCGCCGGTGGGCGGTCGGACCGTCGGCGCGGTGTTTCGCGGCCGGGGCCGGCTCACCTTCGCGCCGTCGGTCCCGGCTGAGCAGGCGGAGCTCCAGCGGTTTGTCGGCTCCCCGTCCCTTGACGACACTCTCACCGAGCTGATCCTGATCTTTTCCGACTCGACGGCCGACCAGCTGCGCGGGCTGACCTTCGGGCAGGGGGACATTCCTGGAGACGTCGCCGACCACGTCCGCGACCTAGTGGGCTCACTGAAGGGCGACAATGAGGGGTCGTTCAGCGGCGCCGTGATGGGCCCGCTGCTCAACAGCGAGCTTACGGGGTTCTTTCTCGCGCGCGTGGAACGCGCCCACGGGGGACCGGTCCTGTTTCAGATCAATCCGGAGGTGACCGAGGCCGTGCAGCTGTACCGCCCCGTGAGCCGGCTCCGGTGGGGCGCCAACTGGGCGGTCGTGACGCAGTTCCCGCGACCGACGGCCGCCGACATGGCGGGGGCTTGGATCTTACGCGAGCAGCTCGGTGTTCCCGCCTACAAGATCGACGTGCGGCTTCCGCTGAATTCGAGCGGCAGCATAGGCTTCTCGGCGAGTGCCATGCTCACCTTGCGCGTCAACGAGCCCGTGGGCCCGTGGTTACGGTTCTTCCTCTACCCCAAACTCTTGACCGACTCCGCGCGCTGGAGCAGCGGCGACTCCGCTGCCGTGTTCAAGGCCAAGGACGACGACGACGTGTGGGTGCGCGCCCCCCACCGACTGCAGCCCGGGGACTCCTTGTCCCTCACCATTTTCTACCACGGCGACCTCATTGAGCGCCTCGCGCGCTGGTTCTTCGTGAGCCCGCTGGCGTCCTGGTATCCCAAGAATGGCCAGGGCCGCACCTTTGCCCTGTTCGACGTGACCTACCGTGCGCCGAGCTTTTATCCGCTGGCAACCATCGGCGACCGCGTGGACTCCGCCCTCGCAAATAACGTCGTGACGACGCGCTGGGTCACAAAGCGCCCGACGTCCTTCGCATCGTTCAACCTGGGCGATTTCCAGAACTACCACGTGGAGCGGCCGGGCGAGCCGTCCCTCGACGTCCTCCTCTCCGAAGACGCGCATCGGGAGCTGCGACATGCGGCCATCGCGGCGGGCGTCTACCTACCGCAGCAAACCCACATGCGGGAGAACGTCGCCGCGGACGTCTCGAACAGCTTGAAGTTATTCACGTTGCTGTTCGGCGCGTCGCCCTTCTCGCATTTCTACGTCACGGAGATCCCCTTCGGTGAGGGCGTGTCCTTCCCCGGAATGATCGACCTCTCTTGGGTCACCTTCCAGGCCACGACGCTGGACGGTTTCGACGAGTGGTTCCGCGCGCACGAGGTCGCCCACCAGTGGTGGGGCAATGGGGTCGGCCCCGGGTCGTACCGCGATGCCTGGCTCAGCGAAGGGTTAGCCTCGTTCTCCGCCCTCTTGTACCTCCAGAGCGAGTCGGAGCATAAGGACCGCTACTTCAAGTACCTTGACCACTACAAGACGGACATCAAGGGCGAGAAAGGGGACGTCGGCCCGATCTGGATCGGCGCACGCAACGCCACGCCCGACGTGCGGCAGGGGTACAACGTGATGATCTACGAGAAGGGCGCCTGGGTCTTCCACATGCTCCGCATGATGATGCTGGACCTCGGCACCGGGAAGGATGATCGCTTCACGGCGATGATGCGAGACTACTACGCGTCCTACCTCGGGAAGGTGGCGACTACCGATGACTTCCAGGGAGTCGTCGAGCGCCACACGGGAATGCCGATGGACTGGTTCTTCGACGAGTGGGTCAAGGGGACGGCGATTCCCACCTATCACGTGGCGTGGAAGGCCGAGCCCACGGCTGACGGCAAGTACACGGTCCGTCTCCGGGTGACTCAAGAGCACGTACCGCCCGACTTCCGGATGTTCGTGCTCGTGTCCGCGGACCTTGGCAACAACCGCTTCGCACACTTCCGGGTCCAGGTCGGCGGCACTCAAGGCGAGTATGTGAGCCCGGTCCTGCCGGCGGAACCGAAGGAACTCAAGTTCAATGACTTGAGCAGCGTGCTCGCAGACGTGAAGCTGGAGCGGTGGTAGCTTATCTTTTCACGCATGGCGACGCGCACCCAGCCCTCCTCCAGGCCCCGGGCCGCCAAGACTCTGTCCAAGGCCGACCTGCTCGACGCCTGTCGGCTGATGCTCCTGTCCCGGCGCCTCGACGACAAGGAGATCCAGCTCAAGCGGCAGAACAAGATCTTCTTCCAGATTTCGGGCGCCGGGCACGAGGCCGTCCTCGTCGCCGCCGGCAAGGTTCTCCGTCCCGCCTACGATTGGTTCTATCCCTACTATCGCGACCGCGCCCTCACCCTCACCCTCGGCATGACGCCCACCGAGATGCTGCTCTCCGCTGTCGGGGCGGCGGACGACCCCAACTCGGGCGGCCGCCAGATGCCGTCGCACTGGGGTCACAAGGCGCTCCACATCGTGAGCCAGTCGAGCCCGACGGGCACGCAGTTCTTGCAGGCCGTGGGATGCGCTGAGGCGTGGCTGCGCTATCAGCGCATCGACGCTATCGCCGAGAAGCCGACGCAGGGGGACGAGGTCGTCTACGTCTCGGCCGGAGACGGCACCACGAGCGAGGGCGAGTTCTGGGAAGCGTTGAACAGCGCCTCCACCCTGAAGCTGCCCGTACTGTTCCTCATCGAGGACAACGGGTACGCGATCTCGGTCCCGGTCGAGGTGCAGACGGCCGGCGGCTCGGTCTCGAAGCTGGTGCGCAACTTTCCCGGCCTGCTCGTGGAGGAGGTGGACGGGTGTGACCCCGTCGCCTCGTACGATGTGCTGCTCCGCGCCGCCGAGTACGTCCGTCAGCGGAAGGGACCGGCGCTGGTGCACGCGCACGTCACCCGCCCCTACTCCCATTCGCTCTCCGACGACGAGGTCGTCTACAAAGCGCCCAAGGAGCGAGAGGAAGAAGCCAAGCGTGACTGCACCCTCACGTTCCCGAAGCGCCTGATCGCCGAGGGGGTCGCCACCGCGGCCGAGATCGAGGCCATCAAGCGAGAGGTGGACGAGGAAGTGCAGGTCGCGGCCGACATGGCGCTCGCCTCGCCCCAGCCCCAGCCCGAGACGGCGCTGCTCTACGTCTACTCGCCCGACGTCGACCCCGCCTCCGAGCAGTTCGACACCGAAGACGACCCCCAGTTCACGGGGGATCCCACGACGATGGTGGATCTGCTGAACGGCTGCCTCAAAGACGAGATGGCGCGGGACCCACGCATTCTCGTGTACGGCGAGGACGTGGCCGACGCGAGCCGGGAGCAATATCTCGAGCAGGTGAAGGGGAAGGGCGGGGTGTTCAAGGTCACGTGGGGCCTGCAGCGGCAATTCGGGAGCGATCGGGTCTACAACTCGCCCCTCGCCGAGGCGAACATCGTGGGCCGCGCCATCGGGCTGGCCACGCGGGGCCTGAAGCCGGTCGTCGAGATTCAGTTCTTTGATTACATCTGGCCCGCTTACCACCAGCTCCGCAACGAGCTCGCCACGTTACGGTGGCGCTCGAACAACGCGTTCAGCTGCCCCCTCGTCGTGCGGGTCACGTACGGCGGCTACCTGAAGGGTGGCTCGATCTACCACTCCCAGACCGGCGCGGTGGTGTTCACGGCCGTCCCCGGACTCCGCGTCGTGTGCCCGAGCACCGCGCTCGACGCCAACGGCCTGCTCCGCACCGCGATCCGCTGCGACGACCCAGTGCTGTTCCTCGAGCACAAGCACCTCTACCGCCAGACGTACAACAAGGCCCCGAACCCGGGCCCGAACTTCATGATCCCGTTCGGCAAGGCCAGGGTCGTGCGGGAAGGGCGGGACCTGACGGTCCTGACGTACGGCGCCGTCGTGCAGCGGTCGCTCGTCGCGGCGAAGGAGCTCGAGGAGCGGGACGGGGCGAGCGTCGAGGTGATCGACCTGCGTTGCCTCTCGCCGGTGGATTGGGACACGATCGCCGCGTCGGTCAGGAAGACGAACAAGGTCCTCGTCGCCTACGAAGACTCACTGTCGTGGGGCTACGGGGCCGAGATCGCGGCGCGGATCGCCGATGAATGCTTCCCCTGGCTCGATGCCCCGGTGAAGCGCGTGGCCTCCACCGATACGTTCGTCGGCTACGCGCCCGATCTCGAAGACTTCATCCTGCCCCAGGCGGAAGACCTCGCACAAGCGATGCGCGAGCTGCGCGCCTTCTAGGCGCGCGGCTGCTCGCCCAGGGCCTCGCGGATCTCCCCAGCGGCGGCGATGGCGTGATCGACGTCGCGCGACAGGGCCCGGGCCTGTTGCGTCGCGTGCGTCAGGTCGTCCAGCACCGCCGCCACACCTGCCGACCGGAGCCGCAGCAGGTCGAACCGCACGGTCTGCATGGCGAGCACGCACGACTCAATCTGGTCTTCGATCAGCTGCCGCCGGGTGAGCAGGTCGGTGAGCGTCTGGCGCTGGCGCTCGAGGAGATCGAGCTGCCGCTCGCGCTCGGCGCTCTCCGGTTGCCGCTTGATCGCTTCGAGCTTCTCCTGGAGCCGGGCCAGGGCGGCGGCGTCCACACCCACACTCATGGCGTGCAGCGCCCGCGCGAGGTCTTCCGCCCGGTTCAGGAGCCCGTCGATCGTCGCCACGACGTCCGGCAACAGCTTCTTCTCCGACTTCGGCACCCGCTCCATGATGCGGAGGATCGCCTTGCGATCGCTCCGCGCCTGCTGGATGGCCTCGGCCTGGCGGCCGAACTCCCCCGACGTGGCCTCGGGCAGGTCCGCGGGGCGCGGCCCCACCTTGCCCCCTCCCCCGGCGGTCGCGCCGAACCGCACCGCGATGGCGTCCGGTGCGGGCGGACGGGCCAGCACGTCGCGCCAGGAGTACCCGGCGTGCCACAGCCGGACGTAGCGCGGCACGAGCGCCGCGCCTCCCCAGATCCCCGCCACGATGAGCGACCACCCCGGCAGATGGCTCCCCGTCGCGACGTCGATCACGACCAGGGAGCCACACACCGACGCCCACGTCACGAAGCGGTTCCGTAGATCCCGGACGATCGCCGCCTCGCCCCCCGGCGTCGCGGGCGCGAGGTCGCGCCGCCGGCCCCCCCGCTCCCCTCGCTCCCCCCGCTCCCACCGGTCCCTCCCCCGCGGCCGGCGGACGTCCGCTCCCGGGAGCGATGGCAGGGGCCGGGCCGGCGGCAGCCGCTCGGCGCGCGACCGGGCTGCCGGCACCGCGCCGCGCGGCTTGTACATGGTCGCGCTGCGCGACTCGAGCGCGCGTCGCAACGCGTCGGCAGTGGGCCAGCGGTCCTCGGGGTCCTTTTCGAGGCAGCGCATCACACAGGCGGCGAGGTCTTCGGGAAGGTCCGGCCGCCTGTCGGTGATCAGCGGGGCGCGCTCGGTGATGTGCTTCATGAGGATGCCGGGCACCGTGGGCGCGTGGAACGGCAGCTCGCCCGTGAGCATCTGGTACGCCACGACGCCCAGACTATAGATATCGGAGCGCCCGTCGATCTCGCGGTCGCCTGCCGCCTGCTCGGGGCTCATGTAATGAGGGGTGCCGATCGCGACGCCGGTGGCGGTGAGCGTCGCCGGGCCGGTCGTGGAGGACAGCGCCTTCGCGATCCCGAAATCCGTGACGACGACTCGGCCGCGGCTTCCTTCGAGCAGGATGTTGTCCGGCTTCACGTCGCGATGGATGATCCCGAGCGCGTGCGCCGCCCCCAGCGCATCGGCCGTTTCCTGCATGATGCGCCGCGACTCCTCGGCGGGAAGCGAGCCCCGGCGCTTGAGCTTGGCCGCGACGGACTCGCCGTCCACGTACGCCATCACGAAGTACACCAGCCCGTCCGGCCCTTCGCCGACGGAGTGGATGGGGACGATGTGAGGATGGGACAAGCGGGCCGCCGTCTCCGCTTCCCGCAGGAAGCGCAGGCGGATCTCCTCGCGGAAGGCGAGCTCCGGCGGCAGGACCTTCACGGCGACCTCCCGCTTGAGGCGCTCGTCCCGGGCGTTGAAGACCACGCCCATGCCGCCGCGACCGATCTCTCCTTCGACGGTGTAGGATTTCCCGAGCGCCTGGATCAGGCGCGCGGTGAGTGACTTGTCCGCCTCGTTCATTCGGGTCCGCGTGAAGTGCGCGCGCATAGATTAGCCGCGGCGAGGCGGCGGTGCAACCAGCCAACCGGTTTCGACTTAGGGCTCTCCGCGCCAAGGTGACGGTCGCGGGCCCGCGTCCGATGGCTATTCGGCAGCTCCTGCCTATTTGGCCGCCGGCGCGCGGAACGCGCGAGTGCTCCCGCGCGTTTTCTCGGTGGCATGGACGATGCTTTCCCCTGGCGAGGCCATTGTGTTTACTCACACTCACGCGAGCTCGAGCCTATGTCTGAACGACTGACGCTTCCGGTGCTCCCGCTCCGGGACGTCGTGCTGTTTCCTGGTGTCTCGACGCCCATCGGCGCGGGACGCCCGTCCACGTTGCGCGCCATCGAGGCGGCACTGAAGACCGACGCCCATCTCATCTTCGCGGTCTCGCAGCGCGAGAACGCGGACCATGTCACGCCGGGCGTGCTGTATACGACCGGGACCATCGCGAAAATCAGCCAGATCCAGCGCGGCCTCGGCGGTGTGCAGCTGCTGCTGCACGGCGAGGGCCGCGGCACCGCGGTCCATTACACCGAGACCGGGGGCCACCTCGAGGCCGTCGTGCGCGAGGTGGAGGACCTGCCCCCGATCAATCCGGACGACCCCGCCTTCGTGGCGCTGCATCGCGAGGCGCGAGAGCGCGCCGCCGAGCTGGGTCAGAAGTCGGGTTTGCCGGAGGAGGTCGTGCGCCAGGTACTCGAGGGCGCCAGCCAGCCGGGGCGGCTCGCGGATCTCGTCGCGGGCTACCTCGAGATCAGGCCGGCGGAGCGCCAGGCGCTGCTCGAGACCCTCGCGGTGGAAGATCGGTTGCGGCGCGTGCTGGTGCACGCGCAGCGCCAGATCGGGGTGCTCGACGCCCAGGAGCAGATCAAGTCGCAAGTCCAGGAAGAGCTGGGCGAGCGGCAGCGCGAGATGTTCCTGCGCGAGCAGATGAAGGCGATCCGCAAGGAGCTCGGGGAGGAGGACGAGGGGAGCGAGGTCGAGGAGCTGCGCAAGCGGTTCGCGGACCTCGATCTTCCTGAGGCGGCGAAGAAGGAGGTCGACCGCGAGCTCGAGCGGCTCGAACGGGCGAACCGCGACTCCATGGAAGCGCAGGTGATCCGGACGTACCTGGAGACCATGGCCGAGCTGCCGTGGAACAAGCGGGCCGAGGAGTCGCTCGACCTGAAGCGGGCCGCCGAGATCCTCGAGCAGGACCACCATGGGCTCAAGGACGTGAAGGACCAAGTCCTCGAGTTCCTGGCGGTGCGCCAGCTGCGGCAGCGCGCTCCCCGGGGAGACGAGGGGGCGGGGGCGGGGGCGGGGGCGCGTGGCAACGAGGACGACAAGCAGAAGAAGGGGTCGATCCTGCTGTTCGTCGGCCCACCCGGCGTCGGGAAGACGTCGATCGCGAAGTCGATCGCCCGTGCGATGGGCCGGCCCTATGTGCGGATTTCGCTCGGCGGCGCCCGTGACGAGGCGGACGTCCGCGGCCACCGGCGCACCTACGTGGGCGCGATGCCGGGGCGCATCGTCCAGGGGATGAAGCAGGCGGGCGCGAAGAACCCCGTCTTCCTGCTCGACGAGGTCGACAAGCTGGGCGTCTCGTTCCAGGGCGATCCGGCGGCGGCGCTGCTCGAGGTGCTCGATCCGGCCCAGAACGATTCGTTCACGGACCACTACCTCGGGGTGCCGTTCGACCTGTCGGAGGTGCTCTTCATCGCGACCGCGAACTTCCTCCAGAGCATCCCGGGACCGCTGCTCGACCGGCTCGAGACCGTGAACTTCGCGGGCTACACCGAGCGCGAGAAGCTCGAGATCGCGAAGCGGTATCTCGTGCTGCGGCAGCTCTCCGAGAACGGCTTGACCGCGGAACAGTTCGCGGTGACCGACGCGGCGCTCAGAGAGATCATCACGAGCTACACGCGCGAGGCGGGCGTACGCCAGCTGGAGCGTGAGATCGGCAAGCTGGGCCGCAAGGTCGCCCGTAAGATCGCGGTCGGGGAGGCTGCGCGCGTCACCGTGGACGCTCCCGACGTCGCCGATCTCATCGGCCGGCCCCGGGTCCACCCCGAGCGCATGGCGCGGGAGGACCAGATCGGCGTGGCCACGGGGATGTATTACACGCCGGTCGGCGGCGACATCATGTTCGTCGAGGCGAGCGTGATGCGCGGCAAGGGAGATCTGGTCCTGACGGGCCAGCTCGGCGACGTGATGAAAGAGTCGGCCCGCGCGGCGCTCACCTACGCCAAGTCCCATGCGGATCGGCTCGGTATTCCGGAGGAGGCGTTCGCCGACACCGACATCCACGTGCACGTCCCGGCGGGCGCCATTCCCAAGGACGGGCCTTCGGCGGGCGTGACGATGGCGACGGCGCTGGTCTCCGCGCTGTCCCGGCGGCCCGCGCGCCACGACCTCGCCATGACCGGCGAGATCACGTTGCGCGGCCGCGTGCTCCCGATCGGCGGGGTCAAGGAGAAGGTGCTCGGTGCGGTCCGCGCGGGCATCACCACCATCGTGCTCCCCATGGAGAACGAACCCGACCTCGAGGATCTCCCCGAGGACGTGCGGAAATCGCTCCAGGTCCACCTCGTCGGGGAGTTGGGTGAGGTGCTGAGCCTGGCGCTGCGGGGCGCGAAGTTCGAGGCCGGCCATCTGGTGTTCGAGGGTCCGGCGCCCGTCGAGCCGAGTTTGGTCGCGAAGCAGAACTAGCCAGAAACGGGTCCAACCCTTTTCCCGTAGGGCCTGTCTAATCATGCGACCAGGCCCTCGGACCCGTCATGCCGTTCGCCGTCGTGCTCGCCCTCACGTTGCAGACCGCCGGCGGCGGGGTCGTGCCCCCGCCCACCGCCACGACCGCCACCGCCGTGCGGGCCGCCCACCCGCCGGCGATCGACGGACGCGACGACGATCCCGTCTGGCGCGAGGCCCCCGCGATCACCCAGTTCCGCGAGTTCCAGCCGAAGCAAGACGGGGATCCCCGCTTCGCGACCGAGGCGAAGGTCGCCTACGACGACCGCAACATTTACGTCTTCATCCGGGCGTTCGACCCGCACCCCGACTCGATTCTCCGGCTCCTCGCCCGGCGCGACGTCCGCGCGGCCACGGATCAGCTCAAGATCATCATCGACTCCTATCACGATCGCCGCTCCGGCTACGAGTTCGCGGTGAATCCAGCCGGCGTGAAGCGGGATTACGCGATCTACAACGACACGCAGGAAGACGACGCCTGGGACGCCGTGTGGGAGGTCGCCACGGCCGTCGACTCGCTCGGCTGGACGGCCGAGTTCCGAATCCCGCTGTCGCAGCTCCGCTACGTGCCGCGCGGCACCAACACGTTCGGCTTCGGCGTGTGGCGTGACATCCAGCGCTACACCGAGCGGGTCAGCTGGCCGCTGTTCCGCCAGTCCCAGTCCGGGATCTCGTCGCAGCTCGGGGAGCTGCACGGGCTCGACGGCCTGCCCTCACCGCGGCGACCGGAGATCGCGCCGTACGCGGTGACGAAGAACGTGTCCGTCCCGCTCGCCAGCGGCTTCGACCGTTCCCAGAAGGTGACCGCGGGCGCCGACCTGAAGTACGGGATCACCTCCAACCTGACGCTCGACGCGACCGTGAATCCTGACTTCGGCCAAGTCGAGGCCGATCCGGCGGTGCTCAACCTCACCGTGTTCGAGACCTTCTTCCAGGAACGGCGGCCGTTTTTCGTTCAGGGCGCCGGGATCTTTCGCTTCGACGTGAACTGCAGCCAGGTGAACTGCAACGGTGAGGGCCTGTTCTACTCGCGTCGCATCGGGCGCGCGCCGCAACTCGGCTACGGCGACCCCAACTCGCCCACCGCGACGACGATCTACGGCGCGGCGAAGCTGACCGGCCGCCTCCCGGGCGGGCAGACGGTGGGCGTGCTCGAAGCGATCACCCAGCGCGCCACGGGGACATTAGACAGCACCACGGAGCCGACCACCAACTACGCGGTCGTGCGGGGGCAGCAGGATTTCCGCAACGGCGAGAGCGGCATCGGCGTCATGCTGACGGCGGTGAACCGGAGCCTCGACCAGCGAACCGAGAACTTCCTGCGCCGCAGCGCTTACGTCGGTGCCTTCGACTTCCGGCACCGCTTCCTGCAGGGGCACTATCAGGTCTCCGGCTCGCTCGACTTGAGCCGCGTCGCCGGCACCGACACGGCGATCGCCCGCACCCAACAGGATCCGGTCCACTTCTATCAGCGCCCGGGAGCGGGTGTGACGTACGACTCGACGCGGACGGCCCTGTCCGGGGACGCCGAAGAGCTGTTTTTCAGCAAGCTAGGAGGCGGGATCACCCGGTTCGAGACGAGCTACCAGCGCCGCTCCCAGGGCTTCGAGGCCAACGATCTCGGCTTCCTGCTCCAGGCGGACCAGCAGAGCTGGAGCACGTGGTTCGGTCTGCAATCGTTGCGCCCGACGGCGCTGTACCAGATAGCCTATTGGAACTTCAACTGGTGGCAGTACTGGACGGCGGCCGGCACGCCCGTCGAGCGCGCCGCTAACACGAATGCGCACGTGCAGCTGAACAACCGGTGGTGGGTGCACGGCGGGGTTACTACGGGCCAGCTCGGCACCACGTTCTGCGATCGCAACTGCTCGCGGGGTGGGCCGGCGGTGCGGAACGATCCCTACCTGTCCGCGTGGGGGGAGGTGGACGGGGATGCGCGTCCGGCGCTCGTCCCGTACATGTGGCTCAATTACTTCCGGGGCGACGGGGGCCGGTCTGAGAGGTTCAATGGCAATACCCAGATCACCCTTCGCGTGGCGTCTCAGTTCAAAGCGTCACTCACCCTGAGCGCGACGCACAACGTCAACGACATCCAGCCGCACGGCACCATCAAGGACTCGACCGGAACGCACTACACCTTTGCGCATCTGAACCAGAAAACGGTGTCGCTCACGGGGCGGGTCGACTACACGCTCTCGACGGTCCTCACCCTGCAGCTCTATGCGCAGCCGTTCGTGAGCAAGGGCACCTACTCGAACGTGCGCGAGCTCGCCGACCCGAACGCCGCGGCCTTCGACAATCGCTACAAACCCTACGCCGCCACCCCCGGCGGGTTCAACGACAAGGAGTTCAACTCCACCGTCGTGCTGCGTTGGGAATACCGTCCGGGCTCGACGCTGTTCGTGGTATGGACGCAGGGCCGCGCCGACTATACACAAATCGAAGGACCGCGCTCCTTGGCGGGCAACTTCCGCGACATGTTCGACCTGCACCCCAACAACACCTTCCTCGTGAAGGCGTCCTACTGGATCAACTGGTAGGTCGGCCTAGTGGGCCGCCACCCCGTCCAGCACCAGCCTGACGGCCGCGTCCTTCCAGCGCTCGCGCAGCGCCGGCTCGTCGGCCCCGAGCGGCGCCGCGCTCGCCGCGATCAGCGACTCCAGGCCCAAGTACGCCACCATGAGGACCAGCGCCTGGGCTGCGGCGAGGTGCGGGTCCACGTCGTCGCGCACCTCGCCCCGCCCCTGTCCCTCGGCAAGCAACACGACCAGTCGCTTGATCGCGGGCGCGAACGGGCGCGCCTCCGAGCGGCCTGCCTGCGTGAGCAGAACGACCAGGTCGGGATGGGCGGCGAGGTACTGAAACTGCGCTTCCAGGGTGATCCGGATGCGCTCGAGCGGCCGCTCCTGCGACGCGGGGATCGCGGCGAGCGCTTGCTCCAGCTCGGTGGCGCCGCGCACGAGCACCGCGCCGAACAGACCGCGCTTCGAGTGGAAGTAGTAGAACAGGAGTTGCTTGTTGACCCCGGCGCGTCGCGCGATTTGGTCCACCCGCGCGCCCTCGAAGCCGCGGCGCGCGAACTCCTCGCGCGCCGCCGTAATGATGCGCAACGCTCTGGAATTAGTGAGCTTAGGCTTCAGAAATCTATTTCCTCAACCGGATGGTTGATGAAACATACCGTCTCAGAACCCCAGCGCCAGGTTCTCGGGCACCCGGGTCACCCCCTGCTTCAGGAACCTGATCAACACGTGGTTCACGTCGGCCGGGGCCTCCTCCTGAACGGCGTGGCCGGCGTGCCTCGCCATCACGAAGGCGGAGCGGGGGATCTGGCCCGCCATCAGCCGGCCGACGCTCGTCGGGATCCAGCGATCCTCGTCGCCCCACACGACGAGCGTCGGTGCCGCGATCCGATTGAGTCGCCCTCCCCCGAGCCCGTCGAACTGGAATTCCCGCAGTGTCGCCCGCAGCGCACGCCCGTACGCGGGCAGGGCCACGGGGGCGTAGTACTGGTCCACGTCAGCCGCGACGACCTTGCCTGGGTCCGCGTAGGTCGATCGCAGCAGTCGCTCGGTGAGCCCGCGTCCCCGGAACGCGAGCAGGAGCGGGCCGACGACTGGCCAGCGGGCGACGCGGAACAGCAGCGGCTCGCGCCCGCCGAGACCCGACGAGCCGATCAGCACCAGGCCGCGCACCCGGTCGGGCCACGCGATCGCCGCCTCGGCGGCGATCGCGCCTCCCATGGAGTGGCCCACCAGGACCGCGTCCGCGACGTGCAGCGAGTCCATGAACGCCGCGAGTAACCGGGCGTACGCCGCGTTGTCGTAGCCGTGCGGTGGCTTGTCCGAGAACCCGAAACCCCGGTTGTCGAAGGCCACCACTCGGTACCCGGCCGCCCGCACCGCAGCGAGCGTGTTCCGCCAGGCATACATCGATGCGCCGAGCCCGTGGAGAAAAACCACGGACGGCCCCCGGCCCGCGTCGATGTAGCGGATCCGCGTGCCGTCGACGACGACGTAGCGGGCGGTGAAGTCCGTGCCGGCGGGGTACCGTTGGTCCTCCGGGATGGGGGCCGTCCGACAGGCTCCGGCGCAGGCGAGGACCAACACCAGCCGGCGCGTCATGCAAGGCCCCGCAGGGTGGCGCGCGCGAGCGCGGCGACCGCGGGGTGCGAGCTCCAGATCCCGGCGGCGGTGTCGCCGGCGCCCGCGACCGAGATGACGTGCGCGTCGTCGATCAGGAGCACCGTGGGAGTGTCCGGGTCGGCCGAACCGGTCACGATGGGCCCGGCCTCGGCCGGCACGTCGCCCGAGACCCGCAGCACGAGCTCGGCGTGCGCCGCCGCTCGGCGCCAGGCTGGCAGCGTGGGGCGGAACAGCTCCGCGGTGATGACGCCCTCGACCCGGCGCGCTGCCCGCGCGACGAGCTGCAGGATGAGATTGGCCACGGCCCGGGTCCCTTCGATGCTTCGCGTGTCGGGCTCTGCCGGGCGGCTCACGTCCTTGAGCGCGCGGCCCAGCCGCTCGAGCGCGGCTCCCTGTTGCGCTGCCAGTTGGGCGAGCAGCGCCGGTGGGTCGGCGGCGCGGTAGCGCGCCGGCCGTCCCGGGAGCCGGGCGGCGGCGCCCCGCGCCACGAGTCCTTCCAAGGCGCCGTACGTGTTGGCGCGGGCCAGCCTCGCCGCGTGGGCGACGGCGTAGCCGGTGGAAGGCCCGAGGCGCAACAGCGTGGCGTAGGCCTGGGACTCGGTCGCCGTGAAGCCGAAGGGGGCGAGATCGAGGGACGCCGGTGCCATGAGGTAGTAGTAATGACTACTACCCTTTCATGACCGCGGCAAGTCGGCTAGACGACCTCGATCGGGATGGCGAGCAACTTCGCGATCAAGGCCAGCCGGAAGGTCAGGTCGGTCTGCCGCTGGGCCGGGCTCCGGCCGGGTCCCTCGAGCGGGAAGTAATGCGCCGTGAGCGGGCTCGCGGCCTTGGGCATGGCGCGGAGGTTCTTGGGGCTCCAGATCCCCTGGTCGTCGCACTCGCTGTAGAGGCGGGCCAGGACGCGGTTGGCGCTCGGGAGCTGGCGCACCAGGCCTAGGCGCGCCAGCAGCTCCAGCCAGTAGGCGGTGAGGGGCAGGTCGGTCACGTGACCCTGGGCGTCCGCTCGCAACGGGTCGCCCAGCAGCTCGAACACCGGCTTGAGGACCTTCTTCCCGGCGACGACGAAGAACGCGCGCCGCGGGGCCGGCGTGGAGAAGTAGTGCCCGAGTCGCTCGACGAACCCGGCGCGCTCCCGCTGCACCCCCGGCAGGAAGGCGAGCATCTCTACCGCGAAGATCGTCGGCGGGGTCGCCGCGGGATCGAGCACCGTCTTTCCGTGAGCCTTCTTGAAGGGCTTCTCCGCCAGCTCGCTGCGGAGGAACTGCGAGATGTTGCTGGCAATAGTGTGCGCCGTTCCCCGCACCCGTGGGTCGTCGGCATGGCCTCCCCGGGCGAGCGCGCACGCCGCCGCCTCGCGGCCCAGCCGTCGCGCCCAGCGGCCGAGACCGGGGTCGGCCTTGGCGGGCTTGTGGAACTCGACCAGCAGCTCCTGGGCCCGCTGCGCAATGGTCTTGTCCGGGTCGTCCGGCTCGATCCGCGAGAGCAGCTGAAACAGGAATCGGTCGGCGTCCCGGAACGGCCGCTCGAACGGCGGCCAGCCCAGCTCCAATAACCGCCGGTACTGGTAAACCGTCCCGACCTCCGTCCAGCCGTGCGCCTTCGAGGGGCGCGGCGCGAGCAGGTTGCCGCCCCACAGGCCCGTCGGCTTCTGTTTGCGGGCGATCGCGAGCGCGGGCTTGTACTCCAGCACGGATTGGCGCAACGCCGCCAGCCGCTGCGGGTCCCGCTGTCCCTCCGCCACGATCTCGGCGTAGGCCCGGTAAACGAGCGGCGGACTCGCCGCCTCGAGCAGCCAGGACAGCGGCAACCGATGGGACGTTGGCAGTTCCAGGTGCGCGCTCCGCGGTGCCGGGAGGTGCGACTGTCAAAAAGCGGGCGCAAACTTATCCGGGTCCCTGTCGCTAGGCCAGGGGCACACCCTATCACCTTGAGGGACGGACGCTTATCATGAGTGCAGCAAGTTGCATCGCGGTCGGTTGCTTCCGGTCCCGGCAAGGGGTCATTTTTCGCTCATGCTCCGCTCACTGCGCGCCCGGCGCGTCGGGAAGCTTCCCGGCGCGGTTCACCTGCCGGGGCGCGTTCTCTTCCTCGCCGAGGATCCGCAGCTGGTGCGCGACCAGCTGGACGGGAAGGACCTCGACTGGCGTCCGGGCATCAAGCTGCGCGACGACATTTCGACCGACGAAATCACGCCCGCCTACATCTGTTACTACTACGACGACACCCTCGGTGACTTCCCCTACCTGGGGCTGAAGTGCGGCGAGGAGTTCCCCGTCACCCGCGGATCGGTGAAGCGGGGTGGGTTCACCGCGTCGGTCAGCGGCAAACGGCGCGGCAAAGGATCGTCGCGCGAGCAATCACCCTACGCGGAGATGTGCGCGGGCATCAAGCTGGTCGTGGCCGAAAACATCGAGCGCATCTATCGCGAGAACTGCCAGAACCTCGGCCTGCTCACGACGACCGACTTCTCAATCCTCGACCGGGTGCGGAGCGGCGAAGCGATCCCGCTCAACGCCTTCACGGCGGGCGAAGGGGAGATCACGCGGGGAATCATCGAGTACGGCGGGCTTTTCAACTTCAACGTGGCGCGGCTGCAGGGTCAGGTCGCCCTCTCGCCGCCCGGGACGGCGCCGCGACCAATGACGCTCGGCGAAAAGATCATCGCGCGGCACTGGGTCGTCGATCCGTCCCAGGGCAAGGTCGGCGTTCCGGCGGTGCGGCCCGGCGACGAGGGGTTTGTGGTCACCGATATCCGGTTCAGCCACGAGTACGTCACCCCGATGGCGGCGATCTTCTTCGAGCAGCTCGTGGGGCCGGACGAGAAGGTCAACGATCCGGGCTCGATCCTCATGTTCCGCGACCACCTCACGTTCCTGGGCGAGGCGATGACGCCGGAGCGCGTCAAGGAAGGGTTGCTGGACGTGGCGCTGGAGCTGGAGAAGAAGCAGCGCCAATTCGCCGAGAAACAGGGCATCCGCCTGTACGGCGAGCTGCGACTCGCGGCTCACGGCTCGGAGGCGATCTGCCATTCGAAGATCCTCGAGGGGCATGCCGAGCCCGGCATGGTCATCATCGGGAGCGACTCGCACACCCCGCACGCCGGCGCGGTGGGGTGCGTGGCGTTCGGGGTCGGCACGACAGCCATCTTCAACTCGTGGATCACGCGGGACGTGCGGCTCACGGTGCCGGAGACCGTCAAGATCGTGGTGCGCGGCCGGAAGCGCGATAACGTGACGGCAAAAGACTTCATGCTGGAGATCCTGCGCCACCCCTACGTGAAGAGCGGTCGGGCGATCGGCAAGCTGGTCGAATACTGTGGCGATGCCGTCGCATCGTTGTCGGTGGACGAGCGCGCCACGATGACGAACATGACCGCCGAGGTAGGCGGGTTCACCGGGTATGTCGCCCCCGACGAGCGGACGGTCGCGTATCTGATGGCGTATCGCGGCATGTCGCGGCGCGACGCGGCGGCGCTGTGCCGGGACCGCGCGAGCGATCCCGACGCCGAATACAGCGAGGTGATCGAGATCGACGCGGGCGCGATCCGGCCGATGATCGCCCTCCCGGGGGATCCCGGGAACGGGCGGCACATCGGCGAGGCCGAGCGGGTGCGCGTCGACATCGCGTATGCGGGCTCGTGCACGGCGGGCAAGAAGGAAGACATGGACATGTACGCGCGCGTGCTGCAGGAGGCGACGGAGCGCGGCGAGCGCGTCGCGCCGTGGGTGCGCTTCTTCATCCAATGCGGCTCGCAGGACGTGAAGCGCTACTGCGAGGAGCAGGGCTATCTCGACCTGTTCGGGAAAGTGGGGGCGACGTTCCTCGAGCCGTCGTGCGGCGCCTGCATCAACGCGGGGCCGGGAGTCTCCCGGACGCGGGACGAGGTGACGATCAGCGCCATCAACCGGAACTTCCCCGGCCGCTCAGGCCCGGGGCGGCTCTACCTGGCGAACCCCTACACCGTGGCCGCGTCGGCCATCGCCGGCTACATCACCGAGTGGCAGCCGGGGATGGCGCTGGCGTCCCCGCCCTGACGGGCGGGGCTAGCGGCCGCCGCTCGCCGTCGACAGCTCCCGCGGCGCGGGAGGCGGGCTGGCGTGCTTGGGACGCAGCGCGGCCCGCTGGTACACGCTGCGGGGATTCCACAGCACCCACGATGTGATGCCGAGGTCTTCCACGGCACGAATCTGTTCGCGGATCTCGAACGGCGTGTAGCGAGGCAGGCGCCGGCCCAGCGTGAACGCCTGCAGGAACGGCCGGATCTCGGCGGAGCCGGGGAGCGGGCGCGAGCGCTGGAGCGCGTCGTTCAACGCGCTCCGCACCACGCGGTACGGCTGGCCGTTGGGCCACGCGAAGCCGAAGGCGCCACGGTAGTAGTGGCTGGGATAGACCATCGGGAGCACGACGTCGGCGACGCTGGCGAAGTCCTCCCACACCTGGCCGATCCCCAGATCGCCGGTGGCCGACGCCGTGAGGCCGAAGATGTCGAACGTGACGGGGACGGCGAGCGGCTTCAGCCGGTCCCGCAGCAGCCCGATGTGGCGCCGCACGGCCTCGCGCTGCGTCTCGCCCGAGCGATGGGCCGGGAAGATCGCGGTGGCCATTCGCTCGCGCGGCTCGTCGGGGAAGCGGACGTAGTCGAACTGCACTTCGGCGAAGCCCATCCGGGCCGCCTCTTGCGCGAGCTGCGCCGCGTAGATCCACACCGAGTCGTTGTAGGCGTCGACCCACGCGATGTTGATCCGGTCGCGCCACACCCCGCCCGTGTCACGGTCCTTCACGGACCATTGGGGCTTGCGCTCGGCGAGCAGCGGGTCCTTCGCCACGACGATGCGCGCGATGGGGTAGATGCCGTGCGCGTGGAGGCTGTCGAGCCGGGCGCGCGCGTCCTTGGCGCGCACGCACTGGTTGGCGCCGATCTGCTGAGCCGTGGGCACGGCCGACGGGTACAGCAGGCACCCGGTGTCGTCCTTAACGTCGACGACGAAGGCGTTGATCTCGGTTTCGTCGGCGAGCCGCACCAGCTGCCACAGCTTCGGGGAGCCGAAGGCCCACGCGTTGACGTACAGGCCTTTGATCGATCCGGTGGCCGGGAGCAACACCGATTCCTGCTGGACGTAGCGGATCTCGACCGGGTGGAGCAGCACCTTCAGCTGGTCGGCCGGCGTGATGGCCGGGGCGCCGCGCAGGTCGACGACGGTAGAATCGGCGGCCGGGCTGTCGACGGCACCTTGCGCAAAAAGGCCGCGACTCGTGACGAGCGCGGCCAGCAAGAGGGCGCCTGCCTGCCGGACCACATTCATAGGGGGCTACACGATAGGAAACGACCCGAAATCGGACAAGCGCGCAGGTCACGCTACTTGCTGGTCAGCTGCAAGCTGTTGAATAGCAAGGGGTAAGTGACGATGCTCTGGCCGCGGTATTGGGGCCGGAACCCGAAGAGCACGACCTGCCCGGCGCCCAATTTGACCCGCACCAGCGCCGCCCGGCCGGCCACCCGTTCAGGATGCAACACCCACCCCGAGAGCAGTACCCGCTCGGGGTCGGCCGGATAGCGACCGACGACGCGCACCGCACTCGAGTCGAGCACCTCGAAGGCCGGGCCGCCTTCGTACCAGGCCACGCTCTGCGCCGCCAGATCGCGCGCGATGGGATCGCTCGGATCGAGCTCGAGCCGGAAGATCGAGCCCGGAGCGTAGAATTCGTCGTCCGCCACGCCCTCCAGCACGTTGCGCACCGGCAGCAGCAGCTGCTCGACCGCGAAGCGGCTCGCGTCGTTCAGGGCCACGAGCGTGCCCCCGTCGCTCACGAACTGCCGCAGCGCCTTCACGCCGTCCTGGCCCAGGCCGCCCGCGTACGGCGCGGGGTACTGGCGCGGCAGTCCGTCCAGCAGGTCATGCGGGTCCTGGTCGGGCAGCACGATCACGTCGAACCGGTCCCGCAGCTTGCCGGCGCGCACGACGGAATCGACGACCGACGCGTACGGCACCTTCCACGTGTCGAACACCCAGCGAGTCCAACCTTCGTCGATCGCGCCCTTGTCGGTCGAGTTGACGTACGAGCGGTACAGACCCACGCGCGGTGCGTCGGGAGAGGGACCCGTGAAGCCGGGATAGCCCGGGACGGCGGCGGGGGGCTCGACCGGCGCAGACAGCCCGATGCGCAGCGAGTCGCGCGCGGACAGGGCGGTGACGCCCATGAGCAGCGGCAACGTGTTGGCGGTCACGTCGTACGGCGGAAGCGGCGGCCCGCCCGCGTAGAGTCGGAGCTCGGGATAGTGCTGCGGCTCGAGCAGCGTCTTCGCGAACGCGGCGTAGGGCTGGCGCAGCGTGACCACGTAGCTCCCCGCGGGGAAGCGCTGGCTGCCGATCGTCACGGGGTGCAGCGCCGTGCGGATCTCCACCTGACCGCGATGCAGGATCCCGAGCAGCGTCGCGAGCCCGACCGTGTCCTGGCGCTGACGAGGAATGACGTACGCGTACGGCCAGCCCTTCCAGCCGCGCACCGCCCGCACTCCCACCGCGAGGAAGTTCGCGAGCCAGCGGTCGCGGTAGCGGGCCGCGTTCTGGAGCAGGGCGTACGCCGCATCGGTCTGGTAGGTCACGATGTCGCGCAGCGTCCAGCGGCCGCCGGGCCACGGGTTCGTGAAGTTCCAGGAGCGCTCGCGCGGGTTGAAGCCGCGCGCCCGGACGGCCAGCTGGTCGAAGGGGACGTCGATCGGCGAGGCGAGGTTGGCGTTGGCGGCCTCCGACAGGATGCGCACGCCGCCGTGGTAGTGCTGGTACGCGCGCGCCGGCGTCCACGCGTCGTAGATCGCGTTGATCGAGATCCCGGTCTTGCCCTGGCCCGCGAGCTCCCAGGCGATCGCGGTCCCGAGCGCGTTCGCGCCGTCCACGAGCAGCGGGTCCACGTTGGGCTCGATTGGATCGAGGTACGGCGGCAGGAAGAGCCGCGAGCCGTCGGTGTCCTGCTGGTGGATGTCGTTGGCGATCTGGGGATGCCACAGGTTGTAGATCGAGTCCACCACCAGTTGGGTCTCCACCTGGGTGAACGCGTACCAGTCGCGGTTGTCGTCGTGCCCCGTGTAGTGGTGATACAGCTCGGGCGGATCCGTGCCCTCCGCCGCCGTGCCCAGGGTGTGGTTGTACCACCGGGTCACGATGGTGACGCCGTCGGGGTTGAGCGACGGCACCAGCCACAACACGACGTTATCGAGGATCTCGCGCGTCGCGGCGCTCGTGTCGCTCGCGAGCCGGTAGGCGAGGACGGCCGGCGTGAGATGCCCGCCGACCTCGTTCGAATGGATCCCCGACGTGACGAGGACGATGGTCTTGCCGTCGCGCACCGCCTCCTGAGCTTCCCGGCTGGTCTTGAGGGTGCGGGGGTCGGCGAGCTTGGCGTTGAGCTGCTGCAGCCGGTCGAGGCGCCTCAGGTTCTGGGGGCTCGAGATCACGAGCGCCACGAACGGCGCACCGAGCGTCGTCTTCCCCAGCTCCCGGTAGCGCATCCGATTGCTCGCCGCGGCCAGCGCCTGGTAGTAGCGCACCAGCGTGGGCCAGTCGGCGAGCTTGCGGTCGTCGCCGGGCTCGAAGCCGAGCACCGCGCGCGGCGCGGGGGGCTGAGGGGGCGGGGGCGGAGCGCCGCGGCTGGGCGCGTGACGACGGGGGGTGGGCTGTTGCGCGCGCGCCAGGGCGGTGGCAGGCAGCGGCAGCGCGGCGGCAAGCCCCACCGCGAGCAAGGGCGTGAGCGCGCGCAACCTCACGGGCCTACTTGAGCAGACCGGCGGCGGGCGGATTATCGCCGCTGCCGAGCCAGTGGGCGAACCAGGTGCGGATGCGCTCCAGCCGGTCGACCAGCAGCCACGGCGGGCCCGTGCGGGACAGCCCGTGATAGGACCTGGGGTAGCGGACGAACTCGGTCGGAACGCCGCGCTCGCGCAGCATCACGAACAGCTGCTCCGCGTCCGTGATGGGCGTGCGCCGGTCGTCCTCGCTGTGCACGATCAGCAGCGGGGTACGCATCAGCTTGGCGTAGCTCAGCGGCGAGAGCGCGCGATACAACGAGTCCGCGTCCCACGGCGGCCCGGAGAACTCGTAGTCGGTGAGCCCCTGGGCGTCCGACGATCCGTACCATGAGAACCAGTCGTAGATCGACCGGTCGGTCTCGGCGGCCGCGAAGCGGCCGGTATGCCCGAGGATCCAGTTCGTCATGAAGCCGCCGTACGAGCCGCCCGCCACGCCCAGGCGGGTCGTGTCCACGCCGCCCCCCCCGCCCCGTTCGCGCGCGATCGCGACGTCCACCGCCTTCATCAAGTCCTGATAGTCCTCCATGCCCCAGCGCCCGCGCGAGGCGAAGGTGAACTCGTGTCCGTATCCGGTGGAGCCGCGTGGGTTGACGAGCAAGACCCAGTATCCCTGCCCGGCGAGCACTTGCATCTCGGGGAAGAAGACGTTGCCGTAGTTCCAGTGCGGTCCGCCGTGCACGTACAGGATCAGCGGATAGCTCTTCCCCGCGCGGTAGCCGTAGGGACGCATCAGGAACGCCTCGACGCGCAGGCCGCCGACGCTCGGGAACCAGAACGAGTCCGCCGGGATCGTCGCGAGCCCGGCGACGAGCGAGTCGTTGAACGTGGTGAGCCGACGATCGGCGCCCGCGCCGCCGGAGGTCAGCGGCGCGACGTAGAGCTCCGCGGGATGCGTGACGTCACTCGCCGTGTACGCCAGCGAGCGGCCATCGCGGCTCAGCCCGAAGCCCCCCAGCTGGCGTTCCCCCGTCGTCACTTGGCGCACGGGGCCACCGGCGGCGGCAACGGCGAACAGGTGGATGTTGCCGCGCGTCTCGGCGGCGAAGTAGAGCGTCCGGCCGTCCGGCGCCCACAACGGGTCTTGTGGATCGAGGCCCCACGCGGCCGTCAAGTTGCGCGTCGCGCCGCCGGTCTCAGGGACCACGCAGACGTCGTTTTCCTCGCCGCGCCCCTTCGAGCAAATGAAGGCGACGGCTTTGCCGTCGGGCGACCAGGCGGGGTCGTGACTCTCGGCATACGGCGTGGCGATCCTGCGGATCGTGCCGTCCGCGATCGCGAGCACATAGAGCTGCGGCCGGACCTGCGCGCGCACCTCCTGGGTCTCGGTCGAGTCTTGGACGAAGGCGACCGCGCGGCCGTCGGGGGACCAGGCGGGGTCGATCTGGCTCAGGTCGCCGTCGGTGAGCTGCCTCGGCTCGCCGCCGGACGGCGGCACGAGGTAGAGATGCCGCGGGCGTCGTGTCTCGCGGGGCGCCACGAGGCCGCGCTCGTCCTCGACGAGCGGCAGCGAGGTGTACACTCGCCCGTCAAACCGCTTCACGTCAGGCCCGCGTGTGATGGCGAGGGGCGAGACGCGGCTGCGCCAGGCCTGCTGCTTCAGACTGTCGGGCTCCGCGCCACGCCAGCCGTACAACAGCGATTTCCCGTCCGGCGAGAACAGCGGCAGCGCGTGCACGCCGCGGATCTGGAACGCTTCGCCGCCCGGCGTCCCGGTGCGGAGGAACCACACGTCGTCGTCGAACCCCTCGCGCTTGCTGGCGAACGCCAGCAGCGTCCCGTCGGCCGACCACACCGGGCTCGACGCCTCGGTGGCGGGGCTGGTGTAGCGGAATGCAGGCGCCGAGCCGTCGGTGGCCGCCATCCAGATCTCGCTGTGGCGCCGGTCCTTGTCTTCGACCACGGTCGTGACCGTGAACGCCACGCGCCGCGCGTCCGGCGCGAGCCGCGGCTCGCCGACGAATGTGAGGCGGTAGTAGTCGGTGGCCTGGAAGGGGCGGGGAGCAACCTGGGCGGTCAGGGGAGCGGCCAGGAACTGCAGCAGGAGCCAGCGGAGCTTCATCGAGCGACTCGCGGAGTGAGCGGCCGTGAAAAATACCTGGTCGGGAGCAGCCATGAATAGGGCCGGGACCTGCCACGGCGAGACGCACAGACGCGCCGCGGTGAACAGAAACCCCGCTGTGCGTCTGCGCGTCTAGCCGTTGGTCGTCCTGCCGTCCGTCCGGCTTACTGCTTACGGAAGCTTGTGCAGCTCCACCCGCCGGTTCTGCGCGCGTCCCGCCGCGGTCGCGTTGGGAGCGATGTAGCCCGTGGCGCCGTAGCCCTTGGCGACCATGCGCGCGGGCAGTACGCCCTTGCTCGCGAGGTATGCGCGCACCCGCGCGGCGCGCCCCTGCGACAGCCGCATGTTCCCGAACTTCGTGCCGGTGCTGTCGGTGTAGCCCGCGATCTCGATCCGGATGTCCGGATTCGCGAGCAACGATGCCGCGACCGCGTCGAGCACCACGTACGAGTCGCGCGTCAACGCCGACCGGCTGGTCTCGAAGTTGACGCCGCGCAGCACCAGCGTCGGCCGCGGCGGCGCTCCCGGCACCGCCGCCCGCACCGACTCGGGCGCGAACAGGATGAGGCAGCCGTTGGCGTCCACCGGGGCTCCCGGCGGGGCGGGCGGGCACTTGGGCGGCGCGGCGGGCGCGGCGGGCGCGGCCGGCGCCGGCGCGGGCTGTGGCGCCGCCTGTACGGCCTCGGCGGGCAGCGGGCACCCGGTCGCGTCGACCTTGGATCCGGGTGGCGTGTTGGGGCACTTGTCGATGCCGTCCGGCACGCCGTCGAGATCGGAGTCGAGCGGGCAGCCGCTGGCGTCCACGACCGCGCCCTGGGGAGTGTTCGGGCACTTGTCCAGGCCGTCCGGCACGCCGTCGCCGTCCGAGTCGGCCGGGCAACCTTTCGCGTCGACGGTGGCGCCGGGCGGGGTGTTGGGACACTGATCGATCCCGTCAGGGACGCCATCGCCATCCGAGTCGGTGGGGCAGCCCTTGGCGTCGACGGTGGCGCCGGCCGGGGTGTTGGGGCACTGATCGATCCCGTCAGGGACGCCATCGCCGTCCGAGTCGGCGGGGCAGCCCTTGGCATCGACGGTGGCGCCGGCCGGGGTGTTGGGGCATTGATCGATCCCGTCGGGGACGCCGTCCGAGTCTGAATCGATGGGGCAGCCCTTCGCGTCCACGTGGGCGCCGAGCGGCGTGTTGGGGCAGGCATCCTTGTTGTCGGGGACACCGTCCCCATCCGAGTCCTTCGCCGGGCCCCCGCCCCCGCCCCCGAGGTGGAACACCGATAGTCCCGCGGTCCCGACGTAGTGTCTCGGGTTCGTGGGGCCGAAGGTGGACTGAGTGCTGGGCGTGTAAATGAAGCGACCTTCGACCCGCAGCGCGATGCGGTTGGAGAGGAACAGCCGGACGCCGGCTCCGCCGTGGGCCGCGTTGTCCGTGAACTTGTAGGGTGCCCGCGTGCCGAAGTCGAGCAACGAGTAGCCGCCCAGGGCGTACACCATCAGCCGGTCGGCGTGCACCACGTTGAACACCAGGGAGGCGCTGCCGATGAGCGGCTCGAGCGTCGTGGTCGCGCCCCCGCTCACCACGCTGTACTCCGGCTGGAACACGACGTCGCCCTCGATGCCGATCACGTCGGCGATCAGGTAGCCGAGCCGTACCCCGCCCCCGGCCTTGTTGCTGAGGGCGAAGGCCGGGTCGTAGCGCGTGTAGGCGCCGAACGCGCCGACCTCGAACTGACCGCGGTGCTGGGCCGCGACACCGCCGGCGCCACCCCCCAGCACGAGCGAAGCGAACAGCAACGCCATCCTTCTCATGTCGGCTCCTCTAGCGCCTGGCCTCACGGTAACTGGTGCAGCTCGACGCGGCGGTTCTGGGCGCGGCCCGCGGCCGTCGTGTTCGCCGCGATCGGAGAGCTCGCACCGTATCCCTTCGCGGTCATGCGGCCCGGCGCGACGCCCTGGCTCGCGAGATAGGCCTGCACCGCGGCGGCTCGGGCCTGCGAGAGTCGCAGGTTGGTCGCGGAAGAGCCGGTATTGTCCGTGTACCCCGCGATCTCGATACGGATGTCCGGATTCGCGATCAGCGATTGCGCGACGATGTCGAGCACCGTGTTGGACTCGGGCTTCAGCGCCGACTTCCCGGTCTCGAAGGTGACGCCGCGCAGGATCACCGGGGTGCGCTCCGGCGTGAACAGGATCGGGCAGCCCGCCGCGTCGACCTTGGTGCCGGGCGCGGTGCCGGGGCACTTGTCCTTGGTGTCGTCCACGCCGTCACCGTCCGAATCCTTGAAGCGCTGGCAGCCGACGCTGTCCACTTCCGTCCCGGGCGGCGTATTGGGGCACTTGTCGATGCCGTCGGGCACGCCATCGCCGTCCGAGTCCAGGGGGCAGCCTTTCGCATCCACGGTGGCGCCGGGCGGCGTGTTGGGGCACTGGTCGATCCCGTCCGCGACGCCGTCTGCGTCCGAGTCCACGGGGCACCCCTTTGCGTCCACGTGGGCGCCGGGGGGCGTGTTGCCGCACTGATCGATCCCGTCGGGCACGCCGTCGCCATCCGAGTCGAGCGCGCAGCCTTTGCTATCCACCGTGGCGCCGGCCGGGGTGTTGGGGCACTGGTCGAGGCCGTCGTACACCCCGTCGTGGTCGGCGTCGGACGGGCAGCCGCGCGGGTCGACGGTGGCCCCGCGCGGCGTGTTGGGACAGGCGTCCCGCTTGTCGGGGACGCCGTCGTGGTCCAAGTCGGGCGGCGGCCCGCCCCCCATGAAGAGCGAGAGGCCGAGCGAGCCGACGACGTGGCCGGCCCAGTCTCCGCTGGCGAACTCGGTACTGGGGGCGTAGATGGCGCGCACTTCGAAGCGCAGCGCGGCATCGTCGCCGAGGAACACCCGGTCGCCCAGGGCGCCATGGACCGCGTTGTCGGTGAAGCGGTAGGGCGCGTTCTTCTCGAAGTCGAGCCGCGAGTAGCCGCTGAGCAGGTAGAAGACGTTGCGCGTGCCGCCGAAGTTCAGGACCAGACTCGCGCTGCCGAGGGCCAGCGTGGGCGATCCCCCCCCGGCCTTCGGGCTCGGATTCTGATAGCCCGCGTCGAGCTCCGTGCTGACGACGTCGTTGAAGAAGTAGCCGAGGCGGGCCCCGCCGCCGATCTGGTTGTCGAGATTGAACGCCCGGTCATAGCGCGTGAACGAGCCGAACGCGCCGAGCTCGAACTGATGCGCGCGCTGTTGCGCGCCCAGGCGCGCCGCTCCGCACGCGACCGCCAGTCCCGCGACGACGAGTGTCCGCATGGGGCGACTCCTCACTTCGGGGCGTGGCCCTACGGTAATAACTCTGCCCCGGCTTAGAAACCCCAGACGCCCGCTTTCCTCAATCCCGTGCTCAGGTCGATGCCGCCGAGCACCAGCCCGCGACGCGACCCGTCCGCCTCCCGCCAGGTGACGCCACTCGGGCCGATCAGCGTACCGCCGTTCTGGAACGCGATGCTCCGCGTCGCGAGCCCCACGGGTCCGCTGAAGGGCCCGAGCGAGTCACCGACCGCGGTCGCAGCGATGGTCTCCGCGCTGTTCGTCGCCGCCCCCGCGTACACGCCGCCCACGACGAGCACCACGTCGCGGAGGTCGAGCGTCGCGAACTGCGATCGGCCCGTGGAGAGGAGCGTCGCCCCCGGCGCCCACGCGCTCGTGAAGAATCCCGACACGAGGCTCACGGCGGCGGTGTCGCTCGACGCGAGCCGCGCCGTCCCGGAATCGAGCCCGCCGCCCGGCGGGACGCTGTCCGCCACGCCCCCGAACGCGACCGCGCGCTCATCGCGCACCACGGCGCCCCCGTAGGCGCGTGGGGTGGGCAGCAGCGGCTGCACGTACCAGCCGTCGATGTGCCCCTCCAGCCCGATCCGTCCCACGAAGACATTCTGCCGGGGTCGCCCCACCGAATCCGTGCCGCCGATCACGTAAATCCGGCCGCGCGTCACCACGGCGAGCGCACCCGCGACGGGGGCCGGCAGCGGCTCGATGGGCGTGAGGCGCCCGACAACGCTGTCGGCCGTGACGTCGGCGGCGAACACGGATGCCTGCGCGCGGCCGGCGCCGTCGATGCCGCCGATCACGTAGAGCCCGCTGCCCGCGAAGCGGGAGTTGTAGCGCGTGGCGACGGCGGCCGCCGCGAACGCCCGCGGGGCGGGGAGGACGCGCGACGTGAAGTCCGCGGCGTCGTGCTGGCGGACCCAGGGGCCGACCAGGCCGGCCGCTTGCGCGCGCGCCACGTACACGCCGCTGTCGGGGACGAGCGCGCCGCTGATCTGCTCCGCGCCGCCTGCAGCGTAGAGCGTCGTGGCCACGCCGCTGCCGGAGGGGATCTCCGCCGCGGCGAGCGCGACCCCCACCGGGGCCCGCGGGAACGTGCCCAGGGAATCCCAGTGCAGCGTGTCGGGGCTGAACACGACGTGCGGCAGCACGTGGACGGTCGCCGTGAGCCGTCGGCCACCGGCCGTCGTCAGCGCGAGCGTTCCCGAGACGGCGCTGTCCGGGACGGTGGTGCGCACGACCTGGTCGCTCCAGTCGGCGGGGGAGGCGACCGGCGCCGTCACGTCCCCCCCCCCGCCGGCGCGCGCGAACGTGACGGCGCCGCCGCCCTGAACGGCGCCGAAGCCGAGGCCCTCGATCACCACGGCCCGGCCGCGCTCGAGGATCGGCTCGAGCGCGCCGTCCACGTAATCGATCCTGGGGGAGGCCGGGGGCGGCGGCCCGCTGGACTCACCCGCGCACGCGACCAGCGCGGCCGCGAGCACGGGCGTGAGCTTGTTACCGGCCGTTGTCGCCTCGCACGAAGCGGACGGCGCGGGCGAGATGGTCGGCCAGCGACGCCAGCTCGGCGGCGCCCCGGGCGAGCCCTTCGATCGCCTTGCGCTGCTCCGCCGCCGCGGCCGCGACGGCCTCCGCCTCTTGGGTGGAGGTTTGGGCGCCCGCCTTCGCCTGCCCCAGCGCCCCGCCGATCGTGCCCGCTTGATCGGCGATGCCGTGGGCCAGCTCGGCGACGCGCTTGCCGGCACGGGCCGTGCCGGCCGCCGCCGCCGCGATGCGGCTCAGGTCCTCGAGCCAGCCGGTCGAGCCCTGCGCCACTTCCGCCAGGTCGCTGCGGACGCGCTCGAGCAGCGCGGCCGCGCGGTCCAGGGCGCGGCGCGTGTCCTGGGCCGATTTGCCCACGTTGCGCGCCTCGCGCCCGCTCTCCTCGGCGAGCTTGTGAACCTCGTCGGCCACGACCGCGAAGCCGCGGCCGTGCACGCCCGCGCGCGCCGCCTCGATCGTGGCGTTCAGGGCCAGCAGGTTGGTCTGATTCGCGATGAGGCCGATGGTCTCCGAGAACTTCTCGACCTGCTCGGCGACGTCGCGCAACCGGCGCACTTCGCGCGCGCTCTCCTCGGTGGTGGCGCCGAGGTCGGCGAGGCGGCGCACGGCAGCCTGAGTCGCCTGGCGGACCTTTTCCGTCGTCTTCTCCATCTCGGCCCCGGCGGCGCGCGTCTCGTCGCCCGCGGCGGCGACCTCCCGGGCGTGCTGTTTGAGCTGGCCGGACTGCCGCTCCAGTGCCCCCACGAGGCTCGCGGCCTGGGCGGCGCCCTGGTTGGCGCGCCGCGCCGCCGCGGCGACCTCTTCACTTGACGCGCGAATCTGCTCGGTCGTCGCACTGAGCGTCTGCATGTACGCGCTGGTGCGGTCCGAGGCGCCCACCACCGGCTGGACCGACCCCTCGATCGCCAACATGAGCGCGAGTTGTGGCGCGACCAGCGCGAGCATGTCGCCATCCGAGTCGCGGTACAGCGTCGGATCGGAGTGGCGCACGCTCCACAGGCCGACGAGCTGGCCCGCGTGATACAGCGGCACCAGCACCTCGGAGCCGGGCTGTTCCGGCGCCGGCAGGACCACCTGCTCGCGCGACAGCGCGTGCGCCACGACCGGCCGGCGCCGCCGGACGGCCTCGCCCGTGAGCCCTGCGTTCGCGTCGAACCGGAACGGCGACCGCCCCCCCTCTCCCCCTCCCCCGCCGGCCGCGGTGTCCGCGATCAGTTCCATCTCATTCGTGCGGGCGTCGTAGCGCGCGAACCCCATCTGCTCCCAGGGCACGAGCCGCCGTGCGAGCTGCTGAATACGGGGGAAGCTCTTGGCCAGGCTGATGTCCGCCGCGATCGCCTGCGACAGGCTCTGGACCAGCGTCAGCTCGTCCGCCCGCACCGCGCGGCGGATCACCGAGGCGCTCACCATCGTCGTGATCGCCAGCACGCCTCCCACGGCAAGCGCGTCGCCGGCTTCGAGCCCCGCGTGCGTCAGCCAGAGCCACACGAGGGCGAGCCCGGCGGAGCAGGCGTACACGATCGTCTCCCAGCGCGCGGTGAGCCGCGCGTCGACCCAGGCCAGCGAACGGCCCAACGCAAGCTCGAGGTAATACGTCGCGTTGACGGTCGCCGGCAGCACCGCCAGGAAAACTGCCAGCGGGGCGAGATTCGCCGCGGCGAGGGCGCCCGTCCCCACGACGCCGCCCAGCCGCTGGTACACGAGACCGGCCACGGCGCTCCCGGCCGTGAGGTGCGCCGCGTTGCCAAGGGCCGCAGCGGCCGGCAGGCGGCGCAACCCCAGGTCCCCGACCAACATCGCGAGCGGCGCGACCAGGAGCGCGAACGGCCAGCCATGGTCGAGGACGGCGTAGGCCACGACGCCCAGGATGTACGAGGCGAACCCGTTGCCGGGAAGGGGAATCCCGTAGCGCCGCGCCAGCGCCCCGATCACGACGAGGGCGAGGACCTGCGCCGTCATGTCCGCGACCAGCGGCGTCCGCCCGGAAGTGTATGCCGCGACCGCTCCACCGATCGCGGCCACCGCGCCCAGCGACACGAGCGCCCGCACCAGCAAACCCGGCGACGTCTTGAGGCGGGACAGGGAACTCATGCGGATTCGCGCAAAGTCGGCCCCTTGGCGCGGCGTGTCAAGCGCGACTATCGTTTAGCCCATGCGTGTCACCATCGAATACTGCGTCGTCTGAAATTACGAGCCCAGGGCCGCCGGTCTGGCGGCCGAAATCCGGAAGACCTATCCGCACGCCGACGTGAAGCTGATTCAATCGTCCGGCGGCGTGTTCGAAGTCGAGGTGGACGGACGCCGCATCTTCTCCAAGAAGAGCCTCGGACGCCACGCCGAGCCGGGGGAAGTGGTGCGGTTGATCAAGCAAGCCAGCGGCTGACCGTCGGGGGTGACACTCGCGGTCTCCCCGCGCGCCCGCCCCGCAGGGCCTAAGTCTCCGCGACGACCGTCGTTAGACGCCTGGCACCGCTCCTGGCACGGCCCTTTCAGGGGACTCGCGCTCGGAGGTGAACCATGAAACGCACCGTCTTGTTCTTAGCGCTGGGGCTCGCCCTCGCGGCAGCCCGGCCGACGCCCGCCGCGGCGCAAACGCGGATCAGTGTGGCTGTAGGGCTTGGCGTGCCGCGGCCGTTCCTGTCGGGAGTGGTCGTGGTTGGCCGGCCCTTCGCGTATTATCCCGCGCCGCGGCCGTACTTCTATCGCTACCGCTATCGCTACCGCCGCCCCTTCGTCGTGGTGCGGCGCGTGTACGCGGGTCGTTATCACCGCCGCTACCACTGGGATTACGACGACGAATGATCGAGATGCCGCCGTTCCGCCGGATTGTGGCGTGCAAGGGATCTTCCGGATGCGGCGCCTGACGCCCTAGGCAGGGCCGCAGGTACGGTGGTGAAGCGGGAGGCGGGCACGCACGCCTGCCGCTTTCTCTACTTGAGCGTCGCGGCCGTGGGTCGCCCGTCTATATTGCGACCGTGCGAATTTCCCGCGACCACTTTCTTCCCCCCGATCCGACCGCCTTTCTCGCCGCCGAGCCCGCCACGGGGCGCGTCCTCGTGATCGCCCCCACGCGCGCGGCCTGCGAGACGATCGAGCTCGCGATGGGCCTCCACATCGACACCCTGCTCGCGCGGGAGCACGGAGCGGACATCCGGCGGCTCGCGGCCTCCGGGCGCGGGTTCGGGATCGTGGCGGGGACGGGGACCGGAAAGACGCTCGCGATCCGATCCATCGCCGAGACGATCCTCGCGGCGCCGCTCAAGGTCGGCGTCGTGAATCGCGAGCGCGAGGCGACGCCCGAGACGCCCACCTGGAACGTCGTGATCGTGACGACGGGCATCGCGCGCCGCTGGTTCGAGGACGACCTCATCACCGCGCGCGACACGCTCGTGGTGGACGAGATCCACCAGACGTCGGCGGAGCTGGAACTGTGCCTCGCGCTGGGCAAGCGGGCGCGCTGCCGCTTCATCTGGCTGTCGGCGACCGTCGACCCCACCTTCTACGCGCGCTACCTCGGATCGGTCGAAGTGCTCGAGACCAGGGCCTTCGATCCCGCGAAGGCGGCCGCCGTGCGGGTCCTGCCGCAGCAGCCGCTCGAGTTCCTGGACGACCGCTTCATCCGGCGGGCGATGCGGGAGCGGCGCGGCGTCGCGGTATTCGTCCCCACGCGCGCCGAGGTGGAGCTGATCGCGGGCGAGCTGGGCGACCGCTGGCAGGCGCTGTCCACGGCGTTCTACCACGGCGGCGAGCCGATCCGCGTGATCCGTCCGTTCCTGGACGGGCTCGTGAAGCGACCCTTTCTCCTCGCCATGACGGCCGCCGGCCAATCGGCGTTGAACATCCGCGGCCTCGACACGGTCGTGATCTACGACGCCCGGTACGCCAACGTGGTGGAGCGCGGGCGCAACGTGCTGACCCGGCTGTACCTGGGGGCGAACGAGCTGCTGCAGATGGCGGGGCGCGTGCACGGGCGCGTGGAGGGCGGCGAGGTCTTCATCCTGAGCGACCGCGACCTCGCCTTCGACGAGCTCCGGCCGACGGGCCCGGAGTTCCAGCTCGCGGGAGACGCCGAACGGGTGGCGATCACGTGCGCGGCCCTGGGAGTCGACGCGGCCGATCTGGAGCTGCCCGTGCCGCTCGACCGCCGGGCCTATCGCGAGGCGGTTCGGCTCCTCAGCGAGCGTGGTCTCGTCGAGCAGGGGCGGCTCACGCGCTACGGACGCGAGGTCGAAGCGATGCCGGTGGAGCGGCCCTGGGGCGAACTGCTGTACCACGCGGATCCGGAGCTCGTCCCGATGGTGGCCGTGGCCGCGAACATCGAGTCGTTGCACCGCATGACCCGCGAAGAACGGGATCTCCGGGGGCTGATCGTCTCCGGAAGCGATCACCTCACGGCGTACAACGTGTACGCCGAGGCCGTGAACAACCACGGCTACCTGGGCGAGGTGTACGGGCTCCCGCGGCATCTCTTCCGCGAGACGATCGATCGCTGGGCGGAGGGCCGCGGCGTGCTCGTGAAGGCGATCGAGGACGTCGCGCTCGGCACGGCCTCCGTGTACCGCCAGCTCGAGTTGCCGCTCCCGCCGCGGCTGCCGCACGCGGGCGAGAAGACGCTGGCCGCGTTCGCCGATCTCGTCGCCAAGATCATGCCGTTCGACCTCGTCATCGACGAGGAGACGGCGGACGGCCGCGAAGCGCGGGTGAGCCGCGGGTCGGTAGCCGGAAGCTGGGGGGCGGTCGCCGGCACGCTGCGCTACTTTGCGGACCGCTTCGGCGTGCCACGGGCGAGCATCGAGGGCACCGAGCTCTCCGAGCGCGCCATCCGCCGCTACGTCCAGCACGGCAAGCCCAGCGTCACCTTCGAGCGACAGCGGCGGCGCGAGGGGTTGATGCTGGTGCGCACGGTCACGTACCGCGGCTTCGTGCTCGATCGCGACGTCGAGCCGCTCCCGAACCCTTTCCCGACGGAGCTCGCCGGAGCGGCGAGGGCGGCGCTGGTCGAAGCGTTGCTCGGCGGCGGGACGCCCCATCCCGACCAGGCGCGAATCCGCCGCGCGCTGGAGCGCTTCGGCGTGTACTGGCGCCGCTCCGGGGGACGGCTCTCGCAGGCGTCCACCGAGTCCGTGGCGGCGAGACTCGCGGCGCAGCTCGAGCGCGTCGGCTCGTGGGACGAGTTCCTCGGCGCCCGCCTGGCGCTCGATCCCGACGCCGCGATTCCCGAAGCCGAGCGGCGGGTGCTCGACGCGCTGCCCGCCTCGGTGCACCTGTACGGCGATCGCGTGCCGGTGGACTACGAGGTGGAACAGGGCGGCGGCGTGGTGCGGTTGCGTCTCAAGGAAGGCCAGGCCCGCCGGCTTCAGGCGCGGGACCTGCCGCCGTTCGACCGGCCGGTGCGGTTCACCGTGCTCCGCGGGAAGCGGGACGCCGTGCGGTCGGACACGGTGGAGGATCTGCGCCGCCAGCTCAGCGGCCTCGCGCGCGGGGAGCGGGTCGCCCTCGCCCACGCAGGCGGCCGGCACAGTCGGAGGGGGCGGGGGCGCCAGGGGAGCGGGGGGGGCCGAGGGGGCGGGGGGGGCGGGGGGGGCCGGGGGCGGCGCTAGCGGGGAACTTTGTGGAATCTTTGTGGTTGCACCCTGTTGAAGCAACCAGAACCGCGAGAAATTCCAGCTAGGCACAGCCCGCCGGCCGCGTGGTGTGACCTTGCCGTGTGGCGTGGGTCCTCTTGTAAGATGGCGGTGCTGTCTGAAACTCCGACTGAGGAACTCGAGCCATGCAAGCACGCACGACAGCCAGAGATAAGACGTCCACCCCTGCACCCTCCTCCTCGTTCGCACCGCTCGGTCAAGCCGTGCTGGAAAGCTTCAGCGAGGGCGTCGTCGTCTTCGACGCGTATGGTCGGATGCTGTACGCCAACCAACGGGCCCGTCGCGTCATCGACGCGCTCGATGGGAACGGCGGCGGGCGTCGCGGCGAAGGTCTGCGCGAGCGGCTCATCGCGTTCGGCGGCCGCGGTCGGTCGCTGAAACAGGGATCGCTGGAGCTCGGCGAGGCGGTGTTCCTCCCGGACGGCGACCACGTCCGCACGCTGGCGGAGCGCGAGCGCCAGGCGATTCTCGACACTCTCGAGAGCACCCACGGGAAGCTGGCCGAGACGGCGCGCCGCCTCGGGATCAGCCGCACCACGCTGTGGCGTCGGCTGCGGGCCTACGGGTTGCGACCGAACGGGCACGGAGGGCGCGGCACCACTCCGCGCACCTAGCGCCCAGGCTCGGGCCGCCTCAGCTTCCCGGTCGGGTCACGCCCCGGGAAGCCATGCCCGCCAAGCCATTCATCATCGAGGATTACGTCCGCTGGTCCGACGTGGACTTCGCGGGGATCATCTTCTACGGCTCCTACGTCCGCTTCTTCGAGATCGCGGAGACCGAGCTGTTCCGCGCGTGCGGGCTCGCCTACGCGCAGGTATTCGATCGCTACGACATTTTCCTGCCGCGCAAGGTCGTCCACAGCGAGTTCTACTGGCCGGCGCGACTCGACGACCGGCTGCGGGTCGCGACGTACGTGGGACGCGTGGGCACCAGGTCGCTGATGCTGAACTTCGACGTGCTGCGCGACGACCCCACGTCGCTCGGTGCCGCAGGGTGGATGGTGCTGGTGTGCGTGGACCGCAAACGGCTCAAGCCGCGGCCGTTGCCCGCGGGGCTCGTGGCCGCGCTCGCCCCGCACACCCTGTCCTCCGACGCGGCGCGTGCCTCGCTCGGGGTGGCCTCTCCAACGGCGGCACGCTCGCCCCAGTCCTCCTGAAGCGCTTCCCCGACCCCCGACTCCTCGCTCTCCTCGCGGCCGGCGCCGCATGCGGGCGCGCACCCGCCGCCTCCGGCGGGGTCCGCGCCGTCGTCATTCGGCCGCCCAGGGACACGGTACGGTTCGAGGTTCCCGCGAGCGCCGACCGCTGCGACGCTGCGGGAATGGGAGGCGTCGTGTTGCACGGCGCGAGCGACGGGAACGGGGTGATCGTGTGGCTGCGCCAGCGCGACTCGTTTCCGAACGGCGACTGGCCGGTGCTGCAGCGCGGCGATACCGCGGCGGCGCGCGGCGCGATCGTCGCCGCGCGCTTCATGATCGGCGAGGTGGCGCACGGCGTGCCGCTCGACAGCGGAACCGTGACGGTGACGCTGGAAGGCGGCGGCGTGATCTCGGCGCACGCGCGGGGCTCGGGACTCGAGCTGGCCGCCGCCGGGCGCGTCACCGTCGACGCCGCGTTCGCTGCGGTGCCGCTCGGGGCGGACCCGGTGCCGTGCGGGATGCAGCCGTGACCGTGTAGATTGGTCTCGTGGAGCAGACCTACTTCCGGCGGGGCTTCGGCCTCAAAGACCACATCGAGGGTGCGCTCGCGGCCGACTACCACAGCCGCGTGGTCGACCGGATCCGCGGGCACGGATACACGCTGTCGCTGGGCGACCTCACCTTCAAGCTGGCCCGCGAGTTCGGGTTCTGCTATGGGGTGGATCGCGCCGTCGAGTACGCCTACGAGACCCGCACCAAGTTCCCCGACAAGCGGATCTTCCTGGTCGGCGAGATCATCCACAATCCTCACGTCAACCGGAAGCTGCACGGCATGGGGGTGGAGTTCCTCCACCGGCCGGAGGCCGGGGACTTCGATTTCAGCGCGGTCACGCCCAACGACGTCGTCCTCCTGCCCGCCTTCGGCGTCACGGTACAGGACTTCGAGCGGCTGCGGGCCATGGGCTGCGTGCTCGTCGACACGACCTGCGGCTCGGTGCTGAACGTGTGGAAGCGGGTCGAGTCGTACGCGAAGGACGGCTTCACGGCGATCATCCACGGCAAGTCATACCACGAGGAGACGAAGGCGACGTCGAGTCAGGTGACGAAGTATCCCGGCGGGCGGTACCTCGTGGTGCGCGACATGTCCGAGGCGCGGGAGGTCTGCGACTTCATCGAGGGAGCAGGGAGCGGGGAGCCGTTGCTGCAGCAGTTCGCCGGGAAGATGTCTCCCGGTTTCGATCCCGCTCGCGATCTCGTGCGCGTCGGCGTGGCGAACCAGACGACGATGCTCTCGGGGGAGTCGCTCGCCATCGCCGCCGAGCTGCGGAAGAGTATGGCGCGGCGCTACGGGGAGGCCGCCCTGCCCGAGCACTTCCGCACGTTCGACACCATCTGCTCGGCGACCCAGGACCGGCAGGACGCGGTCCTGCGGCTGATCGCCGAGCCGCTCGACCTGATGGTCGTGATCGGCGGGTACAACTCGAGCAACACGACGCACCTCGCCGCGATCTGCCAGGAGAAGGTGCCCACCTACCACATCGAGGATGCGGCCTGCATCGCTCCGGAAGAGGGGACGATCCGGTTTCGCCCGGTCGGGGCGAAGGAGGAGCAACGCCGCGCGGCGTGGCTCCCGGCGGGTCCCGTGACGATCGGGGTCACGGCCGGCGCCTCGACGCCCAACAACAAGATCGGCGAGACCATCGAGCGGATTGCCGCGATGCGCGGGCTGGCGCTCGAGCCGGTCGGCGGGGCCTAGCGCCCGATCGATCTGCCGAGCCCCTAGGCTTCGGGGTATATTTGGTCCCATGCCGCTGTCGGGTTTCCATCCCGCCATCGCCCGCTGGTTCACCGACCGGTTCGCCGAGCCGACCGAGCCGCAGCGCCGTGCCTGGCCGCTGATTCAGGGGGGCCGGAACGCCCTCATCGCCGCGCCCACTGGCTCGGGGAAGACGTTCGCCGCCTTCCTCGCGGCGATCGACTCGCTGCTGCGGCAGGGGCTCGACGGGACGCTGGGCGACGAGACGCAGGTGGTCTACGTCTCGCCCCTGAAGGCGCTCTCGAACGACGTCCAAAAGAACCTGGCCGAGCCGCTCGCGGAGATCCGCCGCACGCTCGAAGCCCTGTGCCTCCCCGACGTGGACATCCGCACCCTGGTCCGCACCGGCGACACGCCGGCGCCCGAGCGCCAGCAGATGGTGAAGCGGCCGCCCCACGTCCTCGTCACCACGCCGGAATCGCTGTACCTCATCCTCACGTCCGAGCGGGCGCGCGACATGCTGCGCACGGTGCGTACGGTGATCGTGGACGAGATCCACGCCGTGGCGCGGGACAAGCGGGGCAGCCACCTCGCGCTCTCGCTCGAGCGGCTCGAGCATCTCGCCGGCCGGCGCCTACAGCGCGTCGGACTCTCGGCAACGCAGAAGCCCATCGAAGACATCGCGGCGTTCCTCGCCGGCACCCGACACCCGACACCCGACACCTGCATCATCGATGCGGGGCATGCGCGCTCGCTCGATCTCGCGATCGAGATCCCCTCGTCGCCGCTCGAAGCGGTGATGGCGGCCGAGGTGTGGGACGAGATCTACGAGCGGCTGGTGCAGCTCATCGGCGAGCACCGCACCACGCTGGTATTCGTGAACACCCGCCGCCTCGCCGAGCGCCTCACGCTGCATCTGTCCGAGCGCCTCGGCGCGGATCAGGTCACGTCGCACCACGGCAGCCTCTCGAAGGAGAAGCGGCTCGACGCCGAGACGCGGCTCAAGGAGGGCAAGCTCAAGGCGCTCGTGGCGACGGCGTCGCTCGAGCTGGGCATCGACATCGGTGCCGTCGATCTCGTCTGTCAGATCGGCTCCACCCGGTCGATCGCCACGTTGCTGCAGCGCGTCGGCCGGTCGGGGCACCACCTTGCCGCCGTCCCCAAAGGGCGGCTGTTCCCGCTGTCGCGCGACGAGCTGCTCGAGTGCGCCGCGCTGGTGCGCGCGACGCACGAGCGGAAGCTCGACCGGCTGGTCATCCCCGAGCACCCGCTCGACATCCTGGCCCAGCAGATCGTCGCAGCCGCGGCGGGCGACGAGTGGGAGGAAGATCGGCTGTACGAGCTGGTGCGCGGCGCGCATCCCTATCGCGAGCTGACCCGCAAGGATTTCGACGACGTGGTGCGGATGCTCGCCGAGGGCTTCACGACGCGGCGCGGGCGGCGGGGCGCGTACCTCCATCACGACGGCGTGAACCGCCGGGTGCGCGCGCGCCGCGGGGCGCGGCTCGCCGCGCTCACCTCGGGCGGCGCGATTCCGGACCTCGGCGACTACCGCGTGGTCCTCGAGCCGACCGAAACGTTCGTCGGCACGCTCAACGAAGACTTCGCGATCGAGAGCATGCCGGGCGACATCTTCCAGCTCGGCAACACCTCGTACCTGATCCAGAAGATCGAGGGGGGGCAGGTGCGTGTCGTGGACGCCCACGGGCAGCCGCCCTCGATCCCGTTCTGGTTGGGGGAAGCGCCGGGGCGCACGCCGGAGCTGTCGGAGGAGGTATCGCGGCTGCGCCAGGACATCGGCGACCGACTGGCCGACCCGGGCAGCGCGGTCGCGTGGCTCGCGAGCGCGATCCCCGGGCTCCCCGAGGCCGCCGCGCGGCAACTGGTCGACTATCTGGACGCCTCCAAGAAGATCCTCGGCGTCATCCCCACGCAGCAGACGCTCGTCCTGGAGCGCTTCTTCGACGAAGCCGGGGGCATGCAGCTCGTGCTGCACGCGCCGTTCGGCAGCCGCGTCAACCGCGCGTGGGGCTTGGCGCTCCGCAAGCGGTTCTGCCGCAGCTTCAACTTCGAGCTCCAGGCCGCCGCCACCGAGGACGCGATCGTCCTCTCGCTCGGGCCGCAGCACAGCTTCCCGCTCGAAGACGTGTTCCAGTACCTGAAGCCCGAGACGGCCGAGCACCTGCTCGTGCAGGCGATGCTCGACGCACCGATGTTCGGCTCGCGGTGGCGCTGGAACGCGACCCGGGCCCTGGCGGTGCTGCGGGCCCGCGGCGGCAGGAAGGTGCCAACGCCGCTGCAACGCATGGAGGCCGAGGACCTGATCGCCGCGGTCTTCCCCGACCAGCTCGCCTGCCCCGAGAACTTGGTCGGCGACCGCGAGATCCCCGATCACCCGCTCGTGAACCAGACGATCGCCGACTGCCTGCTCGAGGCGATGGACTTCCCGGGCCTGAAGCGCGTGCTCGAGGAGATGGCGGCGGGCCGGTTCACGCTCGTCGCGCGCGACACGACGGAGCCGTCGCCGCTGTCGCACGAAGTGATCAACGCGAAGCCGTACGCGTTCCTGGACGACGCGCCTCTCGAGGAGCGCCGCACCCAGGCCGTGATCACGCGGCGCGGGCTCGACGTGAAGACCGCCGAGGAGTTCGGCAAGCTCGACCAGGCGGCGATCGATCGAGTGAAAGAGGAAGCCTGGCCGGACGTCGGTTCCGCCGACGAGCTGCACGACGCGTTGCTCGTCATGGGGGCCATTCCGAACGCGGAAGGCGGAACGCGGAACGCGGAACGCCAGGAGTATTTCGAGGAGCTGGTCCGAGCCGGACGGGCGGGGACGCTGTTGCACGAACCGCGGCTCTGGATCGCCGCGGAGCGGCTCCCGATGCTGCGGGCGGCGTTCCCCGAGGCTCCGTGCGAGCCGGCGCTAGCAGCACCCGACCGCGAACGCGCCAAGGTGTGGACCCGCGAGGACGCGCTGCGCGAGCTGGTGCGGGGACAGCTCGAAGTGGTCGGCCCCACCACGGCGGCGGAGCTGGCCCGCGCCCTCGGCGTTCCGGTCTCGGACGTCGACTTCGCGCTCGGCGCGCTCGAGCACGAGGGGTTCGTGCTGCGCGGCCGGTTCACCCCGCACGTGGCGGAGCTCGAGTGGTGCGAGCGGCGGCTGCTGGCCCGCATCCATCGCTACACGCTCGACCGGCTGCGGCGGGAGATCGAGCCCGTCAGCGCCGCCGACTTCATGCGGTTCCTGTGCCGCTGGCAGCGCGCCGCGCCGGAGGCTCGGGCGGAGGGACCGGAGGGGCTCGCCGCGGTGCTCGAGCTGCTCGACGGGTACGAGGTTCCGGCAGGAGCGTGGGAGTCGGACGTGCTGCCCGCGCGGCTCGGGGAGTACGATCCGCTGTGGCTCGACGGGCTATGTCTCTCCGGCGAGATCGCCTGGGGCAGGCTGTCGCCGGCCGGTCCCTCGAACGGCCACAAGTCCGGACCGATTCGAACGACGCCGATCGCGCTGTTTCGGAGGGAGCGGGGAGCAGTCTGGCAGGCCTTGACCGCCCAGCCCGATCCCGCGGCGCTGCCGCTCTCGCATTCAGGCCGGGCCGTCCTCGATGTCCTCGACGACCGCGGCGCCTCGTTCTTCGGAGACCTGGTGAACGCGACCGGACTGCTCCGTACGGAGGTCGAGAAGGGGTTGGGGGAGCTCGTGGCGTGGGGACTCGTCACGTCGGATAGTTTCGCGGGGCTGCGGGCACTGCTCGTGCCGTCCGATCGGCGGCGGCCGATCAGGGGATTCCGCCGCCGCGGCCGGATCGCGCCGTTCGGCGTCGAGACGGCGGGTCGCTGGTCCCGCGTGCGTCCCGGCTCGCCGCTGCCGGAAGACCAGATCGCCGTGGCGATCGCGTGGCAGCTGTTGCGCCGCTACGGCGTCGTGTTCCGCCGGCTCGTGGCGCGCGAGACGCTGCTCGCCCCCTGGCGCGACATCCTGCGGGTGTACCGCCGGCTCGAGGCGCGCGGCGAGATCCGCGGCGGCCGCTTCGTCGGCGGCTTCTCGGGCGAGCAGTACGCGCTTGCCGAGGCGGTGGGCCTGCTGCGCGCGGTGCGGCGTGAGAACGCGAAGGGCGAGCTCGTGACCGTGAGCGGTGCCGATCCACTCAACCTCGTCGGCATCATCACGCCGGGCGATGTCGTCACCGGCCTCGCGACGAACCGCGTCCTCTACCGGGACGGGATCCCGGTAGCGGTGAAACAGGGAGAGGGGAAAGGGGAGCGGTTCCTGGTTGACGTCACGCCCGACGAGGAGCCTACGCTCAAGACGGCTCTCGTGCGGGGTCGCGTGGCGCCGCTCGTGCGGACCTACCTGGGGAAGAGCCGCGCCGGCGCGTAGCCGCGAGTCAACTCGCGGCCCGTCGCCCCAGGTGGGTGTGTTCGGGCAGCAGGTAGAAAGCGGCGAGCAGGGCGTGCACCCCGAGGCTCGCCCACACGTTCACGAAGGCCAGCCCGAACGACACGCCATAAGAGATCGGACCCGCCAGGTAGCGACGGCTGATCGTGCGCACGGCGCCACGATCGGCGTTGGGGTCGAGCAACCGCTCCCTTCCGACGGCATACCACCAGACGGCGTTGTAGGCGAGAGCGATCATGACCAGGGTGGCGCTGTAGCCGGCGACCGCGAGGGTGCGGCCCTCGGGCTCGGGGAGGTAGGCGGCGAGCAAAGCCGTGGGGAACGGCAGGAACGAGATCCACATGAGAAACAGCACGTTGATCAGGAGGAAATACCGGTCCGCCCGCCGCACGTAGCGGAAGATGCTGTGGTGATTCGCCCACATGATGCCGATGGTCACGAAGCTCAGCGCGTACCCCAGGTAGGATGGCCACAGCTGCCGCAGCGCGGTGAGCAGCGTCCGGCCGTGCTGCGTCGCGTCGGGAGCGGGCACGTGGATCTCAAGCACGAGCAGGGTGATGGCGATGGCGAATACGCCGTCGCTGAACGCCTCGACGCGCGCCGTGTCGGAGGTGTGGGCCGCGACGGCCATCAGACCGGCTGCTTCAACTTTTCCAGGTAGAGCTTGCGCACCTTGGCCACCTTGGGCGCGATCACCGCGCGGCAGTAGCCTTGATTCGGGTTGCGGCGATAGTAGTCGCGGTGGTACTCCTCCGCGGGATAGAATATCTCGAGCGGCTTCACCTCGGTCACGATCGGATCATCCCACACGCCCTCGGCCTGCAATTCCGCGATGACCCGCTCCGCCACGGCTTTTTGCTCGGGACCGTGGTAGAAGATCGCCGAGCGATACTGCGTGCCGACGTCCGCCCCCTGGCGGTTCAGGGTCGTGGGGTCGTGGATCGTGAAAAAGACGTGCAACAGGTCGTCGAACGAGATGATCGCGGGATCGAAGGTGATCTGCAGGACTTCGGCGTGGCCGGTCGTCCCGGTGCAGACCTGCTCGTACGACGGGTTGGCGACGTGCCCGCCCGCATAGCCTGACTCGACCTTTTCGACACCCTTGAGCTGCTGGAAGGCGGCCTCGAGGCACCAGAAGCAGCCTCCGGCCAGGGTGGCGACTTCGCGCTGCGGCATCGCTGTTTCACTCCTCAAGTCGTGTGCATTATAAAGCTAACCCCAGTCCTTCGACTCCGGCGCCACGCGGCGCATGGACTTCAAGAAGGTCATTTCGGATTGCGGATTTCGGATTGCGGATTCGACGGGCGGCTCTTCGATTCCGCATTCCGCATTCCGCAATCCGCAATTGATTTGCAGTCCCCGCGCCTCTTCCGCGATCACGTTCACCGTCCCGTCGTCCTTCGCGAGCCTGCCGCGCACCCACAGGAGCGGCTCGCCGCGGATCGCGGCGCGGTGCCGCTCGTACACGTCGGGCCGCACGATCACGTTCACCATCCCCGCCTCGTCCTCGAGCAGCACGAAGATGAACCCCTTCGCCGTCTCGGGGCGCTGGCGCGCCACAACGAGCCCGGCCAGCTCCACCCACGCTCGGTGCTCGAGTCGGGGAAGCCTGTCGCTTTGCACGACCGCGGGCGGTAGCGCGCCGCGCAACAGCGAGAGGGGATGGCCGCTCGCGGAGAACCCCAGCACTTGGTACTCGGCGAGCAGCCGCTCGGCCGCCGCGAGCCCGCCGAAGCGCAGGCGCTCGTGGGGGTGGTTGAGCGCGAGCTCGAGCTGGCGGCGGCCGCGCGCTTCGCCGCCGCGCTCCGCATCGGGCGGGAGCCACAACCCCACCTGCCACAGCAGCTCGCGCCGCGTGAGCCCGAAGCCGTCGCACCCGCCCACCCACACCAGGTGCTCGATCGCAGTCCGCTTGAGCCGGGGCGGCGCGCGGCGTACGAAGTCACCGACACCCCGATAGGGACCGTTTCGATCGCGCTCCTCCACGACTTCGCGCGCCGCATCCTCACCCCAATCCCGTACGAACCCGAGCCCGACCCGCGCGGCGGCATGGATGGCAAGGTCGGCAGAGGCGGCACCGTTTCTGCCGTCCCTGCCGTCCCTGCCGCCCTCAACCGTGCAATACACATCGCTCAAGTTGACATCCGGCAGCCGGATCGTGACGCCGTTACGCTGGGCGTCGCGCCCCAGCGCGTCGAGCGAGTAGAATCCCATCGGCTGGTTGTTGAAGAGCGCACAGTAATACTCGGCCGGGTGATAATGCCGGAGCCACGCCGACTGGTAAGCGAGCAGCCCGAACGCCGCGGCGTGCGACTTGGGGAAACCGAACTCGCTGAAGGCGATCACCTGCGAGAACACCCGCTCGGCGGTCGCGATGGGGACGCCGCGTGCCGTCGCCCCGTCGCGGAACTCCTCCCAGAATCCCGCCATCAGCTCGCGGCTGCGCCGGCGGCTCATGGCGCGCCGCAGCGCCTCCGCCTGGCCCGGCGTGAACCCCGCGAGCGCCTGGCACACCTGCAGCACCTGGTCCTGATAGAGGATCACGCCGAGCGTCTCCGCGAGACACTCTTTGAGCAGCGGGTGGTCCAGCGGCGGCTCGTAGCGGCGGCCGGCGGTTTCCGCCCGGCGCTGCTCCTCGCGGCGCCGCACGTACGGGTTCACCGCGCCGCCCACGATGGGGCCGGGACGCACGATCGCCACTTCGACCGCCAGGTCCTCGAGGGTGCGCGGCCGGGTGCGCCGCAGCATCTGGATTTGGGCGCGGCTCTCGATCTGGAACAGCCCAACGGTGTCGCCCCGGCAGATGCGGTCGTACACGGCGGCGTCGGCCATGTCGATGCGCGAGAGGTCGGGGGGCCGTCCTCCCCCTGAGCGCGCGGCGACCAGCTCGACGCACTCCTCGACGAGCGACAGCATGCCGAGCGCCAAGAAGTCGATCTTGATGAAACGCGCGTCGTCGCAGGAATCCTTGTCCCACTGGCACACGACGCGGTCCTCCATCGCGGCCCGCTCGAGCGGCACGAGCTCCACGAGCGGCCGGCTCGAGATGATCATCCCGCCGACGTGCTGCGACACGTGGCGGGGGAGCCCCGCGATCTCCTCCGCCAGCTCGCACAGCTCCTTCCACAATGGGGCGGTCACCCGACCCTCGAAGCCGGGAAGCTGCTCCAGCTCGTCCGCCAATCCCCCTGACCGCCGGTCCGCCAGTTTCGCGACCTGCTCGATCTCCCCCAATGGCAGATCCAGCGCCTTGCCGATCTCGCGCACGGTGGAGCGCAGGCGGTAGGTGGGGAACGAGCACACCAGGCCGACGTGCTCGTCGCCATAACGTTTGTAAACCCGCCGGATCAGCTCTTCACGGATCTCGCGCGGGAAGTCGAGATCGATGTCGGGCACCGAGGCGAGGCTCTCGTTCAGGAACCGCCCGATGAACAGCCGGGTGGCGACGGGATCGACGTGCGACAGACCGAGGAGGTAGCACACGACGGACGACACCGACGAGCCGCGGCCGCGGCCCGGGAGCAGGTTCCCGTGGGCCCGGCGGCTGCCGCGCCGCACGTCGGCCGCCACCGCGCGGGCCAGGTCGAACAGGTCGTGGTACACGAGGAAGAACCCGCTGAGTCGATGGTGTTCGATAAGTGTCAGCTCTGAGGCGAGCCGCCGCTCGGCTTCGTCGCGGTGCTCAGAGCCGGGTGGGTAGCGTTCCTCGAGCTTCGCGTGGCAGAGCTCTGTCAGGGCACGGGGAGCGGGCAGACGGTCGGCGCCGTGGAAGTCGGGGAAGCGGTAGCCCAGATCGCGGGTGAGATCGAACGCCCGGCAGCGCTCGGCGATCGCGAGCGTATTGGCGACAGCATCGGGACAGTCAGCGAACAGCGCCGCGGCTTCCTCCGGCGGTCGCAAGTAGAACTCGCTGTTGGGGCGCCGCACGTGGTGCGAGCCGTCGAGCGTGGTGCGGTGCCGGATCGCCACCAGCACGTCGTGCAGCCGGTGGCGCGCGCGGTGGTGGTAGTGCACATCACCAGTCGCCACGACGCCCAGACTCGTGGCGTCGGCCAGGTCCGAGAGCGTGGCGGTGAGCGCCCGGTCGCCCCGCACATGATTGCGCTGCAGCTCGACGAAGAAGTTCTCGGGCCCGAACACCGTACGACAGCGCTCGGCGAGCCGGCGGGCCGCGGATTTCCCGTCGCGCTGGAGCACCATCGGCAGGAGACCCGATCGGCAGCCTGATAGCACGATCAACCCCGCATGCCGGGCTTCGAGCGCCGCGAAGTCGAGCCGCGGGTCGCGCCGGTCCGGCCGGCCGAGATGCGCCTCGGTGACCAGCCGGCACAGGTTCGCGTATCCCTCCGGCGTCTCGGCGAGCAGCGTCACGTGAGACCCGTCGAGCAGCGTCAGCTCCGCGCCGGTGATCGCCTGCAGACCGAGCGACTTCGCTTGTTGCGCGAACGCCATCGAGCCGTAGAGGCCATTGTGATCGGTGAGGGCGAGCGCCGGAAGCCCAAGCTGGGAGGCCGTGAGCGCGAGCTGCTCGGGGAGCGAGGCACCGTCGAGAAACGAGAAGGCGGAGTGGCAGTGGAGCTCGATGTACATGGATTGCGAATTGCGGATTGCGGATTGGAACTGCGAGCGCAGAATCCGCAATCCGAAATTGCTACGGTTTTTGCACCCACCACTCTCCTGTCGTTAGGTCCTCGATCAGCACCACGTGCTTCCCGCCTTCCAGGATCGTCTCGACGTAGCGCCGGTGGATCGGCGCGCGCCACCACTCATCGTCGATGCGCCAGATCTCACCCATGGACTCGACGGCGCGGCGTTCCACCATCACAGGGAGCCCTGCAGCTCCGAGTTCTACCTCCACGCGTCGGGGCGTGTTGATTGCCCGGAGCCGGTCGGTCTTCATTCCGCAATCCGCAATCCGAAATCCGCAATCGAATCACGGTTCATAGTCGATCAGCGCGTAGCGTCGTTCGGGGAGGCGAGACCACGGCTGCACCTCGATCACGTGATACAGGTACGAGCGCTTGAGCCGGAGCTTGATTTCCTGGGCGACGCTCGTGAGGGCGCGCCGCCGCCCGGCCCGCGCGGCGGCGCTCGCGTCCCGCGCGAACAGCTGCAGCTCCGCGGTGCCCGGCGCGAACGCCGTGAACTCGACGGCGAGCCGCTCCACCGCGCCGACGGGCGGCGCCTGCTCGAGCCGCGTCTTGAGCGGCGCGGCGACACGCTCCCGGTCGGCGGTGGGATCTTTGAGGGTCGCCTCGACCAGCCACGACGCGCCGTGCTCGAGCTCGGCGCGCGCGCGCACCACCTGCACCCGCCAGCCGCTGCGACGCGGATCGCGGAGCGCCCGCGCCACCAGCTGGTCCAGCGCGTGCGCCAGCATCTCCCGCTCGGCGACCGGTGAGAAGAAGGTGAGCGTGGCCGTGATCGGCTCCGGCGTCGGGCGCCCGATCACCGGCTCGGCCGTCAGGCCCGCCGCGAGCCGCCACAGCCGGCGGCCCGTCCGGCCGAACTGCGACACGATGGCGTCCTCGGGGAGCGCCGCCAGGTGCCCGAGCGTCTTGAGGCCGAGCTGGCGCAACCGGCGGTGCGTGTCGGGATCGAGCGGCAGCACGGCGAGCGGCTGGAAGAAGAGAAACTTCCCCTCTACCCCCGGATGTACGATGACCGCTTCCCCCGGCCGCGCGCGAGTGGCCGCGACCCAGGAGACGAACTTGCCGCGGCCCCACCCCACCCTGATTGCGGATTGCGGATTGTGGATTGCGGATTCGACGCGTGAATTTCCAATCCGCAATCCGCATTCCGCAATCCGCAATTGAATCGCTTCCACGATCCGCTGCGGCGCACCGTACAGCCCCTCCAACCCGTCCGTCCCCACGTACGCGAGCCCCAGCTCGGTAGGCTCGACGACCGGACTCACATGGGCGAGCGCCGCGAGCAGCCGCGCGAACTGCTCGTCGTAGTGCACCGGGTCGGGCTCGTACAGCTTGAGCGCGGCGCACAGTCCGATCGCCTGGCTCACCGTCATCCCCGGCTTCACCCCCGCGTGCCGGGCGAGCGGCGATACCTGCCACAGCCGGCGGGGATCTTCGGGTGAGAGCAGCGCGCCGGGTTGGGGAGGGGACCCGGGCTCCGATCGTCGCGCCGCTTCGCACCGCAGCGCAAACAACGGGATCCAGCAACACGCGGCGGAAGCGCTCGCCAGGTGGGGTGTCCGGGTCATTGCCAAGCTCTAAATGGGGACCCGAATATATCCCGAAGATCGACGGGGCCGCAAGGCCGGTTACCAGAGAGATAACCTGTTGGTATATTTTGACTTCAATGGCAAGAACCCAGCACCCCAGCATCTTCGACGACGTCGCTGCCCTCCCGCAGCCGGCTCGAGATCTGGTCGAGCTGGGCAGCCGCATCCCATCCTCCGTCCGCTTCGGAGTGTCCACCTGGACCTACGACGGTTGGACCGGAGACGTCTACCACCGGGCCTATCGTGGCGCGCAGCCGGCGCGCCGGCTCGAGGAATACGCGCGGTATCCGCTGTTCCGCACGGTCGGCATCGACAGCGCGTACTACGACCCGCCGTCCGAAGAGGTGCTCGCGGCCTACGCGCGGTCATTGCCGCCCGGCTTCCCGTGCGTGAGCAAGGTGTGGGATCGCATCACGGCGAAACGCATTGATCGGGTGTCGAACCCCGACTTCCTCAACGCCGATCTCTTCAAGGAAGCGGTGCTCGGGCCGTACGCGCGGGTGTTTCGCGACCACGCCGGCTGCTTCGTGTTCGAGTTTCAGGCGATGCGGGGGAAGGACCGACCCGAGCCGGCGGCGTGGGCGGAGGAGCTCGATCGGTTCCTGCGCCAGCTGCCGCGCGACTTCCGTTATGCCATCGAGCTGCGGACGCCCGAGCTGTTGACCGAGGGGCATGGAGCGGTGCTCGCGGCGCACGGGGTGGCGCACGTGTTCAACTCGTGGAGCGAGATGCCGACGATCGGCGAGCAGCTCGAGCTGCCGTGGACGTTCCCCGCGGGGTTCACGGTGGCACGTGGGCTGCTCCGTCCGGGACGGCGCTTCGCCGACGCGGTCAAGCTGTTCGAGCCGTACGACCGGATTCGCGAGCCGCAACCCGAGGTGCGACAGGATCTGCTGCGCGTCGTGGCCGAGGCGTTGCGGCGGCGGATCGAGGCGCTGATTCTCGTCAACAACCGGCTCGAGGGCAACGCGCCGGGCACGATTCGGGCGCTGGCGGCGGCCCTCACCGGCGACGAGTCTTAAACGGCGGCGCCCGGTCGGGCGTAACTGTGACAATGGACCCGGCTGGCGCAGGACCCGTCCCCGGCACCGTCCCAGTGCCGCCGCAGCCGGAGCTCTTGGCGCTTGCGGCGGCGGTCCCGGAGAACATCAAGTTTGGCACGTCCGGCTGGTCCACCGACGGCTGGGCGGGTGACGTGTATCATCGAGTGTACCGCGGCGCCCAGCCCGCGGCGCGACTCGAAGAATACGTCCGCTATCCGCTGTTCCGGATGGTGGGCGTCAACAGCGCGTTCTACGAATCCCCTTCGGAGACGATTCTCGACGCCTATGCGCGGGTGCTGCCGCAGGGCTACGCGTGCAACGCCAAGGTATGGGACCGGATCACGGCGCGGCGCTTCATCCGCGACCGGCGCTGGGGCAGCGACGCCGGTCAGCTCAATCCGGACTTCCTGAACGCCCGGCTCTTCCTCGACAAGGTGCTGAAGCCGTACACGCGCGTGTTCCGGCGCCAAGCGATCTCCTTCGTGTTTCAGTTTCAGGCCATGCGCGGCCCGGATCTGGTCGGCGCCGTGGAGTGGGCGGAGCGGCTCGACCAGTTCCTCGGCCAGCTGCCGCGCGATTTCCACTACGCGGTGGAGCTGCGCAACGCGGAGCTGTTCACGGCGTCGCACGGTGAGGTGCTGCGGCGCCATGGCGTGGCGCACGTGTTCAATTCGTGGACCGAGATGCCGCCGATCGGCACCCAGCTCGACTTGCCCTGGACGCTGGGGGGGGCCGGGGGGGCCGGGGGGGGCGGGGGGGGCGCCGGTTTCACGGTCGCCCGCGCCCTGATGAAGCCGGGGCGCAAGTACGCGGAAGCGG
>Ga0209157_1000065_pt1 | contig 90049 bp, 89 predicted proteins | sample GraSoiAngelo_135_FD_185892 | JGI IMG/M metagenome (GOLD analysis project Ga0209157, IMG submission 185892) | Grasslands soil microbial communities from the Angelo Coastal Reserve, California, USA - 14_0929_05_40cm (SPAdes) (version 2) | ecosystem: Environmental > Terrestrial > Soil > Grasslands ... | reverse complement strand
GTGCGCGGGATCCTTCGCGAGTTTGGCGTGGTGATCCCGACGGGGGCGCATCATGTCGTGCCGCACGTTCGGGCCCTACTCGAAGACGCCGACGCCGGCGTGCCCGGCCTGCTCCGCGTTCCGCTCAGCGAGGCGATTCGCGAGATCGGTGAGCTCGAGGAACGTATCCTGGCCATCGAGCGCCAGCTGGCGAGGACCGCCGAACCGGCACTGCTCATCGGGCGGCTCCGCACGATTCCCGGCATCGGCATCTTGACGGCGACGGCCCTCGTCGCCGCGGTGGGCGATGTCCAGCGGTTCCCCTCCGGGCGGCACTTCGCCAGCTACCTCGGCCTCACGCCTCGCGAACACTCCACGGGACAGCGCCGGCACCTCGGCGCGATCAGCAAGCAGGGCGATACCTATCTTCGGATGCTCTTCATCCACGGCGCGCGCTCGGTGCTGCATCACGCGAAGTCGAAGACAGCCCCGGCGACAGACCGGTTACGCACGTGGGCGTTGCAGGTCGAGCGCCTTCGCGGCCACAACAAGGCGGCCGTGGCCCTGGCCAACAAGCTGGCGCGGATCGCCTGGGCAGTCTGGCGGAGCGGGAACGACTTCACCGCCGCCCCGGCGGTCTGACCCGCGTGACGGACAAGCTCACCCAAGGCTGCGCGGCACACGACACTGATGGCGCACCGGCTCCGACCGGCGCGAGGGGAAAGCCTGCAAGCCCGATGGCCGCTCAGGCCGCTGTCACGATTGGCTCCCCGCGCGCGACTTCCATCATGGCCCGGAGCGTGAGCGCTCCCTTCCGAGAGGCCGGAGATACGAGTGCAGTCTGAGCTGGCTGCCGCATTCGGTGTCCGCAACGTCTTCTCACGGGCGAGCTGATCCGAACTCGCATGAATCCAGGATTGCTGATGATCGCGAGCATCCGGCCCGCGCGGCTCAACCTTCGCGCCAGGTGCCCAGGGCTGCCCGCTGTCACGAAGTCGCCCTTGACCGGCGACGACCGCCGCGAGGCGAAGCCGATTATCCGCGTGGCCATCAAAGGTCAGGAACTCGATTGGCTCTCCACGCGCACTGCACGCCGGTCTTGACCGAGGAGTCCAGATACGCGGATGAGATCGAGGAGGTGGGCGGTGGCGGCGTCGAGGTGGGCGGAGAGCTCGGCGATCTCGTCGCCGAGCCGATCGAGCGTGCTGGACGTGTCGGGCGCCATCGCGAATCCTCTTTGTGCTGAGGCGACTCAGCACCCCAGTTTCGGAGGCACTCCGGAGCCGTCAGTAAGCACGATCGTGACGCGACGGCGATTTTTTCGGTGCGAGCGGCCGATGCGCCCTCGTTGCGCCATTGGGGAACGCTGGCGCGGCATTCTCCAGGCGCTGCCGACACGCGGCGAGCGCCCACAGCGAAGGCTGTCAAGCGGGATCTTGCCTCAGCGCACAGAGCGCCGCGCGTGCCCTTCGCGAGAGACCTAGTCCTCCTCCTCCAGCACGAACAGCTCCCCCTGCCGCCACACGCCAGAGAATGTCCGCCGGTGGATCGGGCACGCGCCCAGCCGATCGAGCGCGGCGAGATGATCGGCGGTGCCGTAGCCCTTGTGGCGCGCGAAGCCGTACTCGGGGAACTGCTTGTCGGCCTCGAGCATGAGGCGGTCGCGAGTGACCTTGGCCACGATCGACGCCGCGGCCACTGTCGCGCAGCGCGCGTCGCCGTCCACGAGGTTCTTCTGCGGGCAGGCGAGCGCTGGCAGCTTGACGAAGTCCGTGATCACCAGCTCGGGGACGAGGCCGAGCCCGGCGAGGGCCTCGCTCATGGCGAGGATCGTCGCCTGCAGAATGTTCACGCGGTCGATGGTGAGGTGGTCGACGATGCCGACGCCGACGGCGACGGCCCGCTCGTGGATGAGCGTATAGAGCTCCTCGCGCCGCTCGGGGGTGAGGAGCTTGGAGTCCGCGAGGCGCTTCACGCGGCGCCCGGGATCGAGCACGACCGCCGCCGCCACCACGGGCCCCGCCAGCGGGCCCCGCCCGGCCTCGTCCACGCCGGCGACGAGCGCGACCCCGGCCCTCCAGGCCTGGGCCTCGTAGCGGTACGGCGCCGACGGGGGCGGCGTCACGCGGGGACTGGCGGCTTACTCGGTGGGCTCGGGGGCGGTGGCCGGAACGACGTTGACCCGCTTCTCGCGCAGGCGCGCGGCCTTGCCGGCGAGCGAGCGGAGGTAGTAGAGCTTGCTGCGCCGCACGCGGCCGTGCCGGACCACCTCCACGCGCTCGATACGCGGCGAGTGCAGCGGGAACGTGCGCTCGACGCCCACGCCGTAGGAGATGCGGCGGACGGTGAACGAGGCGCGCGCGCCCTCTCCGCGCTTGCGGATGACGGTGCCGTCGAAGATCTGCGTGCGCTCCTTCTCGCCCTCGATGACCTTCACGTGCACGCGGACCTGGTCGCCGGGCTCGAAACCCTGGCGGTCCTTCTTGAGCTGCGACGCCTCAACGATGCGAATCGCGTCCATGACCTTCGTCCCTCTCTGTTCGCGCGGGCGCCGCCGGCGCCTCTCCGCGCTCGAACTGCTCGATCAACCGCCGCTCTTCGTCCGTCAGGCTCGCCGCCGCGAGGAGCTCGGGGCGCCGCCGCCACGTCAGCCACAGGGCCTGCTCGCGCCGCCAGCGCGCCACGCGCGCGTGGTCGCCGGACAGCAGCACCTCCGGCACCCGCGCGCCGCGAAACTCCTCGGGGCGCGTGTACTGCGGCGGCTCCAGCACTCCCGCCGCGAACGACTCCCGCTCGGCGGCGCCCTCGCCGCCCAGCACGCCCGGCAGCAGGCGCGCCACCGCGTCGGTCACCACCAGGGCCGGCAGCTCGCCGCCCGTCAGCACGTAGTCGCCGATCGAGAGCCGCTCGTCGGCGATCATCTCGCTCACCCGCTCGTCCACGCCCTCGTAGCGTCCGGCGACGAGGATCAGGTGCGCCTCGCGCGCCAGCTCGCCCGCGACCGCCTGGGTGAGCGTCCGGCCGCGCGGGTCCATCAGGATCACCCGCGACCGTTCCCCGCGGAGCGCCTCCACCGCGGCAGCGATCGGCTCCGGCTTCAGCACCATCCCGCCGCCGCCGCCGAACTGGTAGTCGTCGGTGACGCGATGCTTGCCCGTCGCGTAGTCTCGGAGATTCACCACGCGGATGTCAACGAGTCCGCGCGCCCGCGCGCGGCCGAGCATCGAGGTCGCCAGCGCCGGCTCGACCATCGCCGGGAACAGCGTCACGATGTCGATCCGCATATCAGAGCTCCAGGAGACCCTCGGGCGGCTGGATCACGACCCGCCGCGCCTTCAGATCCACGTCGCGCACGATCTCGGGCACCGCGGGCACCAGGTGCTCGCGCGTCCCGTCGCCGACGACCCACAGGTCCTGCGCCGGCGTCGGCTCTACGCGCAGCACGCGACCCACCTCACGCCCGTCCTCCGTCAGCACGCGGCAGCCCTCGAGCTGCCACGGGTAGAAGTGTCCCTCGGGCAGCGGCAGCGCCTCCGCCTCGGGGACCGCGAGCAGCCGTCCCGTCAGGGCCGCCGCCGCTTCCGGCGTCTCGCAGCCCGCGATGGCCACCACGAGCGCCGGGCCCTGCCGCCGCGCCGTCGTCACCCGGCACGGCTCGCGGCGATCACGCGCCGTGTCCCACAGCACGCACTCGCGCAGGGTCTCGAACCGCTCGGGCCGATCGGTGAGGGGCGTGACCCGCACCTCGCCGGCGAGCCCGTACGGCCGGCCGATCTCGCCGATCGCGACGAGCCGGCCCTCTGCCACTCTTCTCCTACTCCACGATCTCGAGGACGGCGCGCTTGCGCAGCTTGGTCGCGTTGGCGTTGAGGATCGTCCGCAGCGCCCGCGCCGTTCGTCCCTGCTTGCCGATGACCTTGCCCAGGTCGGTCTGGGCCACCCGCAGCTCGATCACCGTCACGCGCTCCCCCTGGACTTCCGTCACGTTCACCTGCTCCGGCTCGTCGACCAGCGCCTTTGCGAGATATTCCACCAGGTCTTTCAACGACCACTCCCACTGCAGCTGCTTCCCACAACTGCTTGTCGCCCGTTACGCCCCGGCCTTCGGGGCCAATGCGATCAGTTTCTTCACCGTGTTGGAGGGCTGGGCCCCCTTGGCGATCCACGCCTGCGCCTTCTCGCGATCGATCGTCACCTGTGGCGGGTTCGTGACCGGGTTGTAGTGCCCGATCACTTCGATGAAGCGCCCGTCGCGCGGCGACCGTGAGTCGGCCACGACCACGCGGTAGCGCGGCCGCTTGCTGGAACCTTCGCGTCTCAGTCGGATGGCGACTGCCACGTTCTCACCCCCTCGGCATCGGAAAGCCGCCCAGGCCCTTCAGCTTGCCCAGCCGGCCTTCCATCGATTTGAACTGCTTCATCATCTTCTTGAGCTGCGCGAACTGCTTGAGCAGCCGGTTCACGTCCTGCACGCTCGAGCCGCTGCCGCGCGCGATGCGCTGGCGGCGGGAGCCGTTGATGACCTCGGGGTTGCGCCGCTCGCCCGGCGTCATGGAGCAGATGATGGCCTCGAACCGGTCGAGGTCCGCCTGCTCGCCCGACAGCTCCTTGGGCGCGCCCTTGAGCATCTTGCCGAACGGCAGCATGCCCATGACCTGGTCGAGGGGGCCGAGCGCGCGCACCTGCTTGAGCTGCGCGCGGAAGTCCTCCAGCGTGAAGGTCTCCTCGCGCAGCTTGCGGACCATCTCCTCGGCCTGGGCCTGGTCCACGTTCTGCTGCGCCTTCTCGACGAGCGACACGATGTCGCCCATGCCCAGGATCCGCGAGGCGAGGCGATCCGGGTGGAACGGCTCGAGCGCGTCGGTCTTCTCGCCCATGCCCACGAAGGCGATCGGCCGGCCCGTCACGTGGCGCACGCTGAGGGCGGCGCCGCCGCGCGAGTCGCCGTCCATCTTGGTCAGGATCACCGCGTCGATGCCGACGGCCTGGTTGAAGCGGTCGGCGACGGTCACCGCGTCCTGGCCGGTCATGGCGTCGACGACGAGCAGCACGTGGTGCGGCTTGACCGCCGCCCGGATCTGCTTGAGCTCGTCCAGCATCGTCTCGTCGATGTGCAGGCGTCCGGCCGTGTCGAGGATCAGCGGCGTGAGGCCGCGCGCGGCGGCGCTCTCGAGCGCGGCGCGACAGATCTCGACCGGGGTCCGGCCGTCGTCGACGACCGGCACGTCCAGCTGCGCGCCGAGCGTCTTCAGCTGGTCCTGCGCGGCGGGCCGATACGTGTCGGCGGCGGCGAGGATCGGATGCTGGCCCTGTTTGGCGTAGAGACGCGCGAGCTTGGCCGCGGTCGTCGTCTTCCCGGAGCCCTGCAGCCCGATCAGCATGACGACCGTGGGCGGGTGGGCCGCGGGCGCGAGCCGATGCCCGCTGCCGCCGAGCAACTCGACGAGCTCGTCGTGCACGACCTTGACCACTTGCTGCGCCGGAGTCAGCGATTTGAGAACGTCCTGGCCGACCGCCCTCACTTTCACGCGGTCGATGAAGCCGCGGACGACCTTGAAGTTGACGTCGGCCTCCAGGAGCGCCACCCGGACCTCCCGGAGGGCTTCCTGGATGTTCTCTTCGCTCAGCCGGCCCTGACCGCCGAGACGATCGAAGATGGCCGTGAGTCTTGCGCTCAATGAGTCGAGCATGGAAAGTCCGAGTGTACGGAACTACGCGGAAAATTTCAACTCGGGCGGGGTCTTACGCGCGTCTTACGACGAGCGGCGGAGCGTCTGGACGCGCACGCGAACGGGCTCCCAGCGCAGCGGCACGAGCAGCAGAGGCCCGAACGGAAGCACGAGGACGGCGACGGCGAGCCAGAAGTCGAACGACTTCCAGCATCGCTTCCAGTCCCACGGTTCGAGGCCCATCGGCTTCAGCCATCGGCTCACGGGCGGTCCTCCTGACTCCTCGACAGTGCGAGCGCGATGCCAGATCCCGTGACGAATGAATTCAGCGACTTGGAGGAAGGCGGCGCGCCCGGCTGGGCGGTCTCTTGGCAGATAAGGGTGAGCGGTTACTGACCGAGCTCGGCGGCGGCGCGAAGCTCGCGGATCGCCTTCGCGGGGTCCTGCGCCTCGAAGACGGCCGAGCCCGCCACGAGGACCGACGCGCCGTGCTCGGCGAGCGGACGCGCGTGCTCGAGCTTCACGCCGCCGTCGATGGAGACGTCCACGCCGCGCGCGCCGAGCATCGTGCGGATCTGTCGGATCTTCGGATAGACGGCGGGGATGAACTTCTGGCCGCCGAAGCCCGGATTCACCGACATCACGAGGACCAGGTCGAGATCGTCCTTCACCCACTCGAGCGTGGCCGGGGTGGTCGCCGGATTCAGCGCCGCGCCCGCCTTCACGGGGCGGCCGCGCTTGCCGGCGAGCTCGCGGATCGAGGTGAGCGTGCGGTGCAGGTGCGGGCACGCCTCGACGTGCACGGTCAGCATGTCGGCGCCGCGCTCCGCGAACTCGGCGAGGTACTTCTCGGGCTCGACGATCATCAGGTGCAGGTCGAGCGGCAGCCGCGTGCGCTTGCGGATGGCGTCCAGGATCGGGAAGCCCATGCTGATGTTCGGCACGAAGCGGCCGTCCATCACGTCGATGTGGATCTGGTCGGCGCCGGCCGCCTCCACGCGCGCGATCTCCTCGGCGAGGACGCCGAAGTCGGCGGACAGGATCGAGGGCGCGATCCTCACGGCCATCCTTATATCACGCGCGGCGCAGCCGGACGGCCGTGAACCCGTCGATTCCGTGGCGATCGGGCCGTGTGCGCAGATAGCCGTCGGCGTCCAGCGACAGCGGGAAGTCGGCCGGCGGGTCGAGGCGCCAGGCCGGCTGCGCGGTGAGGAGCGCGGTGACCACCGCCTCGTTCTCCTCGGGCTCGGGCGAGCACGTCGCGTACACCAGGCGCCCGCCGGGCTTCACCAGGGTGGCCGCGGCGGTCAGGATCTCGCGCTGGCGCGCGGCGCTGGCGGCGATGTCCTCGGGCCGCCGCCGCCACTTCACCTCCGGATTGCGCCGCAGCACGCCGAGGCTCGTGCAGGGCGCGTCCACCAGCAGGGCGTCGGCGCGGGGCGCGTACGAGCTCGCCAGCTCCTGCGCGGTGCCCTCGATCGTCTGCACGATCGTCACGCCCAGGCGCGCGCTCGCCTCCGTCACGCGCCCCAGGCGCGCCGGCTGCGGGTCCAGCGCGACGATGCGCCCGCGCCCCTCCATCAGCTGGGCCAGGTGCGTGGTCTTGGTCCCCGGCGCCGCGCAGGCATCGATGATCGTCTCGCCCGCGCGCGGCTCGAGGAGGCGCGCCACGAGCATCGACGCCTCGTCCTGCACGACGCAGGCGCCGTCGGCGAAGGCGCGCCAGCCCGCGGGCGCGCCGGACGCGCGCTCGGTGACGAGCCCCTCGGGCGCCCACGACGTGGGCCGCGTGGCCACGTCGTCCTCGGCGGCCAGCCGCGCCGCCAGCGCCTCGCGCGACAGGCGCAGCGTGTTGGCGCGCAGGGTGAGCGGCGGCCGCTCGTTCATCGCGCGCATGAGCGCCTCGGCCTCCGCCGCGCCGTAGCGCGTCACCCAGCGCGCGGCGAGCCAGGTCGGAAACGAGCAGCGCGTGGCCAGCGCGTCCGTCGGATCGCGTGGCGGCGCCGGCTCCCGCTCGCGCGCGCCGCGCTTGGCGAAGGCGCGCAGCACGGCGTTCGTGTACTCGGCCGCACCCCGCGCGCCGCTGCGCGCGAGCGTGACGGCGTCGTTGACGGCGGCGAACGCGGGCACCCGCTCGAGGAACACGAGCTGGTAGGCGGTCATCCGCAGCAGCACCCGAACCCGTGCGTCGAGCGCGTCGAGCCGCCGGCGCGAGTGCGGCGCCAGGATCCAGTCGAGGTAGCGCTGCCAGCGGAGCGTGCCGTAGACCAGCTCCGTGGCCAGGCCGACGTCGCGCGGCGCCACGCGGTGGCGCGCGGCTCCGGCCTCCAGCGCCAGGTCCGCGAACGCCGCGTCGGTCTCCACACGCTCGAGGACGTGCGCGGCCAGCACGCGCGCGGGCGCCGCGGCGCCGCGCGGCTCGCGCCGGGCGGCGCTCACGGAGCGCCGAAGCGCGCGCCCTCGGCGAGGCGCGCGCCGCGCAGGTAATCGGCCCAGGACATCGCGCGGCGATTCTCCGGCTGGACCTCGACGGGCAGCAGGAGGCCGTCGCCGGTGGCGACGCCGAGCGCGCCGTCGTGCGCCGCCAGCGTGCCGGGCGCGTCGCGCGCGGCGCCGGCCAGCGCCCGCGCCCGCCAGATCGTGAGCGTGCCGCCGGGCGCCGTCGCCGTCGCGCCGGGCCAGGGATTGCATCCGCGCGCGAGGTTCACGATGTCGCGCGCGCGTTTCGTCCAGTCGATGGCGCCGTCGACCTTCTTGAGCCTCGGCGCCGGTGTCGCCGCGGCGTGATCTTGCGGCCGTGGCGTCAGCGTGTCGAGCCGATCCAGGGTCTCGAGGATCACCTCGGCGCCGAGGCGCGCGAGGCGGTCCGAGAGCTCGCCGGCCGTCTCGTCGGCGCCGATCGGCGTCGGCCGCATCAGGAGCACGTCGCCCGTGTCCATCCCCGCGTCCATCCTGAACGTGGTGATGCCGGTCTCCGTCTCGCCGCGCACGATGGCCCACTGGATCGGCGCGGCGCCGCGGTACTTCGGCAGCAGCGAGGCGTGGATGTTGATCGAGCCGCGCGCCGGCGCGTCGAGCACGGTCTGGGGCAGGATCTGGCCGAAGGCGACCACGACCGCGACGTCGGCGCCGTAGGCGGCGAGCCGCTCGGGCCACCCGGGATCGCGCAGGCGCGGCGGCTGCAGCACCGACAGCCCGGCGGCCAGCGCCGCCTCCTTGACGGGGGGCGGCGTCAGTCGTCGACCGCGATGCGCCGGACGGTCGGGCTGGGTGACGACGGCGACGATCTCGTGGCGGCGGCGCAGCGCCTCGAAGGCGGGGAGCGCGAACGCCGGCGTGCCGAAAAAGAGGAGCTTCAGCGGGCTACAGCGCGAACGCGCGGTGGCTGGCGGCGTCCTCGGCGAAACCGTCCTTCTTGATGCGCCGCTTGATCCGGTCGCGCGTGACCGGGTCGAGGCGGTCGATGAAGAGCACGCCGTCGAGGTGATCCATCTCGTGCTGGAAGACGCGCGCGCGCAGTCCGCGCGCGGTGAGCGCGACGGCCTTGCCGTCGGGATCCTGGGCTTCGAGCCGCACCCACTCCGCGCGCTTCACCGGCGCGAAGATGCCGGGGAGCGACAGGCAGCCTTCCTCGGCGGTGATCTCGCCGCCTTGCTCGGTGATGACGGGGTTGATCAGCGCGCGAGCCGCGCGCCCCTCCTCGTCGGCCACCACCACGAGGCGCAGCGGCACGCCGATCTGCGGCGCGGCGAGGCCCAGGCCCAGCTCGTCGTACATCGTGTCGACCATGTCGGCGATGACCTTGCGGAGCTCGGAGGTGACGGCCGCGACGGGCGCGGCGCGCCGTCGCAGGGCCGGATCGCCGTATTTTCGGACGCTCAGGACGGCCATTCGACGGGATCCACCTCGATGTCTATGATACCGCGGCTCTTGGGCCGTGGCCGCCGGAACTCGCCGAGCGCCTCGGCCAGGCGCGTCCCGAGATCCGCGTGGCCCTTCACCACGATGCGCCGCGCGCGGTCGCGGCGCGCCGGCGCCGGCGGATAGGCGGTGAGCGCCGACGCCGACGCCAGCGCGGCGGCGACCTCGTCGCCGAGCCGGCGCGTCCCCGCCGCCGACGGCCCCGTCACGGTGACGATGGCCAGCCGGCGGAACGGCGGATAGCCGAGCTCGCCGCGGAACTTCATCTCCTGCCGGTAGAACGCCGCGAGGTCCTGGCGCGCGCTGGCCTCGAAGACGTAGTGCTCGGGCGTCTGCGACTGCACGACGAGGCCGCCGCCCGGCGCCACGCGCTCGGCGGCGGCCCAGAGCAGCGAGAACAGCCGCTCGCCGGCGCGGAAGTCGGGCAGGCGGAGGAGATGGTCGGGAGACACGAAGCCGGCGACGCCGAGCGACGCGGGGCCGAACAGCCGCAGCGCGCCGCGCGTGCCGATGACGATCTCGGCGGCCGCGGCCTCCGCGCGCTGGCGCTCGCCCTTCGCGCCGCGAGTGGCGTCGGGATCGTAGCGGGCGACGCGCGCCTTGGGGAAACGGCGCCGCACCGCGTGCTCGACCCGCTCGGCGTTCCACCCGAAGGGCGAGAGTCGGCGCCCGCGGCAGCCCGGGCACGTCTCCGGCATCGGCGTCTCGCGCCCGCAGACGCGGCAGGTCAGCGTTCGCGCGGCGCGCGCGTAGGCGAGCGCCACGTCGCACTCGGGACAGCGCACGATGACGCCGCACTCGTCGCACGCCAGCGCGGACGTCAGACGGCTCACCACCAGGAACGCGCGGCGGCCCGCCGCGAGCGTCTCGCGCACCGTGCGCGCCAGCGCCGGCGTGAGCGGCTCGACCTTCAGAATCCCGCGGGTGTCGGCCATCTGGACGAGCGGCCACGCCGCCGACTCGCCGGGCACGAGGCGCGCCCGGCCGCTGTCGGCGCGCCACCACGTCTCCACGCTCGGCGTCGCCGACGTCAGCACGACGTCCAGGCCGCCCCGCGCCGCGCGCTCGAGCACGACGTCGCGCGAGTGCAGGCGCGGCGGCCCCGGCGGCTTGTGCGCCGCCTCGTGCTCGTCGACGAGCGCGAGCGTGGCGCCGGCCGGCAGCGGCGCCAGCAGCGCGGAGCGCGTGCCCACCGCGAGCCGCGCGTCGCCCGCCGCCAGCGCGTCCCAGGCGCGCGCGCGCGCCTCGTCGTCCACGCCGGAGTCCAGGCGCGCCACCGGCCCGTGCTTGTCCAGGCGCTGCGCCCAGCGGCCGGCGGCCTCGATGTCGGGGACGATGACCAGCGCGGGCGCCCGCGCCGCCGCGACGCGCTCGAGCAGCCGCCGCTCGCGGCCTGTGCCAATCAACACGTCAGGTTTCGGGGACTGGCCGGGTTCTGTATCGGAGCGCGTGCCCGGCTTGAAGCGTGGGTGGCCTGCTCTAAGGGGTTCCCGGCTCCGTATCGCCTTGTCACTCGGTACGGCGTCGTCAGCCCGTACGGCGTCGTCACTCGGTACGGCGTCGTCACTCCGTACGGCTTGGTTACCCTGCGCGCCCGTGCTCCTTGGCGGCGGGAGCAGCGCGGCCAGCGTGCCGCCGAGCGAGGACAGGGACTGTTCGGCGATCCAGGCCGCGAGCGTGAGTCCGGCGGCATCGAGCACCGGCGCCGGATCGACGACGCGCGCGAGCGGCTTCAGCCCGGCCGCGTCGCCGTCGCGAAGCGCGACGACGACGCCGATGCGCTCGGCGCGGCCGAGCGGGGCGGCGACGCGCTGGCCGACGGCGAGCGTCCAGTCGGACGGCACGCGATACGAGAACGGGTGGTCGAGCGGAACGTCGAACGCGACGTCGGCGAGCGTCACCGCGTCTTGCGCTTGTCGTACTCCCGGCGGGCGAGCTTGAGGTCTTCCCAGGCCATGCGCTTGTACTCGGGGCCGGGGTTGCGCAGGAGGAACGCGGGATGGAACGTCGGGATGAGGACGGCGTCGCCGAACGGATGGACGCGCCCGCGCAGCTTGCCGATCGCCTCCTTCGTGCGCAGCAGCGCCTGCGTCGCGACGCTGCCGAGCGAGAGGATCACCTTGGGCTGGATCACGCTCAGCTTGTCGGCGAGGAACGGCGCGCAGGCGGCCAGCTCGTCGGCCTCGGGATTGCGATTGCCGGGAGGTCGACACAACACCGCGTTGGTGATATAGGCGTCGGTCTCACGCGAGAGGTTCACCGACGCCAGCATCTTCGTCAGCAGCTGTCCCGCGCGGCCGACGAACGGCAGCCCCTGCGCGTCCTCGTCGGCGCCCGGCCCCTCGCCGATCACCACGAATTCCGCGGTCGGGTTGCCGGAGCCGAAGACGACGTTGGTGCGGCCCTCGCACAGCTTGCACTTGCGGCAGTTCTGGAGCGCCTGCTCCTGGCGGCGGAGGGTCTCGCCGGGCGTCATCAGGTACTCACCCTCGAGCGGCAGCGTGTCGACGCCGAGATCGCGATAGAAGCGCAGCGCCTGCCCCAGCGCGTCGAGGGCTCCGGCCAGCGCGTCGCGCGGCGCCTCGCTCAGCGCGACGCCTTGCCCGCCGTGCGGCCGGCGGCGCGCCGGAGGGTGAGGATCTCGCCGAGGATCGCGTCGGCGACCGCGCTCTTGGCCATGCGCGGCAGCGCGCGGTTGCCGCCCCAGCGGTCGATCAGCAGCACCTCGTTGTCGTCGGCGTCGAAGCCGATGCCGGCCTGGCTCACGTCGTTGGCCACGAGCAGGTCGATGCCCTTGGCCTCCAGCTTGGCGCGCGCGTTGGCGGCGACGTCGTTGGTCTCCGCCGCGAAGCCGACCACGAAGGCGCCCGAGCGGCTCGCGGCGACCTCGGCGAGGATGTCCGGGTTCGGCGTCAGCTCCAGCGTGAGGTCGCGCTTGCCCTTGATCTTGATCTCCGACGGACGGCGTACGCGATAGTCCGCGACGGCGGCCGCCTTGATGACGATGGTGGCGCCCGCGAGGTGGCGCAGCACCGCCTCGCGCATCTCCTCCGCCGTCTGCACGGGGACGAACGTCGCGGCCGCCGGCGGCGTGAGCGCGGTCGGCCCGGACACGAGCGTCACCTCGGCCCCGCGGCGGAGCGCGGCGGCGGCGAGGTTGTAGCCCATCTTGCCGGACGAGCGGTTGGAGATGTAGCGCACGGGATCGATCGGCTCGCGCGTGGGGCCGGCGGTGACGACGACCTTCTCGCCGGCGAGGTCCTGCGCCGGCGCGAGCATCGAGGCGAGCACGGCGATGATCGACTCCGGCTCGGGCAGCCGGCCGCGGCCGCTGAGCCCCGAGGCCAGCGCGCCGCTGTCGGGCTCCATCACGGTCACGCCGCGCGCGCGCAGGGCGGCCACGTTGGCGGCCACCGCCGGGTGCTCCCACATGCCGCCGTCCATCGCCGGCGCGATCACCACCGGACAGCGCGCGGCGAGCAGGAGGGTGGTGAGGAAGTCGTCGGCGACGCCGTGCGCGGCCTTGGCGATGAGGTTGGCCGTGGCCGGCGCCACCACGATGGCCGCCGCGCGCTCGGCCAGCGCGACGTGCTCGACGGCGTCGTCGCTCTGGGGATCGAACAGGTCGGTGAGCACGGGCCGGCCCGACAGCGTGCGGAAGGTGAGGGGCCCGACGAAGGCGCGCGCGTGCTCGGTCAGGCAGACCGTCACCGTCGCGCCGAGGCGCGCCAGCTCACGGAGCAGGAGCACCGCCTTGTAGGCGGCGATCGAGCCCGTGACGCCGAGGACCAGCTCGCGCCCGTCGAGCCTCACGACCCTCAGGCCTTTTGCGTCTCGTCCGCTTCCTTGATGCGGTACTCGACCTTCGCGGCGGCGATCTCTTCGAGGGCCGAGCTGGTCGGCTTCTTGTGCTTGCTCTCCACGCGCGGCGGCGCGCCGCGGTTGAGCTGCCGCGCCCGCTTGGCGGAGAGCACCACCAGCAGATAGCGGTTCGAGACCTTGTTCAGCGCAGACTCCAGCGAAGGAAAGGCCATCACTCGGACACCTCCAGGTCGGGGAGCGTGAGCGACAACCGCGTGGTCCGGCAGCGCTCCGCCTGGATGACGGCGAGCAGCTGGTCCATCGCTTCTTTCACGTCCCGGTTGACGATCAGGTAATCGTACGTCCGCCACAATGCGATCTCTTCGCGCGCGCGCGCGAGCCGCCGCGCGATGTTGCCCTCCGCGTCGGCGCCACGCTCGCGCAGCCGCTGCTCCAGCTCGGCCATCGAGGGGGCGACGATGAACACGAGCACCGCCTCCGGATAGCGCGTGCGCAGCTGCGCGGCGCCCTGCGTGTCGATGTCGAGCAGCACGTCCTTGCCGTCGGCCAGCGCCGCCTCCAGCGGCCGCGCCGGCGTGCCGTACATGTTGCCGTGCACGATCGCCCACTCGGCCAGCTCGCCGCGCTCGAGCATGGCGCGGAACTCGCGCTCGCTCACGAAGCGGAAGTCCACGCCGTTCACCTCGCCCGCGCGCGGCGCGCGCGTCGTGGCCGAGACCGAGTACGCGAGATCGGGAATGCACAGGCGCGCCTCGCGGCAGAGCGTCGTCTTGCCCGCCCCCGACGGCGCCGACACGACGAACAGCGTGCCGCGACGGCCGAGGCGCACGCCGGCGCGGCTATTCAAGATTTTGCACCTGCTCGCGGATCTTCTCCAGCACGCCCTTGGCGGCCAGCGCGGCCTGGCTCATCTCGAGGTCGTCGGCCTTGGAGGCCACCGTGTTGACCTCGCGGTTCAGCTCCTGGATCAAGAAGTCGAGCGGCCGGCCCACGGGACCGCCCTTGTCGAGCAGCAGCGTGAACTCGGCGAGGTGCGCGCGCAGCCGCGCCAGCTCCTCGGTCACGTCGCTCTTGTCCGCCCAGATCGCCGCCTCCGTCACGATGCGCGCCTCGTCGATGGCCGTCTCGGCCAGCAGCACGCGCAGCCGCTCGCGCAGCCGTTCCTCGCGGCGCGCCGCCGTCACCGGCGCCCGCGCGGCGACGGCGGCCACGGCGGCCGTCAGCTCGGCGTGCAGCGTGCGCAGCGCATCCGCCAGCCGGTCGCCCTCGGCGGTGCGCCGCGCCACCAGCTCGTCGAGCGCGCGTCCGAGCGCCTCGGCCAGGAGCGGCCACGGCGCCACCGGCTCGACGGGCTCCGGCTCCTCGAGCCGCACGACGCCCGGCCGCTCGAGCACCCAGGCCAGGTTCGGCGCGCCCTCGAGACCGAGCTCCAGCGCCAGCGCGCGGGCGCGGGCGACGTACTCGCGCGCGAGGGCCGCGTCCACCTGCACGCGCTGCGCGGCGCCGCCGCCGAGCGGCGTGAGCTGCACGTTGACGTCGACGCGTCCGCGCTCCAGCCGGCTCTGCACGAGCCGGCGCGCCTCCAGCTCGAGCGCGGCGAAGGCGCGCGGCAGACGCAGTGCGACATCGAGGTGGCGGTGATTGACGGACCGGGCCTCCACGGTAACGGCGATCGACTCGCCGCTCGCCTCCGCCCGCCCGAACCCGGTCATGCTCCGGACCATGGAAGAAGCCCAGCATGGCCGAAATTCTCTGTAGTGTCAATATGTTGCGGTTGACAGGCGCTGCGCGCGCGGCGTAGACTGCGCCTGTCGCAACCCCCCGGATCGCCGCATCCGGCCGCAATTCAAGGAGGATCGCGCATGACGTGGACCCGCCGACGCTTCCTGACAGCCTCCGGCGCCGCGGCCGTCGCCGCCGCCTGGCGGGCGCCGGCGCGGGCGCAGGCTCCGAAACCCATCACGGTCTCGCACAGCGTCTCGACCTTCGTGTACGGCCAGCACCTGGTGGCGAGGGAGAAGAAGTTTTTCGAGGAGGAGGGCGTCGCGGTGCCGTTCTTCATCGCGCCCGGCGGCGGCGCCAAGGTCGCGCAGGTGCTCGCGGCGGGCCAGGCGATGTTCGCGCTCGGCGACTCGAACCATCCGTTGAAGATCACCGAGAAGGGCAAGGACGCCCTGATGGTCTTCGCCACCGACACGCGCTGCTCGTACGCCAACGTCGTCGTGCGCAAGGAGCTCTTCGACCGTGGCGTGAAGTCGGTCGAGGCGCTCGGCGACGCCAGGCTCGTCGGCCGCAAGGCGGTGGTGGCGGCAACGGCCATCGGCTCGGGCACCTACGTCTACGGCGTGTACGTGCTCAAGGGCCTCAGGGCGGCCGACGGCAAGGCCGTCAACGACCACGTCGAGTGGGTGAGCGGCGGCGGCCCCACCACGATGCTCGGCGGTCTGAAGGCGGCCAAGTTCGACGCGATCATGGCCGTTCCCGAGTGGCAGTGGGCGGCGGAGGAAGAGGGCTTCGGCAAGGCGATCTACGACGTGCAGGACGAGAAGGCGTGGACGCGCGTCTTCGGCGGCCCCATCCCGGCCACGGTCGGCTTCACGCTGCGCGAGACGATCGAGAAGTCGCCGGACCTCGTGCAGGGCTACGTCAGCGCCTGCTACCGCGCCCAGCAGTGGATCCACCGCGCGAAGGACGAGGAGATCGTCGAGCTGCTCTACAAGCCCTACATGGACACCTACAGCCGCGACAACGTCCTGCGCTCGGTGAAGTACTACAAGACGATCTTCGATTGGGATTTCGTCGTCGACGAGAAGTCGTACGAGAACGGCACGAAGGTGTGGGTGCCGCTCGCCGTCGACAAGCCGGTGCCGTACGCCAAGGCGGTGGAGATGGCGTTCGTGAAGAAAGCCCGCGCCAAGTACAAGTCCTGAGCGCCCGGCGCCCGCGCATCGTCGTCCGCGACCTCACGAAGACCTTCCGCGCCGGCGGGCGCGAGGTGGCCGCGGTGGATCGCGCCTCCTTCGAGGTGCTCGAGGGCGAGTTCGTCGCCATCGTCGGGCCGTCCGGCTGCGGCAAGTCCACCATCCTCAACATGATCGGCGGGCTCGTGACGTCGTCGGCCGGCGCCGTCCTGGTCGACGGCGCGCCGGTGACGGGGGCGGCGCCGCGCCATGTCGGCTACGTCTTCCAGAAGGACACGGTCTTCCCGTGGCGCACCGTCGCGCGCAACGTCGCGCTCGGCCTCGAGTATCGCGGCGTCGCCGGGCCCGAGCGCGCGCGGCGCGTTCGCGAGGCCGTCGCCCTCGCGGGCCTCGCGGGCTTCGAGGAGGCGTTTCCGGCCACGCTGTCCGGCGGCATGCGGCAGCGCGTGGCGCTCATGCGCACGCTCGTGGTCGATCCCGAGATCCTCCTCATGGACGAGCCGTTCGGCGCGCTCGACACCCACACCAAGCTCGTCCTGCACGCCGAGCTGCTCGCGCTGTGGGAGGCGCGCCGTCAGACGGTGGTCTTCGTCACCCACGACCTCTCGGAGGCGATCACGCTCGCCGACCGCATCGTCGTGATGACGCGCCGGCCGGGACGCGTGAAGATGGTGCACGAGGTGAAGCTCACGCGGCCGCGCGACGTCATCGCGCTGCGCGAGAGCGACGAGTACGCGCGCGAGTACGGCCGCCTCTGGCACGTGCTGGGCGAGGAATTCGCGTACCCCCAGGGGGGGCACCCCCAGGGAGGGCCAAGCAAGTGACCGATCGGGCGCGGGTCAACCTCTGGCGCGTCGCGATCCTCGTCGCGCTGCTCGGCGGGTGGGAGTGGCTGACCGGCATCAAGGCGATCAGCCGGACCCCCGGCCTCTACTGGATCGACCCGTTCTTCATCAGCCGGCCGTCCGCCATCGCCCGGCGCTTCGTCTACCTCGCGTCCGGCGAGGTCCGGCTCAGCCTGTGGCAGATGGCCCTCTCCACGGTGCAGTCCACGCTGTGGGGCTTCGTGGTCGGCGTCTCCACCGGCTTCGTGGCCGGGCTCGTGCTCGGGCGCAACGACCGCCTGGCGCGCGTGCTGGAGCCGTACATCATCGCGTTCAACTCGCTGCCGCGGATCGCGCTGGTGCCGCTCGTCACCATGATCTTCGGCTTCGGTCTCCTCGCCAAGGTGGTGCTGGCGTGGACGATCGTCTTCTTCATCGTGTTCTTCAACACGTTCCAGGGCGCGCGTGCGGTCGACGCCGACCTCATCCACTCGGCGCGCTTTCTCGGCGCGGGCGAGCGGCAGATCATGCGCACGGTGATCGTCCCCTCGGCGCTGGCGTGGACGTTCGCCGCCCTCACGCCGTCGATCTCGTTCGCGCTGATCGGCGTGGTGGTGGGCGAGCTGCTGGGCGGCGAGTCGGGGGGCGGCCTCGGCTACCTCATCACCCAGTCGCTCGGCACGCTCAACGCGGCGGACATGATGGTCGCGCTCGTCTCCCTCGGCGCGATCGGCATCGTGATGGCGCTGGGCATCAAGCAGGTGGAGCGCCGGCTGCTGCGCTGGCGGCCCGAGTACCGCACGGAGCGCGCGTGACGCGCTGGACCCTGGCCGTCGGCGCCGTCCTCGTCCTCGGCGCGATCGCGACGGTGACGGTGGCGCGCGCGCTGGGCTGGTCGGGCACGCGCCTGTCCATCCTGGGCTCGGTCGTCGCGCTCTGGCTCACCGCCTACGTGCTGTGGGGCTTCGCGGGCGGGCTGGCCGCGCACTACGGCCTGATCGCGCGCTACGACGGCGCGCTCTTCGCGGCGCTCGCCGTGGCCGGGGGCGCGTGGCAGTACCGGACGCAGGTGCGCCGCGGCCGCGATCGCGGCCTCACCGTGTTCGTGGCCGCCCAGCTCTTCTGGCTCGTCGTGGTCATGGCACGCAACGGGCTGCTGACGCCCTGACGTGCATACTGAGGCGCAGGAGGGACACGCCATGCGACGAAATCTCTGGCTCTCCGGGATGGCCCTGGCCGCCGTCCTCGTCACCACGACGGTCACCGCGCAGCCTCCGACGACGCCTCCGGCGGCCCCGCCGCCGCAGGGCGAGCGGCCCGCGCGTCCCGGCCGGCATCCCCACATCCACGCCGCCACGCGCGACCTCGAGCGCGCGGAGACGCAGCTCGAGAAGGCCGCCCACCACTACGACGGTCATCGCGCGAAGGCGCTCGAGCTCGTGAAGCAGGCCGAGAAGGAGCTGCAGGAAGGCCTCAGGTGGGCGGAGGCCCATCCGGAAGCGTTCGCGACGGGCCAGAAGAAACCCTGAGCGACTAGGCCCGGCTGCCGGGCTTGACCGCCTGGCCGCCGGTCCTGCAGAGCGGGCACGATTCCGGCGGCCACGTCGTCGCCGCCACCGTGGCCAGCGCCGCCTGCTTGACGTCGAACAGCGCGGCCCCGCCGCTCCGGTCGATCAGGCAGCCGACGCCGACGACGGCGCCTCCGCTCGCCCGCACGCACTCCACGACCTCGCGGGTCGAGCCGCCGGTGGTGATCACGTCCTCGACGACGAGGCAGCGCTCCCCGGGCGTGAGCGTGAACCCGCGCCGCAGCCGCATCACGCCGTTCTCACGCTCGGTGAAGAGCGCGCGCACGCCGAGCGCGCGGGCGACCTCGTGCGCGACGAGGATCCCGCCGATGGCGGGCGCGAGGACCGTCTGGGCGCCGGCGTCGACGAACGGGGCGGCCAGCGCGTCGCCGAGCCGCGCGGCGTGCTCCGGGTACTGGAGCACCAGCGCCGACTGCAGATAGATGTCGGAGTGCAGGCCCGAGGTGAGACGGAAGTGGCCGCGCATGAGCGCGCCGGTCTTCTCGTAGAGCTCGAGCGTCCCCCGTTCCGTCAGTGTCGTCATGACCTCATCATATGTCACCCCGCCCGCACCGGACCCGCCGCGCGACAGGCTGGCGTGCCGGACCCGGGTGCGATGCCAGCGCGGCGTCACGCTGACGCGCCGCCCGGCGCCACGCCGACAGTGTCATCGGGGCTGACGTCCGCGCGCGAACACCCGCCGTCCCCGCCCCGCCGTGGCAGAACCGTTGCACTTTTCTGCCCCCACGCCGCTCTGGCAAGGAGGCTCGGTCCGATGGCGAAGGTGATGGTGGTCGACGACGCCTATTCCGACCTGAAGCTCATGGAGTCGATCCTGCGCGGCGCCGGCCATCAGGTCGTCTCGCTCAGCAACGGCGAAACGCTCGAGGACCAGATGCAGGCCGAGCATCCCGACGTGCTGCTCCTCGACATCATCATGCCCCGCCGCAACGGCTACGAGATCTTGAGGTCGCTGCGGCGCGACTCGCGCACCAGCAAGACGCCCGTGGTGCTCGTCTCCTCGAGGAACCAGGAGAGCGACCGCGCGTGGGGCAAGAAGCAGGGCGCCGACGAGTACCTCGCGAAACCGTTCACGTCGGACCAATTGCTGAGCGTGGTGAGCCGGTTTGCCCGCTGACGACGCTGTCGTCCCTGCTGCCGCGCCGTCGCCCGACGGGACGCCGGCGCCTGACCCCACGCTCCCGCCCGACGCGATCCTGCCCGGCGCCCACCGGCGCCGCGCGTGCGTGGTCGCCATGGGCGGCCGCACGCTCGCCGTGGACGTTCGCGAGACGCGCGAGGTGATGAAGCTCGACGTGATCGGAACGGTGCCCGGGGCCCCGGCGCCCCTGCTCGGCGTGGCCAACCTGCGCGGCACGGTGCTGGCCGTGGCCGATGCGCGGCCGCTGCTGGCGCTGGCGCCGAAGCCGGCGACGTCCGGCGGCTCCGCCATCGTGCTCGCCACCGGCGGTCTCGAAGCGGCGGTGCCGATCGACGGCGTGCTCGGCCTCGAGTGGTTCGACGAGCCGCTGCCCGCCGACGACGTGCCCGACGGCCCGCTGAAGACGTTCGCCGCCGGCCTCGTGCCGCGGCCCGATGGGCCGGTCATCCTGCTCGACGCCGCCCGGCTGCTCGAGGCGCTCCGCGCGCCGTGGGCGCCGGCCGCCCCGGAGGCTCAGCCATGAATCGACGACGCTTCCTCGGCTTCCTCGCCGGAACGAGCGCCGCGCTGGCGACGGCGCGCGCCGCGTCGGCGCAGTCGCGTCAGACCGGACGCGGGAACCCGATCCCGGTCGACCCGCCCGCGGCGCCGCCCGCCGCCACGCGTCCGGTGGGTCTCAGCGCGTCGGCGCCCGGCGTCACCGCGACCGAGGTGCGCATCGGGATGAGCGCCGCCTTCCGCGGCACCGCGGCCGGCCTCGGCACCGAGTTCTACCGCGGGGCGCAGGCGTACTACGACGAGATCAACACGCGGGGCGGCGTCCATGGGCGCGCCATCACGGTGGTATCGCTCGACGACAACTACGAGCCGAACCCATGCATCAAGAACACCATCCACCTTCTCGAGAAGGAGTCGGTCTTCACGCTGTCGAACTACGTCGGCACGCCGACCCTCACCCGTGCGCTCCCGGTGATCAAGCGCTACGCCGATCAGAGCGTCGTCCTCGTCGGCAACTTCACGGGTGCCCAGCCGCAGCGCGAGGCGCCCTACGCGGACCAGGTCTTCAACATCCGGGCCTCGTACCGCCAGGAGATGATGGCGCTCGTCGAGCGGTTCTGGTCGCTCGGCGCACGCAGCTTCGGCGTCTATTACCAGATCGACGCCTATGGGCGCAGCGGCACCGACGGCGTGGCGCGCGGGCTGGCGCAGCACGGGGCCCGTATCACGGCCGAGGCGACGTATCCGCGCGGCGCGCAGTTCACCGACGACATGACGCCGGCGGTGAGCGCGCTGCAGAAGGCGGGGGTGGACGTCGTGCTCTGCACGGGCGCCTACCAGGGCTGCGGCGCCTTCGTGCGCTCCGCGCGCGACGCGGGCTTCCTGGCGCCGATCTCCAACGTCTCGTTCGTCGGCTCCGACGCCATGCTGGCGCTCCTCGTCAAGCACGGCAAGACGAACGGGCGCGACTACACGCGGGCGCTCGTGAACTCGCAGGTGGTACCGACCTACGACGACACGACGCTGCCCGGCGTCGCCGAGTACCGCGTGCTGATGGAGCGTCACAATCCTGCCGTCCCGGAGGCGCTGCGCGACCCGAAGTACGCCGTCCAGCGGATGAGCTTCATCAGCCTCGAGGGGTTCGTGAACGCCAAGGTCGTGGTGGAGGCGCTGCGCCGTGCGGGCCCGCAGCCCACGCGCGCGTCGTTCCGGCAGGCGCTGGAGTCCCTGCGCAATTTCGATCTCGGAATCGGCGCGGCGCTGACGTTCGGACCCGAGCGGCACCAGGGCCTCGACTCCGTCTACTTCACACGCGTCGAAGGGGACCGATGGGTCCCGATCGCCGACTGGGCGGCAGCGGTCCAGATCTAGGGGGAGCGATCATGATCAGCGCGCGCATGCGGTTCGGCCTGTTGCCGAAGATCATCGTGTTCCTGGCGGCCGTGCTGATTCCGCTCGCCGCCATCACCTGGTCCGTGTCCGTGCGCACGATGCGCGAGCGGATGACCGACGAGTTCACGTCGAAGGGCACCGCCATCGCCAACAGTCTGGCGTCGTCCGGCGTCGACCTCATCCTCAACCGCGACGCGTCCACCGTGCAGGCGCGCGTCGACGAGGTCGTCTCCGGTAAGGATGCGATCAGCGGCGTCGCGTACGTCATGGTCTACGACCCGCAGAAGACGCTGATCGCCCACACGTTCCACCCGGTGGTGCCGTCCGACCTCATCGACAAGAACCTCGTGCCCGGCGAGACGCCCAAGCAGGTGCGTGAGATCCACTACGCGGACCCGGTCACCGGGGCCATGCGGTCGATCATCGACGTCGGCGTGCCGATGCTCGGCGGCCAGCTCGGCACCGTTCGCGTGGGCATGGACAAGTCGATCATCGAGGGCGCCGCCGCCAAGTCCGGCTGGTTCCTCTTCGCCGTCTTCGGCGGCGTCGCGCTGCTGGCCGTGGTCGCCGGCGCTGTCTTCGCGCGCCGGATCACACGCCCGCTGGGTGAGATCGTGCGCGTGGCCGAGCAGGTCGGCCGCGGCGACCTCTCGCACTCCGTCCGCGTCCGCTCCCACGACGAGATCGGTCAGCTCGCGCGCACCTTCAACGACACCGTCACGCGCCTGCGCTCGCAGGTCCTCACCGAGACCGAGCGTGACGAGGAGAAGCGGCGCCGCGAGGATCTCCAGAAGAACATCGCCGTCTTCCTCGAGACCGTGACCCAGATCTCGCAGGGCGACCTGCGCAAGCGCGGCGAGATCACCCCGGACGTCCTCGGCAACGTCGTGGACGCCGTCAACCTCATGGTCGAGGAGATCGGCACCCTCCTCGCCGACGTGCGGCATGCCGCGATCCGGGTGGCCGGCAGCGCCAACGACATGCTCGGCGCCACCGACCAGATGGCGAGCGGCGCGGAGAAGCAGGCGCGCGAGGCCACCACCGTCAGCCGCGAGGTGGAGACGATGTCGCGCTCCGTGCAGCTCGTCGCCTCGAACGCGGCCTCGGCCGCCACCGCCGCCGGCCAGACGCTCGAGGCCGCCACCCGCGGGGAGATCGCCGTCCGCGACAGCCTCGCGGGCATGCAGCGGATCCGCGGCGAGGTGCAGGTCATCTCCAAGCGCATCAAGAGCCTCGGCGACCGCTCGCTGGAGATCTCGGAGATCGTCAACACGATCGAGGAAATCGCGTCCCACACGAACCTGCTCGCGCTCAACGCGGCCATCGAGGCGGCGGGCGCCGGCGAGTCGGGCGTCCGCTTCGCCGTCGTCGCCGACGAGATCCGCAAGCTCGCCGAGCGTGCGGCCAACGCCACCAAGGACATCGCCGCCCGCATCCGCGCCGTCCAGGGGGAGACCCAGGAGGCGGTGGTGGCCATGGAAGAGGGCACGCGCGAGGTCGAGTCGGGCTACAAGGTCACCATCCGCGCCGAGGAGAGCCTGAAGGCGATCGCCGGCATCTCGAGGACGTCCGCGGAGCTGGCGCAGGAGATCTCGGCGTCCTCGCAGCAGCAAGTGCGCGGCGCCGACGGCGTGGTGCGCGCGATGCGCTCCATCGCCGACGTGGCGGTGCACACGGAGCAGGCCGTGCTCCAGACGCGGCGCACGGTCGACGACCTGGTGAAACTGGCGGACGAGCTCACGCGAAGCCTCTCGCGATTCAAGTTGGCGACGACCTGAGACGGCGATGGCCGAGCCGGCCGAGCAGGAGTTCCTCCGCTCCATCTTCCTGATGGAGGCGTGGGACACCGTGGCCGCGCTGGACTGCGCGGCGGCGACGCTGGCTCGCCCCGAGGGCGTGGACGAGCTGTTCGTCGTCACGCACCGCCTGAAGGGCGCCGCCTCGCTGCACGGATTCCCGAACATCGCGGAGCTGGCGGCGGAGCTGGAAGAGGCGCTCGCCGGGCGCCCGCCCGACACGCGCAGGCTCGGCGCGCTCGTGGGTCATCTCAAGCATGCGCTCGACGCGGCGGTCAACGCGCCGCCGGCCGCGGTCGGCGTTGCGACACCGGCGCCGAGAGCCGACGCGAGCCTCGACCCCCTCCGCAAGGAGCTGGAGGCGTTCTTCGCGGGGAACGCGGACGTGATCGCGTACTTCCTGCCGGAGGCGACCGAGCACCTCGACGGGGTGACCTCGGCGCTCGGGGCGCTCGAGCGCGGCGTCGACGAGGCGGACGTCGCGCGGCTGTTCCGCGCCGTCCACACCCTGAAGGGCGCCGCCTACGTCGTCGGCTGCGTGCGAGTCGGCGAGGTCGCGCATCGCATGGAGGACGTGCTGGTGGTCGCGCGAGAGGGCCGCCGGCCGCTCACCCCCCGGGCCGTCGAGACCCTGTTCGCCGCCGAGGGCGCGCTACGCCTGATGCTCGGTCTGCCGCCCGACCCGCGCGCGAACGTCACCGACGTCGTGGCCGGGGTGCGCGCGCGGCTCGACGCGCTGTTGGACGGCGTGCCCGTGCCCGCCCCCGCGCCGCCGGCCGCGCCCTTCCCCGAGCCCGTGCCGGCGCTCTCGTCGTCGCTGGCGGCGCTGCTGAGCACGCCGCGCCCGGCGCCCGCCCGCGCCGCGCCGCGCCGCCCGCCGCGCCAGACGATCCGCGTCAACCTCGAGCGCCTCGACTCGCTGATGGACCTCATCGGCGAGATGGTGATCGACCGCGAGCGCGTGGACCAGCGCCTCGACGAGATCGACCGCGTCTCGGCCGCGCTCCTCGCGAGCCGCGGCCGCCTCGCCCAGTGCATCGCCGACTTCGAGCGGCGTCAGTTCGACCAGCGGCGTCCCGTGCCGCCCGCGAAGCCCGCGGCCGCCGCGACGGCCGGCCGCTCGGTCTCCGAGCTGTTCGCCGAGCTGGAGTTCGACCGCTACGACGACTCCGGGATCTTCGCGCGGACGGTGGCCGAGATCGCGGCCGACATCGCGGAGCTGCAGTCCGAGCTGACGGCGGTGACGCGCTCGCTCCGCGACGACATGGCGCACGTCCACCGGATCACCGGCGCGCTGCGAAGCGAGATCGGGCGCGCGCGGCTGGTGCCGATCGGCAGCCTCTTCGGCCGGTTCGTGCGCCAGGGGCAGGCGGCCGCGCGGGCGGCCGGCAAGAGCGTGCGCTTCGAGACGCGCGGCGAGGCCGTCGAGCTCGACACCGCGATCATCGAGCAGATCGTGGATCCGCTCCTGCATCTCGTGCAGAACACGATCACGCACGGCATCGAGGCACCCGACGAGCGGCGCGCGTGCGGCAAGGAAGCGGCGGGCACGGTGACGCTGTCGGCCGCGCACGAGGGCGGGGCCGTGCTGGTGGAGGTCGCGGACGACGGGCGCGGCATCGATCCGGACCTGGTGCGCCGGCGCGCGGTCGCGCAGGGCTTCGTGCCCGCCGACGCCGAGCTCGACGACGACCAGACGCTCGACCTCATCTTCCTGCCGGGCTTCAGCACGGCGAGCGCGGTCACGACGGCGGCGGGGCGCGGCGTCGGCATGGACGTCGTCCGCACGAACGTCCGGCGGCTCAACGGCGACGTGGAGGTGCGGAGCGTCGTGGGCGAGGGCACGCGCTTCACGCTGCGCCTGCCGCTCACGCTGCTGGTCTCCGAGGCGCTGATGATCACCGTCGCCGAGGAGCGGCTGGCGGTGCCGCTCAACGCCGTGCAGCTCGTCACGACGGTGCGGCCGGAGGACGTGCGGCCGGGCCCGCGCGGCGAGGCGATCCTCGTCGGCGAGGACCTCGTCGATCTCGTCCCCCTCCCGACCATCCTCGGTCTCGAGCGCGGGCCACGGCGGCCGCGCCGTCCCGTGCTCGTCGTGCGCGGCGCGGGCCGCACGCTCGCCGTCGAGGTGGACGAGATCTTGCACAAGCAGGAAATCGTCATCAAGCCGCTCGGCGAGTTCCTGACGGGCGTCGGGCCGTACGGCGGCGCCAGCGTCGGCGCCGACGCGCGCGTCACGCTGCTGCTGGACCCCGGTGCGCTGGTCGAGACGGCGGCGCGCGCGAACGCGGTCACCCGGGCCGCGCGCCGCCGCGAGGCCGCCGCCGGCGAGGCGCCCGCCCCGCGCCGGCGCGTGCTGCTCGTCGACGACTCGGTCAGCGTGCGTCGATTCGTCGGCCAGATGCTCGAGAAAGCCGGCTTCGACGTCACCACGGCGGGCGACGGCGCCGACGCGATGGCCCGGCTGGCCGAGGCCGCCTTCGACGTCGTCGTCACCGACCTCGAGATGCCGCGCGTGAACGGCTACGAGCTGATCGACGACGTGCGCCGCCGCCCCGCCACGCGCTCGCTGCCCGTGATCGTCCTCACCACGCGCGCGGGCGACAAGCACGTCGCGCTGGCGAAGAGCCTCGGCGTCCAGCACTACGTCACCAAGCCCGTCGAGGAGCACGCGTTCGTCACGCTCGTCGCCTCGCTGGTGCCGGCATGAAGGCGCTGCTCGTCGATCCCGATCCGCAGCGCGCGCCTGTCCTCGCGGAGGCGCTCGATGCCGGCGGCGCCGAGGTCTCGATGGCGCTCAGCGCGTCGTTCGCGCTGACGATGCTCGAGTGGAACAAGCAGGACGTCATCATCAGCCGCGCCCGGCTCGGGGACATGGAGGGTCACGAGCTCTGCGCGATCGTCCGCAGCGATCCGTCCACCAAGGACGTGCGCTTCGTCCTCATCGTCGGGCCGGGAGAGAACGTGCCGACGCAGACGGCCGTCGCCGGCGTCGACCTCGTGCTGCCCGACGCGCTCAGCAGCGCCACGATCGTCACGCGCGTCATTCAGCTGGTGCGCAAGCAGCTCGAGGCGACCACGCCCTCGGCACCCGCCGCGGCCGTCCCGCGCGCCGCCGCGCCCGCGCCCGTGATCAAGCCGCCACGGGTCGCGCCGCCACCGCCGCCGCCTCCGAGGCCCGTCGCACCGCTGCCGCCGGCGCCGCCCCCAGTCGCCCCGCCGCCCCGGCCCCTCGCCCCGCCGCCGCGGCCCGTCATCCCGGCGCCGCAGCCGGTCGCCCCCGCAGCGCCCGTCGCGCCGGTGCCGGTCGTCGCCCAGGCCGCGCCCGTCCCCGCGGCGCCCGGGCCCTCGATGGCCGGGCTCGATTCCGTCGGGACGAACGGCGGGACGCGCACGTTCCAGGGCGCGCTCGGCGTGCTGGAGATCGAGGAGCTCACGCAGGCGATCTCGGTCGGCGGCAAGACGGGGCGGCTGGTGCTCGTCCTCGCCACCGGCGGCGGCCTCGTCGTGTTCGAGAGTGGGCGCGTGACGCACGCGGAGTTCGGCGGGCTCGGTGGTGAGCCGGCCTTCTCCGCGCTCGTCGCGGCCTCGCACCGCGAGCGCGGCGGCAAGTTCTGCTTCATCCCGGTCCATCCGAATGAGCTGCGGACCCAGCCGAAGACCATCGCTCGCCCCGTCGACCAGCTGCTGCTCGACGTGGCGAGGATGATGGACGAGGAGAAACGCGCATGACCAAGGTGCTGGTGGTCGACGACAGCCTCAGCGTGCGGAAGGTCGTCGAGCGCGCGCTGGCGGGCCGGCAGATCGACGTCGTGTGCGCGGCCTCCGGCAGCGAGGCGCTCGAGCGGCTCGAGCGTGATGCCCCGGACTTCGTGGTGTGCGACGTGGTGATGCCCGACCGCGACGGCTACGAGATCTGCGAGTTCATCAAGGGCCACCCGCGCCTCGCGCACACGCCGGTCTTGCTGATGTCCGGCATCGTCAACGACGAGGTCCGCGAGCGCGCCGCGCGCGCGCAGTCGGTGGGCATCCTCGCCAAGCCCTTCGCCGCCGACGACCTCATCCGCCACCTCGACGGCCTGCTGGCGCAGCGCCCCGCGGCGTCCGCCAAGGCCCCGGCGGCCCGGGGAACCCCGGCGACCGTGGAGACCGATACGCCGGTGCCGCTTGACACGACGCCCGTCCCCGACGGGGCCGCCGCCGTGGTCGCCCAGTTCCTCACGATGGATGGCGTGCAGTGGGCCGTCCTCGCGGACCGCGAGGGCTTCGTGGTCGAGGCGACGGCAAACGCGGGCGTGGACGCGGACGTGGCGGCTGCGCTCAGCGCCTGCCTCGCCGAGTCGTCCGACGGCCTCGGCCGCGAGCTGGGTCGTGGCGCGCTCCAGGGCGTCATCCTCGAGTACGAGAAGGGCATGGTCGTGCTCTACGGCGTGGCGACCACGGGGCTCCTCGCCGTGGGCATCGCCGAGCCGAACGTGCTCGGCAAGGTCCGTTACTATGCGCGGCGGGCGCTGCCCGAGCTGGCGCGGGCGATGTGACGTGGGCCGCTACCGCCTGTCGCCGCTGATGCGATGGCTCCACGCGCTGGGCGTCGTGGTCGCCTACGTCGTGGTGACGGGCGTGCTGTTCTGGTTGGACCTCGGCGACGGCGGTGTGGCGCCGGCGTGGACGATCGTCGCGGTGCCGTTCTTCTACGCCGTGCTCTCGCTCCTGTTCCTGCGCCGCGCGTCGCTCGCCCGCCGCCTGAGCTGGGTCGGCGGCGCCTGCCTCACCCACGTGACCCTCGGCCTCACCGCCGCCGCGGCCTTCGCGACGCTGGCGGACCTGACGACGCTGTCCGCGCTCGCGTACGCCTTCGCGCGGCTCGGACCCGCGCCGTTCCTGACGCTGGTCGCGACGCCGCTCGTGCTGGCACCGTTCCGGGGGCGGGTGCTCTCGCCGCGCCCGGCGCCGCGCGGGGACCGCGCGCGCCAGCGGGTCGTCGTCACGCCGACGACGCCCGTCGAGACTCCGGTCGCGCGTGATGCACGCCGCCACGAGGACCCCGCCGAGGCCGCGACGCCGGTGCCTGCGGTGAAACCGTCGGCCGCGGCGCCCGAGACGCCCGAGTGGCAGGAGTCGCCCGAGTCGCCGCCAGATGACGCCGTGGTGCGGGTGCGGTTCGAGCGCGTCGCGGCTCAGCTTCCCGCCGCCGCGTTCACGCTGCCGATGGACCGCGTCGCCGAGAGCCTGCGCGAGCCGCACTGGCTCACCGTGCCCCGGCGCGTCGTGCTCGCGCAGCTGCCGGAGGGCGCGGTGCAGGTGCACTGGGCGATCGTCGCGTCGCAGTTTCCGGCGCTCGCGTTCGCCATGTCGGACGTGGAGTTCCGGGGGCAGTACCCCAACCTGAAGCTGACGCTGCCGCTCGACGACGTCCTGCGCCAGCTGCCGCCCGGGGTGATCCCGACCGGCTGGACGCCGAGCCAGATCGCGGGGCTCGAGGCCTTTCCGGCGCCGTTCCAGCCGCTCCCGGTGCCGCGCGACGTGCCGGCCGCGAGCGCGCGCCCCGGGGGCGCCGCGGCGGACCTTCCGCCGGCCGTCGCGGCCGCGCCGCCGCGCCGCACGCCACCGCCGCCGCCCGCTCCCGTCGCGCCGCCACGCCTCGCACCGCCGCCGCCCGCTCCGGTCGCGGCGCCGCCACGCGATCCCGTCGCGGAGTCGCTGAGGTCCGCCCCGGCCGCGCCGACGATCACGCCGCCACCGGCGCCGGCGATCGTCACCTCCGCGCCGCCGCTGCCGATTCCACCGACACGCGTCGCCGCGCGGGCGCCCGCGCCGCCGCGCGAGGTCGCGCCCGAGGTGATCAGCCGCGACGCGCTCACACGTCTCGCCGCCTGCCTCGCGGGCGCGGGGACGTTCGAGTCGTGGTCGGGCGTCGTGGAGAGCGTGCCGCTGGTGGCGTTCGTGGCCCCGACGCTGCCGCGCGAGGCCGTGACCGCCGTGGCCGCGCGCGTCGCCGGGCTGCTCGGCGCCGCCGCGGGCGAGCAGGTGACCGTGCGCACCGCGCGCGCGGCGATCGTCGTGAGCGCGGCGCCCACGCCGGTGGTCGTCGGCGCGCGGCGGCCGGGCGCGCCCGTGGCCTTGCTCGAGCTGCGCGCCGCGCGCGCGGCGGGGCTGATCGGCCGCGCGGGCGAGGGCGTCACGCCGCCGTCACGCGCGCTGTCCGCGCTCGCCGTCGAGCCGCGCGTCGCCGGCGTGGCGGGGACCCTGGAGGCCTTCGGCGACCTCGAGCCGGCCGTGCTGACCGACGCCGCCGGCGTCGCCCGCGTCTACGTCTTCCGCGAGCCCGGCCACGAGGCGGAGCGCCTCGGCGAGCTCGCGCTGGCGGTGTGGGACGGCCTCGGGCGCACGCGCGACGCCGACCTCGGCGCGCTCGTGTCGGTCATCTTCCGCCAGGGACGGCGGCGCATTCTCGTGCGCCCGCTCGCCGGGCGCGGGACGACGCTGCTCGCGGCGGCGGGACCGGTGGCGCGGCCCGGGCGCGCGTGGCGCGAGGCCGACCGCGCGGCGGCGGCACTGGAGGCGCGCTGAATGTCTATCATCAACTACGCCGCCAAGGTCATCAACTTCAAGCTCGTCTACTACGGGCCCGGCATGGCGGGGAAGACGGCGAACCTCCAGTTCGTCCACCGCTGCCTGCCCGACGACAACCGCGGCAACATGATCTCGCTGGCGACGGGCGACGACCGCACGCTCTTCTTCGACTTCCTGCCCGTGTCCGCGACGAGCGTGCGGGGCTTCACGACGAAGTTCCAGCTCTACACGGTGCCCGGCCAGAGCCGCTACAACATGACGCGCAAGCTGGTGCTGCGCGGCGTCGACGGCGTGGTGTTCGTGGCCGACTCGCAGTGGGACCGGCTGAAGGAGAACGTCGAGAGCCTCCGCAACCTCAACGACAACCTGCGCGAGTATCGCCTCGACCTCGCCACGGTGCCGTACGTCGTCCAGTACAACAAGCGGGACCTGCCCGACGTGGCGCCGATCGACTACCTCGAGTACACGCTCAACCGCGGCACGCGCCGGGTGCCGGCGTTCGAGGGGGTGGCGGTGACGGGCAAGGGGGTCTTCGACACGCTGAACACGCTGTCCCGGATGGTCCTCCTCCGGGAGTTCGGTCAGGTACAGGAAGGAGCCTCGTGATGCGACACGACCTCGTCATCCACGAAACCGACGCGGCGCGGATCGACGCCGTGCTGGAGCGGTTTCTCGGCGACTCGAGCAGCGCGGCCGTGCTGCTGATCGATCGCAGCGGCGAGCCCCTCGCGATCGCGGGGGCGGCGCGCACGCTCGACACCGTCTCCATCGCCGCCCTCGCCGCCGGCGCCTTCAGCTCGACGGCGGCGCTCGCCCGGCTGCTGGGCGAGAGCGAGTTCTCGGTGCTCTTCCACGAGGGCCTGAAGGAGAGCCTGCACGTCAGCACCGTGGACGACGACGCGATCCTGCTCGCCATCTTCGACGAGCGGACCACCGTCGGCATGGTGCGACTGTTCGCGCGCGACGCCAGCCAGGGCCTCGGCGCGATCCTCGTCGAGGCCCGTCGGCGGCCGCGCCGCACGGGTGTCCTGGCCGCGCCGCTGACCCCGGAGGAAGCGCGGAGTGCGATCCGGCAGCGGCCCGCGTAACGGCGCCGACGAGCGCGAGCTCCGCGACAGCGCCGAGATGTTCGAGGCGGCGCTCGCGGAGAACCCCGCGGACCTGACCGTGCTGGAGGCGCTCCGAGAGATCTACACGCGGCTCGGCGACATCGAGCGCCTGATGGAGACCGCCGAGCGCATCGAGCGCGTCGATCCCGATCAGGGCGCGCTCGGCGGGGGCCGTCCTCGTGCCGTCGACCCGACGCCAGCGGCGCCCATCGTCCCCGCCGCGCCGCCACGCGCGCCCGCGCGGCCGTCGATCGGCCCCGCCGTGCCGCCGCCCGCACCCGCGCGGCCGTCCATCACTTCCCCCGTGCCGCCGCCCGCACCCGCGCGGCCATCCAGCGCCCCACCGTCGATCATCACGCCGCCGTCCCTCGTCACGGCGCCGAGCACGCCCGTCCGACTCGCCAACGCCATGCCGGCAGCGCGCTTGCCAGCATTCGAGCCGGGCAAGGCCGGCGGCGTGTCGCCGGTCCGCAAGCGCGGGAGCCGCGCGCGCATCGGCGAGCTCCTCGTCGCCGAGGGCGTGATCTCGCAGGACCAGCTCCACGAGGCGCTCCGCGAGCACCGCCGCTCGAAGGAGCGGCTCGGCTCCGTGCTGGCGCGCCGCGGCCTCGTCACCGAGGAGCGGCTGGTGGAGGTGCTCTCGAAGGAGCACGGCCTGCCGTCGGTGGACGTCCGCCAGCAGCCGGTGCCCGCGGAGATCCTGGCCCTGGTGCCCGGACACCTCGCGCGCAAGTACGAGGTGCTGCCGCTCTCGCGCGTGGACGGCGCGCTCACCCTCGCCATGTCGGACCCGACCAACGTCGTGGCCATGGACGAGATCGCCGCCACCACGCGGCTCACGGTGCTGCCGGTGGTCGCCGTCGGCGCCGCCATCCGCGCCGCGATCGAGACGCACTACGCGAAGCCGGTGATCACCTCGGGGATGGACGACGTCCTCTCCGAGCTGACCGACGCCACCGTGGAGGTCGTCTCCGACGAGGATTCGCGGTCGACGGGCGAGGTCGTCGAGCTGCGCGACGCGGCCGACGGCGCGCCGGTGGTCAAGTTCGTGAACAAGGTGATGCTCGACGCGATCAGGCGCGGCGCCTCCGACCTGCACTGGGAGCCGTACGAGAAGGTGTTCCGCATCCGGTTCCGCATCGACGGCGTCATGCATGAGATGGTGTCGCCGCCCAAGAAGGTGGAGGCGGCGGTGATCTCGCGGCTGAAGATCATGGCCAACCTCGACATCTCGGAGCGGCGCCTGCCTCAGGACGGACGCATCAAGCTGCGCCACGGCTCGCGCGAGATCGACTTCCGCGTGTCGATCCTGCCGACGATCTTCGGCGAGAAAGCCGTGCTCCGCATCCTCGACAAGGAGTCGCTGCAGCTCGACCTCACCAAGCTCGGCTTCGATCCGTGGAGCTTCGAGAAGTTCACCGACGCGATCCACCAGCCGTACGGCATGGTCCTGATCACGGGGCCGACGGGCTCGGGCAAGACGACCACGCTCTACTCGGCGATCTCGACGATCAACAAGATCGACCACAACATCATGACCGCCGAGGACCCGGTCGAGTACAACCTCAAGGGGGTCAACCAGGTGCAGGTGAACGACGGGATCGGCCGGACGTTCGCCGCCGTCCTGCGCTCCTTCCTGCGCCAGGACCCGGACGTCATCCTCGTCGGCGAGACCCGCGATCTCGAGACGGCGCAGATCTCCGTCCGCGCGGCGCTCACGGGCCACCTCGTCTTCACGACCCTGCACACCAACGACTGCCCGTCGACGGTGGCGCGGCTGGTCGACATGGGCGTCCAGCCGTTCCTGCTCTCCTCGGCGCTGCTGCTGCTGCTGGCCCAGCGGCTGGGCCGGCGGATCTGCAAGGAGTGCAAGCAGCCGGTGGAAGGCAGGGAAGAAGACCTCGTGCGCTACGGCCACGTGCCGCAGGGGCGCGGCCCCGTGATGTTCTACCGCGGCGCCGGCTGCGCGACGTGCAACTTCACCGGGATGAAGGGCCGGGTGGCGATCTACGAGGTGATGCCGATCAGCGAGACCATCCGCGACATGATCCTCGAGGACGCCTCGACCGCGGTGCTCCGCGAGCAGGCGCAGAAGGAAGGCATGAAGACGCTGCGCCAGGCGGGCATGGCCAAGGTGCTGGAGGGCGTGACGACCGTGGAAGAGGTCGTGCGCGTGACGCTCGCATGAGGGCAGGGGCGTCGTGAGGTTGTGGGCGTCGCGCGGCGGGCGCGAGCCGCAGACGGTACCGGAGGCGCTCCGGCGCGCGGAGCAGCGGCGGCGCGAGGGCCGTGATGCCGAGGCGGCGGCGCTCGTGGCGCGCGTGCTCGAGCTCGATCCCGACAACCTCCACGCGCACCTGCTCGCCGCCTACTTGCACGTCGCGCGCCGCGCCACCGCGCCCGCGAGGCAGGAGTTCCGCTGGGTGCTGGGACACGACGCCAACCACGCGCGCGCCCTGCTCGGGCTCGCGGGCATCGCGCTCGAGGAGGGCGACGCGCACGAGTGCCGCGACTTGCTGCGGCGCGCGCTGCGCTTCTATCCCGAATTCCCCGAGGCGACCGCGCTGTTGGAGGCCGTTCGGACGCGCGAAGCGGCGCCGCCGCCGGCGGCGAACGCAACCGCGGCGCCGCGCGTGGACCGGCTGCGGCTGCCGGGCACGGGCCGCGCGCTGATCATCGGACGCGCCGACGGCGGGCTGATCGCGTCGCAGCCCGTGGCCGACGACGCCAAGGACGTCTCGGAGGCGCTGGCCCGCACGCTGCAGCTGGCGGCGGCCACGCTCGGGCGCGCCGGCCTGGGCCCGCTCCACCGTGCCATCGTCGAGGACGACCACGACGCCGTCTTCACGCGCACCGACGGCGATCTCGTCGTCTCGCTCGCACTGCCGCGCGCGACCGATCCGACCCAAGGGCTGCTCGACCTGAATCGACTGTGGTCCGCCACGCTGCACGAACTGGGATTGGCCGCCGGGCCGCCGGCCGCTGCGCCCTCTTCCACGCCGGCTGACACGCCGGTCGACCGGACCAGGAGGGTTTCATGAGCGGACCACGCCTCAAGCTCGCGCTCGAGTACGACAGCACCTCGCGGGGCCGCCACGTGCGGGACATCGTCTCGGAGCTGAAGCGGCAGCACTGGGTGCGCGGCGCCCTCATCGTCGCGGCGGACGGCTTCGTCATCGCCGCCGAGCTGCCCGGCACGATCGAGGTCGATTCCATGGCGGCGCTCGCCGCCACCCTCGGCCGCGAGCTGGAGACGAGCGCGCAGCGTCTGGGGCGGCCGTCGTTCTGCACCGCCCTGTTCTCGGCCGACGACGGGACGATGTTTCTGGCCGCCAGCCGCATCGGCTATCTGGTGGTCCTCGCCGAGCAGCAGGTGAACGTGCAGGCCATCCGCGGCGCCCTCGCCGAGGCCGTGTCGCTGATCGACGCCGCATGGGCGGGCGAGGCGGCGGGCTAGAACCTCGGAGGGGGCCTGGAACCTCGGAGGGGGCCTGGACGGCCCCCTCCGATGCCTACGGGATAACGAGGGCCGCCACGGCTGCGCCGTGGCGGCCCGAGCGCTTGGGGGTATGGGGGGCCATGTCGGGGCCCCCCATTTACTAGACGGCCGCGGCGGCGATTTCCGAGAGGATGGCGGCCGCCGCCGCCCTGGGATCCGGCACGGCGGTGATCGGACGGCCGACCACGATCGCGTCGGCGCCCGCCCTGATCGCATCGGCCGGCGTCGCGACGCGCTTTTGATCGTCGACGCGCTCGGCGGGCCGGATCCCGGGCGTGACGATCACCCACCGCGGGCCCAGCGCGCGTCGCAGGAGCCGGATCTCCTGCGGGGAGGCCACGCAGCCGTCGAGCCCGGCCTCGCGCGCGCGCTCGGCGAGCCGCAGCACGTGCGCCTCCACGTTGGCGACGACCCCGACCTCCTCGAGGCCCTTGCGGTCGAGGCTCGTCAGCACCGTCACGCCGAGGCAGACCGGCCGCGCGACGCCGAAGTCCTTCGCCGCCTTGCCCGCGGCCTCCGCGGCCGCCCGCATCATCGCGCCGCCGCCGCCGGCGTGGACGTCGAGCATCGCCACCCCGATGCGCGTCGCCTCGCGCACGGCGCCGGCGACGGTGTTCGGGATGTCGTGAAATTTCAGATCGAGGAACACGGGGAACCCGCGCTTGAGCGCGGTCTCGACGGCGGCGGGCCCGGCGGCCGTGAACAGCTGCGAGCCGATCTTGGCGCCCATCGTCTCGGGCGGTCCGGCCCCGGCCAGCCGCTCGAGGAGCCCGTCGGCCTCCTTCAGCGTCTCCACGTCGAGGGCGACCCAGAGCCGCTCAGGCATCGGCGTGGTATTCCTGCAGGCTCAGCACCTGGTGCTCGCCCTTGAGCAGCGCCTCGATGGCGCCGATGGCCGCCTGCGCGCCGTCGATCGTGAGGTAATAGGGGACGTTGAGGCTCACGGCGGCGCGCCGGATGGCCGCCGAGTCCTTGCGCGCGCGCCCGTCCTCCGGCGTGTTCAAGACCAGCGCGATGTCGCCGCGCTTCATGAGATCCACCACGTTGGGACGATGGCCCTCGAGCACCTTGTACACGAGCTCGACGCTCATGCCGTGGCGCTCGAGCACGCGCGCGGTGCCGATGGTGGCCACCAACGAGAAGCCCATCTCCACGAGTCGGCGGGCCAGCGTGGTGATCGCGCGCTTGTCGCGGTTCTTCACGGAGACGAAGACCTTGCCGCTGGTCGGCAACGGCGAGCCGGCGGCGATCTGCGCCTTGAGATAGGCCTTGCGGAAGTCGCGATCGAGCCCCATCACCTCGCCGGTGGACTTCATCTCGGGGCCGAGCACGATGTCCACGCCCGGGAACTTGACGAAGGGGAACACCGACTCCTTCACCGCGATGTGCCGCAGCTCGCGCTCCTCGATCGGCGCCAGCTGGTCCACCGGCTCGCCGAGCAGCGCCCACGTCGCCACCTTGGCGAGCGGCAGGCCGATGGCCTTGGAGACGAAGGGCACCGTGCGCGAGGCGCGCGGGTTGACCTCCAGCACGAAGATCGTCTCGTTGCGGATCGCGAACTGCACGTTGATCAGGCCCACCACGCCCAGGGCCTTCGCGAGCGCCTTGGCCTGGGCGCGGAGGGACTTCACCTGGCCCTCGTCCAACGAGTAGGGTGGGAGGGCGCAGGCGGCGTCACCGGAGTGTACGCCGGCCTTCTCGATGTGCTCCATCACGCCGCCCACGACGACGCGCGCGCCGTCGGCGACGGCATCGACGTCGATCTCCAGCGAGTCTTCCAGGAACTTGTCGATGAGAATCGGATGGTCGGGCGCGGCCTCCACCGCCTCGCCGACGAACTGGATCAGGTCCTGGTCGTCGTAGACGATGCGCATCGCACGGCCGCCGAGCACGTAGGAGGGGCGCACGAGCACGGGATAGCCGAGCCGCTGCGCCACCTCCCGCGCCTCGGGCAGTGAGCGCACGGTGGCGCCGGCCGCCTGGTTCAGCCCGAGCTCGCGCAGGAGGTCGCTGAAGCGCTGGCGGTCCTCGGCGCGGTCGATGGCGTCGGGCGAGGTGCCGAGGATCGGTACGCCCGCCTGCTGCAGCGGCACCGCCAGCTTGAGCGGGGTCTGGCCGCCGAACTGGACGATGACGCCGAACGGCCGCTCCTTCTCGACGACGTTCAGCACGTCCTCGAGCGTGAGCGGCTCGAAGTAGAGCCGGTCGGACGTGTCGTAGTCGGTGGAGACCGTTTCCGGATTGCAGTTGATCATGATGGCTTCCACGCCCCGCTCGCGCAGCGCGAAGGCGGCGTGGACGCAGCAGTAGTCGAACTCGATGCCCTGGCCGATGCGGTTCGGTCCCGAGCCCAGGATGATGACCTTCCGGCGATCCGTGGGCGGCGCCTCGTCTTCCTCCTCGTACGTCGAGTACAGGTAGGGCGTGTAGGCCGCGAATTCCGCCGCGCAGGTGTCCACCGTCTTGAAGGTGGCGCGGATGCCCTGCGCCAGGCGCCGCGCGCGGATCTCGCCCTCGCGCGTGCCGGTGAGCCGCGCGATCCACGCGTCGGCGAAGCCGAGCTGCTTGGCGCGACGGAGCACGCCGGCGTCGGTCAGGCCGGCGCGGCGGATCTCGGGCTCGAACTCGACGATCTCGCGCATGTTCTCGAGGAACCACGGGTCGATCTTCGTCAGCGCCTGGACCTCGGCCGTGCGCATCCCCCGGCGGAACGCGTCGCCGATGGCGAACATCCGGTCGGGGTTGGGCACGCGGAGCAGCGCCTCGACGTCGTCGTCGGTCAGCGGCCGGTCGAGCGACAGGCCGAAGCGGTCCTGCTCGAGCGAGCGGATCGACTTCTGCAGCGCCTCCTTGAACGTGCGGCCGATGGCCATGACCTCGCCGACCGACTTCATCTGCGTCGTGAGCGTGCGGTCGGCCTCGGGGAATTTCTCGAACGCCCAGCGCGGGAACTTCACGACGCAGTAGTCGATGGCCGGCTCGAACGAGGCCGGCGTCTCCCGCGTGATGTCGTTGCGGACCTCGTCGAGGCGGTAGCCCACCGCGAGCTTGGCGGCGATCTTCGCGATGGGGAAGCCGGTGGCCTTCGAGGCGAGCGCCGACGAGCGCGACACGCGCGGGTTCATCTCGATGACCACCAGCCGGCCGTCGTCGGGGTTCACCGCGAACTGGATGTTGGAGCCGCCGGTCTCGACGCCGATCTCGCGGATGATCGCGACGGCGGCGTCGCGCATCAGCTGGTATTCCTTGTCGGTGAGGGTCTGAGCGGGAGCGACCGTCACCGAATCCCCGGTGTGAACACCCATGGGATCCACATTTTCGATCGAGCAGATGATCACCACGTTGTCGGCGAGGTCGCGCATCACCTCGAGCTCGAATTCCTTCCAGCCGATGACCGACTCCTCGATGAGCACGGTGCCGGCCGGTGACTGCTGCAGCCCCCAGCGCACCGCCTCCTCCAGCTCCTCCGGGTTGTAGGCGATCGAGCCGCCGGTGCCGCCGAGCGTGAAGGAGGGCCGGATGATGGCCGGATACCCGGTGGTGCGGACGATGCGCTTCGCGTCGTCGATCGTACGCGCGTAGCCCGAGCGGGGGAGGGTGAGCCCGATGCCCTCGATCGCGCGCTTGAACAGCTCGCGATCCTCCGCCTTGCGGATGGCGGGGATCTTGGCGCCGATCAGCTCGACGCCGAAGCGCTCGAGCGTGCCGTCGTCGGAGAGCGCGACGGCCAGGTTGAGCGCCGTCTGACCGCCCAGGGTGGGCAACAGCGCCTGCGGCCGCTCGCGCTCGATGATCTTGGCCACGAACTCCGTCGTGAGGGGCTCGATGTAGGTGCGCGCCGCCATCTCGGGATCGGTCATGATGGTGGCCGGGTTGCTGTTCACGAGGACGACCTCGTAGCCTTCCTCGCGCAGCGCCCGGCAGCCCTGGGTGCCCGAGTAGTCGAACTCGCAGGCCTGGCCGATGACGATCGGCCCCGAGCCGATGATCATGATCTTCCGGATGTCGGTCCGCTTCGGCATCCGCTACTCTTCCACCAGCCCGTAGACGATCGAGGTGTCCGGCGCCGCCTCCTCACGCTTGTAGAGGACATCATCGATGCGGCCCGCTCCGACCCAGACCACCTGGCTGTCTCCCCACAGCTGCTCGCCCAGCACGCTCATGCGGCGCTCGACGCGCTCCTTGATCGCGTGCGCCTCCAGCGAGGCCTCGCTCTGCGTGGTGAACGACGCCCACTCGGGCTTCTGTCCTGCGCTCTCGACCTTGCGGTACGAGATCAAGTATTTGGGCATGGAAGATCAGCCTCCTTCCATCAGATCCGTGAAGCGGTGGAACAGGTAGTTCGCGTCGTGCGGACCCGGCGAGGCCTCGGGATGGTACTGCACGCAGAACACGGGCAGCTCCGCGTGGCGCAGGCCCTCACACGTTCCATCGTTGAGGTTGACGTGGGACGGCTCCCAGCCGCGGCCGGCGAGCGACGCCGGGTCGACGGCGAAGCCGTGGTTCTGCGAGGTGATCTCCACGCGCCCGGTCGCGAGGTCGCGCACCGGATGGTTGGCGCCGTGGTGGCCGAACGGCAGCTTGTACGTGCGGCCGCCGGCGGCGAGCCCGATGATCTGGTGACCGAGGCAGATGCCGAAGACGGGCACGCGCCCGAGCAGCGCGCGCACGCTGTCGATCAAGTACGGCACGCCTTCCGGATCGCCGGGGCCGTTCGAGAGAAACACGCCGTGGGGCTTGCGCTCCAGCACGGCCTCGGCCGGCGTGCCGGCCGGAACGACCGTGACGTCGCAGCCGGCCGTGCGGAGCTGGCGCAGGATGTTGAACTTGATGCCCGCGTCGAAGGCGACGACGTTGAAGCGCGCGGGCGGCGGCGGGCGATAGCCCTTCGCGAGATCCCACTCGCCCGTCTTCCACGTGAACGGCTCCGCCGCCGTCACCTCGGCCACGAGGTCGCGGCCCACCAGCCCGGGCAGCGCTCGCGCCTTGTCGCGCAGGCGGTCGACGTCGAGATCGGCGGACGAGATGATGCCGTCCTGCGCGCCCGCATCGCGCAGGTGGCGCGTCAGCGCGCGCGTGTCGATGCCCTGCAGCCCGACGAGGCCGTGCGTCTTCAGATAGGCGTCGAGGCTCACGCGGCCGCGCCACGACGAGGGGCAGACGGAGGCCTCCTTGACGATCAGGCCGTTCGCCCACGGCCGGTGCGACTCCACGTCTTCCTCGTTGAGGCCGTAGTTGCCGATCATCGGATAGGTCATGGTCACGATCTGCCCGCGATACGACGGATCCGTGAGGATCTCCTGGTAGCCGGACATGGCCGTGTTGAAGATGACCTCGCCGTCGGTCTCCCCCACGGCGCCGAGCGCGCGGCCGCGGAAGACGCGCCCGTCGCGCAGCACGAGCACGGCCTCCCTCATTTCGGCGGGCATTCCCACACGACCTTTCCGGCCACGATCGTCTTCCACGGCCGGCCCGTCGCCGCCCAGCCCGCGAACGGCGTGTTGCGGCTCTTCGACTTGAACCGCGCGGGATCGATCGTCACCGCGCCGTCGGGATCGATCAGCGTCAGGTCGGCCGGCGCGCCGGCGCCCAGACTGCCGCCCGGCAGGCGCAGCAGCCGCGCGGGGTCCCTCGACAGGCGTGACACCAGGGTGGCCACGGAGAGCCGGCCCGGCCTCACGAGCCGATCGATGAGCACGGTGACGGCGGTTTCCAGCCCGACGACGCCGTTGGCGGCGTGATCGAACTCGCCTTCCTTCTCGCTCAGCGCGTGGGGCGCGTGATCGGTGGCCACGCAGTCGATGGTGCCGTCGACGAGCGCCTCGAGCAGCGCCTCCGCGTCGCGCGTGCTCCGCAGCGGCGGCGCCATCTTCGTGTTCGCATCCCACGAGCGCACCGCGTCTTCGGTGAGGAGCAGGTGATGCGGCGTGACTTCCGCCGTCACGCGCACCCCGCGCGCCTTCGCGTCGCGCACGAGCCGGACGGCTCCCGCCGTCGAGAGGTGCGCGATGTGCACGTGAGCGCCCGTCAGCTCCGCCAACAGGAGATCGCGCGCCACCATCACGTCCTCGGCCGCGGCGGGGATGCCCTGCAGGCCGAGCTCGGTGGACACGACGCCCTCGTGCATGCTGCCGGCGTGCGCGAGCGTATGGTCCTCGGCGTGGCTGATGACCGGCGCCCCGAAGGGCAGGGTGTACTCCATGGCGCGGCGGTAGAGCTCGGCGTTCATCACGCACTTCCCGTCATCGGAGAAGGCCACGCAACCCGCCTCGGCCAGCTCCGCCAGCTCCGCCAGCTCCTTGCCCTCGAGCCCGCGCGTGACCGCGCCGATCGGGTACACGCGCACCACGCCCTCGCTCTCCGCTTTCGCGCGGATGTAGTCGGTCACGGCGCGGTTGTCGTTCACGGGCTGCGTGTTGGCCATGCAGCAGACGGCCGTGAAGCCGCCCGCCGCCGCCGCGCGGGTGCCGCTGGCGATCGTCTCCTTGTACTCGTGGCCGGGCTCGCGCAGGTGCACGTGCATGTCGATGAAGCCGGGGCACACCCACATGCCGGCGGCGTCGATCACCGCGGCGCCCTGGGGCACCGCGAGCTTGGCGCCCACGCGCGCGATCTTGCCGTTCTCGACCAGCACGTCCTGGACGCCGTCCACCGAGCCGGCGGGATCGATCACGCGCCCACCGCGGATCAGCAGCGTCATCGGGAGATGCCTCTCCGGGGTCATTGGGCCTGCGCCTCCCCGCTCCGGCCGCCGGCGAGCAGCAGGAGCACCGCCATGCGCACCGCCACACCCTTGGAGACCTGGTCGAGGATCACCGAGTACGGCCCGTCGGCGACTTCCGGCGACAGCTCGACGCCACGATTCACGGGTCCGGGATGCATGATCAGCACGTCGGGCCGCGCGTGGGCGGCGAGCCGGTCGAGCGTGAGGCCCCAGTAGCGCGAATACTCGCGCAGCGACGGGATGAGGCCGGCATGCATCCGCTCCTGTTGCAGGCGCAGCATCATGATCACGTCCACGTCACGGATCGCGTCCTCCAGCCGGTAGCTGACCTTGCAGCCGAGCTCCTGCGCGTAGGGCGGGATCAGCGTCGGCGGCCCCGCCACCGTGACGGTCATGCCCAGCTTCTTCATGCCGTGGATGTTGGAGCGCGCGACCCGGCTGTGCGCGATGTCGCCGACGATGGCCACGCTGAGCCCCTCGAAGTGGCCCTTCTTCTCGCGGATCGTCAGCAGGTCGAGGAGCGCTTGGGTGGGATGCTCGTGAGCGCCGTCGCCCGCGTTGACGATCGAGCAGGACAGCTCGCGCGCGAGCAGGGCGGGCGCGCCCGAGGACGAGTGCCGCACCACGACCACGTCGGGGCTCATGGCCGCGATGTTGCGCGCGGTGTCCACGAACGACTCGCCCTTGGCCGCGCTGGAGCCCGTCGCGGAGAAGTTGATGACGTCGGCCGACAGCCACTTGCCCGCGATCTCGAACGACGTCCGCGTGCGCGTGGAGTTCTCGTAGAACAGGTTCACCACGGTCTTGCCGCGCAGCGCGGGGACCTTCTTGATCTCGCGCGTGGCGATCTCCTGCAGCGAGGCCGCCGTGTCCACGAGCGTGAGGATCTCGGCCGCCTCCAGCTCGCGAATGGTCAGGAGATCCTTGCGGGTCCAGCCCATGCTCAGGCCTCCTCGGGCTCTTCGATCACGACGCGGTCCTCGCCGTCGTGCTCGGTGAGCCGCACCGCGACCGCCTCGCGGCGGGACGTCGGCAGGTTCTTGCCGATGTAGTCGGGACGGATCGGCAGCTCGCGGTGGCCCCGGTCCACCAGGATGGCGAGCTGGATCATCTTCGGGCGCCCCAGGTCGATCAGCGCGTCCAGGGCGGCGCGGATCGTGCGACCGGTGAACAGCACGTCGTCGACCAGCACCACCGTCTTGTCCTTGATCGAGAACGGGATGTCGGTGGCGCGCACGACGGGGGCGCCGATCATGTCGAGATCGTCGCGATAGAGCGTGATGTCGAGCGTGCCGACGGGCAGCGAGGCGCCGTCGATCGACGCGATCTTGGCGGCGAGGCGCTGGGCCAGGGTGACGCCCCGGGTGCGGAGGCCGACGAAGGTGACGTCCTTGGCGCCGCCGTTCTTTTCCAGGATCTCGTGGGCGATGCGGGTCAGCGCGCGGTCGAGGGCCGCGGTGTCGAGCACTTCGGCCTTTTCGCGCAAGCGGGACGGTCGGGCGGTCATCGTTCTCTCCTTACGGACCTCGCAGGGCCCGCTTAAAGGAAAGCGCACGTCGAGTCGAGGGTCAGTCTACAGGCGCGGCGGCCGTCCTGTCAACGCGGGGCGGAAACGAGCAGCGCCATGAGCTGCTCCAGGTTCACCGGCTTCGTGAGGTGCGCCTCGAAGCCTGCCGTGAGGGCCTCGCGCATGTCCTCCGCCCGGCCGTAGCCGGTCAGCGCGATGAGCCGCACCCCGGCGAGCTCGCCGCGCGCGCGGACCCGGCGCGCGACCTCGAAGCCGTCGATGTCGGGCAGGCCGATGTCGCACAGCACGATGTCCGGGCGCATGCGCACAGCCGCGCGCAGCCCGTCCTCGCCGTCCGCCGCGGTCTCCACGGTGGCGCCCTCGACCTCCAGCATGAGCTTCAGCACGTCGCGCGTGTCGGCGTTGTCCTCGATGACGAGGACCGCGTGGCTCTCGAGGCGCGGGCGCGCGCCGGCGGGCGGCGCGCTCGCCGCGGCCTCGGGCCGCGATCGCGGCAGCTCGACGCGGAAGCGCGCGCCCTGGCCGAGGCCGGCCGAGGCCACGGTGACGGTGCCGCCGTGCAGCTCGGTGAGCCGGCGCACGAGGTCGAGGCCGATGCCGAGGCCGCCGCGCCGCGTGGACTGCCGGCCCTGTCGGAACGGCTCGAAGATGATCGGCAGGTCGCTCTCCGCGATGCCCTCGCCGCTGTCGTTGACCTCGATCACCGCGCGCGTCTCGCGCGACTCGAGCCGCACGCCGACGCGCCCGCCGGCGGGCGTGAACTTCAGCGCGTTGGTGAGCAGGTTGCTGACCACCTGCTGCACGCGTGCGGCATCGCCCCACATCGGCACCGGCTCGTCGGGCAGCGTCGCGCCGAGCCGCACGCCCTTGAGGGTGGCCGCCTCTTCGACGACCTCCACCGCGGCGCGCACCTGCTCGCGCAGGTCGAAGGTCTCCGGGCGCAGCATGAGCTTGCCGTGCAGGATGTGCGAGAGGTCGAGCAGGTCGTCGACCAGCCGGACTTGTTGCCGGATGTTGCGGTGCACCACCTCCAGCGCGCGCGTGGTGATGTCGTCGAGCTTGCCGTGGCGGCGGAGCACCTCCGTCCAGCCGAGGATCGGCTGCAGCGGCGTGCGCAGCTCGTGCGAGAGCGCGGCGATGAAGTCGTCCTTGAGCTGGTTGGCCTCTTCGGCCGCCGCGCGCGCCGCCTCCAGATCCGCGAGCGCGCGTGTCTGCTCGGTGACGTCGTGCCAGGTGACGACCGTTGCGTAGATGGCGCCGTCTCGTCGCAGCGGGTGGGCGCTGACCTCGGTGCGCCGGGTCGTTCCGTCGGCGACCGCGATCAGCACCGTCATCGCGGAGACGGTCTCGCCGCGGAGCGCGCGGTACGAGGGCAGCCGCTCGGCGGGCAGCGGCGTGCCGTCCACCTCGCAGATACGCAGGCGCTTGATGCGATCGGCCGGCTGCTCGCCGGCCGGCATGTCGCCGAGGAGACTCCGGCCGCGGCCGTTCGTGAACAGCAGAGCACCGTCGGCGCCGATGATGAAGATGCCTTCGTTGATCAGGTCGACGAGGGTCCGCAGCTCCGCCGCGTGCTCGGTCGCCTCGCGCTCGAGCTGGCGCGCGCCGGTGACGTCGTGGAAGACGGAGACGCTGCCCGTCAGCCGTCCCTCGGCGTCGCGCAGCGGCACGGTGTTGACGAGGAAGATGGCGGGCCGGCCCTCGAGCTCGAGCGTCAGCTCGGCGCCGATCAGCGCCTCGCCCTGCGCGAGCGCGCGCCGGATCGGGTGCAGCGCGGGCGTCAGCCGCCCGCCGTCGGGCGTCCGCGCCGGAAGCCGCTCGAGGAGATCGCTCACCGGATGGCCGATGTCGCGGGCGGCGCCGAGCACGCGCGCCGCCGTCGCGTTCGCGAACGTGAGCCGGCCCTGCGCGTCGGTGACGAGCACGGGCTCCACGAGGGCGTCGAGCGCGGCGCCGAGGACGGTGGTTGGATCGACGGACATCATGCGCGGTTTCGCGCCTGGGAGGATAGCATGCGCGTCCACGCGGTCCATCCCAGGAGTCCGAGCGCGGCGAGCATCGCGAGCGCGCCGAGGCCGAACGTGAGCCGGCCGAGCGACTCCGCCGCGTACAGCAGACCCAGCCGGCCCAGGATGAAGTTCCAGTCGTGGATCAGCCCGTCGGCGAGGAGGGGCAGCGCCATCGCGCGGCCGTCGGCGACGTAGACGGCGACGTCGGCGAGGCTCTGGCCCGTCCAGAACAGCGTCACCGCCGCCGAGCCGTACTGCGTTCGCGCGAGGAAGACGGCCGTGCAGACGGCGGGGACCAGCACCTGATTGAGCGAGCCGCCGAGCACGCCGATGAACTGACCGAAAAATCCGAAGATCACGTGCCCGGCTTCGTGGAAGACGAGGTCGATCAGGTGCAGGAAGTTCGGGATCGCGCCCGACGGCATCGCGATGCCGTTGGCGAGGACGAGGGCCGTGAGGAGACCGAGCGCCACGAACCCGATGAGCCGACCGACGACTTCAGCGGCCATGGCACTCCTTGTATACGCCGTTATGACACCCGAGACGTCAGCGCGACACGTGCCGGGTCGTCGACGGCGCGCAACCCGGCGATCCCGCGAGAGCGGAGGCTGGGCATCGCCCTTGCATCGGCGCGCGCCGTGGCCAAGCAGATCCTCGTGGTGGACGACCAGCCGTACCTGCGCGACGTGGAAGTTCTCATCTTGAAGGCGGCCGGCTACGCGGCGACGGCGCTGGGGACGGCGAGCGACGCCCTCGCCAGGCTCGCCGACATCCGACCGGACCTGATCCTGCTGGACCTCTCGATGCCCGGGATGAGCGGCCGCCAGTTCATCAAGCGCCTGCGCGCCCACGACGAGTGGCAGGGACTGCCGGTGATCCTCTCGAGCGGCTTCCTCGCAGAGGACGCCGACGCGGCCCTGGAGCCCGGTGTCGAGCTGCTGCCCAAGCCATTCAGCGATACCGCGCTGCTCAATCGCGTGCGCCTGCTGATCGGCCCGGCCTAGGACATGGGGGGCCCCGACATGGCCCCACCATGAACGTGAGGGGCCCCGAAATGGCCCCTCACACTCCCCAACGGTTCATCGCAGGCTCGTCTCGGCCGTCGAACGGCCTGCGGCTTCGCACTGCCACGCGCCCCGGGAAACCCGTGGCGCTCCTCTATTCCGCGCCCAGCGCTTCCAGCGCCGCCGTGAAGCAGCCGAGGGGTGCGCGCACCACGCCCGCCCCGATCTGGCCGACGCCCGCGCGGCGACTCGCGATCCCCGTGTTGATGGCCGGCGTGATGGAGGTCTCGACCACGAGCCGCGCGTCCACGCCCACGGGGCTGCCGCGGTCGTCGAGGGCGGGGATGCGGAAGTGCGGGTGCTCGCCGGCGCAGATCTCGCGCATCTCCGCGGTCATCGCCGCCGCCTCGGCCGTGCCGCCGGCGCCGAGGAAGCGCGCCACCGCCGGCGCGGCCACCATCGCGAACGCGCCGAGGCCGATCGTCTCGACGATCGCGCTGTCGCCCATGTCGGGGTTCGCGTCGTCGGGACCGAAGCCGGGGAAATAGAGGCCTTGCGGCATGTTCACGGGGGCGGTGAACCAGCGCTCGCCGCAGCCCGAGACGCGGATGCCGAAGTCGGTGCCGTTGCGCGCCATGACGGTCACGAGCGTTGAGCCGGCGACGCCGCCGGCGGGATCGACCATCGACTTTCCCGCGGCCATCGCGAGGTTCAGGAAGAACTGGTCGTTGCCCGCCAGGAACTCCGCCAGGCGCGCGACGGCGTGGTGGCGCCCGCCGACCTGCGCGATCCCCGGCATCATCGCGCGCGTGAGCAGCGCGGTGGCCGCCAGGTTGCGCTGGTGCATCTCGTCGGCCATGCGCAGCGCCTGCGCCATCAGCGCGCGCAGATCGATGCCGCCGAGCGCGCGCAGCCCGGCGCCGAGCAGCGGCCCCGCCTCCGTGGCGATCCAGTTGAGGCGCGCCAGCACGCTGTCGTCGTTGGCGCCGTATCGGAGCACTTTGCCGAGTCCCTCGTTGATCGTCGCGTGGCCGCGCGTGCCGTGGGCCCGGTTCTCGACGACGAACACCGGCATCGAGGGCGTGACGACGCCCGCCATCGGCCCCGCGGTGGCGTGGTGGTGGCAGGGCTCGAGCCGCACGGCGCCGCGCTCGACCAGCTCGCGCGCGGCGTCGTCGTTGGCCGCCCAGCCCTCGTAACGGATCGCGCCCAGGATCGCCGCGCGCACCGGCTCGCTGACGCGCTCCCACGGAAGCGGCGGACCGGAGTGCAGCACGGTGCGCTCGGGCAGCTCGAGCGCCTCGCGCGCCGGCCGGCAGTCCACCAGGAACGGCGCGCCGCTCGTGAGCCGCTCGAGCGCCGTCGCGTTGGCGCGATCGATCGCCGCGCGCCGCGCGTCGAGCCGGGCCAGCAGCGCGGCCAGGCGCGGGTCGCCGCCGGCGGGCGGGCGCCAGTCGACGTGCACGGCGGGAACGTCGAGCGCGGCGAGCGTGAGCGCGAAGAGGTCGAGACCGACGTTGACGACGCGCGGTGCTGCGCCGAGCAGCGCCATCAACGGGCTCCCGCGCGCCGGGCGATCGCCGCCGCGAGCCGCGCCGCCTGGGCGTTCCCGTCCATCACGATGACACCGGCATCGCGCAGTGTGGCGATCTGAGCGGCGCGCGACTGCGGGTCGCCGTCGGTGCCGCACACGCTGGCCACGACGGCGAGCGGGCGGCGCGCGCGGACGGCGCGGATCGCCGGCACGATCTCTCCGGCGGGATCGCGGTGCGCGCCATAGCCGAGCACGACGTCGACGAGCAGGACCGCGGTGCCGGCGTCGCGGCCCTCCCTGTCGATCCACTCGCGGCGCACGCGGCCGTCGATCATCGGGTGCGGGCGGCCGACGGTGAAGACGTCCTCGCCGAGGTCGACGACGCGATGGCCGGACCCGCCTGTCGTGAGCGAGGTCGCGACCTCGGCGAGACTCCCGGCGAGCAGGTCGATCGCCTCGTAGGCGAGCGTGCCGCCGGAGTAGACGCCGCGCACGTAGCGCTGGCCCGGGGCGAGGCCGCGCGCGGCGTCGGCGACGAGGCGCTCGACCTCCGCGGCCGTGAGGGTGAACGCCGTCGCCGCCGGCGTCGTCCCGCGCGCGAGCGCGACGGCGGCGCGGCCGGCGTCCTCCAGCGTCGCGGCGACGCGCCAGGGGCCGGCGGCCGGCGTGCTCGCTCCCGCGAAATAGGCCACGCAGGGCTTGCCGAGCTTCGCCGCGGCGTCGGCAAGCCGGCGCGCGACGCCCGCGCCCGGCGGCTTGCCCACGAGGCACACGACCTCGGTCGCCGCGTCGCCCGCGAGCAGCTCGAGCGCGCGGAGCATCATGAGCCCGCCGACCTCGTCGGAGAGGTCGCGGCCGCCGACGCCGATCGCCTGCGAGACGCCCTCGCCCTCCCGGGCGATCGTGCAGGTCGTTTCTTGCAGGCCCGTGCCCGACGCCGCGGCGAGGCCGATGCGCCCGCGCGGCACCGCGTTGGCGAAGCCGAGCGGCACGCCGTCCACGATGGCGGTGCCGCAGTCCGGCCCCATCATGAGCAGGCCGCGCTCGAGCGCCAGTCGCTTCAGCGCGACTTCGGTCTCGACGGGGACGTTGTCGCTGAACAGCATCACGTGCAGCCCCGCGCGCAGCGCCTGCAGCGCCTCGGCGCCCGCGTACGCGCCGGGCACGGAGATCAGCGCGAGATTCGCGTCGGGCAGGATCTTCAGCGCCGAGGTCAGCGTGCGCGGCGGCGCGGCCGTCGTGTTGCCGACCGCGATCGCTCTACGCGCGAGCAGCGCGTGCTCGGCCGCCGCGCGCGCCGCGTCGGCGGCGGCGGGCGAATCGGCGATCACCGCGATCACGAGGTCCGCGGGCCCGGCCGCCGCGCCCTCGGGCGCGAGCAGGCCCGCCTGCTGGAGGAGCTCGCGGTTGTGCGGCGTGCCCATCATGGCCGCCGCCGCCGTCACGCCGGGCACCGCCTCCATGTCGCGCGAGAGCCGCATGAGCGTGACGGAGTCCTGGTAGAACGACGCGCGGACGAAGTTGAACGCGGGCATCGCGCGCCGATCCTACACCATTCGAATCGGTCGAGGTCTCGGTGCTCAGGAGTTGTGAGCCGACAAACGAGTCGGCGGCTACTTCGGCGGGCTGATGCCGTACGTCTTGATCTTGCGGTACAGGTGCGAGCGCTCGATCCCGAGGCGGTCGGCGGTGCGCGTCATGTTCCACTCGTTGGCGCGCAGCTCGGCCAGGATGTAGGCGCGCTCGAACCCGTCGCGTGCGTCCTTGAGCGAGCGCTGTCCCTCGGCGCCGGTGGCGGTGTCCTTGGGGCGCAGGGGAGCGGGCAGGTCGTCGGGCCCGATGACCTCGCCCGTGGTCATGATCACGAGGCGCTCGACCATGTTGCGCAGCTCGCGCACGTTGCCCGGCCAGTCGTAGGCGAGGAAGTAGGCGAGCGCCTCGGCCGACATCCGCTTGGGCCGCTTGCCGTTTTCTGCGGAGAAGACGGCGATGAAGTGGTCGATGAGCGTCGGGATGTCGTCGCGACGCTGACGCATCGGCGGCACCTCGATCGGGATGACGTTGAGCCGGTAGAAGAGATCCTCCCGGAAGCCGCCCTGCGCGATGAACGCCGCCAGGTCGCGGTTGGAGGCGGCGATGACGCGCACGTCCACCTTGATCGGCTCGCGGCCCCCCACACGCTCGACCACCTGCTCCTCCAGCGCGCGGAGCACCTTGGCCTGGGTCTTGAGGCTCATGTCGCCGATCTCGTCGAGGAAGAGCGTGCCGCCGTCGGCCGTCTCGAACTTGCCGCGCCGGCGCGCCACCGCCCCCGTGAAGGCGCCGCGCTCGTGGCCGAACAGCTCCGACTCGATCAGCTCCTCGGGGATGGCCGCGCAGTTGACCTCGACGAACGACGCCTCGCGGCGCCCGGACAGCGCGTGGATGGCGCGCGCCACCAGCTCCTTGCCGCTGCCGTTCTCGCCGTGGATCAGCACGCGGCCGCTGGTCGGGGCGGCGGTGGCGATGGCCTCGCGCAGCGCCCGCATGGGCTCGCTGTCGCCGATGATCTCGGTGCGCACGTTGAGGCGCGCCTTGAGGTTGGCGTTCTCGCGCTCGAGGCGGCCGTGCTCGAGCGCGCGCGCGACGCTCACCAGGGTCTTCTCGAGCGAGAGCGGCTTCTCGATGAAGTCGTAGGCCCCGAGCCGTGTGGCCTTCACGGCCGTCTCGATGGTGCCGTGGCCGGAGATCATGATGATCGGCGCCTCCGGACGGACGCGCCTGAGCTCGGCCAGCGTCTCGAGGCCGTCCATGCCCGGCATCCAGATGTCCAGGAAGACGAGATCGGGCGTCTCGTCGGTGACGAGCCGCACGGCCTCCTCGCCGCCGCCGGCGGTGCTCACGCGGTAGCCCTCGTCCTCGAGCACGGCACGGAGCGTGCCCTGGATGGCCGGCTCGTCGTCGATGACCAGGATGTGCTCGCCGGACACGCTCAGGCCCCCACGGGCGCGGGCGCGCGCGTCACCGGTACCTCGATGACGAAGCGCGTGCCCGAGGGCTGGTTGTCCTCGACGCGGATGATGCCGCCGTGCTCGTTGACGATCTCGCTCACGATCGGCAGGCCGAGCCCCATGCCGGTGACCTTGGTCGAGAAGTAGGGCAGGAAGAGCTTGTCGCGATCCTCGCTCGGGACGCCGGGCCCGGTGTCGGCGACGCTGAGCCGGACGCGCGCCGCCTCCGGCACGTACTCCGTCTCGAGGGTCACCGTCCCGCCCGAGCCCACCGCCTCCACGGCGTTGTCGACGAGGTTGAGAACGGCGCGCTTGATGTGGTCCGGATCGACCTGGAGCACCGGCACGTCCTCGGCGTGGCGCGTGACGATCGTGCAGTGCGGGTGCGACTCGCGGTAGAGGCTCGCCACCGCGTCCACGAGCGGCCGCACGTCGGTGAGCTTCGGCACGAAGGCCGGCATCCGCGCGAAGCGCGAGAACTCGTCGACCATCCGCTTGAGGGCGTCCACCTCCTGGATGATCGTATCCGTGCACTCGGTCACCAGCTGCGCGTCGTCGCCGCCGACGCGCGAGAGCCGCCGCCTCAGGCGCTGGGCGGAGAGCTGGATCGGCGTGAGCGGGTTCTTAATCTCGTGAGCGATGCGCTGCGCGACCTCGCGCCAGGCGGCCAGCCGCTGCGCCTTGAGCAGCTCCGTGAGGTCGTCGAAGACGACCACCGCCCCGTCGTAGGCGCCCTCGGGCCCGCGCAGCGCGGTGGCGGAGGCGAGGAGCGACAGCGCGACGCCGCCCCGCCGCATGTGGAGCTGGATGGCCGCGGTGCCGGTCTTGGGCCGCCGCGTCCGCTGCACCAGCGTGACGACCTCGCGCGCCTCCGGCCCCGTGAAGACCTCCTCGAGCAGGCGGCCGATGGCCGCCGCCTCCGCCACGCCGAACATCCGGGCCGCCGCGCGGTTGAGCGTGGTGATCCGCCCGAGCGCGTCGAGCGAGACGACGCCGGTGGTGATCGCCTCCAGCACCGTCTCGATGTAGCGCCGGCGGTCCTCCAGCTCGGTGTGCTTGTCCTGGAGGTCGACGTAGGCCTCCTCGAGCCGGTGCTTGGAGCTCGAGAGGTCGTCGGTCATCCGGTTGAACGAGTCCACGAGCAGGCCGATCTCGTCGTCGGCGCGCGCCTGGACCTTGTAGGCGAGGTTGCCGGCGGCGACCTCGCGGGTGCCCTCGGCGAGCTGCGCGATGGGGCCGGTGATGCCCCGCGCGAGGTAGAGACCGAACCACGTGAACCCGAACACGACGATCAGGGTCATGAGGAGGAAGAGCAGGATGTAGATGCCCTTGATCGGGTTCTTGAGCAGCTTGAGCTGCTTGTACTCGCGGAACGCCTGCGAGATCCCGCGTACCTTGGCCTCGAGCCGCTCCGTCACGTGCGTGCCGACCACCACGGCGCCGATCACGTGCCGCTCGCCGCCCCGCGCCGCCCAGATCGGCGTGACCGCCTCGATCAGGTCCCCCGAGGTCAGCTCGCGGACGGTGGTGACCTCCTGCCCGGCGAGGCCGCGCTTGAGCTGCACCTCGCTCAGCTCGCGCGTGGCGAGGTCGCCGAGGATCGGATCCTTGACGTGGACGAGCTCCTGGCCCCGGCCGTTGAAGACGGTCAGCGTGCTGATCGACAGCAGATCCTGCTGCTCGGTCAGGTAGGTGGCGAGCGCCTCGCGGCGGTCCTCGGTCAGGAGGTTCTCGCGGTCGATGGTGCGCGCGAGGTGCTGGCCGTGGCGCAGCGCCGTCCGCTCGAGGTTCGCGTAGTAGGTCTGCGCCACCGACAGCGCCTGGTCGAGCGGGCGCTCCACCTGCGGCTTGAACCAGCCCTCGATCGACTTGTTGATGAAGTTGGAGGCGATGATGAAGATCAGGATCGCGGGCGCCACCGCCAGCGAGAGGAAGGCGAGGACGAGCTTGGCCTTGAAGCGCGCGCCGATGACCTTCTGCCGCCGCTCGAAGCCGAGCTTGACGAGGTTGCGGAAGAGCAGGATCAGCAGGAGCAGGAAGACCATCAGGTTCAGGTTGAACAGCGCGAAGATCACGATGTTGGAGGCCACCGGCAGCTCGGGCGCGAAGGAGCCGAGGTCGAAGGCCGAGAGGCCGCCCACCAGCACCAGGAAGCACAGGATGATGAGGAGGTTGCGCTTGCGGCGGTTCTGCTCGGAGAGGAGCGGCATCGCCTACTGCATCCTCTGGATGGTGCGGTACTCCGACTGCCGTTCCGTCTGCTCGGCGGTGCCGGCCATGCGCGTGACGAACGTGTTCTCGCCGTTGAGCGCGGCCTCCGCCTGCACGCGGACGTAGAAGATCTCCGTCGGGTTGAGGGCGGCGGCCGGGCCGAGCTTGAGCGCGCGCACCTCGGAGAACACCCGTTGCGCGTCGCGCAGGTCGCGCGTGCCGTACGCGGGATGCGTCTCGCCCTTGAGCGCGATGACCTTGTACTCCTTGCTCACCGCGTTGTAGGCGAGCTGGCGCTCGATGGTCACGCTGCGCACGAGGCTGTCGCGCCAGAGCCGGTTGTACTGCCAGAGCTCGATCGTGAAGCGCACGTGGGTGGGGATCCCGCTCTGCAGGCCCTCGTGGAAGGTGGGCGGGATGGCGTCCAGCAGCACCACGCGCACGGTGACCTCGTGGTCGTTCAGATAGATGTCGAGGTCACTGATCCGTAAGTCCGCGCGCGCCGGCGCGGCCCCTGCCAGCAGCAGCAGCGCCAACGCCGCAGCGGGGAGTCCGGGCCATCGCAGGGCGTTCGGGACCTTCATACGGCGGACGCGCCATTATAAACATGGGGGACCTCGAAGGGCCCCCCATACCCCCGGACGCTCGGGGCGCCCCGGGGAACCCGGGGCGCCCCTCGATCGCCTGGCCACCGCCGACCCGCGGCCCGGGTGCGACTACGAAACGGCGAGGCCGGGGGTGCGGGCGAGGGCCTCGGCCGGCTCGGCGGCCACCGGCGCCGCCACGGCGCGCGCGGCGGCGCGGCGGTCGAGGCCGAGGGCGCGCTGGACGGCCACCACGAGCTCGAAGTTCAGCGCGTGGCCCGCGTTGCGCGCGATGACGTGCCCCCCGATGCGCCGGCCGAGCAGCGCCAGGTCACCCAGGAGATCGAGCACCTTGTGGCGCACGAACTCGTCACGGTAGCGGAGCCCGTTGAGGGTGGCGCTCTTGCCGATCACGATCGTGTTGTCGAGCGAGCCGCCGAGCGCGCGCCCGCTCTTGCGCAGGAAGCCGAGGTCCTTGAGGAAGCCGTACGTGCGCGCCGGCGCGTAGTCGGTGATGAACGACTCCTCCGTCGGCGTCCACGAGAGCACCTGCGTGCCGATCGCCGGATGCTCGTTGTCGAGGGTGTAGGAGATGCGGAACGTGTCGGCCGGCACGATCTGGATCCAGCGGCCGCCGCTGCCGGCGCCGATCGCATGCGGGATGCGGATCGGGCGCTGACGCGCGCCCTGCGGCGTGCGCCCGGCGGTCAGCATCAGCTGCACGAAGGGCTTGGCGCTCCCGTCGGCCGCGGGCAGCTCGCTGCCGTCCACACGGACCTCGAGGTTGTCGATGCCGAGCCCGGCCGCCGCCGCCATCAGGTGCTCGATGGTCTGGACGCGCGCGCCGTTCTTGCCGATGGTCGTCGCGTAGTGGGAGTCGACGACGCTCTCGGGCGCCGCGGGGATCGGCTCGCCGTCGTCGCCCACGCGGAAGACGATGCCGGAGTCGGCGGGGCCGGGGGACAGCGTCACGCGGACGGTCTTGCCGGAGTGCAGCCCGACACCTTCCAGGCTGACCGCCTTCCGGAGAGTGTGCTGTCTCATGACCGGGCCCAGGGGGAGCAACCGGGGTGCCACACCGTCTATGGAGCCCAACCGCGTGATTCATCAGGCCCAGCTCTTGGACGGCGGGGGAGCCTGGTGATGCCCGTGTCCCACCGATGACACGGCTCCGGGGGCCCTGAGTCTCACTTTTGAGACGCTAGACGTCGACGATGATCTTGACCTCATGGCGGCCGTCGCGGGCCTGGACCGAGACGCCGTGCAGGGTTGCCGCCTTCACCACCGTGCCGAGGCGATGGCGGCTCGCGTCGAGGGGCTCGCCGTGCAGGCGACCGTGGACCACGGTATCGGAGCACGCGGTGACCTCGACGCGGCTCACCACGAACGCCTCGATCTCGTGCACGTAGAGGCACTCGTCGATCCACGCGGCGAGGAGCGTCTCCGGACCGTCGGCCTGGGCGCGCACCTCGCGCGCCTCGCGCGCGGTGACCGTCGCCGGATCGGCGACCAGGGCGAGCACGCCGAGCGCCGCCTGAGCGAACGCCTCGGCGCGCGTCGGACCCCAGGCCCGGATCCCGACGTCGGCCTCGACCTCGAACTGCTCGTAGCCCGCATTGAATTCACGCATGGGGGGTTTGGGGGGCCATTTCGGGGCCCCCCATCTCTTTTGAGAGCTTGCAACAGCGCATCACGTCTGGGTCCCCAGATCGCCCCAGCGCGACTGGAGAATCGCGAGCACCGCCGGCCCCGCGGTCTCCGTTCTCAGGATGCGCCCGCCGAGGCCGACCACGCGCCAGCCGCGGGCGCGCGCGGCGTCGACCTCGCGGTGATCGAGCCCGCCCTCGGGGCCGACGAGCACGACGGCGCGGCGCGGACGCTTCGCGTCCGCCAGCGCGGCGCCGAGCGGCGGCGCGTCGCCTTCCCAGAGACAGAGCGCCAGATCCGCGTCGCGCGCCTCCTCCAGGCACGCCTCGAGCGGCCGCGGCGGCGCCACGTCGGGCACGACGCGGCGGCCGCACTGCTTGGCGGCCTCGCGGGCGACGCGCTGCCAGCGCGCGAGCCGCGCGGCGGCCTGGCCGTCGGTGAGCCGCACGACGGTGCGCGCGGCGACCGCGGGGACGACGCGCGCGACGCCGAGCTCCGTGGCCGCGCGCACGATCGTCTCCAGCTTGTCGCCCTTGGGCAGGCCCTGCACGAGCGTGACGGCGAGCGGTGACTCCCCGGCGGCCTCGGCGACGCCGACGACAGCGCCGGTGGCGCGCGGGCGCACCGCGTCGAGACGCACCGTGTAGTCGTGACCGGCGCCGTCGCTGGCGACCACGGTGTCGCCGGGCCGAAGGCGCAGGACGCGGGCGAGGTGGCGCGTCTGCTGCGCGTCGAACGTCACGCGCCCGTCCACGACGCGCTCAGGCGCGATCGCGAAGCGGCGCATGCTCGTACGCGAGCGTCGTCCAGCCCTCGATCGACCGCGCCTCGACGCGCCGGAAGCCGTACGCCGCCAGCGCGGCCGTGACGTCGTCGGCCTCGGCGTCGAGACAGCCGCCCGCCACCAGCGCGCCGCCGGCGGCCACGAGCCGCGCGTAGCACGGCGCCAGCGCGCGATGCGCGGCGGCGAGGAGGTTGGCGAGCACCAGCGGCGCGGGCTCGGCGTCCAGCGCCGCGGCGTCGGCGCCCTCGCACGTCACGTGGGCGCCGAGACCGTTGCGCTCGACGTTCGCGGTGGCCGACGCGACGGCGTCGGGGTCGGAGTCGATGGCGAGGACGTCCGGCACGCCGAGGCGCGCGGCGGCGATGGCGAGAATGCCCGAGCCCGTGCCGAGATCGATCGCCCGCGTGGGGCGGACGCGCTCGACGATCGTCTCGAGCAGCTCGAGACAGCCGGCGGTGGTCGCGTGCTGTCCCGTGCCGAACGCGCGCCCCGGCTCGAGGGTGAGCACGAGGCGCCCGTTGGCGGGGGGCGGCGTCTCCCACGGCGGCGCCACCAGGAACCGGCGCCCGATCGGCAACGGCGCGAAGTGCGCGCGCCACGCGTCGGCCCAGTCGGTGTCGGCCACGTCGGCCACCGCCGGGCCTCCCGCGCGCGCGAAGCCGAGCGACTCCAGCGCGCCGAGGTAGAGGTCGATGCTCCGGGCGATCGCGTCGCTGTCGGCGGCCTCCGGGAAGAACGCGCGCAGCCGCGCGCGGCCCGCGGCGTTCTCTTCCTCCACGACGCCGAGGGCGCCGAGCTCCCAGACGAAGTTGGTGAGGCCTTCGGACGCGTCGGGGGAGACGGCGACCGTGAGCTCCCAGTAGCGGGAACTCATGCTCAGCCCAGGAGCTTCTTCATTCTTTCGATGAACGCGCTGGCGAGCGGACCGCGCTGCTGCTCCCTGGAGGCCGCCTCGAACGCCTCCAGCGCCTCGCGCTGCTTGCCGCTGAGCTTCTGCGGCACCTCGAGCAGCAGGCGATAGCAGGCGTCGCCGTGCCCGCGCTCGCGCAGGCGCGGCATGCCCTTGCCGCGCAGGCGGAGCACCTGGTGAGGCTGGCTGCCGGCGGCGATCCTCAGCGTCTCGGTGCCGTTGAGGACGGGCACCTCGACCTCGGCGCCGAGGGCGAGCTGGGTGAACGACACCGGCAGGTCGCACAGGAGATCGATGCCGTGACGCGTGAAGATCGCGTGCTCGCGGATCCGCACGAGGACGTAGAGGTCGCCCGCGGGGCCGCCGTTGACGCCGCCCGACCCCTCGCCGGACACGCGCAGCTGCATGCCGTCGTCGATGCCGGGGGGGATCTTCACGTTCAGCACGTGCTCGCCGCGCCGCCGGCCCTCGCCGCGGCAGTCCCGGCACGGGCTCTTGTTGATCTGGCCCTCGCCGCCGCAGCGCGGGCACGGGCGCGCCACCGTGAGGAAGCCGTGGCTCATGCGGACCTCGCCACGGCCCTGGCACGTGTCGCACGTGGTCTTGTGCGTGCCCGGCTCGCTGCCGGTGCCCTTGCACGTCTCGCAGCGCTCGAGCCGCGGGATCTGGATCTTCGTCTCCAGCCCGGCCGCGGCGTCCTCGAGGGTGATCTTCAGCTCGTACTGGAGGTCTTCGCCGCGCATCGCGCGCGAGCGGCCGCGGCGCCCGCCGCCGGCGCCCGAGAAGAAGTTCTCGAAGATGTCCTCGAAGAGCGTGCCGAAGCCGCCCTCGAAGCCGCCGCCCGCGCCGGCGCCCGGCGCGCTGCCGAAGCGGTCGTAGTGCGCGCGCTTGTCCGGATCGGAGAGCACGCCGTACGCCTCGTTGACCTCCTTGAAGCGCTCCTCGGACTTCTTGTCGCCGGGGTTCTTGTCGGGATGGAACTGCATCGCGAGCTGCCGGTAGGCCTTCTTCAGCTCGGCATCGCTGGCGCCCTGCGAGACGCCGAGCACCTGGTAGTAGTCGCGCGTGGCCACCTAGGCCGCGTCCTCGTCGGGCGCCGCGGCCACCGCGACCAGCGCCGGGCGCAGGACCCGGCCCTGCAGCACGTAGCCCGGCGCCGTCTCGCTCACGACGGTGTCGGGCGCCGCGTCCCCGCTCACCACCCGCGCGATCGCCTCGTGGCGCGTGGGATCGAAGGGCTGGCCGACCGCGGAGTAGCGGCTGACGCCCGCGCGCTCCAGCACGCGCAGCAGCTCGCGCTGGATCAGCTCCACGCCGGCCACCACCCCCTCGGCGCCCTTCGCCGGGCGCGCGGACGCGAGCGCGCGGTCCAGGTTGTCGAGGACGGGGATCAGCTCGCGCAGCAGCGACTCGTTGGCGTAGCGCACGCGGTCCTCGGCGTCGCGCTGCGCGCGCCGGCGGACGTTGTCGGCCTCGGCCATCGCGCGCAGCATGCGGTCCTTCTGCTCCGCGAGCTCCCGCTCGAGCTCCTGGATCCGGGTCTCGGGCTCGCCGGACGCGGCGCCGTCGTCGATGAGATCGCGCGGATCGTCGGCCATGGCCTCAGGAGGGGAGGTAGAGGTCCTGACGGACGCGCGAGAGCGCCTCCGTCACCTGCCGCGCCGTCTCGTCCACGATCGACATCACCTCGGGGTAGGGCAGGCGGCGCGGCCCGACGACACCGAGGATGCCCAGCACCTGATCGCGGTAGAGGTAGGTGGAGGTGATGAGCGTGCATTCGCGCATCGCGCCGACGGGGTTCTCCTCGCCGATGGTGACGCGCACGCCAGCGTCGCCCGACAGCGAGGTCATGAGGTCCGCCAGCCGCTCCTTCTGCTCGAAGGTCCGCAGCAGCGCACGCGTCTGCGCGATGTCCCAGAACTCCGGGTGGTCGAGGATGTTGATGGCGCCGCTGACGTAGAGCGTGCGCCCGCGCAGCATGGCGACGATCTGCTCGGTCACGCCGCGCGCCCGCGTGTGCAGCGCGTCGAGCGGATCGGCGGGCGCGTTCTCCATGTCCACGATCTCCTCGACGCTGCGGTCGCGGAACCGGCGGGTGAGCTCGCGGCCGATGGCGCGTGCTTCCTCCGACGCCAGCGGCGGATCGAGCGCGATCTCGCGCACGGTGATCCAGCCGGCGTCGGTGGCCACCACCGCGAGCGCGCGGTCCTCCTCGAGCGGCATGAGATCGACGCGCGCGATCACCGTCTGCGCCAGCGGCGGCGCCAGCAGCAGGCCGGTCAGCCGCGTCGCCGTCGACAGGTGCGACGACGTGCGCTCCATGAACCCGTCGATGCCCGAGCGCCGCGTGGGGAGCGCGGCGCTGCCCGGCTTGCCCCCCGCCGACGGCGGCGGGAAGGAGTCCACGTAGAAGCGGTACGCCTTGTCGGTCGGGATGCGCCCGGCGCTCGTGTGCGGCTGCGCGAGATAGCCCATCTCCTCCAGGTCCGCCATGACGTTGCGGATCGTCGCCGGCGAGAGGTGCGGGAAGTGGCGCTTGGAGAGCACCCGCGAGCCGACCGGCTCGGCCGAGTCGACGTACTCCCGGATCAGAGCGACGAGAACGTCCCGTTGGCGCGCGTCCATCTACTCGATTTTACAGCAGGTCGACAAACAGCGCGTCCGAGAGGATGAACCCGGACTCCGTCAGGCGCGCGCCCGCACCCTCCAGCAGCAGGTGACCCGCGTCGCGCCACTCCTCGATCCGGCGCGCCAGGACGGGCTCGCCGGCCGTGCGCTCGGCCAGCCAGGCCGCCGGCACACCGTCGCTCGTGCGCAGCCCCAGGATCAGGCGCTCGGCTAGGCGCTGGCGCGGCGTGAGGCGCTCGGAGGTCTCGACGGGCAGCGTGCCCGCCTCGATGGCGGCGCGCCAGCGCGCGAGCGGCTTGATGTTGCCGTAGCGCACGTCGCCCACGAACCCGCAGCCGCCGGGCCCGGCCGCGAGGTACTCGGCGGCGCGCCAGTAGCCGAGGTTGTGGCGTGCGCGGCGACCCGGCCGGGCGTAGTTGGAGACCTCGTAGTGCTCGAAGCCGCGGGCGGCGGCGGCGCGGACGAGGGCCCAGTACTGCGCGACGACCTCGTCCTCCCCGGGCAGGCCGTCCACGCCGCCGGCGCCCCACGGGCTGCCGCCGTCGAGCGTCAGCGCGTAGGCAGAGACGTGATCGGGCCCCCAGTCGAGCACGCGCTCGACGTCGGCCGCCCACGCGTCGACCGCGAGTCCCGGCAGGCCGTACATGAGGTCCACGCTCACGTCGTCGCAGCCGGCCTCGCGGGCGGCCTCGAACGCCGCGCGGGCGCCGCGCGCGTCGTGCAGGCGTCCGAGCGTCTTGAGCACGGCGTCGTCGAGCGCCTGCACGCCGAGGCTCACGCGGGTGACGCCGGCCGCGCGATAACGCGCGAGCCGCCCGCGCGTCACGCTCTCCGGATTGCACTCGACGGTGATCTCGGCGTCGGGGGCCAGCCGCCAGCGCTCGCGCAGGTGCTCGAGCACGGCGGCCAGCGCCTCGGGCTCGAGCAGCGAGGGCGTGCCGCCGCCGAGGAAGACGGTGGCCAGGCTCACGTCGCGCGCCCAGTCGAGGGCGCCGAGCAGGTCGAGCTCGCCGTGCAGGGCGCGCAGGTAGGGATCCATCTGCCCCGCCTCCAGCGGCGCCGTGTTGAAGGAGCAGTAGTGGCAGCGCTGCACGCAGAACGGAACGTGCAGGTAGAAGCCGAGCGCGCGTCCGGTCGGTCGCGTGTCGGCGGGCCCTACGGGATGTAGCGCGCGAGTCTCCACCAGCGCAGCCAGTGCCGATCGCTGTCCCAGGACCAGTAGATCAGGAACGCCTTGCCCTTGATCTTGTCCTTGCGGACGAACCCCCAGTAGCGGCTGTCCTGGGAGTTGTTGCGGTTGTCGCCCATGACGAAGTACGAGTCCGCCGGCACCACCGTCGGGTCGCAGGCGTACGCGTAGCCGCAGTAGGTCGACTGGCCGCGGTCGCCCAGCGGCCCGTCGAGGCGGCGCACGTACGGCTCGACGAGCGCCCTGCCGTTGACGAAGACCTGGTCGCCGCGGACCTGCACGGTGTCGCCGGGCGTGCCGATGATGCGCTTGATGAAATCGCGCTTCTCGTCCTGGGGGTACTTGAAGACGATGATGTCACCGCGCGCGGGCGGCCGGAAGCCGGGCAGGCGGTGGTCGGTCAGGGGCAGCTCCGGCCCGTACAGGAACTTGTTCACGAGGATGTAGTCGCCCACGAGCAGCGTGTCCATCATCGAGCCCGAGGGGATGGTGAAGGCCTGGATGATGAGGGTGCGGATCACCAGCGCGAGCAGGATGGCGATGGCGATCGCCTCCGCGTACTCGCGAACGACGGACTTGCGCCGTCGCGCGCTGGTGACGGGCTCCGCCGTCACCTCGTTCGTCTTGTGGACCTCGCTCTCGCGCACGTCCATCAGCTCTTGAGCACCGTGAGAAACGCCTCCTGGGGGACCTCGACGCGGCCCACCTGCTTCATGCGCTTCTTGCCTTCCTTCTGCTTCTCGAGCAGCTTGCGCTTGCGCGTGATGTCGCCGCCATAGCACTTGGCGGTGACGTTCTTGCCCATCGCCTTCACCGTCTCGCGCGCGATGACGCGGCTGCCGATGGCGGCCTGGATGGCCACCTCGTACAGCTGCCGCGGGATCACGCCGCGCAGCTTCTCGACGAGCGCCTTGCCGCGCTCGTAGGCCTTGTCACGGTGGACGATGGTCGAGAGCGCGTCGACGGGGTCGCCGTTCAACAGGATATCGAGCTTCACGAGGTCGGACGGACGGAAGTCGGCGAGCTCGTAGTCGAACGAGGCGTAGCCCTTGGAGATCGACTTCAGCTTGTCGTAGAAGTCGATGACGATCTCGGACAGCGGGAAGTCGAAGCGGATGTGCACCCGCTTGCCGAGGTACTCGAGCGACTTGTGCTCGCCGCGCTTCTCCTGCGCGAGCTTGTAGATGGCCGTCATGAACTCCGTCGGCACGTACACCGACGACCGCACGTACGGCTCCTCCATCTGCTCGATGCGGTCGGGCGTCGGCAGCTTCGACGGGTTGTCGATTTCCAGGAGGTCCCCCGCCGTCGTCAGCACCCGGTACTGCACGGAGGGCGCGGTCACGATCAGCGAGAGGTTGAACTCGCGCTCGAGGCGCTCCTGCACGATCTCCATGTGCAGCATGCCGAGAAAGCCGCAGCGGAACCCGTAGCCGAGGGCCATCGACGTCTCGGGCTCGAAATTGAAGGCGGGGTCGTTGAGGCGCAGCTTCTCGAGGGCGTCGCGCAGGCCTTCGTACTCCGTGTCCTCGATCGGGAACAGGCCCGCGAACACCATCGGCTTGGCGTCGCGGTACCCGGGAAACGGCTCCGCGGTCGGCCGCGCCGCCTCCGTGATGGTGTCGCCGATCTTGGCGTCGGCCACGCGCTTGATGGCGGCGGTGATGTAGCCGACCTGGCCCGCGGACAGCTCGTCCACCGGCCGCATGTCGGGACTGAACACGCCGACCTGCGCGACGTCATAGGTGCGGCCGTTCGACATCAGCAAGATCTTCGTTCCCGGCCGCACGCGGCCGTCCCCCATCCGCACGTAGATCACGACGCCCTGGTAGGAGTCGTAGAAGGAGTCGAAGACGAGCGCCTTGAGCGGCGCCTCCGGGTCGCCCTCGGGCGGCGGAATGCGCGCGACGATCGCCTCCAGCACCTCGGGCACGCCGGTGCCGTGCTTGGCCGAGATGGCGAGCGCTTCCGTCCCGTCGAGGTCGAGGGTGTCGTGGATCTGCTCGCGCGTGCCGTCCACGTCGGCGGCGGGCAGGTCGATCTTGTTGACCACGGGGATGATGGTGAGCCCCGCGTCGGCGGCGAGGTAGTAGTTCGCGAGCGTCTGGGCCTCGATGCCCTGCGCCGCGTCGACGATGAGGATGGCGCCCTCGCACGCGGCGAGCGCGCGCGAGACCTCGTACGAGAAGTCCACGTGCCCCGGCGTGTCGATGAGGTTGAGCGTGTACTCGTGGCCGTCCTTTGCCTTGTAGAGGAGGCGGACGGTGTGCGCCTTGATCGTGATGCCCCGCTCGCGCTCGAGATCCATCGAGTCGAGCACCTGACCCACGGCCTTCTTGGCGTCCATGGTGCCCGTGAGCGCGAGCAGCCGGTCGGCCAGCGTCGACTTGCCGTGATCGATGTGGGCCACGATCGAAAAGTTACGGATTCTGGCGAGACTCACCGGTTCAGTCTAACACGCTGCTCCGCGTCAACCGGGCGTCCCGAAAGGCGGAATGCGCCGCCCCGGGTCACCGGGGGACGGCCGTCAGGCGCGTGTGGTCGGGGACGACGGCGCCGGACTCGAGGATCACGCCGGGGGCGATGTCCACGTCGGCGCCGATGCGGGCGTCGGCGCCGATGACGCAGTCGCGCAGCACCGAGCCCTCGCCGACCTCGACGCGCTCCCAGAGCACGGCGCCCTCGACGCGCGCGCCGGCCGCGATGCGCGCGCGCTCGCCGAGGACGGTCAGCGGTCCGATGCGCGCGCCCACCTGCACCGAGGCCTCGGCGCCGACGATGGAGGGCGCCTCCAGCCTCGCGCCGGTGGCCACGAACGCGCTCGGGTCGATCCAGCAGCCGTCGTGCAGCTCGCCGGGGGGCGCCAGTGGCGTCTTGACGTCGCCGGCGAGCAGATCGAGCTGCGCCGCGCGGTAGGCGGCGGGGCTGCCGATGTCGCGCCAGTACGCGTCCGCCGTCCAGCCGTAGCACGGCACGCCGTCGGCGATGAGGGCGGGGAAGAATTCACGCTCAATCGACACGACCCGGCGCGACGGGATGAGCGCGAGCAGCGCGGCGTCGAGGAGGTACACGCCCGCGTTGATCGTGTTGGTGGTGACCCGCTCGTCGGCCGCGGGCTTCTCGCGAAAGCGCTCCAGGCGCCCGTCGGACGCCGTCTCGACGAGGCCGTACGGCCGCGGGTCGCGCACGGGATACAGGAAGATCGTCGCGCGCGAGCCGCGCGCCTCGTGGAACGCGCGCATCGCCGACAGGTCGGCGTCGGTCAGCACGTCGCCGTTGAGCACCCAGACGGTGCCGCTGGCGAGATCCGCCGCGTTGCGGATGCCGCCCCCCGTCCCGAGCGGCTCCGCCTCGATCACGTAGCGCAGGCGCACGCCGAGGTGCTCGGCCTCGCCGAGCGCGGCGCGCACGTCGTCGACGCGGTAGGAGCAGGCGAGAATCACGTCGGTCACGCCGTGCTGGCGCAGCAGCGCGAGCTGGTAGGTGAGGAAGGGACGGTTCAGGAGCGGCACCACCGGCTTGGCGCGGGCAAGCGTCAGCGGCCGCAGCCGGGTGCCCTGGCCGCCGGCCAGGATGACCGCCTGAGTGGCGGCGCGGGCGCTTACGCGCCGGGGGTCCAGGGCTGCGCCTCGCTGATCAGCATCACCGGGATCCCGTCCCGGATCGGGTAGGCCTTGCGGCAGGCCTGACAGATGATGCGGGTCTCTTCGAAGATCAGGTTGCCCTTGCACGCCGGGCACACGAGGATCGCCTTCAGCTCCTCGTCGATCACTTCGCACCTCCTTTCTTCCGTGGCGTCGGAGCGCCTTCGGAGGCCTCCGGCGCTCGACGGTCGGGCGGTCAGCCCGCCCGGCGGTCGGGCTTCGCGCTCAGTTTGCCCCTGAACCATTCGACCGTCAGCCTCAGGCCTTCATCCGTGTCCACGCGCGGCTCCCAGCCCAGCAGCGTGCGCGCGCGCGTGATATCGGGCTGGCGGACCTTCGGATCGTCCATGGGCAGCGGGCGGAACACGATCTCGCTGCGCGAGCCCGTGAGCCGGAGGATGCGCTTGGCGAGCTCGAGCAGCGTCATTTCTTGCGGGTTGCCGAGATTCACGGGCTCGTTCGCGGCCGCCTGCATGAGCCGCCACACGCCGTCGATGAGGTCGGTGATGTACTGGAACGAGCGCGTCTGCGACCCGTCGCCGAAGACGGTCAGCGGCTCGCCGCTCAGCGCCTGCGTCATGAAGGCCGGGATCGCGCGGCCGTCGTTGAGTCTCATGCGCGGGCCGAAGCTGTTGAAGATCCGCGCGATGCGCGTGTCCACGCGATGGACGCGATGGTAGGCCATCGTCATCGCTTCCGCGAAGCGCTTCGCCTCGTCGTACACGCCGCGCGGGCCGATGGGATTGACGTGGCCCCAGTAGTCCTCGCGCTGCGGGTGCACGAGCGGGTCGCCGTAGACCTCCGACGTGGAGGCGAGGAGGAACTTCGCGCCCTTGGCCCGGGCGAGGCCGAGCGCGTTGTGCGTGCCGAGCGCGCCGACCTTGAGCGTCTGGATCGGCAGCTCGAGGTAGTCCAGCGGCGAGGCCGGGCTCGCGAAGTGCAGGACCCACTCGATCGGCTCCTCGACCGCGATGTACTCGGTCACGTCCTGGCGGACGAAGCGGAAGCACGGCGCCGTCTCGAAGGCCGCGAGGTTGTCCGGCGAGCCGGTGATGAAGTTGTCCATGCCGACCACCTCGCAGCCGCGGCCCAGGAGGAACTCGCAGAGGTGGGAGCCGATGAAGCCGGCGGCGCCCGTGACGAGTACCCGCATGGCGGCGGCCTAGGAGGGCGGGAGGACGGGCTTGCGGCCGACCGAGTGGTATTCGAAGCCGAGACGGCGCATCCGCTCCGGCTCCCAGAGGTTGCGTCCGTCGAAGACCAGGGGGCGGCGCATGACCGCACGCAGCCGCTCGAGGTTCAGGAACTTGAACTCGTTCCACTCCGTGACGAGGGCCACCGCGTCGGCGCCGGTGGCGGCGTCGTAGGGCGAGTCGCAGTACTCGACGGCGCCCGGCAGCACGCGGCGCGCGTTGGCCGTGGCCACCGGGTCGTAGGCGCGCACGACGGCGCCGGCCGCGAGCAGCCCCGAGACCACCTCGATGGACTTCGCGTCGCGCATGTCGTCGGTGTTGGGCTTGAAGGCCAGGCCGAGGACGGCGATGACGCGGCCGTCCATCGGGTTGAGCGCCTTCTCCATCGTCTCGACGAAGTGGCCCGCGCGCTCGCGGTTGACGTCCACCACCGCCCGCAGCATCGCGAAGTCGTAGCCGAGCGTGGCCGCGGTGGCCACCAGCGAGTCGGTGTCCTTGGGGAAGCACGAGCCGCCGAAGCCGAGGCCCGCCGACAGGAAGGCGGGGCCGATGCGCGGGTCGAGGCCCATGCCCTTCATGACCTGCGTCACGTCGGCGCCCGCCAGCTCGCAGATGTTCGCGATGGCGTTGATGAACGAGATCTTGGCCGAGAGGAAGGCATTGGAGGCGTACTTGATCATCTCCGCCGAGGGCACGTCCACGATGATCATCGGCCGCTCGAGCGGCGCGTAGAGCTCCAGCAGCGACATGGCCACCTGCTGGGTCGGCGCGCCGATCACGATGCGGTCGGGCCGCAGCGTGTCCTCGATGGCCGAGCCCTCGCGCAAGAACTCGGGGTTGGAAACGACGTCGAACGGCACCCGCGTCTTCTGGTGGCGCTCGATCACGTCGCGCACGAAGTCGCCGGTGCCCACCGGCACCGTCGACTTGTTCACGACGACCGTGTAGCGCTCCATCGCCTCGCCGATGCCGCGCGCGACCTCGCCCACGGCGGTGAGGTCGGTCTGGCCGTCGCTCTTGGGCGGGGTGCCGACCGTGATGAACACGATCACCGAGCGGCGGACGCCGTCCGCGAGGTCGGTCGAGAACGACAGCCGGCCGTCGGCCACGTTGCGCGCGACCATCTCCTCGAGGCCCGGCTCGTAGATCGGCATGCGGCCCGCGCGCAGCTCGGCCACCTTGTCGGCCTGGTTGTCGACGCAGACGACCTCGTTGCCGAGGTCGGCGAACACCGCCCCCGTGACGAGGCCGACGTAGCCGGTTCCGACGACGCAGATATTCATGACGAACCGGCACTCATTCTAGCAGGGGCGCGCCGGTCCTCGGACAAATCTGCCGGCGCTTTGGAGAATTTACTCTCGACTGCGAGCGGGTGAGCGGGCGGGACTCAGGCCGCGAACGGACCGTCGTCGTCGGGGTCGGGAGCGTCGAGACCGTCGATCTGGATGCGGGCGTCCCGCACCGCGTCGCTCAGCGAATCGAACCGCTGGCCAGAGATCGAGATGGTATTGCTCTCGTCGCGCGCCTTCCAGATCCACTCCTGACCGCTGCGTCCGACCGGCCTGAACTCAACCTTGACCGCCATTGCCTGTCTCCCCTCGGGACCACGAGCTGCGTGGTCGGCGTCCACAAGGAATGCAATGAGGGTGCCACGCAGCAAGGCTTCGAACAGAGGCCGTCTTCTTCAGGCCGCTTCGTCGGCCTCGCGTTCGGCCCGGGCCCAACGGAAGAAAACCACTGTGAAGGCGACGACCGGAATGATGCCCGCCGGAACCCACATGATGACGCCGCCGAGCTGCTGGTCGGCCAGCGGCGTGAGGTCGAACACGCGGGGCGCCGCCGCGTAGTACGGGTAGAGCACGTGCTCGGCGCCCGTGATCAAGGCCGCCACGACCGTCATCGGCATCCCGAACACGAACAGGTAGAGAATCTGGCCCGCGTACGGCAGCGCGGGCAGCCGCTCCGAGCGCGACAGGATCGGCCACCAGCCCAGCACGGAGGCGCCGAGCAGGACGAGATGCTCGACCACGTGCCAGGCGTGGGTCTCGAGCGCGGCGTTGTAAGGGCCGGGCAGGTGCCAGGCCACGAGCGCCACGCCGAAGGCGGCGAAGGCGGGCAGCGGGCGCGTCAGCCAGCGCAGCACGGGAGCGAGCCCGCGGAGCGACGCGGCGCGTCCGACGAGAGCGTCGAGCATGAAGCCCGGTGTGCCGGCGAGCCAGAGCGGCGGGACGACGAGCGTCAGCACGAGGTGCTGCACCATGTGCGCGGAGAAGAGGTAGTAGTCGCTCAGGTCGTGCAGCGGACCGTTCAGCGCAGCGAGCAGCGCCGCGCAGCCGGCGAAGAAGGCCAGCGGCGGCCCGAGCGGCGCGGGCCGCCGCGAGGCGACCGCGGCCCACGTATAGGCGGCCGCGAGCAGCACGACGCCCAGCAGGACGTCGAGGTGGACCTCGCCGCGGACCCAGGAGAAGGGCACCGGCGCCGCCATGCCTCAGTGACCGAAGACCAGGAATTCCCCGGTCAGCGTCATCACCGCGACCGCGAGCAGGGTGGCCAGCACCAGCGGGGCCACGAACAGGAACGTGAGCACGCGCGAGTCGTAGCGCAGGTGCATGAAGAACATCACGACGAGCGCGAACTTGCCGGCGGAGAGCACGAGCAGCAGCGGGATCAGGACCGGCGCGAGCCGGCGCACGTAGATGACGCCGAACTCGAGCGCGGTCACCGCGGTGAGGATGCCGGCGACGATCAGGTACGTGCGGATCGTCGCGTGCTCGTGCGTGGCGGGCTGCGCGTGGGTGGCCGGCTGTTCGCGCGCGCTCGGCTCGCTCATGGGATCAGATAGACGAGGGTGAAGATCACGATCCAGACGACGTCGACGAAGTGCCAGTAGAGGCCGGCGACCTCGACCTTGACGGCGTCCGGCGTGCCCAGCCGTCCGCGGAGGTCGAGCCCGAGCAGGGTCAGCAGCCAGATCACGCCGAGCGTGACGTGGCCGCCGTGGAAGCCGGTCAGCACGAAGAAGGTCGAGCCGAAGAGGTTGGTCTGCAGCGTCAGCCCCTCGTGCACGAACGACGTGAACTCGTACGCCTGGAAGCCGAGGAAGATGAGGCCGAAGAAGGCCGTGCCCGCGAGCCAGAGCCGCGACTGGAACCGGTCGCCGCGCCGGACGGCGGCCAGGGCCAGCACCATCAGGAGCGACGACATGAGCAGGTCGAACGTGCTCAGCGTCGTGATCGGGAGGTTGAGGATCTCGTGCGGGTGCGGGCCCACCACGCTGCGGCCCTTGTAGGCCATGTAGGTCGCGATCAGCGTCCCGAACAGGAAGCACTCGGAGCCCAGGAACACCCACATCGCGAGCTTGCGATGGTCCACGCCCAGCCCGCCCTCCTGGCGGACGTGGGCGGGGTTGCGATGGTGCTCCAGCGCGAAGGCGAACGAGCCACCGACGAGCACGGCGGCGCCGATCAGCACGAGGGCGAGGCTCGTGAGCGCGCCGACGGCGGCGACGACGATGCCGAGCGCGATCACGATCGGCCAGTGCGACGGCGCCGGCATGTGGATGCCGTGTGGGTCCGGCGCCGCCGGCCGCGGCGTCGGCTTGCGTCCCCGGCTGTCGCCGTACTTCTCGCGCCAGAACGAGTCCCGCGAGTACACGGGCGGGATCTCGTCGAAGTCGTGCGGCGGCGGCGGCGAGGAGGTGCGCCACTCGAGGGTGCGGCCGTCCCACGGGTCGGCCCCGGCGGGAGGCCCGCGCCGGAGCGAGAGCAGGGCGTTCACGGCGAACAGGAAGACGCCAAACGCGATGCCGAAGGCGCCGACGGTCGACCAGAAGTTCCAGAAGCCCCAGCCGGTGCCGGCCGCGTAGGTGTAGATGCGGCGCGGCATGCCGATGGCGCCGAGGTAGTGCTGCGGGAAGAACGTGAGGTTGAAGCCGGCGAAGAGCACCCAGAAGCCCAGGCGCCCGAGCCGCTCGTCGAGCAGGCGGCCGGTCATCTTGGGCCACCAGTACGAGGCGCCGGCCAGGATGCCGAAGAGGCTGCCGCCGATGAGCACGTAGTGGAAGTGAGCCACCACGAAATAGGTGTCGGTCTGCTGCAGGTCCACCGGCGGCGAGGCGTGCATGACGCCCGAGAGACCGCCGATGGTGAAGAGGGCGACGAGCCCGGCCGCGTAGTGGAACGGGACGGTGGCGCGGATGGTGCCGCCCCACATCGTGGCCAGCCAGTTGAAGATCTTCACGCCGGTCGGGATGGCGATCAGCATGGTGGAGATCGCGAAGAACGCGTCGGCCACCGGGCCCATGCCGGCCGCGAACATGTGGTGGCTCCACACGCCGAAGCCGAAGAAGCCGATGAGCACGCCGGAGTAGATCATGACCTGCCCGCCGAACAGCGGCTTGCGCGAGAAGGTCGGCAGCACCTCCGAGACGATGCCGAAGGCGGGCAGGATCAGGATGTAGACCTCGGGGTGGCCGAAGATCCAGAAGAGGTGCTGCCACAGGTGCAGGTCGCCGCCGGCGGCCACGTCGTAGAAGTGGGTGCCGAAGAAGCGGTCGAACATCAGGAAGATCAGCCCCACCGTGATCGGCGGGAAGGCGAGCACGATCAGGAACTGCACGACCAGCGACATCCAGACGAACAGCGGCATGCGCATGAGCGTCATGCCCGGCGCGCGCATGTTCAGGATGGTCACGATGAAGTTCACGGCGGCCATGATCGACGAGGCGCCGAGGATCTGGAGGCTGAGCATCCAGAAGTCGATCTCCGGCCCCGGCGAGAACTGGCGCGTGGTGAGGTTGGCGTAGCCGAACCAGCCGCCGTTCGGTGGCGCGCCGACGAGGAAGCTCGCGTTCAGGAAGAGGCCGCCGAGCAGGAAGATCCAGTACGAGAGCGCGTTGAGCCGCGGGAAGGCGACGTCGCGCGCGCCGATCATGAGCGGGATCATGTAATTGAAGAACGCCGCGTTGAGCGGCATGATCGCGAGGAACACCATCGTGGTGCCGTGCATGGTGAACAGCGCGTTGAACGTCTCCGCGCCCACCACGGCGCCGTGCGGGCGCGCCAGCTGCAGGCGGATGATCAGGGCCTCGATGCCGCCGATGACCAGGAATGCGAACGCCGTCACGCCGTAGAGGATCCCGATGCGCTTGTGATCGACCGTCGTCACCCACGACCAGACGCCCGTGCCCTCGCCCGCGTGGACGAGCTCGTGCTGCCGCAGCGCGTGCGGGATCGCCATCACTTCAGTCCCGTCAGATACGCGGCGACGGCCTTCGCCTGCTCGTCCGTCAGGCCGAGGTCCGGCATCTTCACGCCCGGCTTGAGCCGCTGCGGGTCGCGCACCCACGCCGCGACGTTGTCCGGCGTGTTCGGCCACATGCCGGCCGCGAGCATGGTGCGGCCGCCGAAGTGGCTGAGGTTCGGCCCCAGCACGCCGCCCGACACGCCGGCGATCGTGTGGCAGCCGACGCACGCGCTCCTCGCGAAGATCGCCTTGCCCTCGGCGGCGAGACCGGCCGGCTCCGCCGGCGCCGCCTTCTGGCGCGCCACCCAGGCGTCGAACTCCGCGGAGGCCTGCACGATCACACGCAGGCCCATGTTGGCGTGCGAGGCGCCGCAGAACTCCGCGCACTGTCCCCAGTGCTCGCCGGGACGCTCGGGCGTGAGCACGATGCGGTTGTGGCGGCCGGGGACGACGTCGCGCTTGCCGCCGAGACGCGGCACCCAGAACGAGTGGATGACGTCGGGCCCCTCGAGATCGAGCACGACCGCGCGGCCGACGGGCAGGTGCAGCTCGTTGGCGGTGACGACGTCGAGGTCGGGATAGCGGAACTCCCACCACCACTGCCAGCCGCGCACCGTCACGCGCAGCGCGTCGCGCGGCGCGGCCACGCCCTGCGTGCGGAAGGTGAGCTGGATCGTCGGGACCGCGATCACGAGCAGCACGAGGGCCGGCACGATCGTCCAGGCGATCTCCATGAGGGTGTGGCCGCGGATCTGCGCGGGCAGCGGCGCCTCCGGCCGCGCGCGGAAGCGCACGAGAATCCAGAGAAGGACGACGAAGACGAGGAGCCCGATGACGGCGGTGATCCACGTGATGAGCGCATACAGCCAGAGGGTCGCGCGGGCGAAGTCGGAGCCGGGGACCACGGTGGACATCGGACCGTCCCATGCGCAGCCACCGACGAGCAGGACGAGCGCGGCGAGCGCGACGCGGACGACGAGCGTTCCGCTCGGAACGAGGTCCACGCCGACTGACGGTACCGCTCCCTCCCGGCCTCCGCAACCGGGGCGGACGCGCGCCGCCGCGTCCGCTACGCGGCGAGACGCAGGAGCGTGTGCAGCAGCACGTTGGCGCCGCGCTCGATGGCGTCCCAGTCGCTCATCTCGTCGACGCGGTGGCTCCGGCCGCCGCGCGACGGGATGAAGATCATGCCGGCGTCGGTGACCCCGGCGAGATTCTGGGCGTCGTGGCCGGCCGCGGAGTAGAGGCGCCGCGAGGCCAGGCCGAGGGCCGCGCACGCCGCCTCGATCGTCTCCTGCACGCGCGGCGCGCACGGCGCCGGCGTCGTGGCCGATATCGGCCGCAGCTCCACCGTGAGCCCGCGCGCCGCCGCCACCTCGCGCGCGAGCGCCTCGCAGTCGCGGGCGAGTCGCTCGAGCACGGCGGCGTCGGGGTCCCTGATCTCGTGCACCAGCTCGGCGCGGCCGGGCACGATGTTGCTGGCGCCGGGATGGACGTGCACGACGCCGAAGTTCGTGACGGCGCGTGCGCCGCCGCGGCTGATGACGAGCTCGCGCGCCTTCAGCGCGTAATCGGCCGCGCCCAGGAAGGCGTCGCGGCGGCGCTCCATCGGCGTGGTGCCGGCGTGATCGGCCTGGCCGTGGAAGACGACACGCGCGCGGCGCGCGCCGACGATGGTCTCCACCACGCCGATCGGGATGCCCGCCTCCTCGAGCCGCGCGCCCTGCTCGATGTGCAGCTCGACGTAGGCGGCGACGCCGCCGGGCGGCGCGGCGGCCTCGGGGGCGCGATGCGCGTCGAAGCCCGCGCGGCCCATGGCCTCGACGAGCCGGTCGCCGTCGACGGCGGCCATGCTCGGGATGGCCGCGGGGTCGAGGCGGCCGCAGAAGGCGCGCGAGCCGAAGAGGCTTCCGTAGCGGCCCTCCTCGTCGCTCCACGCCGCCACCGCCAGCGGCCGCGCGGGCCGTATCGCGGCCTCACGGATCGTGTGCAGGCACTCGAGCCCCGCCATCACGCCCAGCGCGCCGTCGAGGATGCCGCCCTCGGGGACGGTGTCGATGTGCGAGCCGGTGAGGACGACGGGCGCGTCGGGACTCACCCGGTCCGCGCCGAGACCGCCGAAGACGTTGCCGGCGGGATCGACCCACGTCGCGAGCCCGGCCGTTTTCGCCTCGCCGAGCAGCCACGCGCGCGCCTGCTCGTACGGCGGGCTCCAGCACATGCGCGTCACGCCGCCGCCGGGCAGCGCGCCGAAGCGCGCGAGTGCGAGCAGGCGATCTTTCAGACGCGGCAGCGACACGGACAGCACGATCCCGGAGTATATCGCCTTGACTTCGCCGCAGGGCCGTCCCTAGAATGAACCACCGTTCAGTCAGCGCCCGCTGACCTCATCCCCAGGAGGGGACTGTTGGATTTCACACTGACTCCCGATCAAGAGGCGCTGCGCGCACGCGTGCGCGCGTGGCTCACCGCTCACATCCCCGAGGACTGGAAGAAGTTCGGGCTGTCGGAGGTCCCGCGGCCCGAGGCCTATGAATTCCTGCGCAAGTGGCAGAAGACGCTGCACGACGCGGGGTTCATCGGGTTGACGTGGCCCAAGGAGTACGGCGGCCAGGGGCTGACCTTCGTCGAGGAGATTTTGCTCCACGAGGAGATGGCGCTGGCCAAGGCGCCGCCCATGCTCAACATCCTCGGCGTGGGCATGGCCGGGCCGACGATCATCGCGTACGGCACCGAGGAGCAGAAGCAGCGCTACCCGGCCAAGATCCTGTCCTGCGAGGAGATCTGGTGTCAGGGCTACTCGGAGCCGAACTCGGGCTCCGATCTCGCCTCCCTGCAGACGCGCGCCGTCAAGGACGGCGAGTACTGGGTGATCAACGGGCAGAAGGTGTGGACCTCGCTCGCCCACGTCGCCGACTACATGATGCTGCTCGCCCGCACCGATCCCGCCGCGCCCAAGCACAAGGGCATCACCTATTTCCTGCTCGACATGAAATTGCCGGGCGTGACCGTCAAGCCGCTCAGGCAGATCACCGGTGACGCGGAGTTCAACGAGGTCTTCTTCGACAACGTCCGCGTGCACGAGAGCCAGGTCCTGGGCGGCGTCAACAACGGCTGGGCGGTGGGCCTCACCACGCTGATGTACGAGCGGCTCGCGCTCGGCTTCGGTCTTCAGGTGAGGCTGCGCATCACGCTGCAGTCGCTCGTCGACATGGCCAAGCGCATCGAGAAGAACGGCCGCGCGATCACCAAGGACCCCGTGATGCGGCAGAAGCTCGCCGCCCTCTGGATCGACACCGAGGCGCTCAAGTACACCGGCGCCCGCGCCGTCACGAAGCTGCTGCGGGGCGAGCTGCCGGGGCCCGAGGCCTCGACGGGCAAGATGGGCTGGGTCGAGACTCACCAGCGCCTGCAAGAGCTGGCCATGGAGATCCAGGGGCCGTACGCGATGCTCGCGCGCGGAGCGGACGCCGCCGTCGACAGCGGGGTGTGGCAGTATTCGTTCCTCCGGTCGCGCGCCAACTCGATCGAGGGCGGCACGACCGAGATCCAGAAGAACATCATCGGCGAGCGCGTGCTCGGGCTGCCGAAGGGCTAGGAAACTCGCGTGATCGAGGCGCGCCACGGCTTTGCCGGGGCGTGCCGAGCGCTGGGGGGTGTGGGGGGCCATTTCGGGGCCCCCCACCCAGGAGAGACGCATGGACTTCGGGTTCAACGCCGACCAGGAGATGCTTCGGGCGACCGCGCGGAAGTTCCTCGAGAACGAGTGCACGTCCGAGTTCGTCCGCGCCCGCATGGCCGAGGACGCGGGCTTCACTCCGGAGTTCTGGACCAAGCTCGCCGAGCAGGGCTGGCTGGGCCTCGTCTATCCCGAAGCCTACGGCGGCGCCGGGCTCGGCTTCGTCGACCTCACCGTGCTGATGGAGGAGATGGGGCGCGCGGTCATGCCGGGCCCGTTCTTCTCGACGCTGCTGGGCGGCCTGGCAATTCTGGAGGCCGGCTCCGACGCGCAGAAGAAGGAGTGGATCACGAAGGTGGCCGAGGGCGAGGCGCGCGTGACGCTGGCGTGGACCGAGCCGAGCGCGCGCTGGGACGCCGCCGGGATCACGACGGCGGCCAAGGCCAGCGCCGGCGGCTTCACGCTGTCGGGCACCAAGCTGTTCGTCCCCGACGCGCACGTCGCCGAGGCGCTCGTGGTGGCTGCGCGCACGCGCGAGGGCAAGAACGCGGACGACGGCGTGAGCCTCTTCCTGGTGCCCAAGGGCACGAAGGGCCTGTCGGTGAAGCTGCTGCCGACGATGGACCAGACGCGCAAGCTCTGCGAGGTGAAGCTGAACGACGTCAGCGTGCCCGCGGGCGCGCTGCTCGGTCAGAAGGACGGCGGATGGGCGCCGCTGGCCCGCGTCCTCGAGCGCGCCACCGTCGCGCTCTGCGCGGAGATGTGCGGGGGCGCGCAGAAGGTCCTCGACATGACCACGGAATACGCGAAGATCCGCATCGCGTTCGGCAAGCCGATCGGCTCGTACCAGGGCGTGAAGCACAAGGCGGCCGACATGCTCGTGGACGTCGAGAACGCCAAGTCGCTGACCTACTACGCGGCATGGGCGGTGGACGAGAACGTCCCCGAGGCGGCGCTGGCGGCGTCGATGGCGAAGGCGTACACCTCGGACGCGTTCCGCAAGGTGTCCGGCGCCGGCATCCAGCTGCACGGCGGCATCGGCTTCACCTGGGAGCACGACCTGCACCTCTATTTCAAGCGCGCGAAGTCCTCGGAGGCGACCTTCGGGGACGCGACGTACCACCGCGAGCGCGTCGCCCAGCTGATCAGCTTGTAGTTACAGTCGCTCGAGCGTCTCCACGGTGCGCTCGTTCTTCACGTCGCCCGTGTTGAGCGTGCCCTTCGGCTCGAGCAGGACCACGTGGACCTCGTCGGTGAGCGCCTTCGGGCAGTGCTCGACGCCGCGCGGCACGATGATGAGCTGACCCGGCCCCACCTCGCGGTCGCCGTCGCGCAATTGCATCCGCAGCCGCCCCGCGACGACCAAAAATAGCTCGTCCTCCGCGTCGTGGTGGTGCCAGACGAACTCCCCGCGCAGCTTCACCACCTTCACGTGCATGTCGTTGACGTCGCCGACGATCTTCGGCGACCAGGCGTCCGTGAACCGCCCGAACGTCTCGGCGAGATCCACCACGCGCATGGCGCACCTCCAAGCATCGAGTATAAGTAGTCAATGGCCGACGCCGCCCCCGCCCCCGCCGAGCCCCGGCCGGCCGCCTCCGTGATCATTGTGCGCGACGCGCCGCCGGGGGCGCCCGAGCCGATCGAGGTCTACATGGTCCGCCGCCAGCGGAGCATGAAGTTCCTGGGCGGCTTCTACGCCTTCCCCGGCGGCAAGGTCGATCCCGGCGATGCCGCGTCCACCCTGCTCGCCGGGTGCCTTGGGCTCGACGCGGCGCGCGCCGCGCAGTGCTTCCCCGCGCACGGCGCGCTGCCGCCGCTGGCGTTCTGGGTCACGGCCGTGCGCGAGCTGCTGGAGGAGAGCGGCGTGCTGCTCGCCTGCGACGGCGGCGGCGGCGTCGTCGATCCGCGCGAGCCGCGCGTCGGCGCCCGGGCCGACGCCGCGCGACAGGCGCTCGTCGGGAACGGCGCGGACTTCGGCGCGCTGCTCGCCGAGGCCGGCTGGCGGTGCGACCTGCGACCGCTCCGCTACCTCTCGCACTTCGTGACGCCGAAGACGAGCCCGATCCGCTTCACCGCGCGCTTCTTCCTCTGCCGGCTGCCGCCGGGCCAGGCGCCGCGGCTCTACACGGAGGAGACGTCGGAGGGCTTCTGGATCCATCCGGGAGACGGCTACCGGCGCTTTCTCGCTCACGAGATGGCGATGGCGGAGCCCGCCGAGTACGGCCTCGCCTACATCGCGCAGTTCCGCTCGGTGAGCGAGCTGTGGGCGGCGTGTGACGACAACCGCGAGAAGTTCACGGGGGTCGTCGACCGCATCGAGTTCCAATTCTGGAAGGACTTCGACTGGAAGGCGGAGCGATGGAATCGCTGACGAGGTTTCGCGCCGTCGCGCTGACGGTGCCGTTCGCGCTCGCGCTCTGGCTGCTCATGTTCTTCGCCGCCGGCTACGGCCGTGGCATCTACGTGCCCTTCGTCGTCTTCTACGCGCCGTTGCTGGTCGTCAGCTCGATCGGGTGGCTGACGTTCTTCGTCGCTCCCGCGCTGCATCTCGTGTACGCGGCGGTGGCGGACGTCGTCCGCGCCGGCGTGCTCTCCACGCGCTACCTGCTGGCGCTGGGGCTCGCGCACTACGCCGCCGTCGCCTACGTCGGGCTCGCCACCGCCGACGGCCGCGACGCCTTGTTCGACGCCGAACCCGTCCGCTGGCGCGCGGCCGGCGCCTGGGTCGCGCTCGGGCTCGCCCTCTTCATCGTCTGGCAGGTGGTGCTCGCGCGCGTCGTCCGGCGCCGCCCGCCGATGGTATCGTGACGGGCCACACGGCCATGGCCAACGCGGTGCCCGCCTTCCTCGACGACCACGTCGCCGCCGGCGGCGGCGCGCGTCCCGCCGTGGTGACGGCCGACGGGCCGACCACGTATGGCGAGCTGCGGGCGCTGGCCTGCCGCACCGGCAACGCGCTGCGCGGCCTCGGCGTCGAGAGCGGACAGCGCGTGGCGCTGCTGCTGCCCGACGGCCTCGGGTGGACCGCGGTGTTCTTCGGCGCACTGCGGATCGGCGCCGTCGCCGTTCCGCTGAACACGCGGCTCGGCGCCGCCGACTGGGCGGCCATGCTCGCCGACAGCGCCGCGCGCGTGCTCGTCACCGATCCGGCGCTGCTGGCTGACCTGGCGCCGAGGCTCGGCGACTTGCCGTGCCTCGCGCACGTGATCGTGGCGGGCGGGGGCGCGGCCACGGGTCTCGAGGCGTTGCAGGCGCGCGCGTCCGACGCGCTGCCGGCCGAGGCCGTCGACGGTGACGCCATGGCCTTCTGGCTCTACACGTCGGGCACGACCGGCGGGCCCAAGGCGGCCATCCACCGGCACCGCGACCTGCTCGCCTGCCGGCATTACGGGATCGACGTGCTGGGCGCGACCGAGGAGGATCGAACGTTCGCCACCTCCAAGCTCTTCTTCGCCTACGCCCTCGGCAACGCGCTGCTGGTCCCCCTCTTCGTCGGCGCCCGCACGTTTCTCGATCCGCGCTGGGCCGAGCCCGACGCCGTGGCGCGCAGCGTGACCGCGTTCCGGCCGACCCTGTTCTTCTCGGTGCCGACGTTCTATGCGCGGATGCTGCGCGCCGAGCTGCCGCCCGACACCTTCCGCTCGGTGCGCGCGTGCGTGTCGGCCGGCGAGCGCCTGCCGGTGGACGTGTACGAGAGCTGGCGAGCGCGTTTCGGCGTCGAGATCCTCGACGGGCTCGGCGCGACGGAGACGATCTTCATGGTGCTCTCCAACCGGCCCGGCGCCAGCCGCGGGGGCTCGGCGGGCAGGCCGGTGCCGGGCACCGAGGTGCTCCTGCTCGACGCCGAGGGCCGGGCGGTGCCCGACGGCACCGCGGGCGTGCTGCACGTCCGCACGCCGTCGGCGAGCCCCGGCTACTGGAACCACCCCGACCACACGCGCCGCACCTTCGTCGACGGCTGGTTCAGGACGGGCGACCTGCTCACGCGCGACGCCGACGGCTTCTATCATCACCAGGGCCGCGCGGACGACGTCTTCAAGGTGGCCGGGCAGTGGGTGACGCCGGCCGACGTCGAGCGCGTGCTGCTCGCGCACCCGGCCGTGGCCGAGGCCGCCGTCGTCGGCGCCGCCGAGTCGGGCGGGCTCGTCAAGCCGTTCGCGTTCGTCGTGGCCAGGAACGACGCGCGCGGCGAGCGGCTGGCAGACGAGCTGACGGCGCTCGCCGCCGAGCGGCTGCCGCCGCACCAGCGGCCGCGGCGCATCGCGCTGGTGGACGAGCTGCCGCGTACGGCCACGGGCAAGCTCCAGCGGTTCGTGCTGCGCGATCGCGTGGAGCGTACGTGACGGTCCAGCACGCGACGACGATCCAGGTCCGCTGGAGCGACGTCGATCTCGCCGGCATCGCCTTCTACCCGCGCTTCTTCGAGTGGTACGACTTCGGCTGCGAGACGCTGTTCGCCGCGCTGGGGCTGGCCTGGCCGGAGGCGTTCCCGAAGTACGAGATCGTCGGCGTGCCGATCGTCGAATCGGGCTCGAGGTTCGCCTCCCCCGTCCGCTACGGCGACGTGCTCACCATCCGCTCCGCCGTCGCGTGGGTGAAAGCCACGACGTTCCGCATGGAGCACACGATTTCCGTCGGCGAGCGGCTCTGCGCCACGGGCTTCGAGGTCCGCGCCTGGGTGGCGCGGTCCCCGCTGCCGGGCGCGCGGCTGTCCGCCAAGCCGATTCCAGACGAGGTTGTCCGCAAGCTCAAGGGAGGATCCGCGTGAAACCAGAAGTCGTCTTCACGAAGGCGGCGCCGAAGACGGGATTCTCGGAGGGCACGGAGTCGCCGATCGCGCAGGGCGTGAAGTGCGGCGACTTCGTCTTCGTGTCGGGGCAGGGCCCGCTCGATCCCGTCACCAGGCAGGTCGTCTCCGACGACCTCGCCGAGCAGACGCGCGTGACCCTCGACAACGTCACCAGGGTGCTCGAGGCCGCGGGCACCTCGCTGGCCAACGTCGTGAAGGTGGGCGTCTTCCTGCGCGACATGAAGGACTTCGACACCTTCAACACGGTGTTCCGCGAGTACTTCAAGGGCGTGCAGCCGGCGCGCACCACGGTGGCAGTGCGAGGTGAGCGACGCCTCGGCGCGAGCCGAGCGGTGAAATCGTTCGGAGGGCGGCCCCGCGCAAGGGCGTGAACGTCGAGATCGACGCCATCGCCGTGATACCACATGGCAGTGCGAGGTGAGCGACGCCTCGGCGCGAGCCGAGCGGTGAAATGGCTCGGAGGATAACTATGGGGCTCGCCGGCGTCTACCTCTCCGTCCACACGCCCCGCTACTGCACCTACGACGCCGCGTTCGCGGGCAAGCTCGCGCATCCGAACTTCCAGGCGGTGCGCGACGGGATGGTGGCGCAGGGGCGGCACGTGGCCGCGCTCACGCCCGACGTCATCGTCATCAACTCCTGCCACCTGGTCGCGACGTTTCCCACCGTCGTCGACGGCACGCCACGCCACGAGGGCGTGCTCACCGCGCAGGAGGCGCCGGAGCTGATCCACGGCGTCGCCTACGATTTTCCCGGCGACTTCGAGCTGGCGGCCGCGATGATCGAGGGCGGCCGCGCGGCGGGCCTGCCGTGCACGCTCGCCAACGACGTGCACTACCCGCTCGACTACGGAACGGTCATGCCCCTCGTGTGTTACCTCGACCGGGCGCAGCGGATCGCGGCGGTGCCGGTGTCGGTGTGCCTCTCCGCCGATCTGGGCGAGAGCTTCGCGTGGGGCCGGCACATCGCGCGCGCGGCGGCGGCGCTCGGGCGGCGCGCGGCGTTCGTGGCCAGCGGCAGCGTGTCGCACAAGCTCGTGCGCGGCCCCGAGCGCTGGCCGGGCGCGGCGGAACAGGAGCTCGATCACCGCCTCGCGCGGCTGCTCGCCGACGGGGACTACGACAAGGCCTGGGCGTGGCTGCCGGAGTACGCGGAGGCGGCCGAGCCCGAGATGGGCGGGCGTCACCTCGCGATGATGCTCGGCGCGCTGATCGAGACGGGCCGTCGGTTCGAGGCCACCGTGCACGCGTACGGTCCCTCGTCCGGCAGCGGCAACTACGTCATTTCGATGGCCGCGGCCTAGCCGGATCACCCGCCGCGGTCACGACAGGCGCGGCCCGGCCGCGTGCCGGTCACCAGCCGGCTCTCGCCCGATATTCCGCGGGCGAGAGACCCTCTTGAAGAGCGCGCGAGAATTTACTATGAAGGGCTGGACACGACGCAACGACGCTCGCCCACGCCTCAACGATGGGAGACAACAATGCTCGCACTTCTCTTCTCGGCCATCGTGCTGCTGTCACTGACGCTCACCTCGACGGCGGCCTCCGCGCTGCCGACATGCGTCGAGCTCGGCAGCGATCCGGCGTTCGGTCTGGTCGGCAATCCCGACCTGAGCGGGGTGTCGACCAGTCTCGTTCCCGCCGCAGGGCCCAACGCGGCCTACTGTCAGATCAACATCACCGTCTCCAGCGAATCGGGCGAAGCCTTTGGATATTTGCCGGGCCAGTCGGAGCACATCAGGGTCCGCGTGGGACTTCCCCTCAGTCTCGCGGACGGCGGAACGGGCGGCGTGCAAGGAGCCTGGAACGGCAAACAGCGGGACCTGGGCGGCGGCGGCTATGTCGGCTCGGTCGGCGGTGTCACGGCTGCGACCAACCTCCGCTACGTCGGCACGTCGACCGACACAGGGCATTCCACCCCTGGAGGCTCGTTTGCGCTCAATCCCGACAACACGCTGAATTGGGGGCTGATCAAGGACTTCGCGCAAGACGGCATTCACGCGCAGCACGTCTGGGGCACGGCCATCGCCAAGACGTATTACGGCAGCGCCCCGACCCGTCGATACTGGACGGGCTGCTCGACAGGTGGGCGGCAGGGTCATCAGCAGGCGCAGACGTTCCCGAAGGACTACGACGGCATCCTCGCCGGCGCGCCGGCCTTCAACTGGGACCGCTTCATTCCCGCAGAGCTCTGGCCCCAGATCGTGATGTTCCAGGACCTCGGCGGCCCCATCTCGACGGCCAAGCTCACGGCGGTGACCAACGCCGCCATCGCCGCCTGCGATGCCCTCGATGGCATCGTGGACGGGATCGTTCAAGATCCTCGTCGCTGCCATTACGATGCCACGGCGTTCGTCTGCACCGGCGCCGTGGGAGACCCGGCGAACTGCCTCACGCCGGCGGAAGCGGCGGCGGTCAACAAAATCTGGAACGGACCGGTGAACGCCAAGGGCGAGAAGATCTGGTTCGGGCTCGAGCGCGGCGCGTCACTGAGCGGCCTGGCGGGCACGAACCCGTTCTCGATCACCGTCGACCACTTCCGATACTGGATCAAGCAGGATCCGACCTTCGACTGGCACACGGTGACGGAGGCCTCGTTCGTCAACGACTTTGCGACCTCCCAGGCCCTCTTCCACGACGCCATCGGCACCGACCAGGCGAACCTCCACGCGTTTCGCAGTGGCGGCGGCAAGATGATCATGTATCACGGGCTGTTCGACCAGCTGATCTTCCCGCGCGGCAGCTACGACTACTACAATCGCGCCGCCGAGAAGATGAAGGGGTCGGGCCCCAAGCCGACGTCCGCGGCGGGAGGTATGGCGGCTCTTCAGGAGTTCTACCGCTTCTTCCCGTATCCGAATAACGCCCATTGTGGCGGCGGCACGGGGCCGCAGATCGACACGAACGTGCTGTTCGACGCCCTGGTCAACTGGGTCGAGCACGGGATCGCGCCCGACTACGTCGTCGCCACACAGAATCTCGGCGGCGGCGTCCTCCGCACGCGCAAGATCTGCAAATATCCCGACGTGCTCGTGCGCAACAGCACCGGGAGCACGGACAATGAGGCCAGCTTCCACTGTGAGGTGCACCTGCAAGACGATCCGGCGCTCCTCGGAGCGGGTGTCCTGGGCAAGCCGTAGGCGCGAGTCGTCCTCGGACGGGCCTCTCGATCGACGGTGAGGTGCGCCACATGGCGCACCTCCACCCGCCCACCCGCGCTCATTCAGACCTGGGGCAGCGGCAACTCCGTCGTCTCGATGGCGTGCTAGAATCCCGGCGCCTGCCGGCCGCGAGCATCCGAACGACGCAGTGGCCCGGCATGAGACGGACCAAGGAGGTCACCGTGCGCCAACTGAGAATCGTCCTGGTTCTCTTGCTCATCGTCGGCCTGTTCGCGGGCCAGGCCGTCCTCGCCGCCGAGCCCGTCAAGATCGGGTTCATCACCTCGCTGTCGGGCCCGGCCGGCATCATCGGCAAGCACATGAAGGACTCGGTCGAGCTGGCGCTCGAGCACCTGGGCCGCAAGGTCGGCGGACTCGACGTCGAGGTCATCTACGGCGACGACCAGCGCAAGCCCGACGTCGGCAAGCAGCTCGCCGACGAGATGCTCAAGAAGCACAAGGTCAACTTCGTGAGCGGCATCATCTGGTCCAACGTCATGCTCGCGGTGGCGCCCACCGTGACGGGGGCGGGGACGATCATGGTCGGCACGAACGCCGGGCCGCACGAGCTCGCGGGCAAGATGTGCAGCGAGCTCTACTTCACGACGTCGTGGCAGAACGACCAGACGCCGGAGGCGATGGGCAAGTACATGCAGGACCAGGGCCTCACCGACGTCTACGCCATGGCGCCCAATTACGCCGCGGGCAAGGACATGGTCAGCGGCTTCAAGCGCTACTTCAAAGGCCGCGTCGTGGATGAGGTCTACACCAAGCTCGGCCAGCAGGACTACCAGGCCGAGATCAGCCAGCTCCGCGGCAAGAACCCCAAGGCCGTGTTCGTGTTCTACCCGGGCGACATGGGCATCCAGTTCCTCAAGCAGTACGCCCAGGCCGGGCTGCGCGAGCAGATCCCGCTCTACTCGGTGTACACCGTCGACGAGATCTCGCTCCCCGCCGTCGGCGAGGCCGCGCTCGGCAACTACGAGACGCGCTACTGGAGCCCCGACCTCAAGAACGAGGCGAACGCGAAGTACGTGGGCGACTTCAAGAAGAAGTTCGGGTACACGCCCTCGTTCTACGGCGCCCAGAGCTACGACGGCATCCTCCTGATCGACTCCGCCGTGCGCGCCGTCAGGGGAGACCTCGGCAACAAGAAGGGGATGGTCGCGGCCATGCGCAAGGCCGACTTCCGCTCGACGCGCGGCAAGTTCAGCTTCAACGTCAACCACACCCCGATCCAGAACTTCTATCTGTTGCGGGCAGTGAAGGGCGCGGGCGGGGACATGGAGATGCAGATCCAGAAGACCGTCTTCGAGAACCACAAGGACGCCTACTACCAAGAGTGTCCGATGAAGTGGTAGGCGTACCGGCCCGTTGAACTGGCTTCTCGTCGTCGAGCAATGCCTCAACGGGCTGCAGTTCGGCGTGATGCTGTTCCTGATGGCGGCCGGGCTCACGCTGGTCTTCGGGATCATGAACCTCGTCAACCTCGCGCACGGCTCGCTCTACATGGTCGGCGCCTACCTGGCCACCGCGGCCTTCAACCGAACCGGCTCGTTCCTGGCCGCGGTGGCGTTCGCGCTCGCGGCCACGCTGGCCATCGGCATGCTGGTGGAGGTGATCGCGCTCCGCACCCTCTACGAGCGCGATCACCTGGACCAGGTCCTCGCCACCTTCGGCCTGATCCTCTTCTTCAACGAGGCCGTGGCCATCGTCTGGGGGCGCGCGGCGCTGTTCACCGCGGTGCCGCGCGCGCTGTCCGGCCACCTCCAGGTGCTGCCGGGCATCCCGTACCCCGCCTACCGCGCGGTCATCATCCTGGTGGGCCTGGCCGTCGCCCTGCTGCTGTACGTCGTGGTGAGCCGCACCCGGCTCGGCATGCTGATCCGCGCCGGCGCCAGCAACCGCACGATGGTGGGCGCGCTGGGCGTGAACATCCGCCTGCTCTACACGGTGGTCTTCGGCTTCGGCGCCGCGCTCGCCGCGCTCGGCGGCGCCATGGCCGGTCCGATCTACTCGGTGCTGCCGGGCATGGGCGAGGAGATCCTCATCCAGGTCTTCGTCGTCATCGTCATCGGCGGCATCGGCTCGATCCGCGGCGCGCTGGTGGGCGCGGTGGTCGTGGGCATGGTGGACACGCTCGGCCGGGCCTTCCTCAAGCCGATGCTGAGCACCGTCATCGGCCCCTCCGCCGCCGACAACGCGGGGCCGGCGCTCGCCTCGATGCTGATCTACATCCTGATGGCGGCCGTGCTCTTCTTCCGCCCCCAGGGGCTGTTCCCGGCCGTCCGCAGCTGATGCGCTCCGCGCGCGCGCTCACGCTCGTCGCCGGCTTCCTGGTCCTCGGCCTCGTCCCGGTGGTGGCCGCGCTCGCCAATCAGCCCTTCTATCTGGACCTGTTCCGGCGGATCATGATCTTCGCCATCGCCGCCGTCAGCCTCGATCTCATCCTGGGCTTCGGCGGCATGGTCAGCTTCGGCCACGCGGCGTACCTGGGCATCGGGGCCTACGCCGTCGCGATCCCGGCCTTCTACGGGATCCACAGCGGCCTCGTCCAGTGGCCGCTCGCGCTGGCGCTGTCGGGGCTGGCGGCGCTGGCGATCGGCGCCGTCTCGCTGCGGACGAGCGGCGTGTCGTTCATCATGATCACGCTCGCCTTCGCCCAGATGCTGTACTACCTCGGCATCTCCATCAACGCGTGGGGCGCCGACGACGGGATGCGGCTGGCGCGACGCAGCCAGTTCGGCGGCGTGGTGGACCTGGCGAACGCCTACGTCTTCTACTACGTCGTCTTCGGCGTGCTCGTCGCGCTGCTCTGGCTCGGCCATCGCCTCATCCACGCGCGCTTCGGCGTCGTGATCCGCGCCGCCAAGTCCAACGAGCCGCGCATGCGCGCCATCGGGTTCGCGACGTTCCGCTACAAGCTGGCCGCGTTCGTGATCGCGGGCGCCGGGGGCGGGCTGGCCGGCGCGCTGCTGACCAACCAGACGGAGTACCTGACGCCCAGCTACATGCACTGGACACGCTCGGGCGACATCATGGTGATGGTGATCCTCGGCGGCATGGGCACGCTGTACGGCCCCGTGCTCGGCGCCGTCGCCTTCCTGCTGCTGGAGGACATCCTCTCGGCGTGGACGGTGCACTGGCAGGTCGTCCTGGGGCCGCTGCTCGTCCTGGTCGTCCTCTACGCGCGCCGCGGCCTCTATGGCCTGCTGCCCGGCGCGGGCGCGCGCGATGGCTGAGCCGCTGCTGGCGGTGCGCGGCCTCACCAAGCGCTTCGGCGGCCTCGTGGCCACCGACAGGGTGGACCTCGAGGTGGCGGACGGCGAGACGCTGGCCGTCATCGGGCCGAACGGCGCGGGCAAGACGACGCTGATCGGCCAGCTCTCCGGCGACCTCGTCCCCGACGCCGGCACGATCCGCTTCGCCGGCGAGGACGTCACGGCGCTGCCGGCGCCGACCCGCTCGCAGCGCGGCCTGGCGCGCTCGTTCCAGATCACGAGCATCTTTCCGGAGTTCACCGCGCTCGACAATGTCGCGCTGGCCGTGCAGGCCCACGCCGGACACAGCTTCCGCTTCTGGACGCCGGCCAGGGCGGAGCGGGCGCTGCGCGAGCCGGCCCGCGCGACGCTCGAGCAGGTCGGGTTGGGCGCGCGCGCCGCCGTCGCGGCGGGGACGCTCGCCCACGGCGAGCAGCGGCAGCTCGAGATCGCCATGGCGCTGGCCACGCGCCCGCGGCTGCTGCTCCTCGACGAGCCCGTCGCCGGCATGGGAGCCGACGAGTCGCAGCGCATGGTGCAGCTGCTGCGCGCGCTGCGCGGCCACCACACGATCGTCCTGGTCGAGCACGATATGGACGTCGTCTTCGCGCTGGCCGACCGGATCAGCGTGATGGTCTACGGCCGCGTCATCGCCAGCGGCGCCCCGGAGGCGATCCGCGCCAACGCCGAGGTCCGCCGCGCCTACCTCGGCGAGGAGATCCCGGCGTGACGCTGCGGCTCGAGGGCATCGAGGCCGCCTACGGCCTCAGCCAGGTCCTGTTCGGCATCAGCCTCGAGGTCCCCTCCGGCCGGCTCGTGACCCTGCTCGGCCGCAACGGCATGGGCAAGACGACCACCGTCCGCGCGGTGATGGGCATCGTGCCGATCCAGGCCGGACGCGTCCACTTCGACGGACGCGCGCTGCACGGCCTGCCGCCGTACCGCGTGGCCCGGGCCGGCCTGGGGGTCGTGCCCGAGGGCCGCCAGGTGTTCCCGAACCTCACCGTCCGCGAGAACCTCGTCGCCACGGCCGCCAACCGGCGCCGGGCGGCCGAGCCGTGGAGCGTGGAGCGGGTGTTCGGCCTGTTTCCCCATCTGGCGGCCCGGGCCCGCAGCCTGGGCGGCACGCTGTCCGGCGGCGAGCAACAGATGCTCTCCATCGGTCGCGCCCTCATGACGAACCCCGCGCTGCTGATCCTCGACGAGGCCACCGAGGGGCTGGCGCCGCTCGTTCGGGCCGAGATCTGGGGCTGCCTCGAGCGCCTCAAGCAGAGCGGCCTGTCGATTCTGCTGATCGACAAGCACGTCGAGGCCGTGACCCGGCTGGCCGATCATCACTACGTCCTCGAGAAGGGGCGGGTGGTGTGGGACGGCACCTCGGTCGAGCTGCGGGCGCGTCCGGACGTCCAGCATCGCTACCTCGGCGTATGATCGAGCGCTGATGGCCGCGCGCGTGACCGAGGAGCGCCACGGGTCCCCCGGGGCGCTCCGAGCGTTGGGGGGTGTGGGGGGCCATGTCGTGGCCCCTCACGTGGACTGATGGCCGCGCCCTTTCCGACCACCGCCACGCCGAGCGACCTCGTCGGTCGCGTGCTGGGACTCAATCCGGGGATGATGACGGGTCCCGGCACCAATACCTACCTCCTCGGCCGCCGCGATCCGATCCTCATCGACACCGGCGCCGGCGTGCCCGACTACGTGCCGCTCCTCGAGCACTATCTCGGCGAGCGCGGCTGGACGCAGCCGTCGCGCGTCATCCTGACCCACCGCCATCGCGACCACCTCGGGGGCGTCGCCTCGCTGCGCGCGCGCTTCAAGGGCCTGCGCGTGTCGAAGATGCGCCACAAGGACGCGGATCTACCCGAGCCGATCGACGACCTGCGCGCCGGCGAGACGGTGCACGGCGAGGGGGTGACCCTCGTCCCCGTCTACACGCCGGGTCACGCCTCCGACCACCTCTGCTACTACCTCGTCGAGGAGAAAGCGCTCTTCACGGGCGACGTGATCCTCGGCGGCTCCACGACCGTGATCCCCTCCGACGACGGCGACCTGGTCGACTATCTCGACTCGCTGCGGCGGCTGCAGAAGATGGACGTACGGCGCATCTATCCCGCGCACGGCCCCGTCATCGAGGACGGCCCCGCGAAGATCGCCGAGTACCTGGAGCACCGGATGCTGCGCGAGCGGCAGATCCTCGAGGCGCTCGCCGACGGCGTCGAGACGATTCCCGCGATCGTCGCGCGGATCTACGTGGACGTGGCGCCGGCGCTGCACCCGGCGGCGGCGCTCTCGGTGGAGTCACATCTCAAAAAGCTCGCGCGCGAGGGCCGCGCGCACGAGGACAAGCAGCCCGACCGCCCGTCGCGCTGGAGGCGTTAGTCGCGGGCGGAGGTCACGGCCTGGAGGTGGGCTAGGGCCTGCGTCTCGAAGACCGCGATCGAGTAGCCGAACGCCGAGTGGCGCTTCAGCCGGCCGAAGTACTCCACCATCTTCGCAGGCCGTGCCGCTCGATGAGGTAGTCGGCCAGCAGGAAGGTCAGGTGGTATGTCTCGACCGAGCCCTCACGCTGGTGGCGCAGCGTGCTCGCCCCCTGCCAGCTCGAACTGGGCGACGTGTGTGAGCTCGTGCGCGATGAGACGCAGCCACTCGCGGCCGCCTCCGGCCAGCCGCCCGTTGAGCAGCGCGCGTCCAGGCCGGGCGATGCCGATCGCGAACGCCGCCAGCTTGTTCGCGCCCTCCTCGCCCATGGCCGCGTCCTGCACGAGCCCCCGGCGAAATGCCTCGCGCGTGGTGTAGACGTGCACGCGCGTGCCCGCCGGCAGCGGCAGCCCGAGGTCGTGCGTGAGGACGTCCACGACGCGCTCGATGCCGCCCGTGCGCGGGCCCCCGATCACCTGCACCCCGGCCGTGGTGCCAGCCACGCCAGCGGCGGCCGTGCTCGAGGCCACGCGCGCGGCGCCGCCGCCCAGCAGGAGCAGGGTGGCGGCGGCGAGCGCCAGGGGCGGACCGAGACGGCTCAATTGAACCATCCCGCGCGGTGGAGCTCGCCGCGCACGCGCTCGACGTTCGCGATCTCACGCCGGATGCGGGAGGTCTCGGGCCCCTCGTGCGACGCGTGATGAAGGCGTCGCAGGATGAGCGCGACCCTCAGATACGGAAGCTGCCAGCCGGCGACTCGACGATTCACGCCCCGGTCAAGAGCAACGTCGCTGCCAGACCTGACGCGCGCCAAGTCCGCGTCGTTGCGAGCGCTCTTGCGGCGGCCCGGGGAGCGCCCGGGCATTTCTCCGCGGAGTCGGTCAGTTTTTCCCGCGGGCGCGCGCGGCGTCGACGACGGCGGTAAACAGTGCGCGCGCGGCCGCGTCGTGGCCGACGAGGTCTTCGGGATGCCACTGCACGGCGACGACGAAGCGCCGCTGATCGGCGTGCTCGAGCGCCTCGATCACGTTGTCGGGCGCCCACCCGACCTCCCTCAGGTCGCGCCCGAGGCGGTGAACCGACTGGTGGTGGAAGCTGTTCACGCGAAGCTCGGAGACTCCGACGATGGAGCCGATCCGCGTGTGTTCCGTCTGCAGCTTCACGTCGTGGGTGGCGAGGTGGCGCCGGTCGGGCTGGCTATGCTGGACCTTGTCGCCGAACACGTCGGGCACGTGCTGGTGCAGCGTGCCGCCGAGCGCGACGTTCAGCACCTGCAGCCCGCGACAGATCGCGAACACCGGCACGTCGTCGCGCAGCGCGCGGTCGACCAGCTCCAGCTCGAGACCGTCGCGGTCGGCGGAGACGAGCGTGGTCTTGGGATGCGCGGCCTCGCCGAACCGCGAGGGCTCGACGTCGCCGCCGCCCGTCAGGACGAGCCCGTCGAGCCGCGCCCAGAGCGCCTCGCGGGCCGCCGGCGAGAGCTGCGGCGCCAGCAAGATGGGGACGCCGCCCGCCTGCTCGACGGCGCGCAGGTACGCGGCGTTGACGTAGGCGCGCTCCGGGTACTCGTCGACGGTGACGGAGGTCGAGACACCGATCAGGGGCGCGGGCACGAAGCGAGCATACCGTGATCAGTTTGCGGACTCACGCTATGTCCTGACGGTCCCCGTAATCCCCGGCCGGCTGGTCCCGGCAGGGAGGTGCGTGATCGTCCGGCGGAGGCGGGCCGGTAACGAGCGCCTGTCCGAAGGATTCTTCACGCCGTGCTGAATGGTGGCACGGGCTTACGCGGCGTCAGGTAGCCGCTATCTTGGGGAGAGGCCGGGCCGGAAGTCCGCCGCCGCCAGTAATACGCCGCTAGATTCCGCTCTTTTCCCCACGACGCTGCGCACAACCTTCGGCGCTCTCTATGGAGAGGTTGGTGGGGTGGTGCCTGGCCAGGCGGCCGACGCCCTTCGGCGGAACTGAAGTGGTCATTGACACGCATCATAGGTGGCGCTAGAGTCGGCCGCCGACCCACCCATCGCGCCGGGTTCCAGTTCGGCTGGGAGACCGCGCCATGAAACGCGCCCTTGCCGTCACCTTCGTCCTCATCACCGGATGCGCGGGCCTCAAGAACACGCCGATTCAAGACTATGTTCTGGAAACGGGGCGCGCATGCGA